>Ga0335074_10012462_pt1 | contig 11921 bp, 5 predicted proteins | sample Lox_Sample_23_FD_206715 | JGI IMG/M metagenome (GOLD analysis project Ga0335074, IMG submission 206715) | Soil microbial communities from Loxahatchee National Wildlife Refuge, Florida, United States - Lox_Sample_2.3 | ecosystem: Environmental > Terrestrial > Soil > Wetlands | place: USA: Florida...
TCCTTCCCAGTCAACTCCGCGTAAGTGAGGCGATTGCCTACGATCTGCGTTACCGCCAGACTGAAGCGGTCAGCGTTCAGCGGGGAAGTCGGCCGCCACCTCGACGAACTGTCGCCGTCCATGGGCGAGACAGTTCGCCAGCAGGATCTCCACGCCCTCGGCAAGCTTCGGCGTGTTACGCGACAAGGCATCGCACAACTGCACCGGCGACGGCAGCGCCGCACTACGCCGCCGCAACACGTGGGCCAGGTTCTCGCCGGCATGTTGGCGGCCGGCAGGCTCCCCCATCTGCCTTCGGCCGTTTTGGTTCGATTCGTTATCATTTGGAAAAATCACATTTTTCTCTTCAATGCTGCTTCACGGTCCAGGACGGCCAGCAAGGCATAGTAATTATCTACGAGAAGACCTTCATAGCCTCTGCAATCCCCATTCCACATCTTCCAGTCCTTGCTCATTCCATTGGCGCAATAACCTTGAAAATCTCCTTTGGCGAACGATTTCAGCATCGGAAACAGGATACGGTCGCCGTCGTCAATTCTTCCCAGGTGGTAAAGCGCGGCCAGTGTGAAATAGGCGAAAGATGCGGTCGCGCCACCGTTCTCGTAAATTTGAAAACCGTCGGAATTGTCCGCCCTGGCTCCTCCACCCCATCGGAGTTGCGGCGCGAAATAATCTTTTCTCGCGACGGGAATGAGATTGCCAGGCAAGCCCAACTCGAAGTTTGTGTAACCCACCTCTTTCATTTTGGCGAGCAAGCGATCCATGATGTCATTTGCCTGGTCCTTTGTAACCAATCCGTAATCGATGGCGATGGCATTGACCCAGAGAAAATAATAATCATGAAGCTGGCCGTCGGCGCTACGCCAACCGGCGAGAACTCCAGTTGTCGGATCATAAAAAGTCTTGAAGTAAGAAGCCTTTAGCTTTTCTGCCGCAGTACGGTAGCGCATTTCGTCATCGGTATTGCCTGTTAGTGCGGAAAGATTTGCCATCCCGCCGAGGGAGCGATAGGCGAGGGCATTCGCGTATGCGTCCTCATGCCCGAAACCAATGTCATCCCACCAATTCGACGGACGATACTTGGGGTGGAGAAACGAATAAGAGTTGCCGCTCAAGCTATACTCGATCAGGCCGTTTCCTTCATGGTCGGTCGCAAGCATCGTGTCGGCCCAGGACTTAAGCTGCCGGTAATTCGCAGCCAGCCATTGTTGATCGTTGCTGCCTTCAATGTAGTCTTCTGCGGCGATCAAAAGTGATGGCAAAGTGTCCGCAGCAAATTCACCATAAGCGCCCATCCCCGGCATTCCATATGTTTTGGTACCCCCGATGATACGGTCTAAAGTTTGGCGAATAATATCCAGAGCAGTCAGCCTATCGGTCAACGGCGGTGTCTGTTCGGCAACGTCCGCGTATTCGTAATAAACAAAGGCGCAAGTTGCGCCGTTGACATTATTGGCCAATGTATGGAAATGGGGACTAAGTTGGAAGATATTCAACCAATCGCGGCGAAAACCATCGAACAGCGCGTCTGAATCAATACCAGCTACCCGCGGATGGATGTCAACAACTTTCCATTGGTACTTCACGGTGGGATTTTCTTGAGTCGCGCCGGAGAAAGTGATCTGGACAACTTTGGCTGCATACCGCGCGGCGTAACCCAGCGACCTCACCGATGCAGGTTCGACTGAGATTCGAAACGTCCCCTGATCTGGAAAGTGCATGATAGCTGGAAGCTGAATCGAGCCATTTGCTTCCATCGACCCCAACAATGTGACATGGCTGACGCGGGTCTCGACATGCAAGGCCAGTGGTTCAGGCGGATCATCCGCCGACCAATGGGAAACCAGCAGGATCTCTTTCTTTTTGATTTCAATCGTCCATCGCGCAGGTTTTGAACTTGAAGTGGCGGGGCGCCGGTATTCCACCCGCGAACCACGCCGTTGTGCCTGGGTTGGCAGCCAGGGTTTCGCCGGCTGATCGATCATGACCAAGGGAAAATGTTCCTTCCCCAAACTATCCAGAGACAAGCCTTCGAATCCTGGATAGTCCAATGAAACTTTGGCATCAATATAATCAGTCGTCACTCGCATGGAGTGGCCGTTGCTGCTGTTCATCGAGCCGGGCGCGGAATCGGATTGAATCGTATTTGAAACCTGCGCCTGCGCCGCGAAGGGCAAAGACTGGAGCGGGAAGATGATTGTGGCGATTGCGCAATTGCGAATGCCGCGCCATCTAGATTTTTGCGTCCTGGGGCCGGCGCGAAGGGAATGTTCACGGCTCATCTTCTTTTTCCTTTCAGTTGGAAAGATAAAGATAACAACCAGAGTGGCAAATGAAAGACACCTGTGGCGCGGCCAGAGCGTCCCTGGAGGAGAGATAACTCAATCGGGTTTGGCAGGGTGAGAATAAGCTTGTGTATGCCCCATCGGCCCGCCGATCCTGCGAAATCATCATGATGAATTGAGACGTTTGCGGGCCGTGGTCAGCAGTTGGACCGGGCCGATGAGACCAGAAGCAACCGGGGAATCCGTCTTACGCCATAGTTCCCAGGTTGTAAACGTGAAGCGTCCGGTTGGGCTGGCCTTACCCTCCAACAACCATTGTGGCCAGCGTGCAAGTGATCCATTCGGATTGCGGTCTGCATCCGCCGGCAAGCTCTGGTCGCCAATCAGCCGATTGACCCACAGGTTAGCGACTGCGATATCCAGGGTATTTTGTCCAGCGCTCAACCCGGTGGTCACATCGATTCGGAATGGCGATTTCCAAAGGATGCCCAGATGGCGGCCGTTGAGCGCCACATCGGCCATCACGGCCATATCACCCAAATCGAGTTCGATGCGCTGATCCGCTGTCAGCAAATCTTCAGGAACATCGAAGTCGCAATGATAGGAGGCTGTGCCGGAAAAGAATTTGACTCCGGGATCAGCATGTTCGTTCAACGGGATTAATTTTTCAAATTGGATTTGAGATGGCGCACCCCAACCCTCAGGAAACTTTACAGTCCATGGGCCTTGGATTTGAACGGGCTCGGGGACGCTCGGAACGGAAATGGTGACCGCTTTCCCTGACGCCAGGATGCAGCGATAGTCGCCAGGTTGGGTGACGCGTAGCTGAATGGAGCCATCGCGGTCGACTTCACTTGTTGCCGGCGGATATTCGCCGGGGACACTGAAGTCTACTAGTTCTTCATCATGGAACAGAAGGCGGTATTCATGCCCGTTAATCCGGCAAAGAGTGTCCAGAGCCTTGTGCACCCCAGGGTCCGGATCGCCGCCGATCTTTCCAACCTTGGAGGCTTCGAAGGTCTCTCCACCGTTTTCGATAAGCTTGCGTACGTCTTCAGTTGCATCGCGTGTATGCTGGGCGTCGCCCAGTTTCCCATAAACGGCGGAAAGAATCTCAATCTGCGGAGGAGCCTGGCAATCTCCGGCACGAATGCATGTCTTGCCGTTACGGCTAATGCTTCGCAGAATCTGCGCAGGTGGTTGCGATTGGCCGTGGCGGAACACAATAAACGCTGACGCTTTAGCCGACAGAATCACGGGAATGCGTGTCAATCCATCGACTGTGTCATATAAATTCACCGGGGAAATCAATCCAGTTTCCGGATCCCAAATCTCAGGCTTGGCACCCGTGACCCGGAACGAACAGTTTGCCACCACTGGCCAGCCAGCATAGGGATATGCATTCGTAATCGCTCCGTTGGCGACGAAATAGATATCCATGTCCTGGGTGTGCCGGTGTATCCATCGTACTGTGGACTGATCGCATTCGAAATCGGGTTTGATGCCTTGTTTCTGCAACACCTCTGCCGCGGTTGTTCCAGAAATGACCTTTCTGTGGTCCCACAATTCGTCCGAGAGCCGCTGAACTTCTATATCACACTGCGGGTAGCTGACCAGGCTTGGAGATTTCCCGGGTTTAGGCCCAATCACCAAAGCTCCGGCATCAGCGAGTCTCTTTATTTTTCTTAGTAATTGGGGCGTCATGGTCGGCGAGTCCGGCAGAACAAGAAGGCGGTACTTCATGCCGCCTGGGAGCGTTAGAAAACCATCCTTGTATTCCATGCGTTCGAGCACCAGCTCTGCCGGACAAACATCGAAGTTATATCCTGGGCGACGCGGATCATCCACGGTGTCGGAAATCTGTCGTGGGGCCCCCTCCGCTTCCATGGAACAGACATCGGCGACAAAATGGCCTTGCCGCAACATACAGCAGCAACGCGCGACGTAGTCATGCCAGGGCTTGCTCATGTTCCACCAGGTTTGGGTCCGCTCATAATGCAGCCCCCAGGACCCCATGCATATTCCAGGCGAATGATGGGGATTGGCCCAGGGTTGCATGGCATATCGATGAAACACAAAGCGGTTGATGCCCTCGCAAAAAGTCCAGTCTCCAATATCCTTGACCACGGCGGGATGTCCCAGCCATCTTTCGTCCCGATTGGCAGTAAAGGTTTCCTGTGCAATGACGTTCTTACCGTAGACATGTCCGGCGCTTGTCATTTCCCGGACTGAACTCGTTCCGTGGAATCGTGGCGACGCCCAACATTCCGCCATTGGTTCGTCAGCTTCGCCGCCATAACGAACGTTGTTGGCCGGTTCACCCGAATATCCCTCAATCGACAGTCTCAAACCATGTTTGTGCGCAACCTCGCGCATTGCGGCGGCGTAGTTCTCCAGTAGCAAATCGCCAATGGTTGCGCGGAAATCCCATAGGAACCGCTGAGAGATTTCCAGGCTGTCAACCACCTGCCCCGTAAGAACCGGCATATACGGCAACAGGTCATAACCGCGCAGCCGTTGGAAATCTTCCCGCATGGTTGGCGTCCAGTTCTGAAGATCTGATTCCCAACTGTCAATGTGCGTGGAAACAAGCGTTTTGCCGGCAAGGGAGCCGACCATTTCTGTGATGCGCCCCATAAGGGCAGCAAACTGGAGCAGCGTTGCGGTTCGGCTGAGCGTGTCCGATTCCAGGCCTAGTCCGCCTGCTGGGGCGGGATGATTCTGGACGCCGGTAGTCGTGTGCCCGAAGCGCAGAATTGTCCAGTCGCCTGCAGGCATCTCGCAACGCAAAACGCCATGTTCGTCCATCTTTTCTGTCATGTCGCGAATTCTCGGCCTTGGCACAAGTTGATCCACAGGGATCTTCTCCCAATTGATTTGCGTGGTCGCGTTGTAGTGACTGTGACCCGAATCAGCTAAATCGTTAATATTCGGAATTCGGTAGCCTCGCCCGACTAAGTCAGCCGCCGGTGTGGGAAAGGCAAGCACGGCGATGTCGCGATAGAAATTCATCTTCGCCTTTGGCTGCGGCAGTGCTGCGCACACTGCTTTCCCGCCGGCGATGGCAGTGGCGCTCCACACAACCACCTGCATGGAAAGTTCGGGAGTAATCCATGGCCCGCCGCTGCCGCAAAATCCGGCATCGTTGGCCATGTTGACCTGGATCCCGAGCCGGTCGGCTTCCTGGCAAGCAAATTTAAACAACTCAAACCATCCTGAATCGCCAAATTGAAGACCATTAAAGCTTGGCGGTGTGCCCTGATCCACATCCATGATCAAAACTCCGGCGATGCCCACGGCTTTCATGGCCTCAAGATCGGCAGTGATGCCTTCGCGAGTCACATTGACATCGAGCCAGAACCAATAGACCCACGGGCCGCAATCAAAGGGAGGTGACGCAAATTCAGCTTTTGCCTTGTCTGCGGACGAAATGGCAACGTGGCTGCCATTGGACGACTCTGCCTCAGCCTCAATGACAGATCCAGATTGCAGGATCAGGAGGCCACCCGTGGTCAATCCGATTCGGCCTAAGAAATCGCGACGATTCATGTTCAGTATTTGAGCAACTTCTCCAATACTTTTGGTCAAAATACCGCGCATGCGTGCGCAGGTCACGCCTTTTGTTCCATCAAGCTTGACACAAGGACATTCTGACCATTCTTTGCGGAAATGCACGCGGCTTCAATCACCTCCATCGATGCCACACCAAGTGAAGCGGCCGATTGGTTGCACGAGGGATCGAATATCGAGTCAATGAGATTGATTGCCGGAGCCTCATGTGGGTAGATCTCGTTCGGCCCAAGCGGGGGATACTCAACAACGTTCCCCGCCATGCTTGTGAATTCCATCGTGCCGCGCCATAAGTCCATATAGAGAATCCCGCCGGTTCCGAAGATCCTTATCTCATACGTGCGTAAATTCAAGCTGGATGCGCAGGTACTCGAAATACTCACCAGCGTGCCATCTTTCAAACGGAGGTTGAGCGAATCATAGATATCCAAACAGACGCCGTCGTTGTGAAATCGCGCGAACACCTCGCTCGCGCCGCCACCCGTAAGAAAGGCAAGATATGCCGCGACGTGAGAAACTTGAGCGTAAATCTGACCGCCGCCGGCGATAGCCGGATCGCTATAGGTATCCAGTCTTGGCTGCACATAAGCGCCGTCGTTATAAGTGGGGATCGTGCCCTCGCCTCGTATCAGGCGGCTGACCGGGTTGGTCATGAGAATGTTGATCATGCGCAGCGCGCCGAGCTTGCCATCGCGGATTAACCTCTGGGCAATGCTTGCGTGTGAAGTGTAGTGCCACGGACAACTAATGAGCAGCTGAAGGTTGCGCCGCTCGGCGAGATCGACGAGTTGCCGAGCCTGGCCTGCGGTGAAGGTCATGGGTTTTTCAACGAGAACGTGTTTGCCCATCTCCAGGGCCGCAGAGGCCTGTTCGTAGTGCAGATGAGGACTACTGCTCACCACAACGGCTTCAAGCCCGTCGATGGCTAGCATTTCGTTAGTGCTGGCGGGGGCATAGGGCACGCCAAAATCTGCAGCTATTTTCAAGGCGCCTTTTCGATCGCAGCCTTGGATCGCTACCAGCTCCGCGCGCGGATGGGACAACAGGGCCGGAATGTGGGCATAGGTGGCCCACCATCCGGCCCCTAACACTCCACATCGAATCTTGTCTTTCACGAATCGCTCCGATTAGATGAATCGCCGAGGGTAAACAACCCTGCTGGCTCGCGAAAGACAGTGCATCGCACGCCGCTGTGCCAGGCAAGTATTAATGCTGGGAGGCCCAGTGTTTGCGTTCAGCGCAAGTATTTCGATTCACCCTGAGATGTTGGGAACAGCTCCTTCGAATGCCGAGGAAGATCCGCTCTCTGTGTGTTCGATTTGAATGAATCAGTACAATTCCTCTTATGCCGATTAAACCGGGATTGCCCGCATCCCGTTACACACTCGAGAGCGTTTCCCGCGCGTGCGAGATTCTGCAATTATTTGAAAGCGACCACCAGACGTTGTCGCTCACGGAAGTGGTGACGCGCACCGGGCTGGAACGGACCATCTGCTTCCGGTTGCTGCGAACGCTCGAGGAGCGTGGGCTTTTACGCCGTGGCGAACGGCGCAGGTATGCGTCGAATGTTCGGATTCTGAGCGGAAGGCGCTTTCGCATCGGCTATGCCGCGCAGAACCGCAGCTGGTTCTGCAATTCGCTCGCGCAGGGACTGCGGTGGGCAGCGGCAGAATGGCCCATCGACATCATCGAAGTCGAAAACCGGTACAGTGCGAAAGCTGCGCTCCGTAATGCGGAGCAGCTCATAGGCCAGCACATCGACCTCGCCATCGAATTTCAAACCTACGAGCGCATCGCAAGCCAGCTCGCACGCATCTTCGCAAAGGCCGGTGTGCCCCTCATCGCCGTCGATATTCCCCATCCGAATGCGGTATTTTTGGGCGTAGACAATCAGCGCGCGGGCGTGGTTGCGGGCAGGGCACTGCTTAAAGCCGCGCAAAGACAATGGGGCGCTGAGTGCGACGAAATCCTTTTCCTTGGCCTTGAGATTGCGGGCTCATTGCCCCAGCTTCGCCTTTCGAGCGCGCAAAAAATCATGTGCAAGAGTTTAGGACGAGATTACGCATTGATCCATCTCGATTCGCGCGGCGAGTTCATGCGGTCGTTTGAGCTGACGCGCCGCCACTTGCAGCAAGTGCCGCGACGGCGCACTCTTCTCATGGGCATCAATGACGAAGTGGTACTCGGTGCTCTGCGCGCTTTTGAAGAGGCGGGGCGCAGCAATCTTTGTCTTGCCGTCAGCCATGGCGGCAGCCCAGAGGCGCGCCGCGAACTGCGTCTTCCGCACAGCCGGCTGGTAGCCTCGGTCGCGTTCTTTCCTGAGCGCTACGGCGAAAACCTGGTACATCTTGCCCTCGACATTTTGAACAAGAAACCCACTCCGCCCGCAGTGTATATGCCGGTGCAAGTCCTTACGCCCCAAAATGTCGATGAGTATTATCCGCAGGACGTGTTTGCGGGCCGGGACGAAGCCAGTGAGACGACTTCCCGGCGAATTCATCGCGAACGTCAGATAAACGTTCTGGCAAAACTTGCGTACAGCGCAACTTCAAGACTGAGATAAAATCGCTCTTCCCTTAACAATTGTTCCTTGGGTAGGGTTCTGCGTCGGCGGGGAAAAGTCTGCCTGCGAGGCCTGAAACGAATGGCAGGCGTTCCGTCGCACCGGAATGTCGGTCGGACTTTTGTGGTCAGCGCGAGGCTCTTGCGAAAGCGGGACGTTACCAGAATTCAAAAAAAGCACGGCTAAATTCAGGAGGAAATGTGAAAACGACGAACTCAATTGAGGCAATCATGCGAATTGCGCTCGGCAGATCGGTCAAGAAAATGAGGCTTCTGAGCTGGTTTGGAGTTTTGATTTTCGCGGCCGCAGCATTTGTCTCAACGGCCCACAGCCAAGCCTACCTGGGCACCGTAAATGGTACGGTAACTGACCAGACAGGTGCGGTAATCGTCGGGGCACAGATTCAGGTGATTGACGAAAACACACACTTCGTTTCTCCTGCGACTACGAATGCCCAAGGGCTTTACTCCGTACCGTATCTAACGCCGGATACCTACGACGTAAAGGTGGAAGCAAAGGGTTTCGCCGACGCCGAGCAAACGGGCGCGGTGTTGGTCGCTACCGGCATCAAAGAAGTCGATTTCAAGCTGACACCCGCCGCGACAAATGCGGTCGTGACCGTCACTGCCAACCAACAGTTGCTCGATACGGAATCGGCAACAGTGGGGACGGTTCTCACGTCGAATATCCTCCACAACGCGCCGTCTGTTGATAGTAACCCGATCATGATGGCAACCCGCGTCGCGGGCGTTTACTCAAACTTCACCCAGAACACCGAGAGCACCCAATGGGACCCGCAGGGCGGGGGAATCAGCGGAACGGAGATCGGCGCCGGACAGGCGGGCAATACTCTATTCACCATCAATGGCATCGACGAGCTGGCCTCGCGCGGGACTCCTGGTCAATACACGGGTTATGTACCCGCACCGCTGGCCTTGCAGGAAATGAACGTGCAAACTGCCCCGTATGATGCGGCGGTCGGACACACAAGCGTCGGCGTGGAAAACGTAGTCTTGAAGACGGGAACGGAAAAATTCCATGGAGAGGCAGCCTTCCAGTACGGGGACCAGATCTTCAATTCTAATTTCTTCAACCGAACGGCACTGGGCCAACCGAGGACCAGCGACACCTGGAGTGAGCCCGGTTTTGTGGTTACCGGCCCGGTGATTATTCCCAAGCTCTGGCAAGGCGCCAACCACAAAACATTCTTCATGGCGTCATGGGAACACTTCCAGTACAACATTGCGACTTACACATCGTTTACCGGCAACGTGCCCACGGTGAAGGAAAGCGCCGGCGATTTCTCTGAACTGTCAGCCGCAGGCGCGGCTTCGGGTAATCCGCTTGAGGGCATCATTTACGACCCCACCACGACGGTGCCGACAGGCGCGTCGAAGACATATGCGCCATGGTGCTCCGGATCATGTGTTGCGGGTGAACGGGAAAGCTTTACGCAGGAATACAACGAGGGACCATCAAACACCACCATCTGCAACGGCGATACCAACTGCATTCCGACAACCCGAATGAATGCTGCCGGTAAAGCGATCCTTGCGTACTTCCCGCAGCCTACGTCGATTAACGCCGCCCAGCCGGGCACCGCCAACTTTGCACCCACTTCAGGGATTTCCGCGCCCGATGGAGAGTGGGTGGGGGCTTTTGAAATCGGCCAGGAGTTCAACCCAAACAACAAGCTGACATTGACATTCCTGCCTTATGTAGCACACGACCAAGGTAAGTCATACGACTTCCCGACCGTCAATGGATATACAGGTTCCCAATTCTTCGACCAATATCAGAAGGAGTGGGGAGGGCTTGCCGACTATACGAAAGTTATTTCGCCCACCATGGTTCTGGATGTTCGCATCGGAGGAACCTACTCGCCGTTTACCCAGGTGCATCCGAGCGATCACATGCCGTTGTCGGTGCTTGGGATGACAGGGGCGACGGCAACCTTCCCGTTCCCAAATTTCCCGCAAGTCACCGCTACCGGCCCGTTTGGCAGTTATACGGCCCTCAACTCTGCTGCCGGGAACTTCTGGTACGGGTCCCTGGTGGACGGCCATGCTGAACTGAGCAAATCGTTTCAAAAACACAACGTTAAGGCGGGCCTCGAGTATCTACTGGCGCGGGACGACTACCAGGACCCGGAATCGGCTTTTGCAAACTCCAGCAACCCGTTCAACTTTACGACGATCTTCACCAACAGCAACCCCACCAGCGGCACCGCGGTCAAATACGGTGGTGATGGCATTGCGGCTTTGCTGCTGGGTTATCCGACAAGCGGCGCCGCCACCATAAGCCCGGCGCCGCAGATTGAGTACCCTTATTGGGGCGGCTTTGTGCAGGACAACTGGCGCGTAACGCCAAAGCTCACTCTGAATCTGGGCCTCCGGTACGAGTACTACAGCCCATATACAGAGCGTCACAATGGGCTCGAGGCGGGTTTCGACTTCTCCAGCAAGCAGCCGTTCAATTTGCCCAATGCCGCTGGAACGGGCATCGCCTCGAGCATCGCACCGCCCGCCACCGCGTCCGTCCCCCAGGGCTACACCGGCGGTCTGTATTTTGTGAACACGGCAGCCTACCCCAGCAGGTACTATCTGCGTAGGGAGTTCAATTACGGCTGGGAACCGCGCATCGGTATTTCCTACATTCTGCTTCGCAATACAATATTGCGCGGCGGATTCGCCATCTTTAATGCTCCCCTCTATCCAGGGGTGGACAACAACGGATTCACCTCGACGACCAGCCTAGTCGCCTCAACCAATAACAACTTTACGCCGGCGACCTGCACCACCGCGCAAGGTGCGGACGCGTATGGTTTCTGCAACTTGACCAATCCCTTTCCGAATGGATACGTCCAGCCAACCGGCAATCTGCTCGGACTCAGCACAGGGCTAGGTGGAAGTATCGCTGTCACCGGGCCGACATATTTCCCTGAAAAGGACGAAGTGTGGACGGTAGGACTCGAACGGCAGCTTCCGCTGCAGATGATGGTGGACGTTGAATATCACGGAAACGAAATCATTGGGAGCGGAATTTCCAAGAATTGGAATGCGCTCCCGAACTGCTACTACTACGGCGGCGGCTGCGCGAATGCCGGGAATGCGACGGCTCTTGGCGCCAGCGTATCCAATCCGATGGCTGGATACATGCCCAGCACGTCGTCTCTGAACGCAGCCACGGTTCCGCAGTCGGACCTTTACCTGCCTTATCCCGAATTCGGGTCAGTCACGCAGGGCTTAACCGATATTCCCGGTACGCGAAGACCCATTGGCTGGCAATGGGATAACGCTTTGTATGCCACGGTTGTCAAACGGACCTCGTATGGACTCGAGTTCCACTTGGCGTTCACTTACGAAAAAGTTGAGGACCAGAACTCACTGTTGAATGCGGGGGATCCAGTTACAAGCTTATATAAAGACGAAGATGGTCAGCCCGACCGCTATATGGTCGGCGATCTTGTCTACAACACGCCGAAACTGAACGTCAATCGTGCA
>Ga0335074_10012464_pt1 | contig 11920 bp, 8 predicted proteins | sample Lox_Sample_23_FD_206715 | JGI IMG/M metagenome (GOLD analysis project Ga0335074, IMG submission 206715) | Soil microbial communities from Loxahatchee National Wildlife Refuge, Florida, United States - Lox_Sample_2.3 | ecosystem: Environmental > Terrestrial > Soil > Wetlands | place: USA: Florida...
GGGCATGGGCACCGCCCGCCGTCGCCGCCCACACCGCCTCGGCGGTCGTCATCCGCATCTCGCGGACGGCGAGGGCGATGCACAGCGGCATGCTCGAGGTGAAGCAGGAACCCGGGTTGCAGTCGGTTGCGATGGCCACGGTCACCCCGGCATCGAGCAGCCGCCGCGCGTCCGGATAAGGCGACCGGGTGGAGAACTCCACCCCTGGCAGCAGCGTCGCCACCGTCCCGCCAGAGGACGCCAGGGCGTCGATGTCCGCGTCGGTCAGGTACGTGCAGTGGTCCGCCGACGCGGCCTCCGCCTCAACGGCGACCTGCACGCCGGGACCCGGCCCGAGCTGGTTCGCGTGCACCCGGGCCGCGAGGCCCGCCGTCTCCCCGGCTGCCAGCACCGCGCGTGCCTCGTCGGCACCGAACGCCCCGCGCTCGCAGAACACGTCCACCCACCGGGCCCACGGCGTGCACGCAGCCAGCATGTCGCCGCAGACCAGGTCCACATAGCCGGCCGGATCGCCGCCGAACTCGGGCGGGACGATGTGCGCGCCCAGGTAGGTCACCTCGGGCGTGTACTCGGCTGCGATAGCGACCGAGCGCTCTTCATCGGCGACCGTGAGCCCGTAGCCAGACTTGCACTCGAACGTGGTCGTCCCCTGCCGTGCCATCTCCGCGGCCAGCCCGGCCAGGTTGGCCCGCAGCTCAGTCAGGCTGGCCGCTCTGGTCGCGGCCACCGTGCTGCGGACTCCGCCCGCGCTGTACGGCAGGCCAGCCATCCGGGCGGCAAACTCCGCGCCGCGCTCCCCCGCGAACACCAGGTGCGCGTGCGAGTCCACGAACCCGGGCAGCACCGCGCGCCCGGCTGCATCCACAAGCTGGTCCGCCGCCGGGGCCGCGTGGGCCGGCCCGGTCCACGCCACCAGGCCGTCCTCGATCACGATCGCCGCGTCGGCGAGGGCCTCGAAGGGACCCGGCGAGGCCACGCTGACGGCTTCCCGTGGCGCGTTGGTGACCAGCTCGCCGATATTGGTGATCAGCAAGCTCACCCGCGCATCGTGTCACAGTCCGTCGCCGCCCAGCTGCGCGCCAGGCAGCCGGCCGGCCACGATAAAGGGCAGCGGCCTGCACAGACCTGCTAGCGGCGGCCGTAGCTCACGAGCAGCCCGGAGCTGGGGCGGCTACGTTCCCGGACGGAAGGGTGTTGAGATGACCGAGAGCCTGGCGGCCGCGCTCGGCCGGCTCGGCGGCGTGGTCGAAGGCGAGTCGGCGTTCCGGCCAGGGCCCGGATTCTGGGCGGGCGGCAAGGAGATCGCGCATTTTGACGGCCCGGATGCCGTCGACCTTCGGCTGACCAGGGCGGAGATCCGCGCGCGGCGGGCCGAGCTGCGGGCCGACCCCCGCGTGGAGCTGCGCGCCGCCGGGTCGGACTGGATCACGATCACCATTGGCTCGCCAGCAGACGAGGAGTTCGTCATCGGGCTGGCTGAGGTGGCTGCGGCCGCGCACCGGTCTCCCGATAGTGCTGCCGTGCCAGCCCCGCCGACCGGCGCTGACCTGGCGCGGCGACGGCGGTTCCATTAGCGTCGCGCAGTCCGGCAGTGCCCCCGGGCAGGCCTCTGAACTGGCTGGATGGTCGCATGTCAACCGCGGCAAGCGGGCGCAATCGGCTGGCATAAGCAGGCACAGAGTCTGCAAAAGGCTTGGGCAATGCGGCGCGGAACGTCGCTGCGCCGGATACCCTTCCGAGAGACTTTGCCGATCACGGCTGTCCGGCGGGCGTGACAGCGCGAAACGCCCTGGCGAGCCATCGGCAGAACGGAGCCTAGATGCCGCGCGGTGCGAGCCGCCACGATGATGACCCGGGCACGGGGGGGTCCTGGGGCGACCAGCCGGATCAGCGCGGCTGGGCAAACCCGCCATGGGCCAGCCAATCGCAGCCGGACGGCACTGCGGACTGGGACGGCACTGCGGACTGGGACGGGCAGCCAGGCTGGAACGGACAGCCAGGCTGGAACGGACAGCCAGGCTGGAACGACCAGACGAACTCGGCTCAGGCCGCCGGCCGGACCTCGTCCGGTCGCGGCCGTTCGTCCGGCGGAGACTACGGCTCGTCCCGCGGGCAGCGCTCGACTCGGGGCAGAGCCCCGGGTCGCGCCAGGTTGGCGTCAAATGGCCGGAAGGCTGGAGTATCGGCCTGGACCGCATCCGCCATGGCGAGGTGGCGGCGTCACAGCCGGCTCGCGAGAGCGGGCTACGTCCTGGCGACAGTTGCCGCCGTCATCGCGGTCGTGGCGGGCATCGGCGCGTTCGCGATCTACGAGCAGCTAGACGCCAGCATTACGAAGGTCCATGTCGGCGGCCTGACCGGGCGGACTGTCTACGGGGCCCAGAACATCCTGGTCCTCGGCTCTCAGGAACGGCAGGGGCAGAAGGACCGGAAGTACTTCGGCTACGAGGCGGATCCGGGTACGGCGAACTCCGACAACCTGCTGCTAATCCACCTGAACTCCACGCACACCCGGGCGACGGTGCTGTCGATCCCCAGGGACCTGTTCGTCTACGAACCGAGCTGCAAAGAGCGCCACTACGTCGGGCGCGGCATCTGGCCGGCCCAGACCTACCCGCCCGGCGCGATCATCGACGGCGCTCTCAACATCGGCGGTCCTACCTGCGCGGTCAAGACGGTCGAGGACCTGACCGGCATCAAGCTCGACCATTTCGTCGAGTTCGACTTCAACTCGTTCCGCGAGATGGTGAACAGCATCGGCGGCGTCGAGGTGTGCGTGCCCAGGGGCGGCTACAACGACCGGTACTCGCATCTGCACCTCACTGCGGGTAAGCACCTGCTCAAGTGGAACCAGGCACTGGCCTACGTCCGGGACAGGCATGGCGTGGGCAGCGGAGCCGAAGAGGGCACCGACCTGGCCCGGATCCAGCTCCAGCAGGCGTTCATCTCGTCGGTGTCGCAGAAGATTCAGAGCCAGGGGATACTGACCGACCTTCCGCGGCTCTACGGCATCGCGAAGACGGCCGCCAAGGCGCTGACTGTCGACCAGAACCTCGGCTCGGTCAGCCAGCTCATCGGAATGGCCAAGTCGCTGGTCCACCTGCACTCGAAGGACATCAGCCTGATCACGATACCGACCACGGCGGACACGTATCCCGGCTACCAGGACCACCTGATGGCTGTGCAGCCGCAGGACGACGTGCTCTATAACATGGTCAGAACCGGCCAGGTCTGGCACGGCCAGCTTCCGGTTGACCCCTACAGCAAAGTGCAGGTTCGCGTGCTCAACGCCACCGGTCAGACCGGGCTGGCTGGGCGCACGGCGCGAAGCCTGCGCAAGCTCGGGTTCGACGTGGTCGGCATCGGCAATGCCGCCTATACCGCTACGACGACTGTGAACTACGCCGGCACCGAGCAGGCTGACGGCGCCTACACGCTGATGACCGCGCTGACCTCGTTCCCCGCGGCCGAGAACACGCTGGGCGAGACGGCCTGGCAGGACGGCCATCCCGGCCCGGTGACGCTCATCCTCGGGGCCGACTTCGCGGGCGTGAACAAGCCAGCCCCGGCCACGCAGCACACGACACATCGCAGCAAGAACTCGAGCAACAACACGCCGGCCGTCAGCAAGTCCATCACGAGCGGCCCCGGCTCAGTGGAGTCCCGCAACGCCGGCGCAAACATCTGCTCTGGTCTGCCGCCCGCGTACCACCCGAACGGCTAGTCTCGGGCCGCTAGCTCAGCACCGCGCTGATAGCCGCGGCGAGCGCGCCGGGCACGTCGTCTAGCTGCGTGTGCCGGCCGTCGGTCACCACTTCCTCGCCCCCGACGACGAGGTGCCGCACGTCGGCCGCCGACGCGCAGAAGATGACGGACTCCAGCGCGGTGCCGCGAGTGCCGCCAGCAGTCCGCACCGAGTCGAGCGCGACTGTGGTGAAGTCCGCCAGCCCGCCGACGGCGAGGTCGCCGGCCTCCGGCCAGCCCAGGCTGGCGTGCCCGGCCGCAGTCGCCGCGGTGGCAAGCTCGGCCGCGGTGAAGTGGCAGCGTTCCTGGCTGGCCAGCCGTTCGTCCAGTTCGACTCGCCGTGCCTCCTCCAGCACGTCGATGACAGCCTGACTGTCAGTGCCGAGCGTGATCGCGCTCCCCGCATCGGCCAGATCCCTGGCCGGACCGATGCCATCAGCGAGCTCCGCCTCAGTCGTCGGGCAGAAGCAGGCGTAACACCGGCTGTCGCCCAGCAGCCCGACGTCGCTGTCGGTCAGGTGGGTCGCGTGCACGGCCGTGGTTCTCGGGCCTAGTACGCCGGCCGATTCCAGCACCTCGGCGGGCGTGGCGCGGTGCGCCGCGATGCACGCCCTGTTCTCGGCGACCTGCTCGGAGACGTGCACGTGCAACGGCGCTCCGTAGCGATGCGACCAGGCCACGACCTCAGGCATCTGGCCCGGCGGGACGGCGCGGATCGAATGGATCGCTGCGCCGGCCCGCGCACGCGGACCCAGGCTGCCCAGCGCGTCCAGTCCGAGCGCCGCGGCTCTGGCGGCCCACGCCGCACCGTCCGCATCACCGAACCTGAGCTGCACGCCCTCGAGCGGCTCCTGGCGCCCGTCCGCCGCAAGGCCTCCGGACAGGTAGCAGGTGTCCAGCAGGGTAATCCGCAAACCCGCCCGGCTCGCGGCCTCGATCAGCACCCGGCCCATCTCGTTCGGATCCGCGTACGGCGTCCCGCCGGGGCCGTGATGCAGATAGTGGAACTCGCCGACGCAGCTGATCCCGGCGAGCGCCATCTCGGCATAGACGGCGGTAGCGAGTTTCAGGTAGCCGTCAGGGTCGAGCCGGCCCGCCACCTGATACATCCGCTCGCGCCAGCTCCAGAAGGTGCCGCGTCCGGCCTGGGTGGCGCCGCGCAGAGCACGGTGAAAAGCATGCGAGTGCGCGTTCGCCAGGCCGGGCATCGTCAGGCCGGGCAGCCGCCTGGCCGTCGCGAGCGGCTGCTGCACGTCCGGGGTCACGGCGGTCAGCCGGTCGCCGGACGCCTCCAGCAGGACATCGGCGCGCAGCCCGAGCCACGGCGACCAGGCAAGCTCGGCCAGCCAGGACCTGGCCGGCTGCGGTGCGGTCACCGCTTCGTCCCTGTCACTGGTTCTTCCCCCTTGAACCGTTACCCGCCCGCCAGGTCGGCGAGCACGGCGGCCAGTGCGGTTACGCCGGCAGCGCAGTCGGGCGCCTCGGCACGTTCGGCAGGCGAGTGCGAGATCCCGGTGGGGTTGCGCACGAACAGCATCGCGGTGGGGATCCTGGCCGCGAGGACGCCGGCATCGTGGCCCGCGCCGGTCGGCAGCACGGGCGCGTAGAGCCCGGCCGCGGCAAGCACGCCGACGACGCGTTCGCGTAGGCCCTGGTCGAAGCTGACGGGCGGCGTCACCGACTCTCGCCGGAGTGCGGCAGCCACCCCGTTCTCGGCAGCGGCCGTCTGCCCGGCCTCCCAGACGTCGGTGACGAGCTGGTCGAGCGCCGCCTCGTCCGGCGCGCGTGCGTCCAGCCAGGCGCTGACCGCCGAGCTGATCGCATTCGCGGCACCGGGCTCTGCCACTACCTTGCCGACCGTTGCCAGCCCGCCGTGCCGCTGAGCAGCGGTGCGCGCGGCCAGAACGGTGGCCGCGAACGGGAGCATGGGGTCGCGCCGGTCGGCCAGCCTGGTGGTCCCGGCGTGATCAGCACGGCCGGTGAAGTCGAGGCGCCATCTGCCGTGCGGCCAGATGCCGTTCCCCACCCCGATCGGCGCGCACAGGCCCGCCAGCGCGCTCCCCTGCTCGATGTGCAGCTCGACGTAGGCCCCGATTCCTTCGAGCAGATCGTCATCCGGTCCGACCGCGTCAGGGTCTTGGCCCGCCGCGAGCATCGCCTGGGCGAGCGTGACGCCGTCGGCGTCGCGAAGCTCCCGTGCGGCCTCCGGCGTGATCGCGCCGGTCAGCAGCCGACTCCCGAGGCATGCCACCCCGAACCTGGCGCCTTCCTCCTCGGTGAATGCCGCGACGCCGATTGGCCGCGCGGGCTGGAAACCCGCCTCCCGCAGCCGGGCGATCGCCGCGAACGCCGAGACGATGCCAAGCGGTCCGTCAAAGGCGCCACCGTGCGGGACAGAGTCAAGGTGGCTTCCGGTCACGATCGCTGCCGGGTCGGCACTCCGGGGGTTCCGGGGGTCGCCCCCCGGGGCAGTACTGCGGGGGTTCCGGGGGTCGCCCCCCGGGGCAGTACTGCGGGGGTTCCGGGGGTCGCCCCCCGGGGTGGTACCGCCTGGCTCATCCCACCAGGCCCAGAGGTTGCCGTTGCCGTCGCAGTCGGTGCGCAGGCCGAGCCCGGTCGCGGTGCGGGCGAACCAGGCCCGGCAGGCCGAGTCTGGCTCGGTCCAGGAGTACCGCCGATAGCCGCCGGTCATGGCGTCGCGTCCGACCGGAAGCAGGTCGGCCCAGAGGCCGGCGAAGGTCACCTGCGCAGCCTGCCCTGAGCTCGGTCTGGTCATGCTCACCTCAGCTGTGGCTACTTCCGCATCGGAACCCGGACGCCCCGGTCAGCCGCCACCTCGGCCGCTCGGTCGTAGCCTGCGTCGGCATGCCTGATCACGCCCATGCCAGGATCGTTGGTTAGCACCCGCTGGAGCTTCTCCCCGGCAAGCTCGGTTCCGTCGGCGACGCAGACCTGCCCGGCATGGATTGACCGGCCGATGCCCACGCCGCCACCGTGATGGATGCTCACCCACGACGCGCCGGAGGAGGTGCTGACGAGCGCGTTGAGCAGGGGCCAGTCGGCAATCGCGTCGCTGCCGTCGGCCATCGCCTCGGTCTCCCGGTACGGGGAGGCCACCGATCCGCAGTCCAGGTGGTCCCGGCCGAGGACGATCGGCGCTTGCACCTCGCCGCGCCGCACCATGTCGTTGAACCGCACCCCGGCGACGTCGCGCTCGCCGTAGCCCAGCCAGCAGATCCGCGCCGGAAGTCCCTGGAAGTGCACCCTCTCCTCGGCCATCCGAATCCACCGGGCCAGCGCCTCGTTCTCCGGAAACAAGTCGAGGATCGCCGCGTCGGTGGCAGCGATGTCCGCCGGGTCCCCGGACAGGGCGGCCCAGCGGAACGGTCCCTTGCCCTCGCAGAACAGCGGCCTGATATAAGCGGGCACGAACCCGGGAAACTCGAACGCTCGGTCGTACCCGGCCAGTTCGGCTTCGCCCCGGATCGAGTTGCCGTAGTCGAACACCTCGGCGCCGGAGTCCTGGAAGCCCACCATGGCCTGGACGTGCGCTGCCATGGAGGCTCTGGCTCTGGCCGTGAAGCCAACCGGATCCTCGGCGCGCATCGCCGCCATGTCCTCGAACTCCACGCCGCGCGGCAGATAGGTCAGCGGATCATGCGCTGACGTCTGATCAGTAACGACGTCGATCGGCGCGCCCATCCGCAACAGCTCTGGCACCAGGTCGGCCGCGTTCCCGAGCAGCCCGATCGACAGCGCCTCGCCGGCGCCGGCGGCAGCCTCAGCCCGACGCACCGCGTCGTCGACGTCGGCAGCCTCCACGTCGAGGTAGCCGTGCTCGATCCGGCGCCTGATCCGCGACGGGTCGCAGTCGATGCACAGGGCGACGCCGCCGTTCATGGTGACGGCCAGCGGCTGGGCGCCGCCCATGCCGCCGAGCCCGGCAGTCAGAGTGATCGTGCCGGCCAGGGAGCCGCCGAATCGCTTGGCCGCGACTGCCGCGAACGTCTCGTAGGTGCCCTGAAGGATTCCCTGGGTGCCGATGTAGATCCAGGACCCCGCGGTCATCTGGCCGAACATGGTCAGTCCCTCAGCCTCGAGCCGCCGGAACTCCTCCCAGTTCGCCCATTGCGGCACGAGGTTGGAGTTAGCGATCAGCACCCTGGGTGCCCACTCGTGCGTGCGGAAGACGCCAACCGGCTTGCCGGACTGGACCAGCAGGGTCTCGTCTGCCTCAAGATCGCGCAACGAGGCCACGATCGCGTCGAACGCGTCCCAGCTACGTGCTGCGCGGCCGGATCCGCCGTAGACGATCAGCTGGTCGGGATGCTCGGCAACCTCCGGGTCCAGGTTGTTCATCAGCATCCGCATGGCCGCTTCTTGCGGCCAGCCCTTGCAGCTCAGGGTGGTTCCCCTGGGCGAACGGACTGGCCGGGCACCTGATACCCGATCGGTCATAATGACTTCCTTCGCTGGCCGGCTACCCCATCATTTAACGCCTGGTCCTGCAACCTACTCAGCCGCCTGGCTTGCCGCCCCCGGGCGGGCGCTTGCTGAGCCGTGATCGCGGTCAGGCCTCGGCAGGCTCGGCTGGGCCGGCCCGCCGGATGGCCGACTCGACGGCTGCCAGGACACCGGGCATGGCGGTGCTGATCAGGCGCAACGCTCGCTCGTAATCGCCAAGGTCACCGCCAACCGGGTCGGGCACGTCCCAGCCTGCATCGGCGGCCGGAGCGAAGCTGCCAAGCAGCCTGACCCTGGCGGCGGCCTCCGGATCCGGAGCCACCTTGCGAAGTACCCACTCGTGCTGGCTGTCCAGCGCGATGATCAAGTCATAGCCGCCGAACATGGCGGGCTCGAACGCACGCGCCGAGTGCTCCAACTGCAGGCCTATGGCGCCGAGGACGTGCTGCGCTCTCGGGTCCGCCGGGACCCCCTCGCGCCTGACCCGCAGGCCTGCGCTGGCCACTGAGGCCACGACGCCCGCCTCGGCCAGCTCGCGGCGCAGCACGTGCTCGGCCATCGGCGACCGGCAGGTGTTCCCAGTACAGACGAACAAGACACGGTATTCGTGCGGCACCGCGCTCTCGGACGGCCCCGCGGTCACTGTCGGCCCCCCGGTCTCAGGCAGCCCCGCGGTCACTGTCGGCCCCCCGGTCTCAGGCAGCCCCGCACTCTCGGACGGCCCCGGGTCTCAGGCAGCCCCGTACTCTCAGGCACTGGCTCCTCGCTCGTTCAGTCGATGATTGGTGACCCTGCAGGCCTGCGCTCAGCCCGGGCAGAAGCGGGCGCAGAGCCGTCGCCGTTTCGGCCCAGAGTTGCAGCCGCCGGGGCACGGGCCGCCGCCCTGGGGGTGCCCCGCGGGTCTGGGGTCGCGCCCGCGCTTAACAGGGCGGAGGTCGCCCCCGGCTAACACGCCGAGGTCGCCCGCCAGCTAACACAGCCGAGGTCGCCCTGCGGCTAACGCCGCGTAGGTCCGGGGTTGCCACCCGGTTAACTCTGCGGGTCGGGCGGCCGGCCCAGGCTAACGTCGCGGGGTTCCGGGTTGCCCCCCGGAACCCCGCAGCGGAACGCTGTGTCAGCTGGGCAGACCCTCCGTCTTGAGCCAACCCTCAGCGACTGCCTGGTAGCTGTCGTGATCGACAATGACGGCCTTGTCGATGGCCAGCAGTCCAGCCGTCGTCAGCTTCGCCGAGATCGCGTTCAGCGTGGCGATGATCGTCGGCGTCATGGCGGGCTTGTAGACGAGCGGTGTCACGTTCTGCGCGGCGAAATTGAACTTCGGATCGCTGAGCGTGACGAAGTGGTCAGTGATGATCTGCGGCGTCGTGGTGAACACATCGGCGGCCTGGACCTTGCCGTCCTGCAGCGCCTTGATTGTCAGCGGTCCGGACTCGTCCAATGCGTCGAAGGCCTTGAACTTCACGCCGTAGCGGCTCTTCAGCCCGGCCGGTCCGTCGGGCCTGGTCTGCATCTCGGGCGGCCCGCCGAAGACCATGGTCTTCGCATACGGCTTCAGCGCCGCGATCGAGGAAGCTGATGTCAGGTGGTGTGCCGTGGCAAATGCTTGCGTCACCGTGACCGAGTCGCTGTCCAGCGCGGACGACGAGTTAAGCATTTCCAGCGTCGACGGCAGGTCTGCCTTCAGCGCCGCGTTGACCTGCGCCGTGGTAGCGGCAGTGCTCTTGGTGTCGACCGACGTCGTCAGCAGGGCGCCGTTGTACTCGGGGATGATTGAGACGGCACCCTTCTTGATCTCGGGGTAGTAGACCTCGCGCGAGCCGATGTTGAACTTGTCGGTGACCTTCACCCCCTTGGCGCTCAGAGCCAAAGCGTAAATCTCGGCCAGCAGCTCGTTCTCCGGGAAGTTGGCCGAGCCGATAACGACCGTGCCCTTACTGGTGTTGCCCGATAGCGGCGACTTAGGACTGCTGCTGCCGCAGGCAGCAAGCCCAAGCGCGGCCGTCACGGCAACGCCGAGCGCCGCGTAACGCCGCCAGGGCGACTGAGTACCAAACATTATATTCCTTTCCGATCGGAAAGCTATCACTATTGCGATCCTTTGCCCTGAGACCGCAGGCCTGCAGGGACGATCAGGCGCCGTACGCCTGCGAAGAAGAGCTGAACGGCGAGCGCGAGCACCACCACGACCAGCGCTCCACCGGCCACCTCGCCGTAGTTGTCGGCGGCCAGGCCGTCGATGATGTAGCGGCCGAGTCCGCCGAGCGCGATCTCGGCGGCAATAGTGGCGGTCGCGACCACGAAGATCGCCGCCGTACGCAGGCCTAGCACGATAAGCGGTGTCGCCAGCGGCAACTCGACCTTGCGCAGCAGCTGCCACTGCGTCATGCCCATGCCCAGCGCGGCATCCTTGAGGTCCGGGTCCACTCCGGCCACGCCCTCGCAGCTATTGATCAGAATCGGCGGGATGGCGAGCACAACCAGCGGGACTAGCCACGTCAGGGCAGAGAACCCGAGGAGCACAGCCATCATGATTAGCAGGCCGAGTGTGGGTATCGCCCGCCAGACGTTGGCCAGGCTGACCAGCGCGAACCGGCCGCGCCCGGTGTGGCCGATCAGGACGCCAAGCGGCATCGCGATGAGCACAGCCACCAGCAGCGACAACCCGGTGTAGCCCAGATGCTGCAGGATCCGGTCCGGGATTCCGCCGTATCCGTGCCACTGCTTGGAGGAACTCAGCCAGTTGAAGGCATAGGTGAGGAAGCCCATGTCACACCCGCCAGGGTGCGCCGCCGAGCCAGGCCATGGCTGGACGCCGCACGTGCTGATCACGCTGCCAGGGCGTTAGCAGCCGGCCAACGGCTATCAGGAGCAAATCGCAGACCAGAGCCAGTCCGAGCACCAGCGCGAGCGCGACGTAGACCTCGGTCGGGAAGTCACGCTGGAACCCGTCGATGAAGAAATACCCGAGGCTGCTGACTCCGATGAGCTGGCCGACGCTGGCGAGGCTGATGCTCGACACGACCGCGACGCGCAGTCCGGCGATGACCACTGGCGTGCTGATCGGCAGTTCCACCTCGAACAGACGCCGCACATCGCCAAAGCCCATCGCGGTGGCTGCCTGGCGAGTCGGCTCCGCGACGCCGCGCAACCCGTCCACCACGCTCGGCAGCAGGATGCACAGCGAGAACAGCGCCAGTGGGATCATCACCGTCAGGTTGCCGAGGCCGAAGTAGTCGATGAGCACCACGAACAACGCCAGGGACGGCAGCGCGTAGATCGCGCTGGCGAGCGAGAGCAGCGGCGGGTACGTCCAGCGCCATCTGACACTCGCGACACCGAGCGGGATGGCGACAACGAGACCGACTAGTGGCGGAACCAGCCCGAGAAACGCGTTGTCCAGCGTGTACTGCCAGATAATTGTCCAGTTCTGCGGAATCCAGGACCACACCATGTCAGGCGGTCCTCTCGCCAGGCTGGTCTGCGCCAGCAGTTGCTCCCGCGCCGACCACCCCTTCGGCAGCCTCGCTTCTAGCGGTAGGGCCGTCATTGTCAGCGGCCCGACCGCTGTCAGCACCCCCGGCGCTGTCAGCACCACTCGCCCTGTCACCACCCCTGGCACGGCCCGCAGCCCCGCCCCTGCCCGCAGCCTTGCCCCTGCCCGCAGCCTTGCCCTCGTCAGCAGCCTTGCCCTTGTCAGCAGCCTTGCCCTTGT
>Ga0335074_10012465_pt1 | contig 11919 bp, 8 predicted proteins | sample Lox_Sample_23_FD_206715 | JGI IMG/M metagenome (GOLD analysis project Ga0335074, IMG submission 206715) | Soil microbial communities from Loxahatchee National Wildlife Refuge, Florida, United States - Lox_Sample_2.3 | ecosystem: Environmental > Terrestrial > Soil > Wetlands | place: USA: Florida...
CACGCAAGCACCGCGGCTGTTGGACCACGTCGATCCCGGTGAGTACATTTCGGACCCCAGAAGCAAGGCCAAATCAGTCGTGGGTCACGGAGGAAGGCGTGAAGCAGTCTCGCGCGCTCTTCGCGAGACATTTCGAGAAGAAACTGACTCACGGTCAGGAGTAGGCTTTGAGGTAATATTCGAAGCTCCCGCCACGCTCCGCTCGCTAATCCATTCTGACGGATCCCTTCTCTTCGTTACACCACCAATGTGTGGCTTGGATGTTGTCCGGATGATCGTCCCTCCACCCCCCGCCCATTCCTTTCGGATCTCTATGGTCGGGGACGACGTCGTTATAATCGCGAAACTCTTCGTGGCAGATTGCGCATATGCCCGCCTGCTGTCGAATTTTGCGATTCAGTAATTTGCGCATCTCGGCCGGTGATCGCAATTCCCGATATCCCCGCGGGTGATGCGGATCTTCAACTCTCTGAACTCCAAGTCTGACCAGCTTTGGTTTGGGGAGAAGTTCGCGTCCGCAGCAAGAAAGCGATCGATGAATCGGACACAGTTCATTTGTACGGAGTCTCATGGCATTCCTCTGATTCGCGGGTGAAATCGAAACAACTGGGAGGCGCTAGCGGACGGAAACGAGTCGAGCAGGTTGCCCTGCTACAATTCCTGACCGAGGAGAACTAATGTCGAACCTGGCGAAAGTAGTCCAGCAGTTGATGCAGGAACGGGATCAAGCTCAGAACACAATTGAGCAGTTGGACGAAGCTCTAAAAGCGCTGGCCGGACTCGACGCATTCCGGAAGCCCGCTGGAAATCGCGGCGGTGCTCAAGCGTCTGCCCGAAAGCGTCGAACGATGTCTGTTGAGGCACGCCAGCGGATCGCAGCGGCACAGCGCGCCCGGTGGGCGAAGTGGAAACGAGCTCAGCGGAGTAAGTAAGCGAAATCAAACCACCTTCTCCACACTTCTCCACAACTCAATGCACAGATATTTCGCTTAGAGCCTGAGAATTGCGTTGACTTCAGCCGAGCAACTGTTTAGTTTCGTCGCGTCGACGGCTGAAAGGATTGGCGAAATCAAACTTGCCATTCCGAAGTAGGCTGAGTGATCTGCTCGGCAGGGCGACCTGAACGGGCAACCAGACCCGAAAAAACCGGCTGACTCTGCGAGGAGGAGCTGGGGTTTGGGACCGCGAAAGCGGCGATCGCATCAAGGGCTGCGACGGTACATGGATCCACGCTATAGGCTCCCTCGTAGGAGCAGATGGCTGGAACATAACCAATGTCGCAGCCTTTTCTACTTCGAGCGCAATTCAGCACTCCAACCTACACATTCTCCTGCCACGCGAAGCGAGCGATGCCGCTTGCGCCTCCTGTTAGAGACCTGATTTTCAACATGAATTGTGGATAAGGTTGTTTAACATGCGCGAACAGGCCGATCCTGCGCGGCCTTGACCGGTTTGCACCGCAGATGGGCACCTCACCTTCGATAGAATTCGATAAGATGGGAATCACGATTGAGCTGCAAAATCTCGGGGATGCTCAACTATGCAGGGAAATTAGTGCGCGCATCGAACACGCGCTTGCCGACCGACGAGGTGACTGGCGAGTGTCTATTGCCGGATCGCGCGCGAGCGAGAATTGGGACGTGCGAGTTGAGGGACCGAACGCCTTTGAGCGAACGTATGCGTTGGCTAGCGCTGCTGGACAGCATGAACCTGAGGCAGTTTGCAGATTAATTCTGCAACTTTTGCCGGCCAGTTTCTCGTGACGCTAGGCGAGTTCTCCAATGGAGGCATTAGCATCACTTGTTATTGCAACGTGCCGACAAAGATTGCACCCCACGTCTCGGAATTCTCTGATGCAGCCGTGATGGTCACCACATTTTCGGAGAGACTGCACGCTCCGGGTAACGCTCGCTTTCCCTGTACAGAAGTCACACAAATCAAATCTCTAGGATACGGCGGGGCAACCTTGAAGGAACATGACATACTCGCTTTCATTGCACATGTTCCCCCAAGATTCCCGTATGCCTTTTGATTCAAATGACCGGTAACTGTGACGGGTACATTGAATATCTTATCGGAAGCGGTGAGGCGCTCCAGAAAATTCGTCCCATTCGGCACAACATTAATGTAAGAACTGATCGACGTCCCTGCCCTCTGCGACAACCCTCCCGTCTGATCCACGCCGATCGCAAGGTCGCCTGCGTCATTCGATGGACGTTCCCCGTAGGTCGCAATCGTCTTAAGAAAATTGGAATCCGCCAGTGTGATCAAATCATTCGGCGCTCGAATCTGCTTGCCGAAGTTCAGTCGCCCTTTACTGTTCGCAAATGGTCCGTTTCCCGCCGAATCTTGCTGCTGCAGCACAGTACTGAAAAGTCCCGCTCCGGAGTTTCCCGGTCCAACCAGGCAGCTTACCCATATCGGATTTCTCCTCCAGGTCGCTCCGCCCGGAGTGCATTCGGCTGCAACAATCGAGACGCCCGCAGCTCCTTGGCTCGCCATCGCCTGCGGATCCGATCCCGCTACATCCAGGAAGACCGTCGTGTTGTTGAGCACCAAGCTGTTCGGCCAAAACCAAAACTCCGGTGTGAACTGTTGTGTCGGCACTGTATACGAAACCGGGGTCGCCAGCGTATCCCTGAACGAACACATTCCACTCGTTCCGCAACTCACCGCCGCGTTCGTCGCAATGGCGTAGGGTCCCGTTCCATACGGAGTCCCCGCCGACTGCCCTACTACCACCAGGACGTCCCAAGTCAACGTTCCGAGGCTTGCGTGATATGCGGCATCTTGCAATTCAATGGACGGCCACGTCACCGTTACATTGGTTGCGCTTTTCGTTGGCTGCGCATAGCCTGCGAAAATCATTGGCCCGTATCCCATCGTCGAACTACGCGGCACTACAAAGTACGACCGCTGATTCGTCCCCGAACCACCCGAGGCAAACTGCGGCACGAACCCGCTGATGGGAAAAGTTCCTACAAACTTTGTTCCCGGTCCGCCCTGCACCATATACCCCATCTGCGCCGCGTAACCGTACAGCGGATTCTGTGTTGCTCCCGTCGATTCCTGATACACGTTCGTAAATGTCGCCGGCTGATACCCGCCGAAATAGCGCACCCCATACACCGGAAATCCCTGGCATACGGTGTCCGACATCACGAACCCGTTGTTGCCACCGGTCGCGCAGTTCACACCCGTAAACTCTGAGTCATGCACATACATGATCCCGGCGCTATTCTGATCCGTCCTGGCATAGAAGAATGCTCCCATCGGAAAATTCGCGTCGCTCCGGATCGAGGGCAATGACCGGTTGGCAGCCCGTTCAATGATGAACTGCTGGTCGTTATCGTCCACGATTCCATAGGAGAACTGTCCCATCGCAACGCCCGCTACCTGAATGACGTTGATATCCTGCACTGCAACGTGATCAGAATTGTTCTCAATGAAAGCATCCTCCAGCCCACAGAAGCCAAAGGTGTTCGCGCTCGCCGCAAAACTCAGATGGCCAAAGGAAACGGTGAAGCTCCTCGAACTCGGTACACTCGTCACTGGCGAGACCCAGTGTTGACCGACATTCTGCGAGTAATATTCGCAGTCCACCGTGTCACCTACCACAAAGGGATGAGTCGTTGCCGTCGTGATCGTGTACTCTCCAGTCGTGGCTGTGGCGCCCGCCACTTGTACGCCGTCGACATTCAACGTCGACGCTCCGGTCAAGTTGTACAGTTTGTGATGATTCAGCACATAAGGACTGCTCGGTAGCGTTCCGATATAAACGCATCGATCACGCGTCGAACACGTGATCAACGCTCCCGCTCCGTCGAGCACGCCTCCGCGCCCTCGCAGATAAACCGTGGCATACACGTTGTAATTCGCGTCCGCCATCAGCTTCACATACGGAGCAGCTATCGCCGGAGCGCCTCCGACTGCGGTGTCACTCACCCATGCGTCGTTCCACGCCTCCTGGATTCCTCCCGATGCTGATCCCACCATATATCCCGCCGAATGCGGATTCGCCGTTCTAACGATGATCGTTCCCCCGCTCGTCCCCGGCGTGCAGCTCCCAGCCGTCACCAATGCAGCTTCCGGCTTGCCTTGACCCGCAATATACACCCTGTATTTATAGTGCTCAGAAAACGACTTGGTATCGATACCGGCTGGGCACGGACTGAGATGAATCGTATTGCTTCCGGGCGTCATGAGATCGTCGGAAGGACGTTGCAGCCAGTTCCAAACTGGAGTGACATAACGAATGCCCGAATCAGGCTGTGCCACAGCGTCTGTTGCGACACTGGAGTCGTTTCGAGCGGCGGCTAAACAACCGCCAAAAATAAAGATAGGGAAGAGAACCAGCGCGATCGTCTTCATACGACATGTCCTCCGTGCTGTTGCAAGAGATCGATGGTCGAATGATCTTTATCGAACACACTTTCCCCATGGTCGCGAATTGCGTTTGAGTACGATGATTGAAAGCGTTCAAGCTGTACCATCACATTTCGGAATCGCATCGGCCCAGCATTGCGAACGCAATCTCTCGGTCTCCCGCCTGATTTCGAATTCGGACAAAATGTCGAGACGAATCCCTCGGCTTAACCAAGCACGCATCACCGCTCTCATTTAACCAAGCGGTTTTTCGATCCTCTGTTTCCATAACCGCTGAACCTTGCGGTAGAAATCGGACAATCCGCGCAATCGTATCGCAGTCCGAAGAAAAAAGTCTGCATAGCACGCAGGTTTGAAATTATCAGTTCGTTCGAGTAGGGAATATCGCAAAACCCGGTCTTGGGTCTCGTTCATCGCGCAGACTAACGTTATATAGTTACGCTCTCCATCATTGGGACACACAGGCCAGCCTACAGTTCCCTTGGGGTACCGTCGAGCACGTGAAAGTACCACGGAAACCATGAAGTCGTGGTCCACCAGGAGCACCGAACGAGTTCTGCCCGGCAGGTGCGTGACCTCGACATGGTCCGGAAACATCCGTTGGATGGAGCTGACGATCTTGCGGCGCAGCTTCAGTGTTGCTTCAGAGTAAGCGTTATTTATGCAATCCACAGTGTCGGGATGGTAGCCCACTCGGTCGTAGAACTGATGACAGTTGCCGAGACGTCTCTTGATGGTACTCAGCGCAGGCATTCCGCGCGCTTGCTGTAAAAGAGTCTCGCTGAGCCGACCCTTTGCCTTCAGCACGCGACGGATACAACGCAGCATCTCTTTATCGGACCACCATTGGTCCGAACGCTTCGGGCGGAAGGCTGCTGCCCTTTCAAACAGGTCGCGACTGATGATCGGCGCAAATGCACCCTCTTTCATGATCCAGTCTTGCGGCTCGATGCTGTGCACCTTTTGTTCAAGGCGGTGGGAAGTTCGATTCCACGTATTACATCCATAGTAGTTCGGGTTTCTTAAGATATAAAAAACGCTGCATGGTGCCCACCGCTTTTCCCCGTCACGAAACATACATCGTCTGTTGAGCTCGCGGGATATCGCGGTCGCTCCGTGCCCTTCGGAAGCCATCGAGAAAATCAACTGTATGCAGGCTTGCTCTCTCGCCGGACCAGGCGCGAGGATTACTCGGTCCGTCTTTATGTTCTTGTGCTCACCGCGTTGCATCAACTGTTTGCGCTTGCCACTCTCCGACACCATCATCCGCCTGTAGCCAAATCCCACTTTTCCACCGACCCAAAATCCGCTTTTGACTAAGCGTATCTTGCCGCGATGGACCTTTTCGCCGAGTTCACGACTGAACTCAGCCGCCATACTGCGTTTCAAAGCTTTTATGAGGGAACTGGTCGCGGTACCGTCGTTTAAAAATGGCTCAGCACAGTAGTGAAGCGGAATGCCGGATCGTCGGCAAAGAAACTCGTAATGGGCGCCTTCATCGTTGTCTTGGAATCTTCCCCAGCGGCTTACGTCATAGACGAGAATAGCCTTATATCCGGCATTGCCTGAAATCACGTCTTTCAGCAGTTCTTGAAGAGCTGTTCTTCGTGTGGCTTCAACACCGGTTCTGTCTGGATCGGCGTAGGTCTTGACTATTACGAATCCGTGCATCTGAGCGTATTCCCTAATCGCATCCTGCTGATTCGCGATTGAGTATTGCTGTTGTTCGTCTGACATGCGTACATACTCCGCGGCAGGGACGAGCGGGTGTGCGGGTTCCGAGATCTTCATAAACTATTCTTCTCCTTTCGCCAAAGCACGTATACGAAGCCTTTCAGAAACAATAGTTCCTCAGGCCAAAATTCTGGCCACCAGCGAAGAAGCATTCGCGTGACTACGCCTACTCATGTAGCCGAAGCCGCTAACCTCTAATTCTTTTCTAGCCTTTCTAGCCCCTTTTGTCTTACTTGATGTATACGGGCCCACCCCACAGAACCCGGACAGGTCGTCGAGAAGCAAGAGCTCGGTGCAGCCACGGATCGTCCATACGGTAGCTTGCGTCATCAAGACTGAGACCGATCTCTGATGCCCCCAATTTCAGTCTCCGAGGGCATTCTGTCCTCTTGAGGGGATCGAATTGAATGACGTAGCAGACACGATCGCTTGCTGCTGTCACGCGATTTCCTCACAGACACAGGCTCTATTGTTATGCAGATCAACGACGAGAACCTTTCCCTCGTTCACGTCGCGATGTCTGAATGTCTTTGGCACCGGAAACTTCATCGGTTAGTTTTCCGTCCACTCCAAATCCCCAACTCTGAAATTCACAATGCCGCGCGGTTTCTCAAAAGAGCCTGACTCGCCGCTAAACCGCCGGACTGCCGATACTTGGTACCGCCGCCTTCTGCGTGGCCATTTTCGCCCGCTTCAGATCCCATCGTTCGCGCAACCATTCGTGCCAAGGCTTCATGTCCAAATAGAGTTGTTGCGTAGCATCGCACAACTCCAGAAGACAGCGTGAAGGCGCGACTCGGACGGGATATAGGTCAGAGCGATAACGGAACGCTTCACTGGCTCTGTTTTTACGGATCGTACACAAACGGACACTGGAGACTCTGGCTTGAGGGTAGCGCCTTGGGAAATGGCAGAGTCGATGGCTTCGCGTTAAAACGGGTGGGCAACGACGCACAATTCGATTCTCGCTGCCACATGCTCCGACAGGAAGAGGGCGGATTCAAACTTCCAATCCCGCTTCGCCTCGACATGAGCGAGATGGAGGTCCGTAATCTCCTGGGCCGTCCAAGTGTAGTTAGTCAGGTCACGACCTAGGCCGCGATTTGGAAGGAGCAAAAATCACACTCGCGATCTGCGGTCGCCTCGTGCGATGATCTGTCCAACTTGGCAAGCCATAGAGATTTCCTCTTTGGCTCGCAACAGAGCACGCAACTGACGTAGTCGTGCGGCACCAGCGCGCGGTTATTCAGGTTAGTTGAATAGAGTCCGGCTGATCGGCTGTTAGTCAGAAGACATGAATTCGACGCGCTTGGTAGCCCTGTCCCGCCAACAGCCACATCCGACAATGTCCACGAACGAAGGACGGTTTATATACACCACCGTCTCAGCCGGCGAGCTCAAAAGGCATTCATCAGAGCGTTGTGACGGGCGGTATCAGCCTCCTGATCGGACACCCCGACATAGACCATAGTCGAATTGATGGAACGGTGCCCACGTGCCCGCTGCACTTTCGCCAGATTCACGTCCCGACGCACCATGTGAGTAGCGAAGGTGTGCTTCAAAACCTGCGGATGACCCTTGTGATGCGGCAACCCTGCCTCACGAGCTATCTGGCGAAAATCCGATAAAACTGCGTACTGGTGAGATGGCTATCCTTCCGCTATCTTTCCAAAGAGCGATCCGATTCGATGCTCTACCCGGAGCGGCCGGGCATGAGTCATTGCCGTACGAAGGAAGTTGGAAAATTAGAGACAGTTGAATCTCGATCTTGAGATTTTTAATATTCCGCAGTTTGCCAGGTGGAGGGAATGGATGAAAACTTGGAGCTGCATTTCTACCTTTCTTGCCCTGCTGCTCACCCGAAGTGTCTTTCTTAACGCACAAGATTCTCACTATCGGCCCGAAGATCAGCAGATTCCCGCTCCATCGTGCTTTGTCATGAAGGGCACTTGGGAAGGCGGATCAATGGACTGCTCTCCACATGAACATGAAGCATGGCTGTCGGACATCACGCATTGGCGGAATGAACGGCGGATCCGTATTGGATATGACGGATCGCGCTATGACCTTCCCGCACTCAAGTGGGCTCAGTCGAGTTTCTTCCAGTCGCAAATGATGGTCGAGGATCGTTACTTCTATGACTCGGTCGCCCATCGCTACACGGTCGATCGGTATCTCGGCGACCTCGAGAAGAGATACGGCGGCATTGACGCAGTGCTCATCTGGCCCACGTATCCCAACATGGGGATTGATAATCGCAACCAGCAGGATATGATCCGCTCCATGCCGGGCGGCATCGTGGGTGTGCGGCAGATGATTGCGGATTTTCACCGTCGCGGCGTGCGGGTGCTTTTTCCGATGATGATGTGGGACCAGGGGACCAGGGACCCCGGCATGTCGTGGCCCGATGCTATCGCGAACCTGATGGCACAAATTGGTGCCGACGGCATCAACGGAGACACGCAGGACGGAGTGCCGCTGGCATTCTCGACGGCTGCCGAGAAAATTGGGCATCCACTCGCATTCGAACCTGAAGTTAGCCCCGCCGACGAAGCTCTAGCCTGGAATGTGATGACCTGGGGCCAGTATCAGTTTCCCTTCGTGCCCATGGTTGATAAATATAAATGGCTCGAACCGCGGCACATGGTGAACATCTCGGACCGGTGGAATCGAGATAAGACGGATGATCTGCAGTTTGCATTTTTCAACGGAGTTGGTTGGGAAAGCTGGGAGAATATCTGGGGCATCTGGAATGGAATTAGTTCCCGGGATGCCGAAGCCACACGCCGGGTCGCCACCATCGAACGTGCAGTTGCGCCCTTTCTGGTCAGCAGCGGTTGGGAACCGTTTGCCCCAATGCTCCGTTACGGTGTGTTCGCCAGTCGATGGCCTGTCGGCGAGCAAACGGTTTGGACGACTGTGAACCGCAATGAATACGATGTCGACGGTCCACAGATCGAGCTTCTCCTTCAAACTGGAATGCGTTACTTCGATCTGTATCACGGGGTCGAATTGAAACCCGGCAAAAATCAATCCGGTCAGGTCACATTGAGCTTTCCTCTCGAAGCCCATGGATACGGGGCACTGCTGGCTTCGCCTACGGACCCCAGCAGGGAAATCGAAAAGCTTATGTCGAAGATGAAGGACATCACCGCAACACCTTTATCTTCGTATTCCCACGAATGGAAAGTTTTGCCGCAGCATATTGTTCGCATCGCCAAGACGAGGCCTGCTTCTGGCGAGCCAAAAGGCATGATCCGGATTCCTGCAGGCGACTTCGATTTCCGCGTTGAAGGCATCGAGATCGAAGGTTCTAACGACATCGGCGTGGACGTGCAATATCCGTGGGAAGATACGCCACGACGTTTCCATGATCATCGCATGCATGTTGACTCATTTTGGACCGACAAGTATCCCGTGACCAATGCCCAATACAAGCAGTTTCTCGATGCGACGCACTATCATCCGGCCGACAATCTGAATTCTCTCCGCGACTGGACCGATGGAACTTATCCGGCAGGCTGGGAGAACAAACCGGTCACATGGGTATCGCTGGAAGACGCGCGTGCATACGCATCCTGGGCGGGCAAGCGATTGCCACACGAGTGGGAATGGCAGTACGCGGCTCAGGGCACCGATGGGCGCAACTACCCGTGGGGTAATGATTGGAACACGGATGCGGTTCCGTCGCCCGACCAAAGCCGCGCCCTGCGCGGTCCGGATGCAGTGGACGCCCATCCGCGAGGCGCCAGTCCGTTCGGCGTGATGGATTTGGTTGGGAACATATGGCAGTGGACGGAAGAATTTCAAGATGAGCACACGGTCGCAGCCATTCTTCGGGGCGGCAGCTATTATCAGCCGCAAGGATCGATCTGGTATTTTCCGCAGGCGTACAAGCTGAACCAGCACGGCAAGCTGCTGATGATGGCCCCCAGCATGGACCGTTCCGGCACCCTGGGTTTCCGCTGCGTGCAGGACACCCAATGAGCGAATGCTCGAGACCGGGCTAGAGGGATGTCAGGATTGACAACGGCTAGTCCCGTCGCCCGGAAATCGCCAACATTCAGGGTGCCATGCTTACGGGCGCGCCGTTCGACGAGAAGCGTTCCGGTCACTATGGGTGCTCCGAAATTCTTGTTTTTGATTCTCCTGCTCGTCGAGCGATTATCCGTCCCTCAAGAGGGCAGCTTAGATCATACTCAGCTGGGAAGACAGATCCTGAAAGGCTCAACCTTTTCTCAGAAAGCATGCTGCAACACTTCAACAGTGTCGGCTCGAGTTATTCGCGCGTGTAAGCCAACTCTCCATGGTGGCTGCGTCTACCAGGCCTGCCTGCTGGAACTGAAGCCGACCTCCGGAAAGAACCGCGAAATTGGGAATGCTGCGCACGTTGTATTGTGCTGCAAGTTGTGGAAACCGTTCCGTATCCACCTTCAGCACGACTGCGCGTCCGGCGAGGTCCCGCGCCGTTTGCGCCACGTGAGGCGCGGCCATGCGGCACGGTCCGCACCAGGGCGCCCAGAAATCGGTCAGAATCGGGACCTTGCTCTCGCGAACGATCTCGTGGAATTCCTCTTCGTTGACTTCGATGGGCTCGCCAATCGCGGGCAACTCCGCCTTGCATGCACCGCATTTCCCGACATCGGAGAGGTGCTTCGCGGGTATGCGATTGGACCTCCCACAGGAGGGGCAATTGCGAATCAGCGGCATGGGTCTATTCTAGGCCAGCCCTTGCGCGAGCGTCCTCCGGTAGAACAACCGGCACAATTGCGTTACGCTAACGCGATGGCGGGGCAGTCGTTAAGACTGCCTCTATCCGACCCTGGCAGCGGCAGCGATATGGTGCGACCCGGCATCGGCGGGAAAGAGGCTAGCCCACGAATTCAGGCGGGCGTGGTTTTCTCGATTCTTATCCCTCTTCTGGCCGCAGTTCTTCTCTTCGTCGTGATTCAGGCGAAACTTCGCGGCGAGCAACTGCCTGACTTCGTGATCTTCATCGAAGCTCTAGGGTTTGTCGTCGTCATATTGGCGGGGACATGGTTCCTGATCCGAGGTGTGCGGGAACACCGGGAGAGCGAAGAACGTTATCGCCAGATGGCCAGCCACATCCAGGAGATTTTCTGGATGCTCGACGCCGAGTCAAAGCGTGTGCTGGAGGTGAATGAGGCGTACGAAACCATCACCGGCCGAACTCGCAAGAGCTTGTTGGATAACCCTACTTCGCATGAGGACATAATCCATCCGGAAGACCGTGTCCACGTGCTCGGCAAGCTTGACGAAGCGACCCGCACTGGAAAATTTGACGAGCGCTTCCGGATTACGCTCCTGAATGGAGACGTTCGCTGGGTCCGGGTTCACGGATTTCCGATGCGCAATGCTTCCGGCAGGATCTGGCGGCTCGTCGGCACAGCCCAGGACATCACCGAACAGAAGCACGCCGAAGATCAAGTTGTTGAGAATCTGAAGATCGCGGAAGCAGCACGAGCTGAAGCCGACGCATTGCGCAAGGCAACGCTTTCTCTAACGCAAGATCTCCACATGGATTCGGTGATGGAGGCATTACTGCGCTCTCTGGAAGAGTTGGTCCCCTACTCTTCGGCCCGCGTAATTGTCCCTGAGGGCGGTCCTCACTTGTTGGCATTGGGGGAGAGAGAAATCCCGGAGCAGCCAAGAGCCTTACCGAAATATCGCCCCGGGCATCCGCTGACCCTCATTGCCGATGAATGCCCATTCTTGAAGAGGATCCTGGAAGAACAAAAGAGTGTCCTTCTTCCTGACACATGCGGAGAAAAAGACTGG
>Ga0335074_10012466_pt1 | contig 11918 bp, 8 predicted proteins | sample Lox_Sample_23_FD_206715 | JGI IMG/M metagenome (GOLD analysis project Ga0335074, IMG submission 206715) | Soil microbial communities from Loxahatchee National Wildlife Refuge, Florida, United States - Lox_Sample_2.3 | ecosystem: Environmental > Terrestrial > Soil > Wetlands | place: USA: Florida...
GTCATGTGTCGCTGCGGGTCCCGGCGGCCTGGCCGGTCATCAGCCTGACCGCCAGCCCGCGGACCTGCCCGCGCCTGAACCGGCACGCCGTGTACCTCGGGACGCCCGGCCCTGACCCGTCGTGCCCGGCCCAGGTGCTGACCGGCAAGACCGAGTCAGTTCAGGTGATGGCGATCAACCCGGCCAGCCCTGATGTCCGGGCCGCGTCGAGGCGCACCGTTGTCGGCGGCTTACCCGCACTGACTAACCCCGACAGTTCCGTGAGCCACACGATCATCGACATCCTGCCGGCCGCGGGTGTCGAGATCAGCCTGAACTACGGAACTGACCTGGCGCTCGTACGCGCCATCCAGGCCTCCGTCAGGGCCACCGTCGGCGCTAAGGCGGGCGTGGACATGACCACGGTCGTCCCGGCGCCAATCCCCGAGGCGGCACAGCAGGGCCTGTACCAGGGCAGCGGCTTCGACACGTGCGCGGCGCCGTCGGCCGGCACGATGCAGCAGTGGCTCGCCTCGCCCTACCGCGCCATCGGCATCTACATCGGCGGCGTGAACCGCGCCTGCGCGCAGGCCAACCTCACGGCCGGCTGGATCAACGCGATCCAGAAGCAAGGCTGGCACTACTTCCCGTTCTACGTGGGCCTGCAGGCATCCTGCGTCGAGGCCTACGGCGATGCGCCGATCGTGACCAGCAACGCCAGCGCCGAGGGCACCGCGGCCGCCAACGACGCGGCCCAGCAGGCTCGTGACCTGGGAATCCCGTCGGGCACACCGCTGATCTACGACATGGAGGCCTACGGCACGGGCTGCAGTAACCAGGTGATCACGTTCCTGTCCGCCTGGGATGCGCGACTGCACGCCGAGGGCTACGAGGCAGGCGTGTACGAGTCGTTCTCCAACATCGGCGACCTCATCCACGCTCAGGGCAAGATGGTCGAGCCGGACGTCATTCACTACGCCGACTGGGACGGCCGGGCCACCACTAACAGCAGTTACATGCCATCCACGATGTGGACCGACCACCAGCGCCTCCACCAGTACACCGGTGGCAACAACCTGACCTACGGCAATGCGACATTGAACGTCGACCTGGACGAACTCGATGTCGATCTGGGGGGGCAGTCGGCGCCGTACCCGTCGCCCTCGCCATCGCCATCTCCCCCGGTTCCCCCGCTCCCGCTGTTCCGGGTCGTGATCGCCATGAACAGCAACGGCGGCGCCGAATGGTTCGCCCGCGGCGCCAACGGGACGATCAGGCACGCCTGGCAGCACCCGCTCGGGACGACGGACTGGACGCCGACGAGAGCCGTCGGCGACTCGCCGGACAACCTGGTCAGCAACCCGGCGGTGACTGCTGACCAGAACGGCCGCCTGACGCTCTTCGCGCTGAACCGCGTCGGCCAGGTGATCCACGCGTGGCAGCATCAGGGCGCGCCGAACGACTGGCTGTGGGGAGGCGTTACCGGTTCGGGTAATCCGGGCAAGCTGACCGGCGACCCCGCGGCTGCGACCGCGCCAGGCGGCGTCGTCGCAGTGTTCACCGACACCACACGCGGCGCGGTGATGACGACCAGGCAACTGGCGCCGAACGACAACACCGGGTGGACGCAGTGGACCAGCATCGGCGGCAACTGCGCTAGCTCCCCGGTGGCCTTTACCAGTGACGGAGCGGCGCAGGTCGTGTGCGTTACGAAGACGCACGCGCTCGCGGCCACAGCGCAAACCGCCGCGGGCGGCTGGCAGCCCTGGCGAACGGTGCCCGGCCTGGCCGGACTCACCGGCGTTCCGGCCGTGACATCGTCTGGCGGCACGAGCGAGGTGGTCGCAAGCACCGGCTCGGGCCTCATCGAGGTGGCCAGGCAAACCTCGGCGGCGTCCGGCTGGTCGGCGACCGCCGGTCCGGCCGGCCAGAAGGTGAGCGGGTCACCGACGGTGACGACCTGGCCGGGAGGTGGCTTTGCCGTCTTCACCAAGCTGTCCAATGGCCACGTCGGATACGCCGTCCAGCTGGGTGGCAGCGCCTCGAGTTGGTCGAACTGGATCCCGCTCGGCACCACGGTCATAGGAGTCCCGGCCGCCTGGGTCAACTCATTCGGCTCGCCCGCCGCGGCCGTACTCGACGCCAGCCGGAAGGTCGCGATCGCGAACTACGCCAATGGCTCGTGGACAACCTGGCTAGACATGGGTGCAGGGTTCTAGCCGGTCTGTCGTGCGTTGTGGGCGGCTAGACACCAGGCGGTGTGTCCTGGTCGGCAGGGGCGCCCTCCGAGAGCGCGCTCATAGTGGCGAGCTGGTACCTAAGCCGGCAGATGACGACGTTCCTGGTGCCGCGCTGGATGGCCTGCTCCAGCACAAATCCCCGCTGGTTGTACAGGATCCGCTGCCAGGGATGGGATGGCTGCACCTCAGGAATGAGGATCACGAGCTGGTCGTAGGAGGCCGCCTGCTCAAGCTCGTGGAGGAAGTTCACCACCGGCGGTCCAAGCGAGCGCCCGCTGCTGCGCAACGTGACCAGCGGGACGTTGGGGTGCCATGCCTCCCACTGCTCGCGGAAATGTGCATCCGCGTCGGTGTCGTCCGCCTCGGCATAGCAGACCGTCACCGCGACGACCTCGTCACCGAGCGAAAGCGCGGCCGAGATCCCCTCGGCGGTCAACCGGGACATGCTGCCGATGGGGACGACCACGAGCGAGCTGCGCGGTCGTGGCGGTGGGGGCTGCTGGCCGATTTGCAGCGCGGCGCCGATCCGGCCGTAGGCCGCATGAATGCGGTTGAACATCAGCACGAGCAGTGGCACGACGATAACGATCAGCCAGGCGCCCTCGGTGAACTTGCTGATCAGCTCGACGGCCAGCGCCGCCAGGGTGAAGACCGCGCCAACGCCGTTGATGACGGCCCGGACCTCCCAGCCCGGCTGACGGTTGGCTCGCCAGTGCCGCACCATCCCGGCCTGCGAAAGGGTGAATCCGACAAAGACCCCGATCGCGAACACCGGTATCAACGCCTGGGTATCCCCCCTCGACACCACCAGCAGGATGGCGGCCACCACCGCGAGCACCACAACGCCATACCGGTGCACCTGGCGCTGCGCCCGCAGGAAGAACAGGTGCGGCAGGAAATTGTCGGTGGCCAGTAGCGACGCCAGCACCGGCAGTCCGCCGAACGAGGTGTTGGCGGCCAGCGCCAGCAGCACCGTCGTGACCAGCTGGATCGCATAGAAAATGAAGTTGTGCCCGAGCGAACCCTCAGTGAGCTGGGCAAGCGTGGTAGTGGTCGACGAGGGATAGGTGTGGTACTTCTGCGCCAGCACGGCGATGCCGATCAGCATCAGGCCGAGGATCACGCCGAGTCCCACCTCGGTGTGCTGGGCCCGGCGCGCCCGCGGCTGCTTGAACTCCGGCACCGCGTTCGCGATCGCCTCTACCCCGGTCAGCGCCGAGCAGCCGGAGGCGAACGCCCTCAGCAGCAGGAAGACGCCCACCGTCACCGGCACCGACGAGACCGAGCCCTGGGGAAACGGGAGCGGATGCGATCGCAGCAGGCCGCCGATGATCACCGCGAAGATACCGGCGATGAAGATGAGCGTCGGGGCGATGAACAGTCGCGCCGACTCGGCGACACCCCACAGGTTCGCCGCGGTGATGAAGGCGAGCACTGCCAGGCACAGGTAGACCCGATCTGGGTAAAGCTTGGGGAACGCGGAGGTTAGCGCCTCGACGCCGGCCGACACCCCAACCGCCGCGTTGAGGATGTAGTCGACGACCAGAGACGCCGCCGCGATCAGGCTCGGCCGGACCCCGAGATGCGCCTTGGACACCGCGTAGGCACCGCCGCCACTCGGGAAGGCCTCGATAACCTGGCGGTAGGAAGTCACCAGCACGGCCAGCAGCAGCACGATCGCCAGGGTGACCGGCAGCGTGTAGTGCAGCGCCACCGCGCCGGCGGTCGCCAGCACGATGAGGATGGCCTGCGGTCCGTAGGCTACCGATGACAGCGCGTCCAGCGAGAGCGCGGCCAGGCCTTCCAGCGCGTTCAGCCGGTGCCGTTCTTCCTTCGACTCGACGCCAGTCTGAGCGTCAGCAGCCACGGGGGAACCCGGCCGGGCAGTTCATGACTGCCAATACAAGCACGCTGAGTGACGGCTGCCCTGGCTGGCCCTTCCGTTACCGCGCCGGGGCCATTGCCGGCGCCCGGCTGATCCCGGCTCAGGCCAGTACGGCGATCGCGATGGCGGCGAGCACCACGGCGACGATCACGACAATGATGGCCATCTTGGCCACGCTCCGGCCGGGGGCGCCCATGTCCCAGGGCCGCCCCTGATCCGCCTCATTCTCGGCGAACGCGCGGAACTGCGCCGTGCTGGCCGAGACGTCCGGCTGCGCCCGGAACTCGCCCGTGCTCATCGGGCGACCGGCGCGGGTCGGGGGATTCTCGTAACGCTCGGTCATGCGCGTCACTCTAGCCGAACCTGCAGGCAGAGACGCTGGAGTTCCCGCCAAACCCCAAAAAAGACACTCCGGGCCACATCCCCCCACCGGGGGTAAACCTGCCACTCGCTGCCTTCAAGTCAGGTGCCACCGGATTCGCGCGGCGCCTGATTGCCCGCGGCCTTCCCGAGAGCGCCTGGGTCAGCCGCCGACCTCCGGGTCAAGCACGTCCTGCCTATTCACTAGCCGCGAGAGCACGATGACGCTCCGCGTGCGGACGACGAATGGCTCCGCTCCGATCCTCTCCACCACCTGCTCGAAGTGACGGACATCTGAGGCGCGGATGTGCAGGAGCGCATCCGCATCGCCGGTTATCGTGCAGGCGTCAGTGACCTCCGGATACTTCGCCACGGCGGCGGCAATATCAGCCGGCGAGGTGCGGCCGCGGCAGAAGAGCTCCACGTACGCCTCGGTTGTCCAGCCCAGCGCCAGCGGGTCGACCTGGGCCGAGAAGCCGGTGATGGCGCCCGCGGCCAGCAGCCGGTCGACCCGCCGCTTGACCGCCGGGGCCGAGAGGCCGACCTTGGCCCCCACTTCGGCGTAAGTGGCCCTGGCGTCCTCGACGAGCGCGGCGACTATCCGCTTGTCCAGCTCATCGACCGGCATCGAGCGTGCCCGTCGCGCGGCTATCCGGCCAGAGCCGCGCGCAGCGCGGCTAGGTCGACCTGGCGCAGGCCGTGCGCGAGGAGATAACCGTCCACCGACCCGTGCGTCGTCCGCGCCGAAGCGAGCACATCCGTGATCAGCTGGGGTGGGCTGAGTATCAGCTCCTCGGTCAGGCTGTCGCCGAGACCGGTAGTGACCCTGAGCTGCCCGATCGCCGCGGTCTGCCGAGGGTCAAGGTAGCTGGCGCTGAGCGAGTAGTCGGCGGCGATGAACTCGTCGGGCACGCCAAGCACGGCCAGGATCATGGCCACTACTATCCCGGTCCGGTCCTTGCCGGCGCTGCAGTGCACGAGGGCCGGGAACGCCTGGGTCCCGCAAAGAGGCCTGATCGCGTCGGCGATTGCCCCGCCGCACTTGCCGACGATATGGGCGTAGACGGCATCAAGCTGAAGCGGCAGCCCTTCCAGGTCGCCGCCCAGGATGGAAACGTGCGTCTGCCGGACATCAAGTTCGTCAAGCGGGCTCGGGGCCATCTCGGCCTCGATGTGCGTGCGAAGGTCGACGACGGTTCGCAGGCCAAGGCCAGCGAGCACGGCAATTCCCTCGGCGTCGAGCTGGTGGAGCGCGTCGGAGCGGTACAGCCGGTGCCAGGGGACCTCACCGGCGGCCGCCGGGTACCCGCCGGCATCCCGGAGGTTGAACAGGCCAGGTGCGGCGATTCGCCGGCCCTCGGCCAGCGCCAGATCCTGTGGGCGCCGCTGCGCGTCCCCGGCAATCTGCGTCAACCTGCCAACTCCTATCCTGCTCGCGCGTGCTCCCTGGCACGATCTCACACCCTCGCGAGCCGGCTGCACGCTCCCCGGACACCGCCTGCACCCGCCGGAAATCTTCTCCGGCCGGTCACCTTGCGTTTGTTCAGTGACGAGCCCTGGCCCCGCGCTGGCCGGCCAGTAGAGTCGCACTGGGTAGTCCGGCTTCGAGCCGCTCGGGAGGACGCCTCATGACCAGACTCGGCGGGATGTACGGCCCGGATGCCACGTTCCTCGGCGTCGAGCGGGCCGATCTGGCCGAGCCGGCTTCCTGGGCCGGCGCGGACATCCTGATCATCGGGGCGCCGTTCGACGGCGGTACCTCGCACCGGCCGGGCGCCAGGTTCGGCCCCCAGGCCATCCGGTTCACCGACTACCTGCCCCATGACGGCTCCCGGCCGCACCTGGCCCTCGGCGTAGACCCGCTGGCCGAGCTGAAGGTCGCAGACGCCGGCGACGTGGAGATGCTGTCAGGCGACACCGAGCAATCGCTGCGCAGGCTCGAGGAGGCCGTGCACCGCGCCTGCCACGGCGGTGCGCTCCCGGTCATCCTGGGCGGCGACCATACGATCGCCCTCCCTGACGCCACCGGGGTCGCCAGGCACGTCGGCTGGGGCCGGGTCTCGATGATCCATTTCGACGCGCACGCCGATACCGGCGACACCCAGTTCGGCGCGCTGCACGGGCACGGCACCCCGATGCGCAGGCTGATCGAGTCGGGAGCCGTGCGTGGCGACCGGTTCTTGCAGGTCGGGCTGCGCGGCTACTGGCCCGAGCCAGAGACGCTGGCGTGGATGGCGCAGCAGCGCATGCGCAGCTTCGAGATGACCGAGGTCGTCGCCAGAGGGCTGGACGAGTGCCTGACCGAGGCGTTCCAGATCGCGACCGACGAGTGCGAGGGCGTGTTCCTCTCGGTCGATGTCGACGTGGTGGACCCGGGCATGGCGCCGGGCACGGGAACCCCGGAACCCGGCGGCCTCACCGGCCGCCAGCTGCTCGACGCGGTCCGCCGGATCGCGATGGAGCTGCCCTTGGTCGGCATGGATGTCGTGGAGGTCGCGCCGCCCTATGACCACGCCGAGGTCACTGCCTACCTCGCGAACCGGGTGATTCTCGAAGTGCTCTCCGGCATCGCCTGGCGCCGGCGCCAGGCCGCCGCGGATCCGGCCCGGCCCGCGAGGGACCCGGCCTCCCCGCTGCTTGAAGGCCGGGGTCCGGCCGCCCCGTAGCGTCGGCGGCCGGGCTAGTGATGCCCGGCCAGCAGGATCGCGATCGTGAAGGTCGAGGCGTCGAAGAGGAAATGGGCCAGGATCGGCCGGGCGAGCTTGCGGTGCTTCTGGAACGAGCGGGTGACAAGCCACCCGAACGGCACGGTGAAGATCACGGCGATGCCGTAATAGACGTGGTAACTGGTACGCAGGGCCAGACTGAGCCAGAAGGCCTTCGCGGGCGACCAGCCGAGCTGGTCGAGGCGGGTAATGAGGTAGCCGTTGACGATTACCTCCTCGGCCACGGCGGTGAACAGGGACTGGCTTATCCCGAAGATCAGGTAGTAGGTCGGTACGTGCAGCGTGCCTGCCGTGTTCACCAGCCGCGAGTGATCGAGCGGCGCCAGCAGGATCGCGAGCAGCAGTTCGAGGCCGAATGCGGCCGCCGCGATCCCGATCGCGACCGGGAGGTCAAAGCGGCCCACTCGCGTCAGGCCTAGGTCGGCAGGCCGCTGGCCGGTCCGGTACAGGAGCAGAAGGACCAGCGGCACCACGGCCGCGACCGGCATATAGCTGAGCAGGCCGAGCACTGTGTTGAGGACAGGCTGGCCCGGGGTGTACGTAGGCAGCTGGCTGAGCTGCTTGCCGGTAGCCACGTGCGCGCCGATGATGACGACCGCGCTGACGACCCAGGGAAACAGGCCGGCGATCATCACCAGCCTGGTCTCGGTCACCAGACCACTTCTCGTCAGCTCGACCGGCTTAACCGGGGCGGCGGGCTCCGGCGGCGCCCAGAAGACCCAGTCGGCCGGGGCCGGCGGCCAGTCCGGGGGCGGCACCCAGCCGGGCGGAGGCGTCCACCCCTCCGGGGCCTGCGGCCACCCCGGCGCCGGGCGCCATGTCGGGCGTTGCGTGCTCACCAGCACATAATGCAGGAACCATGGTCTGGCTGCAGTCCTGGCGGTCCCGGCTGGCGAGCATCCACGCCGCAGCGCGGGTTCGTCCGTACAGATCCGGCAAATCGCTGGTCGGTCGCGTGGATGGGGATAGTTGGTGTCGCTGGAACGACACCAACTATCCCCATCCGCCGCCACGAGGGACGTTTGGTCCCGCCGCTACGGGGGGTGGGCGGTTCGGGCCGCCGCCACGGGGGTGTTTCGTCCCGCCGCCACGGGGGTGTTTCGTCCCGCCGCCACGGGGGTGTTTCGTCCCGCCGCCGCCACGGGGGTGACCTGCCCCGCCGCTACGGGGGGTGGGCGGTTCGGGCAAGCCAGGATCGGCCGACCTGCCCGGCCCGGCATGGCCGACCGGGCCTCAACCCGTCCTGGGTCGATGGATCGCGGGCGGTCGTTCGAATGGATCTATAGTTGGTGAATGCTGGACGTGACCAGGCTCCGCGTGCTGGTCGCGGTCGCGCGGCACGGTTCGGTGACCGCCGCGGCGCGCGCGCTGAACTATGCCCAGCCCTCGATCAGTCATCACATCGCGCGCCTGGAGGCGGAGACCGGGGCGCGGCTACTGGAGCGGGTCGGACGCGGAGTCCGGCTGACCGAAGCGGGCCAGCTGCTGGCGGAGCGGGCCGAGGAGATCATCGGCCGGCTGGACGCCGCCGAGTCCGAACTCGCCGCCCACGTCGGCCTGCGCGAGGGCCGGGTTCGGCTGGCCGCTTTCCCCTCCGCCCTCGGCACGCTCGTGCCCGCCGCGGCCGCCTGGCTGGAGGCGGAACAGCCAGGCATCGACCTGATGCTGACCGAGGCCGAGCCGCCCGAGGCACTGCGGATGCTGCGGGCGGGCTACGTGGACGTGGCCCTGGTATTCCGCCACTACCAGCAGGACCTGGACCCTGCTCCGCCGGGCCCGGCCGACGAGGGGACCAGGGGCCGACTGCTGCTGGACGAGCCGATCCACCTTGTGACCAGGACCAACGGGCACGAGCCTGGCAGCCACGAGCCCGACCTGGCCGCGTACGCGGACAGCCGCTGGATCGCCGGCTGCGAGCGCTGCCGCAGCTACCTGGTCAGGCAGTGCGAGCTGGCCGGATTCACCCCGAAGATCGCGTTCACCACCGATGACTACGTTGCCGTGCAGGCCCTGGTCGCCGCCGGGCTCGGCGTCACGACCCTGCCCGGCCTGTGCCTGCGGGCGGCCAAGCACCCGGGCATCGCCACGGCGGAGCTGCCGGGAGCCAGGCGGCACGTGTTCGCGATGACCTATGGCCAGCCGCCTGACCCGGCCACGACCACGCGCCTCATCGACGTGCTGGCCAAGGTCGCGGCACCCGACGTCTCGCGGTAGCCCGGAGGTTACGCCGTCCGGATACTCCCCTCACCAGGGGAACGAGGCCACCATCACATGACCCTCGGGCTGCTGGCCGCGGTGGTCGCGGGGACTGGCGCCTGGATCGAAGTATGAGAGCACCAGGTCCGCACGTGTGCTGAGGTCCGGATGGCCGATGATCGCGCGGCAGAAGCCGGTGCCGCGCGTGCAATCCACGGTTCCCGCCAGCAGCCTCCGCCAGGGTCCGGTCGGCCGGTCAGCCTGGTAGGCGATGAACTGGCCCACCTCACTGACCTGCTCCACCAGAACCAGGGCCTGTCCGGCGGACGAATAGCTGGCCACGCTGACGCCCAGCGGCGTCGCGCCGGATATCACCGACACCGCGTTAGCGGGATCGGCCGTCCAGCCCGACCGTCCGGCGAACCACTGATAGCGAGCGGGGTTGGTCCACGCCGAGGACAGCGCGTCTACCCGGGCGAGATAGATGCCGCTTCCGGCGCCGCCCATGCACACGGCCAGGATGATCTTGCCGCAGGACTGGCCGAACAGGTAGAGATAACCGCCGGAGACGACCGGCGAGCCCAGCAACTCCTCAGGCGGGAGAGCCTGCGCGGGCCCGAACGAATCAGCCTTCGGCGCGACGAAGACGGTTGACTGGCCGGTCAACCTATTGGTCGACGGGTCGTAGGCGACGAGACCAAACCCGTCTGGCTGCAGCGCCCCACCCGATATCGAGACGCAGTAGTTGTTGAAGCTGACCAGGAGGTCGGAGGGGCTGGCCGCGTCGTTCGTCACTCCCGTCGGCCAGGACGCGGGATAGGCACCGTCGGCCGCGTCGCAAGCAAGCCCGCTGGCGGTCGTCAGGCCGGCCGGCGCCGGGAGGAACGGGGCAGGGCCGTCTCGGTCGGCGGCCGCCTTTCCGCTCGTCCCCGGCGTGGCCAGCTCACGGAGATCAACGGGCACCGCGCCCGGCGTCGACGGACCCTCCGCCGCGGTCGAGCCGTCGATGATCTCCGACCGCCGCCACGTCCCGCGCGCTGAAACGAAGTAAACGTCGGTGTCGCAGAAGAGCCACACGCTGGCCGACGGATTGGCCGGCAGGGCCTGGCTGTAACCGCAGTCGCGGACCACGTCAGCGCCAGTGCGTGTCTCGAAGGTCGAAAGGACTAGCGCGGGCCGGGCGATGCCCCCGTGCTCCCGCAGTGCCTTCGACACGACCACGACGAGGATCGCGATGAGGAGCAGCAGGGCCGCAAACCCGGCCACCGCGCGCCGCGACGTGCCGCCGGATCGCCGACCGCGGTGGCCGGCGACCCGCACGGTAGCGCCCTTGTCAGATCTTCGTGGCCTGATCGGCCCAGTATGGGTCACGGAGCCGGCGCTTGAGCAGCTTGCCGCTCGGGTCGCGCGGCAACTCCGCGGTGAAGTCGATCGACCGGGGCCACTTCATCTTCGCCAGCCTGCCCTCGAGCCCGGCCAGGATCTCCGTCGCCAGCTCATCGCCTGGCTCCACCCCGGCCGCGGGCTGCACGACCGCCTTGATCTGCTCGCCCCAGTCCTCGTCGGGAATGCCGAACACGGCCACGTCCGCGACCTTCGGGTTCATGATGATCTCGGCCTCGATCTCGGCCGGGTAGATGTTCGCCCCACCGGAGATGATCATGTCCGACTTGCGGTCGCAGAGGAACAGGAAGCCTTCCTCGTCCAGGTACCCGATGTCCCCGACGGTGAAATATCCCCGCAGCCGGTTCGCCTTTGTCTTCTCGTCGTCCCCGTAGTACTCGAACTCGGCGGCACCCATCTTCATGTAGATCGTGCCTGGCCGGCCGACCGGCTGGGGGTTCCCGTCCTCGTCGGCGATGAGCAACTCGCTGATCGGCCACGGAGTGCCGACCGTGCCGCGATGAGTCCGCCACGCCTCAGGCGACGCGATCGTCCCGCCGCCCTCGGTTGCCGCGTAGTACTCCCAGACGCAGTCGCCCCACCAGTCGAGCATCTGCTCCTTGATCCCGATCGGGCACGGGGCCGCCGCGTGGATGAGCCACCGCATCGACGACAGGTCGTACTTGGCCTTGACCTCGTCGGGCAGCGACAGCATCCGCTTGAACTGGGTCGGCACCATGTGCGAGTTCGTGCACCGGTACCGCTGGACAAGCTCAAGCGCGGTCTCGGAGTTCCATCCCTCCATGCACACGAGCGTGTGACCCATGTGCAGCGCGCCGCCGCCGAACACGGTCACCGCGGTGTGGTAGTTCGGTGAGGTCAGCAGGTGCGCGTTCGGCTGGCCCTGGGTCACGCCGAAGAACTGCAGCAGGAACGAGGCCAGTTCCATGGCGTCGTCAGGGTCCATCCCTGACAGCGCCCGCCGCACTCCCTTGGGCCGCCCGGTCGTGCCCGAGGTGTAGTGCATGGTCGCGCCGGCGGTGCGATCGTCCGGCCAGCTGTCCGGGTGGCCCGCTCGCAGTTCCTCGACCGGGGTGAATCCTGGCACCTCGCCGTATCCGAACCGCGCGCCGGCCGGGACGCCAGCCT
>Ga0335074_10012469_pt1 | contig 11918 bp, 16 predicted proteins | sample Lox_Sample_23_FD_206715 | JGI IMG/M metagenome (GOLD analysis project Ga0335074, IMG submission 206715) | Soil microbial communities from Loxahatchee National Wildlife Refuge, Florida, United States - Lox_Sample_2.3 | ecosystem: Environmental > Terrestrial > Soil > Wetlands | place: USA...
AACCCCCATGGAAACCGACTGGAACCCCCATGGACTAGTCATCACGCGCAGTGATCGATCACACATGGTCGTTAACCGGGCTAATGCGCGCCGAACGCCGATTCGGGAGTCTGATGGCTGTACTGAGCGGCCGAGCACGGCCGTGCAGATCAGCCTATTCTGGCGCCCTGCCCTCAACGCAGGGAACCCCGACCTGCTGCGCCAGCGCTCTTACTCACCGCCAGGCCGGGCCGCTCGTCGCCGCCGCCGATCCTGTCCCCCACGAACTCTGCCAAGCTACCAAGCAATCACCGACACCCGCTGACTTGCGCACCTAGCGTGGCCGAAGTCGGAAACATCGTCGGCGTGCTAACGCAGATGGAACGAGCAGCTGGCCTGGGAGGCCTCGAGGATGCGTCCCTCACTGGGCGACCGTCGCCGACCCTCGCGCCTCAACAGGTCGAGGTGGAAATGTCAAGGTTTCTTTGACAACTTGCGGCTACTCGTCCTGGCTGCCCCCAGCCGACCCACTCATCATGTTGCGCTCAGCTGGTCATGCCTGGCCCGTCCGTTCCCGACGCCGTCGCCTCTTGACCAGATGTCGAACCTAGTCATACTGTCTCTTTGCTAAGTGGAGCGCGTGCTTATGACCGGGCCTTGGGCTCAGGAAACGCTACCCTTCGCGCACATTCGGAGACTGGGGGAAGCTAGTTCGTGGTAGTACTCAGCGGCATCGCTTTTGCGATTCCCCTGGGCGAGGATTTGGCGGTCGCTGCCGTGGCAGGCGAGGCGCTAAAAATGGACGCCGTCAGGAAGTGCGATCCAAGCGACGGCCTGAGGACGGGTCACCTGGCTTCAATCTGCGCTATCCGAGGACCCAGGTCGGCTAGAGCAGGTGCTAACTTTTCTGGCCAGTCCAAGTCGACTCTGGTAGGCGTGCCGCTGATCTGCTTGGCACTGGGAGACGTTAAGTGAACCGGCGCCAGAACAAAGCAATTGCCTGCCTAGGAGCCGTCACTGGATTCGCTTTGTACCGCACATTGCGTCGCCATACGCATTCTTCCGCGCCTCAGGCCACAACGGCGGTCACAGCCCCGCAACCAGAGGAATCCCACAAACCTAATTCTACTGAGCATCCTCCAATTGAGACTGCAAGTCGACTACGTGCAGTGATTAATTGGTCTCTGCAGCTACTGGCGATTATTGTTTCCATAGCACTCACTTTCCCGTTTGTGTTCCCTCTTATTTATGAGTACTTTCTACCTAGCTTCAGGTATGGTGGCCTTGCAGCTAGACTGGCGCTGCTTGCAGGGATGGGCCTCGCAGCTTTCATGCTGATTCGACGAAATACCATTCCGGTAATTAAGGTTATGTTCGGTCTGCTGTTGCTGGCTCAATTTTTCCTCCTGGCTGCCCGCACGACAGAGACAATGGAGGCTAGCGCGAATCCAGTTGCCTTGCTCGAGGCAACGGCCTTTGGGGTTCTTGGACTCGGCATAGTCCTCTCTGTAGTGGCCGCATGGTGTCGGCGGTGGTCTCTTATCGAACCCTTCGCAGTTAGTATATTGGCAATATCGCTAGGAGTGCTATGCTTGCCGGGCTTGAATGTTGCGACCAGTCCACTTGGCTACCCTGATGTCAAGGGAGCTGCACTCCTATTCGCAACTGGCCCGAAGAATGACGGAGTTCTCCTAAGCGTTACAACTGACCCTCTAAATCCATACAACTTTGAGACAGGCTCCTCGTCGGAGGGCTTTAGAATTAAAAACCGCGGGAGCCGACGCATTCATTGGGTGCTGCTTCTTACGGGAGACGCCCGTCTCTATGTCAGCCGCTCCGAGAATTTCACGAGATCGAAGGACTTGGACTACGACGGCAAGCTTTCCATGCCATCGGTAATCCTTCCCGAGCCGATTGAAAGCTCAGTATATATTCAGCCGTTGTCAGGTCCCGCACAACTGTTCTCGGGCATACTGCGGAGCAAATCTACTGCCAGTATGGCCGGTATTACGGCCTCGGCGTCAACTAGTAGCACAGCCGATCGAACCGCTGTCTCATTGCCAGAGTATGGCGAAGGTAATCTTAAGATATTCAATACTTCCGTTAAGCGCCGGATCATAACCTTGCTGAGCGCCTCGCCAAATACACGGGCACCGGACAACTTTACAGTGAATGTGTTTGGCGGCAATCTTGATCCATCCCAGACCGTAACCCTGTCCAACCCTAACGATGGTTCTGGGCCGAGCGACTCACCTAAGCTCGCGTGGACTAGTCATTCTAATATCCTCCCTACATATACGGTTACCGATCAGAATCAGGCTGATCTAGTCAGTGACTTGCTTTTCGTGTTCGCTATCCTTATAGCCGCTGCAGTGGCGGGCCTTTTGACGGGTGTACAAATTTTGATTCATATCCTATCGTCGCCTGACCATAAGGCGGAAAATAAGGCCTAGTACTGCAACGGCGCTTAGCTGATCTATAGGGGATCATTGAGTGCATGGTGGCGGAGCTTGTCGCGGCTGAGCTGGACCGGGTGCATGAGCGGATCGCGGGCCGGTTCGGGCGGGCGGAGCGGCGGGCCCGGGTGCGGGAGTATGTGTCCGGGCTGGTCGCGGGCCTGGAGCGGAAGAACGGGTGGACGCTGGCGGAATGGGCCGGGAGGTCGGCCCGGATGGCATGCAGCGGCTGCTGGGCGGCGCGGACTGGGATGTGGGTGAGGTCCGTGACGATGTCCGTGGCTACGTGATCGAGCAGCTGGGCGATGAGGACGGGGTGCTGATCGCTGATGACACCGGCTTCCTTAAGAAGGGCACCTAATGCCGACGTCGGCATTAGGTGCCTTATGCCGGCCCAGCGGTTATGCCGCTCCCGCCTGGCGGCGGCCGGTTGCCAGGGGTGGCGCCCCGGGCGGGTGCGGCATTATCTCGGTGGTCTGCCTGCCGTGATCTTCGTTCCCGCTGTCTGGTCGATGTGTCCATCGATCAGACAGGAGGATGTCAATGGTGTCTCAGTACCTACCGAGGCGGGCGAGGCGGATCGTGGTATCCGGGCCGCTGGCGCCGTTCGCCGGTGACCTGCGCCGCGATCTGGCCGGCCGGGGCTATGCCCTGGACACGGTCACCGATCATGTGCACCGGCTGGCGGATCTGAGCGGATGGCTGGCAGAGAGGGGCCTGACTGCTGCGGATCTGACCGGCGAGGTGGCCGGGCAGTTCCTGCGGGAGCGGCGGGCCGCGGGGTTGCGGACGGGGGTGAGCGCCCGCGGGTTCGCTCCGGTGCTGGGGTATCTGCGGGAGGTGGGGGCGGCCCCGCCGCCGGGGCCGCCGGTCCTGGTGAGCGCGGTGGATGCATTACTGGCTGAGTACCAGGGTTACCTGGAGGCCGAGCGGAGCCTGTCGGCTGGCACGGTCAGGCATTACCTGCGCTATGGCCGGGCGTTCCTGGACCGGCTCCCCGGGCCGCTGGATCAGGGGCTGGCGGGGCTGTCGGCCGGGCAGGTCACCGGGTATGTGCTCGAGCGTGCCCGCCGGCGGGGCGGGGCGCCGCAGGACATGGTGGTCTTGCCGGCGCTGCGGTCGCTGCTGCGCTTCCTGCATGTCGCGGGCCGGACCGGGCTGCCGCTGGCCGGGGCGGTCCCGGCCGGGCGGAGCTGGAAGCCGGGGTTGCCGCGAGCAGCCTCGGCTGATGATCTGCGGGCGGTCCTGGCCGCTTGCGACCGTGAGAGCGCGGGCGGCCGCCGCGACTACGCGATCGTGCTGATGATGACGCGGCTGGCGCTGCGCGGTGGGGAGGTGGCCCGGCTGCGGCTGGCCGATGTCGGCTGGCGGTCCGGCGAGCTGACCATCGCCGGCAAGGGCGGCCGGACGGACACCCTGCCGCTTCCCGCCGATGCCGGCGAGGCAATGGCGGACTACCTGCTGCACGCCCGCCCGGCCACAGCCTCGCCGGCCCTGTTCGTGACCATGAAGGCACCGTTCACCGGGCTGACCCCCTCAGCGGTCACCCAGGTGGTGGGCCGAGCGTGCGATCGGGCTGGGGTGCCCCGGTTCGGGCCGCACCGGATCCGCCACGCGGCGGCCTGCGGCCTGCTGGCGGCCGGCGCGCCGATGGAGGAGATCAGCCAGTTGCTGCGCCACGCCCAGCAGCGCACCACGGCGATCTACGCGAAGGTCGATCAGGCCCGGCTGGCCGAGCTGGCCATGCCCTGCCCGGTGGGAGAGCCGCGATGAGCATGCAAGCCCGCGCCGGGGACTACCTGGCGATGCGCCGCTCGCTCGGCTACAAGCTGCGCGGCGAGGGCCGGATGCTGGCCAGCTTTGCCGCCCGCCTGGATGAGGAAGGCCAGGCCACGATCACAATCTCCGCGGCCCTGGCCTGGGCGGCCGAATCACCGGACGCCGCGCCGGCGCACTGGCGGCGGCGGCTGAGCGTGGTCCGCGGCTTCGCCCGGTACCTGGCCACCGTGGACCCGGCCTGCCAGATCCCCCCGGCCGGCCTGCTCCCCGCGCCATCGCACCGGCCGCCGCCATACATCTACTCCGCCGAGGAGATCGCCGCGCTCATCCACGCCGCCGGGACCATCGGCGCGCCCCTGCCAGCAGCGACCATGCAGGCGCTGATCAGCCTGATCGCGGCCACCGGGCTGCGCGTGGGCGAGGCCCTGGCACTCGACCGCAACGACGCCGGCGGTGATGCCAGCACACTGACGGTGACCGGCAAGAACGACCAGATACGCATGGTGCCAGTGCACCCCACCACCGCTGCCATGCTGGCTGGTCACGCCGCCCGGCGTGACCGGCTCTGCCCGCACCCCGCCGGCCCGGCGTTCTTCACCACCAGCACTGGCCGCCGCGTCCAGCAGCGCGGCGTGGCGCAAACCTTCGCCCGGCTGGTGACCCTGGCAGGCATTGCAGTGCCGCCCGGACGGCGCCGGCCCCGGGTGCATGACCTCAGGCACACCTTCGCGGTCACCACCGTGACCAGGTGGTACCGCGACGGCGCCGACGTGGCGGCGCAACTGCCGGTGCTGTCGGCCTACCTCGGGCATTCCAGCCCGGAAGCGACGTACTGGTACCTGCAGGCCACGCCCGAACTCCTCGCGCTGGCCGCCGGGCGGCTGCCGCCGCCAGGCCAGCATCACTCTGCCGGCGGGAGGACGTCATGACCGCGCTGGCACCGATCCTGGAGGCCTTCTTCACCGACCGGCTGATGACCCAGCGTGGCGCCAGCCCGCACACCATCGCCTCCTACCGCGACACCTTCACCCTGCTGCTCAGCCACATCCACCAGCAGACCGGCAAACTGCCAGCCCAGCTTGACCTCGCCGACCTGGACGCCCCCACCATCGGCACATTCCTGCAGCAGCTGGAAACAGGCCGCGGCAACAGCCCAGCGACCCGCAACGCCCGGCTGGCCGCCATCCGCTCGCTGTTCCGCTACGCCAGCCTGCGCGCACCCGAGCACGCGGCCCTGATCAGCCGCGTCCTGGCCATCCAGCCCAAGCGGACCGCCACCACGATCGTCAGCTACCTGACCCCCAGCGAACTCGACGCCTTGCTCGCCGCGCCCGACCGCGCCACCTGGCATGGCCGCCGCGACCACGCCCTGCTCGTATTCGCCGCCCAGACCGGGCTGCGAGTCTCCGAACTCACCGGGCTCGCCACCCGCGACGTCCACCTCGGCACCGGGCCGCACGCCTACTGCCACGGCAAAGGCCGCAAAGACCGCGCCACCCCGCTCACCCCGCACACCGTCGCAGTCCTCACCGCCTGGCTCACCGAACAGCCCGCGGACCCAGACCGACCACTGTTCGCCACCCGGGCCGGGGCCCCGCTGTCCCGCGACGCTGTCGAGCACCTGGTCGCCAGGCACGCCATCACAGCGGCCCAGGCCTGCCCCTCCCTGCAAGCCAAGAAGATCACACCGCACACCCTGCGGCACACCGCCGCGATGAACCTGCTGCATGCAGGCGTGGATATCACCGTCATCGCCTTGTGGCTCGGGCACGAGGACCCGTCCACCACCCGCATCTACCTGCACGCCGACATGGCACTAAAAGAAAGGGCCATCTCCCGCACCACCCCGCCCGGCACCCAGGCCGGGCGCTACCAGCCGCCTGACGAACTGCTGGCATTCCTCAGCCAGCTCTGACCACCCGAACCCGATGCGTTATGCCGCACCCGCCCGGGCCGCCACCCCTGGCAACCGGCCGCCGCCAGGCGGGAGCGGCATAACCGCTGGGCCGGCATAAGGCACCCGGTCGGCGGGCGTGCAGCGGCAGCATTCGAGAACGGCCGGGCGGACGGAGAACTGCCAGGTCGGGGTGTTCTTGGCTTACGCCACGCGGCACGGGCACGCGCTGATCGACCGGGAGCTCCACTTACCCCGGTCCTGGGCTGAGGACCCGCAGCGGTGCCGGGCGGCGGGCATCCGCGGCGAGGTGGAGTTCACCACCAAGCCGCGGCAGGCCCAGGCCAAGGGTGAGGCCGGGCTCGATCACTACCAGGTCCGCTCCTGGCGGGCCTGGTACGCGCACGTAACCTTGTCCATGCTCGCCTTGGCCTGGCTCGCCGCCAGCCGGGCCCAGGCCGTAAAAGGGGATCGGCGCCGGCGAGCTGGGCATGATCGGCTACACCTTGCCCGAGCTGCGGCGGCTGCTGGTCAGCTTGATCCAGTGTCACGCGCCCGGCCCGGAGGCCGTATGGTCCTGGTCACGCTGGCGCCGACGACGCCAGTACCAGGCCCGGCTGTGCCACTACCGGCGCCGCGGCTATGCATTCACCTAGCTGCTCCGCGACCGGTCATGGGTGCATGATGGTGGACTTGCCGGGGCAGTCTTGACCGGGAGGCTGATATGGGAACCTTCGGTACCGGCCCGTTCGGCAACGATGGCGCCCTTGACCTTCTCGACGAGCTCACCGGCCAGCCCGCCAGCCAGCGCCGCGTCACCCTGGAACGGATCTTCTTCCAGGTCCGGGACCGTCCCGGCCTGCTGGGATGGAAGTTCTTCCCCGATGAGATCGTCGCGGCGGGCCGCCCCGGCGAACGCATCGCCGGGCGCCCCGCCCGAGCAGCTGCCCATCCTCGCGGTCGCCCCATTCGCCCACCTCCACATGAAGGTGTTGCGACGACTGGTTGAATCCGCCCTGGCTGGGACGCTTACTGATTTGCCCGAGCATCGATCAATGTCTCAGCAGCCAGTGGATCATAGACCAGTTCAGACTGATGACAGTGATCAGTACGCACATGCGCGTCATCTTGGGCCAGTCGCCCAGTGCGCTCGCGCAGACCTGCCAAAAATCCTTGAAGAACTCCACATTCCTCTCCTCGGGGCCCTTGCCTCCGCGTTTAGGAAGGCTCCTACTTAGAGTTTCGGGGTCGGCGAGTGTAATCAGACAAGGGTGAACAAGGTTGTACAGCACAGATCTCCCGGCGCGGTGACCTGCTGGTGCGGTAAGCTGCCGTGGGTCCTGTTGACAAAAGTTGACAGGAAGTCGTGATCATGGAGCGATCGTGCCAGGCTTCAAGCGGCCACCGATAGCGCCTGGATCCCTCTGTGATCTTGTGAGTGCCCTGCACAAGCTCCATCTGGCTGCGGGCTATCCGAGTACGAGGGAGTTGCAGCGCGACATCGGTGGCCCAGGAGTCCTGAGCCACACTTCGATACACAAGATCTTTACAGAACCGCGCCTGCCGAGGTGGCCCCTGGTAGACCTAGTTGTCGAGGCGATGGCTCGTCGTGCCCGACTTGATGAGAAGGCTGAGGTTGAACGATTCAAGGCTCTGTGGGATCAGGCTGCCCTTCTGTATAGTAAGACAACGGTCTCTAGCGTAATAGTCTCGCCACCCACCGCCACCGGCGTGCTTGAGAATCAGGAAACACCAGGATCGCTTGCTAGGTCCTTTTCCGAACTCCTTCCAAGCGCGCTAGATGAGATTGAGGCAATTGCAACGCCTGGCGGCAAGTGGCCGACGGACCTTCCCCGTCGAATCCCTACTGGCTTCTCTGATCTTGACGCTTTGCTAGGCGGTTGGACTCCTGGATCCTTGGTCATTATTGGCGGCCGACCTTCTTCTGGGAAGACCACGCTATTGCTAGATTTTTGTCGCACTGCCGCGATCAAGTATGCGATTCCCTCCATGCTGATTACTGGTGAGATGAACAGCGTTGAGCTGCAATCTAGAATCCTTTCCGCCGAAGCGCGTGTACCTCTCCACAGCATGCGGACAGGCCAAATGGGAGAAGAGGACTGGACTCGCCTTGCTCGGAGAATGGCCGCCATTGTAAATTGTCCAATCCACATTGGTACACCGTCAAGGTTCCAGATCACCCAACTTGAGGCCGATGCAACGAGGCTTGCTCGCCAGTCAGGGCTTGAGTTGCTGCTTATAGATAGCTTCGAATGGATTACGGCTCACTTGGATTCTCACGGATCAACGCCAGAAGCTTCCTTGTGGGCATTGAAAGATCTAGCCGTAACGCTGAAGATCCCGATCATAGTAAGCGCGCAGGCAGGAAGGCACAAGGAGCGATTCTCAAATTGTAACCCCATTCAATACCTTGACAATAGCAATGCGATCGAGCGAGTTGCTGACATAATTGTAATTCTAAATCGGCCCGATCAGGACGATCGCGAGCACCCTCGCGCGGGCGAGGTCGATCTCGTAGTAGCGAAAAATCGCAATGGCCCGGCGGCTACCGTGACAGTAACTCAACAGTACTACTATTGCCGACTACTAGACATGTGGCCACAGGATAATTACACACCACCAAATTTCCACCCTGAGCAGCTCCCCGAAGGTTTCGGCCTGATAGAACCTGGAGACCTAATACAATCTGAACCGGACGCCCTAGTAGAATCTACGGACGATGCCGACCTATCGGTACAAAGACGCGAGAGTGATCGAAGGCTGTGTCAACGTGTACTTGGACAGATGGTCTCGGCTGAGCGCGTTATGGATTGGCTTCAGAACGACTTCTCCCCGGATGCGGTGCCTTCAGAGAAATTCAAGGAAATTGAGCAGATTGCAGAACTGCTGCGCCAGCAGTCCATTGATTTTGTCGATAAGGACGTTGCCGAGCGATATGTGGATCTGCGGAACGCTGTTTATGATTTTTGCAAAAAGATCTCTAACTACACTTGTGACAATCAAGCCGGAAAACTGTTGGCGACATCAAGCGTCTCTGGAAGTATCGGAAGCGGCAAATACTCTAGGGTCGTAACACTGGTAGGCTTCAGTCGCGACGCTCTCGTAAAAGCATATACTGATTTCTTGAGCATTTGCCACGAGAGGAATGTAGATCGCGAAGCTGGTTGGGAAAGTGCTTGACAAAGACAACAGCAAGCGCCAGCTGAGTCGGCTTCACAGTCGCCGCGGCTGCTGGTGAGATACCCCAGCTATCTGAGCGTATGGATGAACGCACCCGTGTATCGTTGAGCGCATAAACAATGCCAAATGCGATGCGCTCTCATCGGCTAGATTCGCGTGGGTGACTTCCTCTGCGGCCGGTTGTGAAGAGATCAAGGACGGTGTGTCAGGTTCCTTTAGTGGCCGGCTTCGTACTGCTCAACGACGCTTGCAGGGATGCGGCCACGGTCGCTGACCGTGATGCCATGGGTTTTCGCCCAGGCCCGGATATCGCCGCTGCGCTCGCGGCTGGCGGCCGAGCGCCCGGTCCGGCGGCGCGGTCCCCGTCCAGCCTTGCGGGCATGGTCCATGAAGGGTGCCAGTCGCCGGCGGAGCGCCCTGGCGTTCTTCTTGCTCAGATCGATCTCATACTCGGCGCCGCCGATCCCGAATCGCACCGTCTCATCCGCCGGGCCGCCATCAAGATCGTCTTCTAGTGCGACAGTTATCTTCTGTGCCATCCCGGCCTCCCCGGCTGCGATCGGCCACCTGTACCGTACAAGATCAACTGTAACGCCGGGTAACTGCGAACGCCGCCAGTTGCCAGCAGTTCACATGGATCCACTACCCAGACGGGATAGTGCCTGTGCCAGGCGCCACACAAGCAAATGCCGGATCGGCACGGCCCCGGTCTCCCCAGCCCAGGCATCTTCGGCCCGCGCAGCGGCCAAGGCAGCCAAGCAGGCCGCTGCGGCGAAGAAAGCCCGCCAACGCGCCGCACGCCAACTCGCCAGCACCGTGACCTATGTCGTTACCGGCACCTCGGGCGCTCAGGTGACCTACGGGCCAGAGGGATCTAACTTCACCGGCACCGTGCCGATGAACGTGTCCGCGCACATTCCGGGCAACCCGCCCCTCTACTACGCCATTGACGCGCAGCTCCAGGGCAGCGGTCAGGTTAGCTGCCAGATCCTGGTCGGCGGCAAGGTGATCTCTGCGGCCAGCGCGAGCGGTGGCTTCAACATCGCCTCGTGCGAGATCGGCCAGAACCCGCTGACCGGTCAGTGGGAGAACGACAACAACGGCTGAGTACTGGCCGTGGTGCCCGGCCCTCTCCGGGCACTGCGGGGAATGCTCAGTTGATTCCAGAGAGAAGTTGAGTCATATGCAAGTCGTTAGGGCAGACCGCCTACCCCGAGCATGCCGACCGGCCATTACCGGGTCATGGTTTCCGAAATGCGCCCGATTTACCGGGACAGCCGTGGCGCCCAGGGGGCGAGCACGCCCGGTCCACGATCAGCTACGGCACCCGAGCAGCTGGCCTTCGCTGACGAGATCAGCACCGAGGAGGCGTCATGAGCATGGAAGAACGGAACCGCCAAGTTCAGGAAGTGCTCGACGACATCAAGCACGGGTCCTTCAAGTTGGATTACAAGGCCACCGATGAAGAGGCAATGGGGCTACTCTTGTCGCACTTCTTCGAGTACGACGGCATTGCCATCTTGGAGGCAGCCGGCCACGGGCTGACGCACAGCAATTTCGCTGACGCTAAGGATGAGCTGGACGAGCTGGTCAAGCGTGAGCAGGCCCGGTCGGAGGCGGCCATCAAGGCCCAGCAGAAGGGCAGGGCATCATGAGCGAGATACCACTGAGCGGCCCGGACTGCACCCGCTGCGGTGCCCCTGCTGCCGAGCACATGCCGGCTGGGAAGTGCCCCCGGCCACCGCTGTCCGTGACCGAGCAGGCGGCTGGGCGCTGGGAACAACGCCGCACCGGCAACCGGCCGGCGAGCAACGGCCACCCCGGCCTGGTCGGTGCTCTGGCTGCACTTGCCGCCGTGGCCGCCGTCGTGTGGGTGCTGTCCGCCAACGCCTCGGCCAACTGCTCCACCCTGGCCCAACTCGGCGGTGCGACGTGTTACCCCATCGCCGTGGAGTTGCACCAGGTCTCCGGCTGGGGCGCGCTCCTGGCCGCTGCAGGCGCGGTGCTGGCCGCCGTCACGGGCCGAAAATGAAGCGCCAGCGCCCGCCCACGCCCCGCAAGTAGGGGACCGGGTCGAGGTGCACGTTAACCTCCACCGGGGCGACTTCTCCGTCCTGTCCACGCGCACGGGGCTGCGCATCGCCTCGGTGGATGACATCACGCTGTCGGTCGTTCAGATCAATGCCCAGCCCGGCTGCCTGCAGCGGATGCTCCGGGTCCACCAGCGCGCCGTGTGCGCCTATGCGGTCGGCACCCCACCCGGAACGGCGGCGCTGCGCGTGGCTGCGATGGGCGAACCAATCATGATCCTGCCACGTTGCGTGATCATAGGGGGCTGCGCCGACGGGCCGGGCGCGGTGGTTTGCGGCGAATCGGTTAGCCTGCCGGGCTGGTCAAGGGCTGGGCCGTCTGGTTTGCAGGCCCAGGGCGCAATCCAGGCCAGGCACGTATGCCGGGGTGCCCCTTTCGCGGGGCCCGTGGCCGCCGGGCGCTGGGGACCTGGGCGGTGTCAGACTCTAGTGGTGGCGATTGAACGTCCGCGCCGGGTGGAGGTGCGGCCCTTTCCCCCCAATCGGCGGCTGGTCACTGCGGCCATGCGCGCTGGCCGG
>Ga0335074_10012470_pt1 | contig 11917 bp, 9 predicted proteins | sample Lox_Sample_23_FD_206715 | JGI IMG/M metagenome (GOLD analysis project Ga0335074, IMG submission 206715) | Soil microbial communities from Loxahatchee National Wildlife Refuge, Florida, United States - Lox_Sample_2.3 | ecosystem: Environmental > Terrestrial > Soil > Wetlands | place: USA: Florida...
CGCAGGAACCCTTGCACCGACCCGCCGTCCCGGGCGTTGAGCACGTAGAGCAGGTTCCCGTGGACGGTGATGCTCACCGGGAACGTCCCGCCGGACGGGATCACCTGGCGGCGGACGAGATGATCACCGTAGACCGAGAACACCGTGATCGTGTTGCTGCCGGCGTTCACTGCGTACAGCAGGCCGCGCGCGCGGTCGTAGGCCAGCGACCCCTGCGACGAGAGGTGGTCGACCACCGCTCCGCCGAGCGCGCCGCCGAGGCCGCCGGTCGCGTAGGTCCCCGCGGCCTGCAGCGTCCCGTCGGCCGCCCGGTCATAGACGGCCACCGCGTTCCCGGTGACCGCGTCGGTCTGCACGAACACCTCACCGGCCCGGCCGGGGGAGTGGCCGGCGGCCTGGGCGGCGGCGTAGCTGGTCCCGGGGATGACAGCCGTGGCGGTTATCGCGATGCCGCCGATGACGGCGAGCCGAGCGGTTCTGTTCATGGGTTTTGTCTCCTAACGTGCGCGTTGGCGCCAAGACTGGCCGCCGCCAGGAGCTCCGCACATCGTCAAGACGAGCAAACAGCAGAAGCCCGGGCCGATGGCCCGGGCTTCTGCTCGAGGAAGACGCGACCCGTTCAGCCGAGCGAGGGGAAGACAGCCTCGGCGCACAACCGCAGCTGTGCCGCCGCGGACTCCTGCCTGACTGGTGAGAGCACAACGCTGGTGGCGCCTGCGGAAAGCAGGCTGGAGATACGTTCAGCCACCTCGTCGGGGTCACCGGCGACCGCGAGTTCGGTGATCCATTCGTCAGGCATCTCGCGAGCCAGCAGGTCCACGCCACCCCGCTCGAGCAAGGTTCCGATCTGGTCGTTGTAGCCGAAGGGCGCGGTGAGCGGATTGTGCGGTCCGACGGCTGAGAGGTAGAAAGCGATCGGCGGCCGCACCGCGGCCCTGGCAGCTTCGCTGTCTTTGTCAATGCTGAACAGAGCGAAGGTGGGTGCCAGGTGGCTCGTCCGGCCACCGTCGGCCATGCCTTCCCTGATGTGCCCCAGCGCCACGTCGAGGTACTTGGTGCCGGATAGCACGCTCATCACGGTTCCGTCCGCGATCTTGCCGGACAGCTTCAGCGACTTCGGGCCGAGCACGCCGGTCAGGATAGGAACAGGCGCCGAGACAGGGTGGCTCAGGGCGACGGAGTGAAAGGCGAACTGCTTTCCTTCCGAGTCGATGGTCGATCCGGCCAGCAGCCCGCGGATGGCGGTGACGGCCTCGGTAAGCGCGGACAGCGGCGACTTCGCGGTCACGCCCATCTGGTCGGTCCAGAACGGCACTCCATGGCCAATGCCGGGCATGAAACGGCCCGGATAGGCCCGCGCGAGCGTGGCGATCTCCATCGCGGTCACGGCGGGGTGCCGTGCCACTGACGCGACGACTCCCAATCCCACACTGACCTGGGTCGTGGCTTGCAGCGCGAGAGCGGCCCCGGTGAACCCGCCGTAGCAGAAGTAGTCCTCGGCCACCCATACCTCGGAGTAACCGAGCTGCTCTGCCTGGCGTGCGAGCGGCGCGATCTGTTCCGGCTGGGTGGCGGTCGCGATAAACGCGCCCACGGGGATGTGGCTCAACTCGAAACTCCTCTGGTTGCCCTACTCCTAGTAGTCTCGCGCGCTCACGTCCGCCAGTGGATTTCCATTGTGCACAGAACGGAGCGGGCCGATTCTCCAGGTTGCACAATGCGCCAGCCCAGTGGGGGCGAGAGGGTAGTGAGGGGAGATTGGGAGGATGCCCATGTCCGAGCACCATGCCGAAAACGGGTTGATCGGCGCCCGGGTACGCCGGAAGGAAGATCTCCGGCTGCTGACGGGGCGAACGCAGTTCCTCGACGACATCCAGCTCACGGGGATGCTGGAGGCGGCGGTGCTGCGCAGCCCGGTGCCGCACGCCCGGATCGTGAGCATCGACGTGAGCCAGGCGCTGGCTCTCCCCGGGGTCTTTGCCGTCGTCACGGGCCAGGAGGTCAAGGACGCGGTCAAGTCTCCGCAGCCGGTGATCTGGCGGATGGTGCCGGACCAGCTCATCCCTGACGCCTATCCGCTGGCGGTAGACCGGGTTCGCTACGTCGGCCAGGGCGTCGCCGCGGTTGCCGCCCGGGACCGGGCAACCGCGGAAGACGCGCTCGAGCTGATCGACGTGGAGTACGAAGAGCTGCCGGCCGTCACGACGCTGGAGGAAGCTCTCGCTGACGGCGCGCCGAAACTCTATGACGACTGGCCGGACAACGTGAGCTGCCGCGCGACCATACCCAAGGGCGATGTCGCGGCGGCTTTCGCCGAAGCGGACGTCGTCGTGAAAGAGACGTTCCGGTTCGCACGCCAGACGGGAGCGCCGCTGGAGACCAGGGGCGCGGTCGCGACCTGGGATCCCTACACCGAAGCCCTCGACATATGGCTCTCCACTCAGTCGCCGAACCTCGCGCGCGACTTGCTCGGCGACGTCCTTGGCCTTTCGGTCGACAAGATCCGGGTCCGCACACCAGACGTTGGCGGCGGATTCGGGAACAAGTTCGACTTCTACGGCGAAGAGGTCGTGGCGTCAATCCTGTCCCGCAGGACCGGCCGTCCGGTCAAGCTGGTCGAGGACCGCCTGGAGAGCTTCGTCGCCAACGCGCACGCCCGCGAGCAGAAGATCGAGGTCGAGCTCGCCGCCGGGAACGACGGGCGGATCACCGGCCTCCGAGGCACGGTCTACGGCGTGCTCGGCGGTCAGCTCGCCACCGTCGGCATCGGCCCGTGCTGGGCCGCGACAGCGCTGATGACGGGCCCGTATGACATCCCGAATGCCGAACTCACTGTGGTCGGCGTGGTGACCAACCGGTCCCCGTACGGCTCGTACCGAGGCTGGGGCCAGCCCAAGGCGAACTTCGCGGGCGAGCGGATGGTCGATCTGCTGGCGCGCAGGCTGGACATGGACCCGCGCGAGGTGCGCAGGAAGAACTTCGTGCCGCCTGACGCCTTCCCCTACGCCAGCCCGGTGTTCTACTACGACAGCGGCCGCTACGCGGAGTGCCTTGACCTGTGCGTCAAGGCGGTGGAGCAGGCGGGCTGGCCGCAGCGCCGGGCGGCAGCGCGGGAAAAGGGCGTCGCGCTTGGCATCGGGTATGGGTTCCACGTTGAGATCACGGCGTTCGGCCCGAGCCGGATCCTGAACATGGCGGGACTCCAGCACGCCGGGTTCGACGAGGAGGTCGTGCGGATCGACTCGACAGGCCACGTCACCGTGTACACCGGGCAGAGCGCGATAGGACAAGGCGTGCAGACCGCGTTCGCCCAGGTAGCCGCCCAGTCGCTCGGGGTGCCGTTTGACGATGTGACGGTGGTGGTCGGGGACACCGATACCTGTCCGTATACCGGCTACGGGACCGGCGCCAGCCGTGCGGCGGCGGTAGGCGGCGGTGCCGTCCTGACGGCGTCGACCCGGCTGCAGGAGAAGGTGCGGCGCATCGCCGGGGAGATGCTCGAGGTCGCGCCCAGGGACCTGGTGGTCGAGAACGGCGTGGTCTCGGTCGTCGGCGATCCGGACAAGTCAGTGACGCTGGCGCAGATCGGCGACGCCGCGTACCGGCGGCTGAACGGGGTGCTGCCCGAGTCCGAGTCACCGACCCTGGAGGAACGTGAGGTCTTCGACCCGGCCAATGTCGCGTTCTCCTACGGGTGCACCGCGGTGCTCGCCGAGGTTGACACGGAAACCGGCGCGGTGCGGCTGCTGGGATATCTCATCGCGCACGACTGCGGAACGGTCATCAACCCGATGATCGTGGACGGCCAGCTGCACGGCGGGGCGGCCCAGGCGATCGGCGGCGCGCTGTACGAGGAGCTCGTGTACGACTCCAACGGGCAGATCCAGACGACCACGTTCATGGATTACCTGATGCCGACGGCAGCCGAGATCCCGCCGTTCAGGACGGAGCACATGGTCACCCCCGCGGACCATATCCCCGGCGGTTTCAAGGGCATGGGAGAGGGCGGCACGATCGGCGGCGGCTCGGCCATCGCGGCAGCGGTGGACGACGCGCTGTCCGAATTCGGAGTGTCAGTCACCGCCTTGCCGATCACGCCGCCGCGGCTGCTGGCTGCCATCCGCGCGAACGCAGCGCGCCCGACAGGGGAGGACGGAGCATGAAAGCAGCCGCCTTCGATTACATCCGGGCCTCCTCTGCCGACGAGGCCGTCCAGGCGCTGGCGGCGCACGAGGACGCCAAGATCCTGGCCGGAGGACAGAGCCTGGTCCCGCTGCTCAACATGCGCCTCGCGCGGCCGTCCGCCCTCGTCGATATCAACCGGATCCATGACCTGGCCTACATCCGCCGCAGTAACGGGCATCTGGCGATCGGAGCCCTCACCAGGCACCGCACGGCCGAGACGTCCGCTCTCGTGCGGCAGGACGCCCCCCTGCTCGAAACGGCGCTACGGCACGTTGGGCACGTAACGATCCGCAACCGCGGCACCATCGGTGGCAGCGCCGCGCACGCCGACCCCGCCGCGGAACTGCCCGCCACGCTGCTGGCGCTCGACGCGCAGCTGGTCGCGCGGGGACCCGGCAGAGAGCGAGTCATCCCGGCGGCCGAGTTCTTCCGCGGCTACCTGCAGACGGCTCTCGAGCCCGATGAAATGGTGACGGAGATCCGGATCCCGGTCCTGCCGGCAGGCACGCAGTGCGCGGTCGCGGAACTAACACGGCGCAGCGGCGACTTCGCGCTGGTCGCCATCTTCACAGCGCTGATCCTGGAACCGGGCGGGCAGTGCCGTGACGCGCGGATCGCGGTGGCAGGTGCCGGAGAGGTCCCGGTCCGCGCGACCGCGGCGGAGGCGATCCTGGCGGGCAGCACCCTGGACGGGGACGCGATCGCCGAGGCTGCGATGGCCGTGGCCCGGGCTGTCGACCCGCCCTCCGACATTCACGCGCCCGCCGAGTACCGGCGGGAAATGGCATCCGTGCTGACTCGCCGGGCGATCGGCTCAGCGCTCAGCACGCAGCAGGTCAGTGACGGACACTCGGACGGCGGTGCACGATGAGCGGCAAGATCACAGTGACCATGACGGTGAACGGCAGGAAATTCAGCGACGACTGCGAGCCGCGGAAGACGCTGGCCGATTTCCTGCGGAAGGACCTCGGCTTCACTGGCGTGCATCTCGGCTGTGAGCACGGTGTCTGTGGCGCGTGCACCATCATGATTGACGGGAGCACCGCACGATCGTGCTGCATGCTCGCCGTCCAGGCCGACGGCGCCGAGATCACCACCGTGGAGGGACTCGCGGCCGACGGGACGCTCAGCCCGCTGCAGGAAGCGTTCTGGAACCATCACGGCCTGCAGTGCGGGTTCTGCACCCCCGGCATGCTGGCCGCGGCGGCTGAACTGCTCGCGCAGAATCCGGATCCGACGCCGGAGGAAGTACGCGAGGGAATCGCCGGGAACCTGTGCCGGTGCACCGGCTATCAGTTCATCGTCGACTCGATCTTGGACGCGGCCCGGCAGTTGCGCGGATAGGAGACCGCGCGCGTAGAGTGCGGCCATGTGGCAGCTATGCGCGGATGACGTGCCCGCGCTTGCCGCCGGGGCGGCCCTGCTGGGCGGCGGAGGTGGCGGTTCGACCCGTGCCGCCGCGCTGCTAGCCGGACGGGCCCTTCGCGTCGCGGGCCCGCTTGACGTCATCGATGTCGCCGAGCTGCCACCATCCGCGCATGCGGCCCCACTCGGCCTGGTCGGCTCGGTGACCGTATTCGAGGAGAAGCCGCCATCCGGAGCCGAGGTGCAGCACGCGGTCACCGCGATGGAAAGGTACACGGGCGTCAAGCTGGACGCCGTGCTCCCGTTTGAAGCGGCTGGCGTGAATGCCCTGCTGGCCGTCACCGCGGCGGCGTCCCTCCAAGTGCCCCTGGTGGACGCCGATGGCATGGGGAGGGCATTCCCGCAGCTCGACCAGACAGTATTCACGCTGCATGGGCTGCCCGTGTCGCCGATGGTGCTGGCTGATGACAAGGGCTCCCTGGCGATCCTGGACGGGGTGGACGGATTTCTCGGCGAGCGGCTGGCCCGGTCAGCCATCGTCACCATGGGCGGCTGGGCGCTGCTTTTGCTTGCTCCGCAGCTGGCGGCCGACCTCGCCAGGTGCTCGATCACCAGCACGGTGCGCAGAGCGCTGCAGCTCGGCGAGGTGCTGCTCCGCAACGACTTGCCGGCCATTATGTCGGCGCATGGCGGCCGGGTGCTTTTCCAGGGCAGGGTGGTCGAGGTTGAGCGCGGTCCGCGCGGCCGCTTCGGCGGCGGGTGTGCCGTCCTGCGGCACCTCGGTGACCGCGACCGGCTGCTGCGCCTGGAATTCCAGAACGAGAACATGCTCGCGATGGAAGACGGGGAAGTGCGGGCCTGCGTCCCTGACATCATCGGCCTGCTCGAAGCCGGCCGCTGCGTTCCGGTCACCAGCGAAGAACTCAGATACGGCCTCGAATTGGACGTCGTGGCGCTCCCCTGTGCCCCGGCATGGCGGACCCCGACAGGGCTCGGCTTGGTCGGGCCGCGCGCGTTCGGCTACAACGTGGCGTACACGATTCCGAAGGCTGGCCCGTGACCCGGGCGCCGGCGACCCTGCGCCAGCTGCTGCGGCTGGAGGAGCTCAGCGGGTGCACGATCACCGGAGCGGGCGAGGGTCATCTGGACCGTGCCGTCCGCGACATCGTCGTGGTGGCTGAGACGGGCGGCCAGGCGAGCATCCGCCGCGACGCCCTCGTCATAGCCCCGTACCGCAAGAGCGCCGGGTACGAGGCCGAGCTGCTGTTGCGCAGGGCCGAGACAAGCGGCGCCGCCGGGGTGGTGCTGACCGGCGCGGGCAAGCTGATGCTGTCCACCTACCGCCTGGCGGAACGGATTGGAATGCCGCTGCTGGCCGCGCCGGACGCGGACCCGGTGGACCTGGGGTGGCGGCTATCCCGCCACGTGCATGACCCGGAAGGGGAGGCCGCCCAGGTCCTCCCGCGTGTGCTACGGCGGCTCCGGACACCGCTGACCCGTCCGGAAAGCCTCATCGCGATGCTGGACAGCGAGCTGGGCGGCAGATCCGCCGTGCTCAGCACCGACGGTGCCGTGGTCGCCGGGCAGGATCCCGGTGAGCTGCCGCCGGATCTGCTGGACCGTCCGGTCGCTCAGCAGGTAGCCGAGGCGGACTCCCATCTGCTGTGCGTTCCGGTATTCGTGGATGACGTCCGCAGACCCGGACTGTGGCTGGTAACCCGGTTGCCCGCCGCGCATCCTTCCTGGACCGAAGCGGCGCTGCACGCGCTGACCGCGGCGGCGCTGTCCCTGGCAGGGTGGATGGCACGGCAGCGGCTGGCCAGCGAGCGGGACGCCCGGGACCGTTCCACGCTGCTCGCGGAGCTTTCCGACACCGCGCCAGCGATACCGGGCCATGTCGCCGAGCACGCGATGCGGGTCGGGTGGCGGCTCGACGGCTGGCACGTCGGCGTACTCATCCGGGTCCCCGCGGACACCGCGGCCATCGTCCGGCTGACCGGGCGGGTCAGCAAGGCGCTCCAGGACAACGGCCTGCGGGGACCGCTCGTCGAACGGGCAGACGGCTGGTCGTTCTGGGCCACAGAAGACCGCGAGCCGTCAAGCGCGTCGCACCGCGAGACCACGGGCCGGGTCCGTGCCGCGCTCGACGACATCGCGCCGGACGTCGATGCCGTCGCGGGGGTGGGGCGGCCGTACGCCGGGCCCGCCGGCATCGCCGCGACGCTGCGGGAAGCGCGGGAAGCATGCCTGTTCGCTGCCACCGGGCGCCGGGCCGGGACAGCTCAGCATGGCCGCGTCGAGCACGTCGACGAGCTCGGCGTCCGCCGCGTCCTCGCCGACTGGTACCACGCCGAGGCGTTCCGCTCCTACGCGGGCACGCTGCTGTCCCCGCTCCTGCAGTCCGGCGAAGACCATCTGGTGGAGACGCTGAGCACCTATCTTGAGCTGGAGTCTTCCGCCTCATCGACGGCGGCGGCCCTCGGCGTGCACCGCAATACCGTCGCCTACCGGATCGCACGGATCGAACAGCTCCTGTCCATGAGCCTCGCGCGTGCCGATGAGCGGCTCGTCCTGCAGCTAGCCTGCCGGGGCCTTCAGAGCGGGGGCGATGGGGCCGCCGATCGCCCGTGAATGGCGGCGAGGACAGCGAACGGCGACAGCGGCAGCTCAGTGACTGGCTTGCCGATCGCATCGGCGACTGCGCAGGCGATCACGGCCGCAACCGGGATGATCGACGGCTCCGCTACGCCCTTCGCGCCAAGCGGGCCGTACGCGCAGGGGTTCTCGCAGATCGCGATGTCGATGGGCGGGGCGTCGGCCGCCCCGGGCAGCCGGTACGTCTCCAGGCTCTGATCGAGCACCTCGCCGCCTGCGCCGACGCGCAGGTGCTCGAAAAGCGTGTAGCCGAGGCCTTGCAGCACACCACCCTGGATCTGGCCTTCGATCATCTGCGGGTTGATTGCCCGGCCGACGTCCTGGACCACGACGTAGCGCAGCACGCTCACCTTTCCTGTCTCCGGGTCGACTTCAACCTCGGCCATGTGCGCGTGGTAGGTCGCGGCGGCGAAGTGCGTGAACAGCGCCCCCGCCATGCAGCCCGCGTCGAAGGGGACCGGCGGCGCCACGAACCGGCCCGAGGCCACGATCGGGCCCCGCGTGAACAGCGCGGTGGCCACGACGGCAGCCAGCGGCACGCTCTTGTCCGGATCACCGGCAACCTGCACGGCTCCGCCAGCGAGCGTGAGGTCGGCCGGCGCCGCCTCGAGCAAGTCGGCCGCGCTCTGGATGAGCTGCTCGCGGACCTTGGACGACGCGTCGAGCACGGCGTTGCCCATGCCGAAGGTAGTGCGGCTGCCCTGGGCGCCGTTGTCGTAGCCGCCAGTGTCGGTGTCCGCCGGGCTGACCTGGACGTCCTCGAAGCGGAGGCCGAGTTCTTCCGCGACGATCTGCCGGATCCCTGTCGCGACCGCGCCAGTGCCGATCTCGGCAGCGGCGCACGTCACGGTCGCGGTGCCGTCGTCTTCAAGCTTGACCGTCGCGCCGGACGGCCCTGGGTTGGTGATCCAGGTCAACGGCACGATCGCGACCCCGCGGAGCCGGCCGTTCGCTTCCGATGCGGCTCCGAGAGCTTCGCGCCAGGGCCGGATCTGCTCGGCCCGCTCCATCGCCTGCGCCAGGTAGGCGTCCTCGAGCCGCTGCCCGTTGACCATCTCGTCACCGGACATGATCAGGTTCCGCATCCGCAGTTCCCTGCGGTCCATCCCCAGCTCGCGCGCGATGTGGTCCATGTGCAGCTCCTGGGCGTACACGCAGTACGGGCCGTTGACGCCGCGGAACGCGGCGGTCGGCGGCGTGTTGGTGTACGCGACCTTGCTGACATAGCGGGCATTCGGGATGCGGTAGGTACCGCCGAGGACCAGGCCGGCCACATTGGCGCAGGCGACCGTCTCCCCGCTGCTGTTCGCCCCGTTATCGGCGATGATCTCGCCTTCCTGGGCGAGGATCGTGCCGTCCCGTGCCACCGCGGTTCGCAGCCGCACGGTCGCGTTCTCCCGCGGTCCGCAGGTCGCCAGCTCCTCCCGGCGGGTATTCACGAGCCTGACGGGGCGCCCGGACTTACGAGCCAGGATGCAGGCAAACGGCTCGAGCATCACGTCCAGCTTGCCGCCGAACCCGCCGCCGATGACCGGCACGATGACTCGCACGTCCGACGGGCGGATCCCGAGCAGCTCGGCGATCCGGCCGCGCACGTTGAAGGGAAACTGGGTCGGAGTGTGCACCACGTAGCGGCCGCCGGAGTAGCTGGCGACCACGGCGTGCGGCTCGATCGAGCTCTGGTGCTGGCGCTGGGCGCGGAACTCGTCCTGGACGACGAGGTGCGCCTGCCTGAACGCCTCGGCCACGTCGCCGCGGTCGATGCGCGCCTCCCATGCGAGGTTGCCGCCGCGCGGCGCCGGCACCAGCGTCTCGTAGCTCGCCCAGTCCGGGTGGATCAGTCGCGCGCCCGCCTCCAGCGCCTGGTCGGGGTCGATGACGGGCTCCAGCGGCTCGAGCGTGAGCTCCACCGCGGCCAGTGCGGCCATTGCCTGGGCCTCGGTGTCCGCCGCTACCGCGGCGAGCGGCTCGCCGATGTACCGGATGTCTCCGCTGGCGAAGAGCGTCTGGTCCTTGAGCGCGAAGAACATGCCGGAACGGCCAGGGGCGTCGCCCGCGGTCGCGACCGCTCGTACGCCCGGCATCGCCTCCGCCTTGGCTGTGTCGAGGGTGACGATGCGGGCCGCGGGGACGGCCGAGCGCAGGATCTTTCCGGCCAGCGCTCCTGGCTCGGTGTAATCCATGCCGTACACGGCGGTGCCACGGACCTTGTCCTCGCCATCGGCCCTGCGGGCATTCATCCCGATCACTGTCATGCCTGCTCTCCGCCCGAGCGTGCTCCGCTGGCCTGCAGTGTCGCGTCGATGATCTTCTGGTATCCGGTGCAGCGGCAGACGTTGCCCGCGAGCGCGTCCCGCACGGAGGGGTCGTCGAGCTCTGTCTCGGACTCGAGCAGCGCGGTCAGCGTCATCACGATGCCAGGGATGCACGCCCCGCACTGGACGCCGCCGGACGACAGCAGGGCATCCTGGACCGGCGTCAGGGGCTCGCCGGGAGCGGCCAGCCCTTCCACGGTGCGCACGGCCGCACCGTCGGCGTTGGCGAGGGGGTAGAGGCAGGAGGCCACCGGCAGGCCGTCGATCAGCACGGTGCAGGCGCCGCAGCGGCCTTCGCCGCAGGCCAGCTTGGCGCCGCGCAGGCCAAGCTCGTCGCGCAGGACGGAGATGAGTGGTGTCAGGCCGGGCGCGCCGGAGGCGGCTTGCCTTCCGTTCACCGTGAAGGAGTAGGGCACTGCGGCCTCCTAGGGCATAGCCGGGATGCGGGCGACGGCGCGGCGCAGGAGCGAGGGGAGCACGGCGAGGCGGTACCAGCCAGGGGAGTCCAGCGACTCCCGGGCGTTCAATTCGCCGACGGCGGCCTCGCCGGCTGCCGTGGCCGCCGCGGCATCACCTGCCCGGTGGCCGACAAGCTGCGCAGCGGCATCCGGGCAGAGCCGGGCCACGGGCTCAACGCTGCCGACGGCGATCCGCGCGCTGGTGACCACGCCGCCGGCCAGGTCGACGGATACGGCGACGTTGACGATCGGGTACTCGCCGGCCGCGCGCACCGTGAGCCGCTCGAACGCCGAGCTCCGGCCGCCGGGCGCGGGCACGTGGATCCGGGTGATCAGCTCCCCGTACGGGTGCCTGGCCCGTTCCGGCAGGTACTCCTCGAGCGGCACCGTCGCCGTGCCTGACGGGTCGGCCAGTTCGACGCGAGCCTGCGCCGCCAGCAGGGCGGGTATGAGATCGGACTCGGCGAATCCGGTCGCGGCAATGTTGCCCCCGATGGTCGCGACGTTCCTGACCTGGGGGAAGGCGGACTTCCTCGCGGCGTCCCTGATGCAGCCGTAGGCGGGTCCGCCGTCGATCCCCGCCAGTTCCGCGTGCGTGAGCAGCGCGCCGACGTTGATCTTTTCGTCTGTGACCACGTAGCCGCTCAGCTCGGGAATCCGTTTCAGCGCCACATAGCGGCGCATGTCCGGAGTGCTGCCGGACGGCCCCTGTTGGCCATCGCGCTGTGCAGTACGCATCACCCAGGTGCCGCCTGCGAGCGCGGCACCCTCGTCGCCGAGGTCGGCCAGCGCTGCGACCGCCTCGGTCAGCGTTGTCACGGGCCTGACGTATCCCGGTGCGTCAGACATGGCTTTCACCTGCCCTGGTCGCGAGCCGTTCGAAGGGGACGAATCCCTCGGCGAGGCCGAACGCGGCCGGCCCGAATACGGCCAGCGCCT
>Ga0335074_10012471_pt1 | contig 11917 bp, 6 predicted proteins | sample Lox_Sample_23_FD_206715 | JGI IMG/M metagenome (GOLD analysis project Ga0335074, IMG submission 206715) | Soil microbial communities from Loxahatchee National Wildlife Refuge, Florida, United States - Lox_Sample_2.3 | ecosystem: Environmental > Terrestrial > Soil > Wetlands | place: USA: Florida...
ATATCGGTTGCCCTGGGTTGAAAATCGAGTTAATCGACGTTGATTGTCCGCTTGACCGCGGTCGCCTCCAGATAATGCCGGTTTCCATCCTGGTCGGCTTCGACCACGACATTCCCGGCCACCCTGACCGTCAGCAAGTTGCCGTTCAGTTTTGCGTGTCCCTCAACCACTCTGAAAGTCACGGCAAGTCCCGAACTGGCCGTAGCAGAAAGAGCGATCGTGGTTCCCGCCTTCACAGGGCTCTTCGGCTGCGTGAACGTGATCGTCTGTTTTGCCTTGGGAGTGGAAAAACTCGAGGTCGCGCCGTTCGCGCTTCCTCCCGCACTTGAGCTCTGCAGCCGGAAATAATATCTCTCCCCCGGAATCAATTTGACGATCCTCGCCGAAACGGTTTGAGAGGCGCCTGCGGGCAGTACCTCCGCGCGTGTCAGGCTGGCCGCGGTGAGCGTGCTGCTGGTCCCGTACTCGAACCAATACTGCGTCGACTGGCCGTTCGAGCTGACTTTGCCCGTAAGCGTAGCGGCCGAGGGGGTGATGCCGGTCGCGGCTTCGGTTGTAGCTGCCGGCGGCTTGAACGGCACGTAGCTCGCGAAGAACTTGCCCACGTCGAGCGACCCCAATCCGGTCACTTCGTCGTAGCCCACGCCGACAAGGTAACCCTGCTGGCCTCCCGTGAGCCCAGTGGCGGAAGGAATGCTGTTATTGCAGAGGCTGGGGGTTTTCACCGAGCAATTGCTCACGCCGCTGGTGGCCACCGTAACGTCGTGAAATGAGGAGGGTGCCGACTTCGCCATCTCGTAAAGATGAGCCGCCAGATCGCCCTGCGACTTGCCCTCTTTCTCGACGAGCAGCGCCGAAATGCCAGTCATGACATCGGAGCCCCCTCCTGTTCCTTCCGCCAACCCAACAGAGCCGTCCGTACAGGTCTCTCCGGTTGCGGCAAAGCAGAAAAGGTAGCCGTTGTTTCCTGACGCCGAAAACGCGATGTCGGGCGTGTAACGGCCTGTCCGTGCCGCAGGAACTCCGGTTCCCGTCTGCCATGCGGGTGTGGCAATGTACACGCTTGCGCCCCCGCCGGAAGAAGCCGCCTCCGTCGTCGGCGGAGTATTTGAATTGTACGGATCGTTCCACGCGCCCTCGGGAATATAGCCCATCGCCGAGAGCAACCCCGATCCATTCGATCCGCTCCAGTATTTCGAGGGATCGCCGGCATCGTTGAACTCCGTTCCTCCGACGCATGTGGCATAACCCGATGCGCAGACCGCATTGATGCTGATCGGCTCCGGGTTCAGCGGAGGCCGCTGGAACTTGGAGTCGCAGCCCGCCGCGCCGCCATCTCCCGACGAAACGAACGCGGAGATGCCCTCCATTGCCGCCTGCGAGAAGATGCCGTTCCAGAAATCGGATTCCGAAGGGCCTGCCTCGGCTTCGCAGACATGAAAGCTGATGACGATCACCTGCGCCGGGGCCGGCTTCGTCTGGACGAGATACTGCGCGTCGTCGTGCAGCCCATCGCTTTCGTTCTTGCTGTAGATCGCGGAAACGACGAGCTTCACATTGGCTTGCGGCGCGATGCTGGAGATCCAGTCCACATCGGCGGTTGCCTCCACCTGGTCGGCGAGCTGCTCAGTGTAGATCGTCTGCTTGGTCGTGTAGGGAGCGCCGGGGTCGACTCCGTCATACGCTGTGGGAACGATTTCGGTGGGACTCTTGAAGCTGACACCGGTTAGTTTCTGGAAGGCCGTGAAGTCGGCGAAGTTGGTCCGCGAGCGGCCCATGATGCCGACGGTCACGCCCTCGCCCGTCAGGTCGGCCGGAACGTCGTATATCGCCTTGAAGTCTGCCGGGGCAATGAGATAGTAGCCGTCTCCGAAGGTGTCTTCCGGTGACGCACGCCCCTCCGTCCGGCCTGAATCGGCGTGTCCGGCGCGGACGTGAGCCGACGGCGCGGTTTCCACCGTGTACAGGCCGGTGATCGCCTGAATTGAGGACGCGAGCGCGGCCGGCACCATGGGCGGCGAGTCGATGGAGAGTTTGCGCTTGCCGTTCACGGTGTAGTAATTCAATTCGGTCTGGAACGCGCTGCCGACGTCCCCGGCCGAACCGCTGAAGCCGATGAAGTTCCGCGCCGGCGCAACCCAATCGACGTGCAGCCCCTCGGACTCCAGCCAGCCGGTGATCGAATCCAGCTCTTCGGTCGAGAGGCCGAAGCGCTCGCCGATCTCATCCGAACTGAGCCAGTGCTGGTACTCCGGCGAAGATGGGTCCTGTTGATCGGCAAGCAGTTTTTCGAAGGCAAGCTGCCGGTCGGGATGCCGCGCAAGCACCATCGTCATGCCCTTCAGCTTTTCTTCGGGCGGCACGGCTTCGATCACGTTTCGCTCGCTCGCCCACGAAGGGACATGGTCCGGAATAGCGCGGAGCCCGTGCGTACCGGCGCTCACTTGCGCCGCCGCTGCCGCGCCGCTCAACAGCGACGCCAGTGCGAGCAGTGTTCCTGCCGCCAGGCGGGTAAAATGAGGCGAATCCGGTTCCCGAAGCCGGTCTGTTCTTTCGCTGATTTTGACTTGGCACAAAGCACGCTTCAATTTCGCCGCCATCTGCAGCCTCCCTCGATAATGGCCCAGAACCGAATGGACACCGGGATCCGCACTGCCAAAAAGAAGTGCTCCTGTTCCACTTCCATCGATTCGGGTCTGCTGGTATATGCGCAGCAACTCGGAAAACGGGATCATAAGACTGCGTCCGGAAACTTTTTCGCCGCATAGCCAACTCGCCAATCTCGCGCTAGAATGGGCGAATTGCGGTGAATCCTGGGGTAGGTGGCGTGTCCGAATCTTCCGGCTTGGCTTCTCAGTTACTTCTGCGCTGGAAGAGCGGCGACCAGGAGGCGCTGCAGGCGTTGATTCCTCTTGTTTACAGGGAACTGCGCCAGGCTGCGCATCGATGCCTGCGTTCCGAGCGCCCCGATCACACCCTGCAAACCACCGAACTGGTCCACGAGGCGTATCTTCGCCTCGCCGGCGATCGCCCGCCGGCGACGATAAGCCGCGCCCATTTTGTCGCCGTGGCCGCCCGCCTCATGCGCCAGATTCTGGTCGATTATGCGCGCCGGCGCCAGGCGGCCAAGCGCGGGCCGCAATACAAAGTCGAGCTGACGAGCCAGCTTGAAGCGAGTCCCACGAAATCCGTCGACGTGCTCGCCCTCGACACCGCCCTCACCAGGCTTTCGCGCCGCGATGTGCAGCAGGAAAAGATCGTTGAGCTGCGTTTTTTTGGCGGGCTGACGGTCGAGGAAACAGCCATTGCCCTTGAAATCTCCCCCGCAACAGTGAAACGCGAATGGAGCGTGGCCAAGGCGTGGCTCACGCGAGAGATCGGGAGATTGTCCGGTGGAACAGACGCAGCAGTGGGAACGAGTTAAAGAGCTCTTTGCCGCCGCCCTTGAATGCGATCCTGCGGCGCGCGAGGACTTCCTCATCCGGCAATGTGCGGGCAACACTTCGCTGCGAGCTGAGGTCGAATCGCTGCTCTCAGCGCACGCCTGCTCGGATGATTTTTCCCGCGGCCCTGTCGCCGATCTGCTGCTGGAAGCGCAACCTTCCCAGGTCATCGGTGTGTATACGCTGATCAGAAAAATCGGCGAGGGCGGCATGGGTCAGGTGTGGCTCGCCGAGCAAACCGAGCCTCTTTGCCGCCAGGTGGCGCTCAAGCTGCTTCGCCCGGCCCTCTTCGACGATTCTCTGCTGCGCAGGTTCCAATCCGAGCGGCAGTCGCTCGCCGTCATGGAACATCCCGCCATCGCCAAGGTTTTCGACGCGGGCATGACGGACGATGGTCAGCCATATATTGTGATGGAGCTTCTGCCCGGCAAGCCGATCACCCGATATTGCGATGAACGAAAGCTGGGGATTGCGGCTCGGCTCGAGCTCTTTGCGAAGGTCTGCGACGGCGTGCAGCACGCGCATCAGAAGGCTGTAATCCACCGCGACCTCAAACCCGCCAATATCCTCGTGCTCGAAGTCGACGGCGAGCCCACGCCGCGCATCATCGATTTCGGTTTGGCCGGCAAGGTTCAGCCGGGCTCTTCCGGCGACACGCAGGCCATTCAGCCTCCTGGTGGGACGCCTGGGTACATGAGCCCGGAACAGGCGCGCGGAAACGACCTCGACACCCGGACCGACGTTTACTCGCTGGGCATCGTTCTTTACGAGCTTCTTACCGGACAATTGCCCTTCGACAAGAAGGACAGGCATCACGCGCCGACTCTGCCTGCGCCGCCGCCGAGTACGAAAGCTGCCGAAGAATCTCAAGAAGCGAAGAACGCCGCGACCAATCGGAGCGTGAAAGCCAAACAGCTGGCTCGCGCGCTCAGGGGAGATCTCGATGCGATCACGGTCCACGCCCTCGAAATCGACCGTTCGCGGCGCTACGCGAGCCCTTCCGAGCTCGCGGCCGACATTCGAAGATACCTTCATTTTCTGCCCGTGGAGGCACGTACCGCCGGCTCTCTCTATCACCTCTCAAGGTATGTGCGCCGTCATCGCCTGGCTGCGGTGGCCGTCTCCGTCGTTGTCGTGCTGGTTGCCGCCGCCTCCATCATGGAAGCCGTCTCGCTGCGGCGGATCGCCCGTGAGCGCGATCGCGCCGCCCGCATCATGGATTTCATGATTCGCAGCTTTCGCGTCTCCGATCCCAGCGAAGCTCGCGGCAATCAGGTCACGGCGCGGGAAATCCTGGACAAGACTTCGGACCGCATCGGGACCGAGCTCAGCCGCGACCCCGAAGATCAGGCCGAGATGATGATGGCCATGGGCGCCGTGTACGAAAACCTCGGCCTCTATTCGCGCGCTGAGTCCCTGTACCGGCAGGCGTCGGAAACCCGCGAGCGTGATCTGGGGCCCGAAGATAGTGAAACGCTGAAAGCCAAAGCCGCACTCGGCTGGGTGTTCTATCGGCGCGGCCGCTACGGCGAATCGGAGGCATTGCTGCGCCAGGTGCTGCAGATTCGGCAGCGCCGCTTCGGCTCGAAGGATAAAGACACGTTCGCCGTAATGGACCAGCTGGGCGCAGTGCTCAATGACGACGGCCATCCCAGGGAAGCCGAGACGCTGGTGCGCCAGGCGCTCGCCTTCCGGCGCCGCGCCTTTGGCGACAACAACTCCGATACGCTCATCAGTATGAACCACCTCGCGCTGGCTTTGCAGAACCAGGGCAGATGGAAGGAGGCCGAGGATCTGGATCTCCGTCTGCTTGATAGCTGGAAACGCATCGAAGGCCCTGACTCGCCCCACAGCCTCGCCGCGGCGGACAATCTTGCCATCGTGCTCTATCGCGAAGGCCGCCTGACCGACGCGGAATCGTTAGACCGGGCCACGCTGGAGATCAAGAAACGAGTGCTCGGTCCCGATCATCCCGAGACCGTGCGCTCCATGAATACGCTCTCCGCCATTCTGGTCGACGAGGGAAAACTAGAGGAAGCGCAGTCGCTCTCCGAGCAGGTGCTCGCCATCCGGCGCCGCGTATTGGGGCCCGAACATCACTTGACGCTATCTGCCATGAGCAACCTCGCCGAGATTCTCACGCGCCGCGGAGATTTGAAGCGCGCCGAAGAGCTGCTCGTGAGTGCGCGATCTACGGATGCTCGTGTTCTCGGACCCAATCACCCCGCTACAACCACGGCAACCTATAACCTCGGATGCCTGGTTCTGCGCGAGGGCCATCGCGATCAGGCGCTCAGCCTGCTGCGTGAAGCTATCGATCATGGATTGCCCAGGTGGATTGTGGATGGCATGGCCAAAGATCCCGACCTGGCGCTTCTGCATGGCGATGCAAAATTCGATGCGCTTCTGGCCTACGCCGTCCAGCGCGACGTAAAATCACCCAAGTGACCGCTATCCTGGCATCGCGTCGGCTCTTGCGGGACGGCCCGCAGGCGCCTGCGCGGCCAGCTTCTCAAGACCTTCTCCCATCGCATCCGCGCCTTCGGTCCGCGTGGGGCCGGGGCTCAATGTGTTCACACGACAGTTCGTGGCGCGGAAGCCAACAATTGATGGAATGTTCATTCGAGCGTGACCTGCGGATAAAGGATCCGGATTACAAAAATGTCATGCGAGATGCTCGATGCGATCCTCGGGTCGGCCGAGGTACGAAGCGATCGGGCACGATCGAACCTCGCACGCGCAGCAGCGTCGCAAGCCCGCTGCGGAGAAACGATGCGGTTCTCCGCCTGCAGCCGGGAACGAGGGCACGTGTTTCCAACTTCCACAACCTGAACATCCGAATTGCGATTCCGATGCGCGCAACGGGCGGCGGCATGACCCGGAATCTTTGAATTCGCTCGAGAATCCGGCATTGCCTTCGGGGGCCCTATGCATTGCAGGATGAAGCAAGGTCATTCATTCGCGGAAAACCCAGCTACGCTTCGCGTTCTTCGCGCAGCGATCCGATTCAGCTCTCTCTTTTTTCTTTCGGTCATATGTTGCGCGCAGGACCGCAGCGAATTGAGCGGCACGGTCAGGGACTCCTCCGGCCGTCTGCTGCCGCAGGCGCATGTCACGGCGGTTGAAAGCGCGACCGAACTGCAGCGCAAAGCCGTTTCCGACGCCAGCGGCAACTACAGCCTTCCGCAATTACCCGTGGGCATTTATACCGTCACTTTCGAGCGCCTGGGATTCAAGACGGTCGAGTTTGTCGACGTGGAGCAGGTGATCGGCAGCACGCGAACGCTGGACGCGACGTTGCAAGTGGCGGGCGGCGAGGAGCGCGTTGAAGTCTCGCCCGCTTCGGCGCTGATGGACCACAGCACGAGCGCGGTGACCGGACTGATCGAAAGCACGCAAGCCGAAGAGTTGCCGCTGAACGGCCGCAACTGGTCGGAGCTGACGGCCTTCGTGCCCGGCGCCATCGACACCGGCGGCAGCAACCAGCGGACCGTTCGCTTTGCGGGACGCGGCCTGGACGACAGCAATTTTACCTACGACGGCGTGGATGCCACCAACATCGTGAATCAGACACAGCGCCAGTGGGTGCGGCTTTCCATTCCCCTGGACGCGGTCCGGGAGTTCCGCGTCGACACGCTGATGGCAACCGCGGAGGAAGGCGGGACGGGCGGCGCCCAACTGGACGTCAGCTCCCCTTCGGGTACCAACCAGTTCCACGGGCGCCTCTTCGAATACTTGCGCAACGACTATTTTGACGCGCCCCTGCCGGAGTGGGCCTCGAACGGCGAAGCGCAGCAGCCGCTTCGCCTGAACCAGTTCGGAGGATCGCTGGGCGGGCCGATCGTGCGCGACAGGACGTTTTTCTTCCTCGCTTCGGAGGCTTATCGGCAGAACTGGGGCTATCCGGTGAGCGGCGACGTGCCGAGCGCGGCGCTCATTGCAACGGTTCCCAGCGCTTCGCCGGTGTACGGCATCATCAATGGATACCCAAAAGCCGGGCCAAAGGCGTTTCTGGCACCCACCGGCGATCCGAACATCGACCTGCTGACCTGCGCCTGCACGCAGGTGGTGAACGAGAGCTCGGCGATGCTGCGGATCGACCAGCACTTCTCGATGAAGACGACCGGATTTCTGCGCTTCAACTACGACCGGTCGGTCGACACGCAGCCGTTTTCGGCTTCCGCGACCGACCTGGAGCAGAGGGTCTCTGCGCCGGTGAATGGAGCGCTGGGATTGCTGCACGTCTTCAATCCCCACCTGGTGAACGAGGCCAAGGCGGGCTTCAATCGCTCCACCGATAACCAGTACAACTCGAGCGACGCCGGGACGATCTACCAGATCGCGGTTTCGGGGGGGCCTGCGCCGGGATTCGTGACCGAGAACTACGATTACCAGAGCATCTACGTGGGCAACTCGTTTTCCTATCTCGACAACATGACCTGGAGTAAGGGGCGGCAGACGGTAAAGGCGGGAGTGGAGTTCCGCCGCATTCAAATGAACCAGTCCTACGGAGAGCACGGAAAGTATACGTTCTCCTCGATTGAGGACCTGGCGGAAAATGTTGTGAAAAAAGCCAGCCTCTCGGGCGCGCTACCGGTCAACCACTTGCGCAAGAACGATACCTTTATCTACGCGCAGGACGAGCTGAAGGTGAGGCAGAATCTGAGCCTGAACCTGGGCCTGCGCTACAGCATCTTCGATCTTTTCCACGAGGCCAACGGTCTGGCCAATCCCTTCGACTTTGCCACCTGCGGTCCGCAGGGATACTGCGGCGTAGGCGCAAGCTTCGGGCAGCAGAACTATGGCGATGCCGATCCTCGCGTGGCCTTCGCCTGGACCCCATGGAAGAGCGGCAAAACGGTGATCCGCGGCGGATTCGGCATCTACCACGAAGACGGGCAGTTGGACGATCAGAATCTGCCCGCAAAGAACGAAACGCTCTCCTATTCGGCGACCAGCAACACGAGCACGACGTTCTCCTATCCGATCGATTGGACCTCGTCCTTGTGCGCCGTCAAGAGCGGCAGCAACAACGCGGCCCCGCCATGCGCCACTTCGCCGAATGCCGAACAACGGGACCGCAAGGACACTTACGTCGAGCAGTGGAGCTTCTCAGGACAGCGGGAGCTGCCGGCCAACTTCGTGGCTACGGTCTCCTATCTCGGAAGCCACGGCGTGCACCTGCTGGAGACCAACGTCGTGAACCTGATCACCGATCCCGCCACGCAGGCGGTGCAATATCCGTACTTTGCTCCGGCGATCGGCTGGCGCGGCTCGGTCGGCATGAGCGCATACAACGGTCTCTCCGTGGCCTTACGGCGTCCGTTCTCACGCGGCCTTCTGGTAACGGCGAATTACATGTGGTCGCATGAGATCGACAACGGCTCCAACGGCAGCGGCGACGGCGACGAGGTGGATCCGCAGAATCCGTTGTGCCAGGCCTGCGATACCGCGAGTGGCGCCTGGGACGCCACCCATGTGATCAATGGCAATGCGGTCTACAAGCTCCCCTTCGGCCTTGGCGAGCCCATGCTGAACCAGCCCGGGATGGCCAGCGCCGTTGCGGGCAACTGGCAACTGACGACCACGGCGCTGGCTCGCACTGGATTCCCGGTGAATGCGCTGATGCCCTCAAGCTACGTTGCGCCGGATGGCGCCTCCGGCACGGAGCGTCCCGACCTGGTTCCGGGAGTCCCGCTGACTCCGCCCGAAGGCAAGACGGCGGCGGACTGGATCAATCCAGCGGCCTTTGCCTATCCCGCCGGAGCGTTCGGCACCGCGCCGCGCGATCTGTTTCGCGGGCCGGGCACGTGGCAGATCGATATCAGCGCTGCCAAGACCTTCACCTTGACCGAGCGCGCGCAGCTGGAATTTCGCTCGGAGTTCTACAACATCTTCAATCACCCGCAGTTGGGTCAGCCTTACGCCACCTGCAACCTTACAACTCCAGGCCAGACGGGCTGTCCGGCGGGTTTCGGCACCATCACCACGACCTTGAACACGAGCGTTTCGCCGGTCACCCCGGTGGGGTCGGGAACGCCGCGCGAGATGCAATTTTCCTTGCGGCTTGATTTCTGATGCCGGCCGACAAAAGCGCAAGGTCAACGATAGCGGGCTTCAGGGTTGCCGCGACCAATCCGAGTGGGCAATGAAGATCCTGATCATCGAAGATGAAGCAAAGACCGCCAAATTCCTGAAGAAGGGACTCGGCGAGGCCGGATACATCGTCGACATGGTTCCAGACGGCCTGGAAGGCCTGCACCTGGCCCTGGAGGTGGATTTCGATCTCGTCGTCCTCGACGTGATGCTTCCGGCATTGGATGGATGGCGGGTGCTTGCGCGGCTGCGCGAGGCGGGGCGAAAGACACTGGTCCTGATGCTTACGGCGCGGGATGCCGTGCACGAGCGCGTGCGCGGCTTCGAGCTGGGATCCGACGACTATCTTGTGAAGCCGTTCGCATTTTCCGAGCTCCTGGCCCGGGTGCGATCTCTGTTGCGTCGCTCAACGCCCCGCCCGCAGGAGACAATCCGCATGGCCGACCTGGAGATCGATCTGCTGCGCCACCGCGCGACACGGGCCGGCCAGAAGCTCGAGCTGACCTCCAAGGAATTCATGTTGCTGACACTGCTTGCGCGCCGCGCCGGCGAGGTGCTGTCGCGCACCCTCATCGCAGAAACGGTTTGGGATATGAATTTCGACAGCGACACCAACGTGGTGGACGTAAACGTGCGCAGGCTGCGCGGCAAAGTGGACGATCCGTTCCCTTTGAAGCTGATTCACACGGTGCGCGGCGCCGGCTATGTTCTTGAAGCCGAGGCCTAAGGCGGCAACCGTGCGTCGACCGCACAGAACGCTGGCCTTTCGGCTTACCGCGGCCTACTCTTTTGGCGGCCTGCTGCTCTTGCTCCTGGGTACGGCGAGCCTCTACCTTGTGCTCCGCGCGGAGCTGGAAAGAAGCACCGAGCTGTTTCTCGCCGACAAACTGCACGTGCTTCGCACCATGCTGCGCGAGCGCCCCGAAGACTACGACGCCCTGCGCGAGGAGATCGTGCTGGAGTCCGCCGCGCGACGGTACCAGCAGTTTTATATTCGCCTTCTCGACGAGCACGGTGTGCCCATACTCACAACGCCAAGCATGACCGAACAATTGGATCTCGCCGGGCTGGCCCAGTGTACGCGTAGCCATGCCGGACGCTCCATCTCGATGGCGGGCAGGGACGGAAAGGTCTACCGGGTCACCAGCGCTTCGGCTGAAGTGGGCTCGCCGCCCACCCGCAGCGACACGATTCTGATCGCCATCGACATCTCGCTGGAAGAACAATTGCTGGCCCGTTATCGCTTCTGGTTCTGGGCGGTCCTGCTGGCCACATCGGTTCTGTTTCCGCTGATGGGATATTGGATCGCCCGCCATGGCATCCGCCCGGTCGAAGACATCGCGGCAACCGCGCGGCGAATCACATCCACGAATCTGCGCGAACGAATCCAGGCGGAAGGCTATCCTTCGGAGCTGGCGTCGCTGGCCGGAACGTTCAACGAGATGCTCGATCGTCTGGAAGACTCCTTCGAGCGCATCTCGAGATTCTCAGCCGATATCGCGCACGACCTGCGCACACCGGTCAACAACATCCGCGGCGAAGCCGAAGTGGCGCTCGCCCGCGCGCGAACGGTCGACGAGTATCGCGAAGTGCTCGAGTCATCGCTCGAGGAGGCTGTCCGGCTTTCCGATCTGATCGGCAACCTTCTGTTTCTCTCCCGCGCCGAGAAGCCCCTTACGGAATTGCGAAGGGAGCGCGTGGATGTAGGCGAGTTGCTGGCTGCGGTTCGGGATTATTACGAAGCCTCCGCGGCCGGCGAAGGAATTACCCTGGTCGCGCCCGACGACGGAGAGCCGGTGATGGCGGACGTGGATCGCGCGCTGATGCTGCGCGCGGTGAGCAATCTGGTGTCGAACGCGATCGCGCACACGCCGCCGGGAGGGACGATCAGGCTGGGAACCGCGGGTGAAGGCGACGGGGTTCGCATCGAGGTCTCCGACACCGGCTCCGGAATTCCTTCCGATGCGCTGCCCCGGGTGTTCGATCGCTTCTTTCGCGTCGACCCCTCGCGCTCGAAGAGTTCGGGCGGCACCGGACTCGGACTGGCCATCGTGCAGAGCATCATGACGCTTCACGGCGGCCGCGCGGAGATCCGCAGTCAGATCGGCCGCGGAACGATGGTCACGCTGCGGATTCACACGCCTGCAAAGCGATGACAAAACCGTAATCCGCGCGCCATGCCGGTGTCATTTTCGCATGGTTAGACTTGCTCCGGGTTCGTAAATGGGCCGCGTTCTGCACCCGTGGGGCGACGGCATGGTCTGTCTTATGCCTTTCGTTCCAACGCACGATTCGCCGCTCTGTCGATCGTCAACGGAACCGCATATGGTCGATTTGACGCCACATCGTTTTCCCTCCCAACCGATCCTCCTTGCCAA
>Ga0335074_10012473_pt1 | contig 11915 bp, 10 predicted proteins | sample Lox_Sample_23_FD_206715 | JGI IMG/M metagenome (GOLD analysis project Ga0335074, IMG submission 206715) | Soil microbial communities from Loxahatchee National Wildlife Refuge, Florida, United States - Lox_Sample_2.3 | ecosystem: Environmental > Terrestrial > Soil > Wetlands | place: USA...
TGAACGGTGCGGAGGGTCAAGACTCCTGTCGCGTTGATCTTGTTAAGGACTGATACCTCAGAGTTGAGGCCAGAATCGTCCGAGAACGAGTCCTGTTCCAGATTTGCCATCTGGGACTCGACACTCTGCGCGTTGCCCCGGATCGCACCAATGGTTGCCATCGCATTCATGTTTGCCCCGTCTGCCAGTTCCACGGAGGCGTATTGCGATTGGACGCGCCCAAGTTCGACGGAGTCCATACCTGAGAGTTGATACGGGCTGTACTGAGACAACGGACTCGTCGCCTTTAGGTATCCCGCATTGACGTTCGGGAACAGACCCGAGTTGATGCCCATAACCCAGGGGCCGGTGTTCCCGTAGGTGTTCATCGCCGTCACGTTTCGCCACTGCGAAAACGTCGCGCGGTAGCGCGCGGGCATATTGCGAATGAAGGTCGCCATCTGCATTGCGAGGTTGAGTTGGTTGGTGATCTGGGCGTAGCTCTTCTGAAGTTCCAAGAGGTGCTTCTGGAGCTGGTAGTAGCGAAGCAACGCGTTGTGGTAATTCGTTGGGTCGTAAACAATTCCGCTGCCCAACTGCGCGGAGGCGGTAGCCACTACAAGGCCCATCGCCAGCAAGACTGCGAGAACTTTCTTTTTCATGTTCTTCCTCCTTGAGCCTCAGAGGTCTGAGGGCATTGTGTGATTGTTGTAATCAGGCAAAGCGAGATCGCCGGAGAGATAAACCTTCACGCGGTGTCCTTCGCGGATCGTTACCGTGGGCAGAATGTTGAGGAATCGGTCGAGAATCTGCGAAGCAGATTGGGCCGTGCTCGCGGCGAATCCCTGGCGCATGAGATCGCTGCTCGAACTTGTGAACGCATTCCCGGTTCCTGCCTCGGCGACTGCTCCAAGTGCGCCAATGGCAAGCGAGGTTCCGAAGATGCGGAGATAGTGGTTGTTAACCCGGTCTCGGAGGCCGGTGTCTCCGATCTGATCGAGGCCCTTAAATTTGTCCAGGCTGGTCGAGTAGCCATCCGGCATTATGAGACGGTGGAAAATCACAGCGAGCCGAGTCTGGCCGAACGTATCAACTTTCTTGATCTCGCCCAAAATCTTCGTTCCCGCTGGAATCAGAAGATGCTGTCGGTCATGGGAATAAACATCATTTGCGAGAAGGCATTCGACGGGGCCGGAGAATTGGCCGTCGAGCCGATTGATTAGAACGGTTTCCAGGACAGTGCCTTCAAAGATGAGATAGGTCTTGCCCGTGGAAGAATTCCTCGAATTGGTGTCAGGGCTTACGCGATGATCGTCCTCCTTTCGGTCTGGCGGATCGTCGGCGCTTGTAGACTGTCCAGCTGGCGGCGAGGTCCGGGAACTTGATTGGCTCGCCACGCCCTGCTGCGGCAAGGCGATGGGCGGCGCATCCTTGAGAAGTTGAGCCAATTGAACGGATTCAGGGTCCTGAATCGGCTGCGCTGGCCGGTCAATTGCTTTCGGCGCTGCAACAGTGTTGAAGGCATCTTTTCGGTAGCTCAGCGCCACGTTGGAGGCAAACAGAGAAAGGTACTCACGCTTGCGGCGCTCCGCCTTGATCTCGTCTTCCGGGCTGGCTCCGTTTGCGGCAGTTGGAGCCACGCCCGGTTGGGTCTGGAGTTGGTCAGGTGCCGCCGAACCAAGCAAGCGCGTTTGTTGGGCCAGCGCACTCTGCGCGGCGAGTTGTTGCTTTTGCAGTTCTTGAATGCGGTTCTGCAATTCCGCGATCTTTGTTTCGTTCACCTCGACCGGAGCGGGTGGTTGGAAGGATGAGATGGCAGACTTCGAGGTGGCCTGCGGCTTCTTCCCTCCGGTGAGCCACATGATGACAATCATGAGCAGAGCGATGCCGACGATCACCCATGACTGAACATTCTTTGGAAGCAAGCCCGGCGGCTTTGGCGCTTTGTCTTTGATTGGCTCGTTCATGGGTCTCCCTGACAGTTATTCCTGGCTGGCTCTTACTGCGTGCTTCGTGAATGAGATCTTTTTCTTCCCGACAGCGAGATAGCCGCTCTCGATAATTTTCGGAACGACATACACGCCGTTTTCGACCTGGAAGTTGATAAGGTTCGGCTTTCCGTCTTTCAGTTCATACAGGGCAGGCTTCTCCTGAGCCGCGCACTGGATGTAGGTAAATGTGTCGTCGTGGTAGATCGCGCTGACGAGGAAGGGTTCCTTCGCGGCCTTAGCGTCAACTTCGTAGTCGAAATGGAGTCGGCCAGCATACTCTGAGCGGAACTTGTTGATCTGTTCGGCGCTCTGGACCTGCACCGTTCGCACCTGATCGGCAGTCTGGGAGCGGAGCGATTCGATCTCTTTCTTATAGGCTTCCAGTTCGCCAGCTCGCACATAGCCCTCGCTCCCGGTGCTGCCAGCCACACTCGACTGGTCAGTCGGTTCAATGAAAACTTTCAAATCTGGCTCTGCGTTTGGACCATTCCCAACTTCGGTCAACAAAAATGAATAGACATGACCAGAGGAAGTGATTAAGTGCAGGTCGGTCTTTATTCCTGACTGCGCCGGATGGACATAGCAAAGGTTGTGGACTCCGTTGATGATCCAGAAATCCTTGTCTCCGGTCGCAAAATCGAGGATGTCCTCGTTTTGTGGAAGAACAATCAGAGTGGAGAAGCGAATTCGCGCACGAATCTGGACGATATCCTTCTGTGAATACTTGACCGTTCGCCCGCCTTCGGATTCCGCCCGCATCGGCTGAGCGCCGATTGCGAGAAAACTCAAGACGGCTACCAATCCATAGCGGACAAAGTGTGTTTTCGATCCGTACTTCATTGCTTTCCTCCTTGGAAAAGTTTTGTCGAGCGCAGACGAGCCACGGGGGAGCATGGCGAAAGTGGGTATTGGGAGCGGGACGGCAACCAGAATGGTCCGAAGATCAGCGCTGCCGTACTGAAGGCGAATCCGAACCAGACAACTAGGAAGTACAACTGAGGAACAAACGCCGCGAGCGCCGAGAGAATGAGAAACGACGCTACAAGGCTGGGTACGATCAGAATCCAGATGACAATCGAAATGAGAAGCAGTTTCATGCGCGGCTCCCTGCCAGCACTTCGAGTCCCTTCTCGAAACCGAAGGTCTCAAAGGCTTCTTTGCGCTTTGTGTTGTCGAATGGATCGTTGGTGTAGAGCCAGTAGCTCTTCGGATCAACGTCGAGATTTGCGATCTTCGCCAGTTCTGGCGTCTTGATGAGGAATTGCCGCTTGGGGACTAGACCTGAGATCAGTTCGACTTCGGTGTCATTCAAGTGGAACTGTCGCCGATACAGATCCCGGTCCATGTCAGGGTTGGCGAGGAAAATCTTTGTTGCGCAGGTTTCGATGATTACGTCGAGAATGTCCGAGCGCCGCAGTTCGTCGAGAGACTGCGTAGAAAGCACCATCGCCGCATTGTGTTTCCGCCACGTCTTGAGCGCCTCGACTACATATCGCTGAATGCTCGCGTTTCTGAGGAACACCCATGCCTCATCAATCAGGAAGGCTTTGAATCTCGTGGCGATTTCACGGTCGGCAATAACCGAGTTGGCGCGATGCAGGATGTAAAAGAGCAGTGGTTCGAGAAGCTCCGGGTACTGGCTCATCTTCTGGAAGTCGAAGCACTGAAATTGGGAGAAAGAAATCGTGTCGGTTGCATTGTCGAATAGGAAGCCGAATTGCCCGCCGCGAATCCACTTCGCCAGGCGGTCGGCGTGGTCGTGCCGCAACGTGTTCGCCAGAACACCCAGGGTGCGAAGCTCAGGCTCAACTTCGTAGAGGCTCTCAACCTGGCGATAGAGGTCGCGCTCTGCCGCTGGATCGAGTTCACCCAACCCCGAACTTTGTAGGAGCACTTTGACGAACAACGTCAGAAAGTCGAGGTTCTCCTTGGTGGCAGGCAATGAGAACGGATTGATTTTGAAATCCTCAGATTCCAACCCGACGCGAACGTAGGAACCGTCAAACAGACGGGTGAGGCTCTCGAAGCTGCCGCCCAGGTCAAAAATAAAGGTGTGGGGCTGATACTTCTGAAGGTTCGTGATGAGGAAATTGAGGAGGAAGGATTTTCCCGCGCCCGTTCGTCCGAGGATGATCGTGTGGGCAACATCGCGGTAGTGGAGGTTTAAGAAATAAGGAGAGCCGTGATTCGTTTCCAGGACCGCGAGGTATTCCTCTCGCAGATGCGCGTTGACAGGCTCGCCGCAGTGAAGCGTGAAGAGAAACGAGAAATCGGCATAGTTAGGATTCGACAAGTAGAGATGTCGAAGGTTGAAAGCATAGTTCCCCGGAACAACTGCTAAAAACGCATTTAAGAGGTTCAGCTTTTCGTCCGTCAGTCGAGCGTCGTGAACGCTGAACACCTTGTAAAACTCGGCAGCCGCGCGGTCGAGTTTTGCTTGCGTAACGTCATAAATAACAATCGTGAGGGAGAAGTGGCCGAAGTAGTTGCCCTTGAGTTCGAGTTCCTTGATGCTCTCCCCGAGTTCGCGGACCTGTGATTCCTTTGAGTCATCGAGCAAGACATCCTGCGGCGCATCGCTGAGACTCACCTGGCTTCGGAACGACCGCTTTGTGTTGTGAAAGTGTCTGCGCTTCGCTTGGATCGTATTGCGGGTCTTGCCTGTGTCCTCCTTTTTCCATTCCGTTACGACAAAATAGTTGGCATCAACGTTCAGGAGACCTTTGAAGATTAGCGGGAAGCTCTGCGCTGAAGGCTCCTTGAGAGTGAGAACCTTGACGTAGTAGTCGTCAACGCGCAAATGTCCTCGGTGGCATTCCAAAGAAGAGTCCGCCAACTGGCAGTCCAGAAACGCGTCGTAGCGCAGCTTGGCGAGTTCCACTTTGAACGGCGAGAGATTGAGTGTTCGGTACAGCACGCCGAACGCATCGTTCTTGCTCAGCAATCTGACGGGCAGGAAGTCACTGACCTGCACGATGAACGCAGCTACTTTCTGCCGAACAGTCGCTTGCCCTTTGGTGATCTCTTCGTCGAGCAGCACGACCTGCTTCCGAGTCGAGAAGGAAGCTAATAGCTCGCGAATGGTTTTGAGTGGATTTGCGGGAAACGCCGCAAGAGTGTTGGTGATGCCGCGCCGATAGCGGAATCCTTCAAATAGAACCACGTAGTAGATGGAGATCGAGAAAAGCTTCTCGGCCTTGCTTGCCAGATACGCGATGCGATTCTTGATCGCGGTGTCGACCACGGCATTTCCGTACTGTCGGTGAGGTATGGATTGATTGTTGGTCCTGAAGAGGTATTGATAGACGCGGAATTTATCGTCGAAAAGTTTCAACGCTGATTCGAGGCGCTTCGTGAAACCGTCCACCGAATCATCGTCGAGACACTCAAAATCAACTCCGCGCACTTCGAGCACTGCGCCGAGGTCACCTGCCTTCGTGACGAAGAGATGGTCGTCAATGAAGCTCTGGGGGCTAAGCTGCTCGTTGAGCGAGCCGGTCTCCTCGTAGTTCTTGATGAGCCTGCGGAGGCTAAACATGGTTCACTCTGCGGATCGTCACCGGCGCGAACTTTGCCGGGTCGTAGTGCGTGCGAAGTTTCGTCGAAGTCAGGAGAAACCGAAGGAGTCGTGGATCATTGTCCGTGGACCATTTGGCGATGAAGTATAAAAGGAGGAACATCAAGATTCCTCCCAACAGGCTCCCCAGGAGATTGAACGTCGCTGCTCCGATACACATTGCGAAGAAAAACAGCTTTCTCTCCGCTCCCAGGATGGTGAGAGGCCGCGAGAGCGAGCGATAAACCGGATTCAAACGTCGAGGATTTGCCATATAGTTCCTCCCAGAAAATTTCGCCGCGTAGAGAATTAGCCTCCGGGGAAAAGCCACGAAAGAAAGTTGACGGCGGCAATTGCCATTCCGACGCCGAAGAGGACGCCGGCGAGAATTCGTTTCGAGCCGCCTTCGCCGAAGGCGAAAGTGAGGCCCGCGACAACGATTGCGACCAGCGAAAGCCCGCGCGCAATCGTGCTCGTAAACGCTTGTTGGAGGACATTGACTGCGTTTTCCCAGGGCGAACCACCGCCCTGACCGAATGCCGGGGCAGCAAGAAATAGTCCTGTGAACAGCAAGCACGCTTGCCGGAATAAGGGTCTGAGTCGAAGTACGATTCGGCAGAGCCTTCTCATGTTTCGTGTGCTCCTTTCTTTCCATCTACGGCTACCCGTAGTAGGAGAGTTCTCGCCTTGTCCCTGTGTCCTCGCATCCAGCCGAAGCGAGCCTCATGACCACTGTCCCGGTGTAGGGTCCTTGCACGTGCTCAAGGCACACGTAGAGCGAGTGCTCCTACCAGAGGGTCAAAAGATTTCGCGCTCGACCAGACGTTGTGGGCGACCTGCGGGTCCTGGCGGTTAAGGTGAGGTGTGTGGCCCCCAGCCCACAGTGGAGAATTCAGCGAGAACTCCCCTCATTTACAAGGAGTCAATTAGAAAGAAAAAAGTAAGAAAAAAATCTGCACAACTTAGGGGTGCATTCCGGGTTCTATTGACATCAAAAGTAACAGCGTGACACGCTCCCGATGCCCATTCCCGTGGCCATAATCTGTACGAGGGACCCTGATGGAGAAACCAGATCCGTATGGTGAATGGGCACTCCGCCAGTCCTCCGACCCAAAGGAAGGATCGGCTCAAGCAGTTGATGAGACCCTCTTAGCCGCCGCCCGCTCAACATGGCCTCGCATTCTTGCACACGCGAGACTGGAACTCCGCAACAAGAATTCGGAGGCGGAAACTGAAGCCCTGGCCGGTGAGGTTTGGGAATCCGTCCTAAAATCCGTTGCCAAGGCCGCTCGGCGGAGGCGTGATAAGGGGTCACCAATCGCAGATCTCCAAGGATACTTGTTCGCCGCGTTCCATCACCGCTTCAACAGATTTTTGAAAGCGGAACAAAAACGAAACGATGCCATCGAACTTGTCGCGTCGGCGATGGACTTCGAGCAAATTGCCAGTGCCCAGGATAGAAGATGGGCGTCGGACCTTGAGACCGCGATTGCGGTGAAAGAAGTCATCCGGCACATGGATGCAGTGACGCGGAAGATTTGGCAAGCGCGGCAGTACGGCTATTCGTGGAAGGAGGTTGCAAAGTGGCTCGGTACGACCGAGCAACAGGCCAAGATGAAATTTCGATATGGCATCGGGAAAACTCGCCTAAGTCTGCTTGGGCGGGCGGGGCGCAAGTAGCCCTGATGACGCGCGAGAAAAATTTCTATTGTGTCCGACTTGTTTAAGGCGTTGAATTCACACAAGGTGAGGTTGGTCTGAGCGAGAGCACATACACCACGAAGCAAGAAAAGAAAGTGCTGGCGGCGCTAGGTAAAGGGCTTCGGGATGAATTCCCGAATCCTGAGCGCGCAGGCTGCCCTGGCCGCGAGATTATTGCAGCCATCGCCGCTCACAGGATGCCTCTGACCGAAGCGGAGCCGTACCTGGATCACTTAGGCTCCTGCAGCCCTTGCTACCGGGATTTCGTAGGACTCCAGGCGAAGTATCATCAGCGCCGGACACGAATGATATTGGCGGTTGCTGCGGGCGTTTTGATTGTGGTTGGTCTTGGGACTTGGACGATGTTGCGGCAGCAGAATCAGCAGATTGCTGCCGTGGTCGATTTGAGGGATCGATCTATGGCACGAGGTACAGAACTGCCTCCGACTGACCGTCCTTTGGAGATTCCGCGCAATGTCTCGCAGTTGGAAGTGTATTTGCCGTTGGGCAGCGCTGAGGGTGCTTATGCCGTCCGTGTCACTGCCAAGCAGGGCCAGACGATCTCGTCTGGCAACGGAAATGCGCAGGTTGAACAGGGTGCAACAGTACTCAAGGTCGATCTTAAACCGGCTTTATCGGCGAGCGGAATGTATCTTCTTGAAATTCGGCGGTCGCAATCAGAATGGGGTTCATTCCCGATGCGCGTGCATTAAATGTAGAACTTAAATGGAAGGCGCGGCTCGCTTTCTATTGGGGCCGAAATTAGCACATCTCCTACTGCATTGGCGAACCTGATTGTTACGGGAAGGCGGTCGTTGTGAAGGCACGAGTTGAAGTTGATTTTGGTCAAGCCGAGTATGTCCTGAAGAACCGTGTTAAGGGGACAGTCGCCGCGTACGACCCTTATCAAGAGTGGGTTGGGCGTTTCTGGCCCCATGTAGGTATCTAGCCGGGATGCATAACCAGATGTCCAGAGAAACGCAGAGCGATCACCCGTGACTAAAGCCGAGCCACGTATTACTGGATATGCGCCGGGTCGAAAGAGTTTAAGGTCATCATGAGCGTCTGTGATTTGGACGCCGACTAAATTCGTCTTCGAGTCTGACCCGGAACAGAATCCTTTCCACTCCTCATCCGTGAAGGCGGATGTGGCATGGATGAACAGCTCTGAGGGTGGGTTGTCATCATGTTGGCTCTTGTATTCATTCGTGACCATCTCAATCAAGTTCTTGGCGGCATTCTCGTCTAAATGAAATTGCTTGCTATCCTCGTGAAACCAGGGTCCAAGGGCGCCTCGAAATACGACTCCATCTCCATCGGTTAGAAACATCTGCGCTGCGCAACAAGCATGCCTAATATCCGCGGAGAGATCGCTTCGCTTATAGACAAGCCCCACGTAACATACGCCACCACGAACATTCGCGAGTTGCCACGGTTTGCCTCCCGCCTTATAGAAGGCTCCCGTACCTAACTTCCACGCGATTGTTGCCTGATCTTCTACTCTACGTAACGGGCGACCGTTCTCGCGGAGGAAATCTCCGGGCGCGAGAGTTGTTTCTCGAACTATTTGGGTCACGATTCGGTCTTTCAAAAGACGAGCCTTGAGCTGGCGTCGAAAGTGGGTCGCGTACTCATAGATATTGGCATCGTCATCTTCGGTTCCGAAGAGTGTCGGCTGAATCTTCAGGTCTCGCGCTCGACTCGCCGATATTCTAATTTGGCCCGGAACTTGTTCGTCTTTTGGCACCACGGAGTTCGGACGGCCGAGCTCATAAACAGTCTCTGGGATTACCACAAACCAGAACGCGGGAGGATTCTCCAAACGGTTATGCTCACGGATGAGGCGAGACACGTAGAAATCTACTGTATTGTGAATTGCCTCGTGCCTGTTAGAGAGGCGCAGTGTCTTCTCAATTTCATCGGTTTCAATATCCTCTATGATGAGTGTCGGCTCGGTCGGCCAGTGGCAGCGAAACGCCTCTCCGAAGCCTGGGAAAGGCACATGCTGCGGTTCAATTTCCCGACTGCGCGGACCCGGCTTTGGGATGGGTATGTAGCTATTGAGATTGGACGCCCACGAGCGAAGTCGACGAACGCCTTCTGATGTCCCTATAGCCCCGTAACGAATCACGCGTATATCACTCGAAGGACCGGATGGTCCGAAGAGAAACAGACCATCGCGCGGATAAACCAGCTTTTGGCCGTATCCGAACTCCAAGAGCGGCTCCGGCAGGAAAAGCATATTTAGGCTTTTCGAGTCCCGCCGCTTAGAGCGTACTTTTCGAGGGTTGCGAGATTGCGTTCGTTTCCTATGGCTCGTCCGGCGAGTCATCTTCCGGCTCCTCGTCCGTTAAGAACTCGATGTCAGGATCGTCGTCTTCCTGCGACTTGTCATTGGGGTCTTGAATGCCAACTGGGCATGAAAACACGATTGGCGGCACCGATATGACGAATGCATCATCGGCTGTTACAGGAACGTCCAAAACTGTCGTTCCATCGCCAAGCCAATAGAGAAAGCTAAGGAGCATGTCGCGCCAGCGGGCATTTCGCCAGCCCTTTGCGAAGGACCGACGCAGTCGATGAGCCCGTGCCGCACTTTCGAGGGGAACATTTCCGTCCTGTGTAAATACCAACCGACTCTTCAATCTAAAGTGATAGAAAGGAACACTACGAAATGATGCTGATACCCCGAAATGCCAGCGAATATTTCGTTTCGCGGAAATCCCCTGAATCTGTCTGCTACCCGAGAACTCAGGCCATTTGAAAGAAATCCTCCCTTGCGGACCGGCTGACGTTACCCACCAGGCAATCTGGCGGCTACCCATCTCGTGGCTCTTGAGGTTCTTTGATTCGAGAACCCTGGCTAGGGCTTGATTGGCGATTTCTGCAAAACGTCTCCGTGCGTCCTCCGTGTCGATCTCCAGACTAGGCCATCCAGACTTTACGAAGTCCGATGTGCGGCGAGATTCACGACCGACAATAGCCTGCTGGACACAAGTAAGAACGCCATCCCCATATTGCAGGCGTGGGTATTTTCCCTGCAGTTGTTTTGGATCGGGATAGTAATAAATGCTTGTAGGAACTCGTCGCACCTCTAGCCAACTTGAAACCAACCTCTCCGTTTCTGTTGTTAATGTCTTACCATGCATGGTTTGCAAGTTGAGCCATGCTTCTGGGTTTCCATTTTGTCGTGGCACTTGGTGGGTTTCTTGGAGGTCCCGAAGGAGTTCCGACAATCCAGTCGCCCACCCCGGTCCAAAATCAATGTATTGCGAATGCGCAACTAGAAAAGGTGCCTCATAAACGCGAAGCTTCAAAGGGATGATAAAAGCAGAGTCCCCGACCTTCCGCGCAGTGTCAGAAGCAATTTGTATCTCATTTCTGACCCCTTGCTTATTGACCGAAATTTCGTTGGCGACGAGCAATACTTTGCAGGCTCGGTTCCGTATCGCGTCCTCCAACTTCCTTTGCCAGTCCTGCCCTCCACGGAGGCGAAGAACGTCAGCCCAGACCTCGTAGCCAGCACCAGCGAGCTTTGCTCCGAGCCAAATTGTGAAGGTGTTATCCTCCGGGTTCGCATGGCTGATAAAAACCACGTTGCGATTATTCACGTCGAAGGCTGCTCTCCTCCACATGCGAACTAAGGCTCCATTTGGTTGTCAGATCGCCAAACTGAGCCTTTTCGGAGCTTCCTCTTGCCCCGTCGCTTTCGGTTTGGGACATTCTACCCGCATCACCAGCTTAGCGGAATGGCTCCCGCCGCGCCCTAAACTTAAAGTGCAATTTGCAAGACACCATGATGCATTCGCGGGAGATTCATGCATTGCGGATTTTTTGGAGGGTGGTTACAGCGCTCGCGCCAATTCGAGGGCTTTCTGCATTTGGGGGTCCTCGCCAGCGAGAAGTTGTTCAGGCGGCTGCGCGACCGGAATACTGGGTGTTACTCCCCGTCCTTCGATTAACTTTCCTTGCCACGTGAGGTAGGCGGCCACAGGAAGGCCAACTATATAGCCGAAACCAGCCTTGAATGCGCTACCACTCAGCAGTCGCCCCGGCGTCTTCGTACCGAGGATGGTGGCGAGATTATTCTCCTCGGCAAAGGCAGCGACCATCTCTGCTGCGCTCGCGGTATGCTCGTTCACTAAAATCAACACGCGACCGTGAAACCGCTGTGGACCTAAACCCTCCGTAACAACAAGGATCGACTTGTCGATGAAGCCATAGCGTAAGGCGAGCCAGGCCAACGTCGATTTCCGCGATGGTATCCGGCCAAACCGCGTTAGTTCCTCCCGTACATAGCCCTTCTCCTTGCGTTTTCGCGTCAGGCTGTAGCCGACTTCCAGCTTACCCGGAGTGAGATAGCTCATGAGGCGCAGCCCGCCGATCCCCCCGCCCGTGTTGCCACGAAGGTCCACAATCAAGCGGTTCGACTCACGGAGATGGGCGAAGGCATTGTCCAATGCCTTTGCGAGATCAATTCCGACTGCGCCGGGAAACATCGTGACCTTCAGCCAGCCGATTCCTTCTGGGAGTTGTGAGCAAATTACAGACTTGGGAACAACGACAGGATGCTTCTTCGAGCGAGGCGAAGGCACTTGCAGCGTGCCGGTCACACGCTTTCCATCCGGCTTCTGAACCGCGTACTGCGAATCTTCTCCGACCGGAAAAATTGGCGGATCGGGTGGGCG
>Ga0335074_10012474_pt1 | contig 11914 bp, 6 predicted proteins | sample Lox_Sample_23_FD_206715 | JGI IMG/M metagenome (GOLD analysis project Ga0335074, IMG submission 206715) | Soil microbial communities from Loxahatchee National Wildlife Refuge, Florida, United States - Lox_Sample_2.3 | ecosystem: Environmental > Terrestrial > Soil > Wetlands | place: USA: Florida...
GGCGCTGCTGATCAATCCGCGCGGCCGGATCATCGGATACACCGTCGGCAATGACATGAGTTCGCGCGATATCGAGGGGCAAAACCCGTTGTATCTGCCGCAGGCCAAGGTCTACAACCGGAGCTGCTCGCTGGGCCCGGGCATTCTGGTCACGCCGGAGCCCCTGGCGCAGACCACGCGCATTTCCATTGCAATTGAACGCGCGGAGCAGCAGGTCTTTGTCGGAGAGACGACGCTGGCACAGATCAAGCGGCCGTTTGCAGAACTGGTGAGCTACTTATATCGCGACCAGATTTTCCCCTTCGGCTGCTTTCTGCTGACGGGGACCGGCATTGTGCCGCCGGATTCCTTTACGCTGGAGAAAAAGGATACCGTGCGGATCCGGATCGACGGGATCGGCGAGCTGATGAATCCGGTGGCGTGACGAGGCGATCGAACCACGAGGAGAAGACCATGCAGACGGCAGTCGCAACAGCGAAGGTTTGGATTGGCGGAGAGTGGCGGGATTCGGACGCGGAGGGCGTCTTCGAGCCGGAGAATCCGGCCACGGGGGAGAAGCTGGGCCGCGAATTTCCGGTGAGCCGGTGGAGCGACTGCGATCGGGCACTGACGGCGGCGGTCGCAGCGGCGCATGAGCTGGAGACGGTGGCGCCGGAGAAGATTGCCGGGTTCCTCGAAGCCTACGCAAAGGAACTGGAGCTGGACGCCGATGCCATCGTGCAGGCGGCACACGAAGAGACGGCGCTGCCGGTCTCGCCGCGGCTGAAGGATGTGGAATTGCCGCGCACCACCGATCAGCTCCGCCAGGCGGCGGCGGCCGCTCGGCAGGGGACGTGGCGCCGGCCGATCGTCGACCAGGGGAAGAATCTGCGCTCCTGCTATGCGCCGATTGGCCCGGTCGTGGTTTTTGGGCCGAACAATTTTCCCTTCGCGTTCAACGGCGTGAGCGGCGGGGACTTCGCAGCGGCCATCGTCGCGGGGAATCCGGTCATCGCGAAGGCGCATCCGCTGCACGCGTACACATCGCAACGGATGGCGGAAGCCGCAGCTCGCGCGCTGCAGAGCACAGGGCTACCGCCGGCGACGGTGCAGATGATTTACAAGCTGAACCACGAAAACGGCGCGCGGCTGGTGAGCGATCCGCGCATCGGCGCGTCAGGATTTACCGGCAGCAAAGGCGCGGGGCTCAAGCTGAAGCACGCGGCGGACACCGCGGGTAAGCCGATCTACCTCGAGATGTCGAGCCTGAACCCAGTGCTGTTTTTGCCTGAGGGGCTAAAGGAGAATGCGCAGAAGTGGGCGCGTGAGCTGGCGGACAGCTGCACGCTCGGGTCGGGGCAGTTCTGCACACGGCCGAATCTGGCTGTGGCGGTTGCCGGCGAGGCGACTGAAGCGTTCCTGCAGGAATTGACCGCGGCCATCGCGAGCCGTGAGCCGCACGCGCTGTTGTCGTCGTCGACGCGCGATCAGCTGCATGAGTCGATCAGCGCACTGCAGCACGCCGGCGCGACGCTGCTGACCGGTGGGAAGAATGTGCCGGGCCCGGGCTATCGCTACGCGAGCACGCTGCTGCGGGTTTCCGGCAAGGCGTTTCTGTCGGCGCCGGAGGAGCTGCAGCGCGAAGCCTTTGGGAACGAGGTGATGGTGATCGTGGCCGCCGACGAGGCCGAGCTGCTGCGCGTGCTGGAACATCTGGAGGGGCAGCTGACGGGCACGGTGTATTCGGCGGCGGCGGGGGCCGACGACGATCTCTATGCACGCGTGGAGCCGATCCTGCGACGCAAAGTGGGTCGGCTGCTGAACGACAAGATGCCGACCGGCGTTGCCGTGAGTCCGGCGATGAACCACGGCGGGCCGTATCCGGCGACGGGCCATCCGCACTTTACGGCGGTGGGCATTCCGACGTCGATTGCGCGCTTCACGGCGCTGCACTCGTACGACAACGTGCGTCCGGAGCGGCTGCCGGCGTTTCTGCGATAAGGCCCTGGCAAGCGAGGCTTTCGGGATCGCAGACGAACGGGCTAGGGAACCATCCGGCCTTCTCCTTCGCTGAGAACCCAGAAGCGCTCGCCAGTGCCGCGGCCTTCGAGAGCGCGCTGGAGGCGCTCAAGGGGCTCGGCTTCGCCGTCGTCGGCCAGGGCAAAGGTTCCGAAGTGAATGGCAATCGCGGTCGCAGCATCGAGGAGTTCCCGCGCCCGCACGGCCTGCTCCGGCGTCATGTGGACCGGGCCCATGAACCATTCCGGATCGTAAGCGCCGATGGGCAGCAGCGCGAGGCGGATCGAAGGGAAGCGCTCGTGGAGAGCCGCGAATGCGCCGCAGAAACCGGTATCGCCGGCGAAGTAGAGGTTGCCGTGTTGCGACTCGAGCAGCCAGCCGCACCACAGGGTGCGATTGCGATCCCACGGCGTGCGGGCGGCGAAGTGCTGCGCCTGGGTGCAGTGGATGCGCAGGGATTGCCACGGCTGCGACTGACCCCAGTCCAGTTCATGCACGTCGCTGAACCCAAGCCGCCGCAGCGGAATCCTGAGACCGAGCGGACAGAACACAACCGGACGATGGGCTGCCGCGAGGCGCTTCAGCGTCGGGGCATCGAAGTGGTCGTAGTGATTGTGGCTGATGAGCAGAAGGTGAATCGGCGGCAGGTCTTCGAAGCGAATGCCGGGAGCGCGGTGGCGCTCGGGTCCGGCGAACTGTACCGGGCTGACGCGGCGTGACCAGACGGGATCGGTGAGGATGTTCAGGCCGCCGGTCTGGAGCAGGACCGTGGAATGATTCACGAAGGTGGCGCGCAGGGCAGAGCCTTCGATCTGCAGAGGCGGCGGCGCACCGGGTGTGGCGTCGATCCACGGGCGCCAGGGGCCGATCTTCCGGTTCCGCATCCATTTGAGCGCGGTGCGGAAGTCGTGCTCCGCGACACCCGGATTGAAAAATCGTCCGTTGCGAAAATGCTCGACGACCGGGAAAGACTCGGCCAGACCGGGCAACACGTCGGCGGTATCAGCCATGGATATAAGGATGCGGGTGGGTCGCGAAGGGAGCAACTCCCCATGGGCGGGAAAAGAAACATTTATGGGCTCCGGGCCGAGCCTGACAGGTGACGGATTGGGCTATAGTGTTGCTTCACACAATCTGTACCGTCCCCTGCACCTTATTCTTTCGCTCCAGTGAGGAGCCCTCCGATGCGTCTGCCGATCGCCGCTGTCTGTTTGTTCGCTCTTACTGCTTACGCCGTCGACGCCGGACACACCCTGCGCGGCTACACGCCTGAACACTCCGCCACCGAAATTAGCTGGGAACAGAAATTCCGTGCGCTGCCGGACCGCGATCATATTCGCGAGAATATGCGGCGGCTTTCGGCGCGGCCGCATCATGTCGGTTCGCCGTACGACAAGGACAACGCGGAGTGGCTGCTGGCGCAGCTGAAGTCATATGGTCTGGATGCGCAGATCGAGCAGTTCTCGGCGCTCTTTCCGACGCCGAAGTCGCGCCAGCTGGAGCTGCTCGGTGCGGAGCCTTTCACGGCGAAGCTGCAGGAACCGGCGATCGGCGTGGATCCCACCTCGGATCAGCAGAGCGAGCAGTTGCCCACCTACAACGCCTACTCACGCGACGGCGACGTGACGGCGCCGCTGGTGTATGTGAACTACGGCCGGCCGGAAGACTACGACGTGCTGGACCGGATGGGGGTTTCGGTGAAGGGCGCCATCGTGATCGCGCGGTACGGCATGAGCTGGCGCGGGATCAAGCCCAAGGTCGCCGCCGAGCACGGCGCGGTGGGGTGCCTCATTTATTCCGATCCGCACGACGATGGCTACTTCCGCGGCGACTCCTATCCCGAGGGGCCGATGCGTCCGCCGGATGGCGTGCAGCGCGGCAGTGTAATGGATATGCCGATTTACCCCGGCGATCCGCAGACGCCTGGCGTGGGCGCGGTGCCGGGAGTCAAGCTGATCCCGCTCGATCAGGTGAAGACGATCACGAAGATCCCGGTGCTGCCTATTTCCTATGCGGACGCGACGCCGTTCCTGAAAGCGCTGGGAGGACAGGTGGTTCCGGAGTCGTGGCGCGGGTCGCTGCCCTTCACCTATCACGCGGGGCCGAGCACCGTGAAGGCGCATCTGGCGGTCAGCTTCAACTGGGACCGCAAGCCGCTCTATGACGTGATTGCGAAGATCCCGGGAAAGAAGTTTCCCGACCAGTGGGTCATCCGCGGCAACCATCACGATGCGTGGGTGAATGGCGCGGGCGACCCGCTCTCGGGAACGAGTCCGGAGCTGGAAGAGGCGCGCGTCTTCGGCGAGTTGCTCAAGCAGGGGTGGCAGCCTGACCGCACCATCATTTACTGCTTCTGGGATGGCGAGGAGCCGGCGCTGCTGGGCTCGACGGAGTGGGCGGAGACGCATGCTCAGGAACTGAAGGAGCACGCGGTGGCCTACTTCAACTCCGACGGCAACGGGCGCGGCTATTTCCGTGCGGAGGGTTCGCACTCGCTGGAGAACTTCGTCAACGACGTGGCGAAGGACATCCAGGATCCGGAGACGGGGATGTCGGTGTGGAAGCGCGTGCGGCTGGTGGATATCGCGCACGCTCCGAACGCCCAGGCGCGCAGCGAGATTCGTTCGCGCGCCGATCTGCGGATTCCGGCTCTGGGTTCGGGCTCCGATTACACGGTGTTTATCGACCACCTCGGCATCGCCAGCGTGAACCTCGGCTACGGCGGCGAGGACGAGGGCGGCGGCCAGTATCACTCCGTGTACGACGACTTCTACTGGTACACGCATTTCTCCGATACGACTTTCAGCTATGAGCGCGCCCTGGCGCAGACCGCGGGAACGATGGTGATGCGCATGGCCGATGCGGACATGCTGCCCTTCCAGTACACGGACCTGGCGGACACCGTGCACATGTACGACTCACAGCTCAAGGCGCTGCTGACCCAGCAGCGCGACGAAGCGAAGGAACGCGACGAGGAACTGGCCGAGGGCGTTTACAAAGCGCTCTACGATCCGAAGAAGACGATGGTGCCTCCGCCCGACGAGCCGATCCCGCCTTATCTCAATTTCGCTCCGCTCGATCAGGCCTCGGACGACTTAACGGATGCCGCGAAGGCTTTCGACCAGGCGTTCAATGCGGCGGATGGCGATGCGCCGGCCGGGCTGAATGCCGACCTCATCCGCGGCGAGCGGCTGCTCACCGACGAGCGGGGGCTCCCCAACCGGCCGTGGTTCCAGCATCTGCTCTACGCGCCAGGCATGTACACGGGCTATGGCGTCAAGACGATCCCCGGAGTCCGCGAAGCCATCGAGCAGAAGCAGTGGCCGGAGGCCGACGAGCAGATCGGACGCGTCTCCGCTGCCCTGGAGCGCGAGGCTGACCTGCTGAAGTCGGCAACGAAGCTGCTGCCGGAAAAGAAGGCCGAGCAGGCCGGATTCTGAACCTTCCCCTGTGACCCCGCTGTGCATGCAACGAAGGAGAGAGCGATGAAAGTCAGGAGTGCCGTGCGGCGGATGGCGGTTGTTGCCGCGTGTTTGCATGTCGCCGTGGCTTTGAGCCAGGAGATTCCATCGGCGGTCACCGTGGTCCATTGTCCGAAGCTGTTCGACAGCGCGGGGGGCAAGATGCTCGGCCCGACGACCGTGGTGATCGCGGGCGATAAGTTCGAGAAGGTCGAATCCGGGACGCAAAGCGAGACCGGTGCGACGGTCATCGACCTGACGGGAACGTGCCTGCCGGGGCTCATCGACGATCACGTGCACCTCGACATGCAGTTCGGCAAGAACACTTACATGGAGCTGGCTCACCTGAACTTCGCCAACATGGTTCTGCGCTCCACGCTCTACGCTCACCGCACTCTGCTCGCCGGCTTCACCACCGTGCGCAATGTCGGCGACCACGATTACGACACCGTGGCCCTGCGCGATGAAATCGCGGCCGGGAGGGTGATCGGCCCGCGCATCTTTACCGCCGGCCCCGCGATCAGCACGACCGGGGGCCATGCGGACTGGACCAACGGTCTCAGCATGGACCTGCAGGGCGATCCCGGCCCCCTGCAGTCGATCTTCAACGGCCCGTATGAGGCCATGAAGGTGGTACGCCTCCACTACAAAAACGGCGCTGACCTGATCAAGGCCATGCCCTCGGGCGGCGTGATGGACCTGGGGACCAACGGCTCCGGACCGCAGATGAGCGAGGAAGAGATCAAGGCTCTGGTCGACACAGCGCACGACTACGGCATGAAGGTCGCGGTGCATGCGCACGGCGCCGAGGCGATCCGGCGCTCGGTGATTGCCGGCGTGGATTCCGTGGAGCACGGCACCTTCATGGACGACCAGGATATTCAGCTGATGAAGGAGCATGGCACGTTCTACTGTCCGACGGTCTACACGGGACAGTTCGTCGCGGAGCAGGCAAAGGCGGGCGATTATCCGCCGGCCGTCACGAGGAAGGCTCTCGAGGTGGGTCCGCAGATCATGAAGACCGTGACGCGTGCCTACCAGGGGGGCGTGAAGTTCGCCTATGGCACCGATGCCGGTGTTTATCCGCACGGCCAGAACTGGGAGGACTTCATTTATCTGGTGAAGGCCGGTTTGCCGCCCGCGTACACGCTGCAGATGGCGACCATGAACGCGGCGCAACTGCTCGGGCATGAGGACGAGATCGGGAGCGTCAGTCCGGGCAAATATGCTGACCTGGTCGCGGTGCCCGGCAATCCTCTGGACGACATCGGCGTGATGAGCAAGGTCAGCTTTGTGATGAAGGCGGGGGTGGTCTACAAGCGCGACGGGCAGGAAGTGCTGACGCAGTAGGGAACCTGACTCGAAGAACCTGGAGCGGAGCGGGAGGCGAGCTGGCTCGATGGGCCGGCCCGCCTTTTTCAGGCGCTGTGCAAATCCCCCCTTGCTGACGCCTCCCCGCATAGGCGAAGATAAGGCGAAAGTGTCATGCCTTCCGCCGCTCATCTTCGCCAGCAAATCGAAGCTGCCCTTGCCAGCCGCATCCCCTCTGCGCTCACCCCGTCGCCGCGGGTCATCTGCCCGACAGCGCCCACCGGCATCACGGCTCTCGACGCCGCCCTTGGCGGCGGATTTCCAGTGGGGGCCATTACCGAGCTCACCGGTCCCGAGTGCTCCGGCCGGACATCGCTGGCCCTCTCCTTCCTGGCGTGTCTGACAAACGACAACCGCGTCTGCGCCTGGGTCGATGTGTCGGACACGCTTCACCCCGAGTCTGCCGCGGCCGCCGGCGTTGACCTCAACCGTCTGCTCTGGATCCGTTGCGGTCCTGAAGCCGAACAACTCACGCTGCCGGGCATGTCCGACAAGGCGTCCGATGCCCCCGTTGAACATCAGCGAACGACCGTCCGCAGGGATTGGGTTGCCACAAAAGGGCAACCGTCGTTCACGGATCGAGACAGCCCGCCGATCCGCCACGACTATCTGGCGCCCCGCTGCTGCGAGCCGGTGCCAAAAGTCCGACGCCCGAGCAGAGAAAAAGCCGAGTTGTCATCCCGGCCGAAGTCCGAACAGGCGCAGCGCAGGGAAAACGCAGCGGAGGGACCTTTTCCAGGGCTGAGCTCTGTGCCCTGCGCTTTGAGCCCTGCGCCCACTGCCGCGCAGCGGCCCCTGGCCGTACGCGAGTACTCCCACCTGGACCAGGCCCTCCGCGCCGCCGATCTCCTCCTGCAGGGCGGGGGATTCAGCGCCATCGTTCTCGACCTCGGTTCCATCGCCCCTGAGTTTGCCCTCCGCGTTCCTCTCGCCACCTGGTTCCGCTACCGCGCCGCCGCCGAGCGCACCCAGGCCAGCGTTCTTCTGCTCACCCAGCATTCCTGCTCGAAGAGCAGCGCCGGCCTCGTCCTCCACTGCCGGCCCGGCCCGGTCGACTCTGGCGCCGGGATCCCGGAAACGCCTGTTGCCGGCGCGGCGGGGTGGTCCACCGTCTTCACCGGCGCCGAATACCGCGTCGAAATCGCGCGCGATCGCTTCACGCGCTCCGGCAATGTCGTCGATTTCGATCGCCGCAAGCCGCCGCAAAGCGATCACAGCGTGCTTTGGCGCAGCCGCACTCCCTGGTCCACGACCCACCCCGTCGGACATGAAAAGGCTGGCCGCCGATGACCGCCCTCTATGCCTGCCTCTATGTCCGCGAATTCCCGGTACAGGCGATGCTGCGTTTTCGTCCCCACCTGAAAAACACACCGGTCGTCATCCTTGAAGGAACGCCGCCGCGTCAGACGGTGTGTTCGTGCAATGTCCGTGCTGCCGCTCTCGGTATCGACACAGGTCTCACCCGTGCCGAACTCGATGTCTTCCCCGGCGTCACGCATCTTCCGCGATCCCTCACTGAAGAATCCAGCGCCTGCGCCGCGCTCCTGCAGTGCGCCGGCCGATTTTCCCCGCGTGTCGAATGTCGGACAAAGGGCTTTGCTCCGGAAAGACTGCCGGACAAGTCCGGATCCGCGTCCGGATCCGTGTCGGACACTGCGCCCGACACGTATTCCTTCTGCTGCATCCTCGACATCGCCGGAACAGAAAAACTCCTCGGCTCTCCTTCACAACTTGCGCAAAACCTCCTCACCGCCGTCCACACTCCTGGTCTGCACCCCGCCATTGTCATCAGCGCCAACATCGATGCCGCCCTCTGCCTCGCCCGCGGCCTAACCCTCCGCCCTGCCGCGTCGGCTACTTCCATCCCGCTCTCCGGCTGGTCCACTGCCGTCATTCCCGTCGGCGAAGAATCGAACGCCCTCGCCCCGCTGCCGCTTTCTGTCCTCCCTCTCACAGCGGAGCATGCCGAAACCCTCACCCGCTGGGGCATTTTCACTCTGGGCGCTCTCGCGGCCCTCCCGGAAAAAGAACTTATCGCCCGCCTCGGCCAGGCGGGTCTCCGCCTCCGCCAGCTCGCTCGCGGAGAAGCCTCGCACCTTCTTGTTCCCGCCGATCCGCCGCTTCTCCTTGAAGAGCGCACCGAGCTGGACGCGCCCGTCGAGCTGCTCGACTCGCTGCTCTTCGTCCTCGGCATCCTGCTCGATCACCTGATCGCGCGCGCCGCCGCGCAAATCCTTGCCCTCGCCTCGGTCACCGTCACCCTCGCTCTCGACGGCGGCAGCACGCACACGCGCACCGTCCGTCCCGCGCTTCCCGGCAACGACCGCCGCCTCTGGCTCCGTCTCCTCCACCTCGACCTGCAGGCGCACCCGCCGTCCGCTCCCATCCTCGCCGTTACCCTCACTGCCGAACCGGGCTCGACGAGCAAAGTGCAGCAAGGCCTCTTCACCCCGCAGCTCCCTGAGCCCGATCGCCTCGACGTCACCCTTGCCCGCATCCGCTTACTCGTCGGCGATCATCGCGTCGGACGCGCCGCGCTCGAAGATAGCCATCGTCCCGATGCATTTCGCATGGAGCCCTTCACGATTCCGGAGACCACCCCCTCCACTCTTCCCGTTCCTCAGGCCCAGGCCCACGCCGCGCGCCGCCGTCTCCGCCCACCCGAACCCATTGCCGTTACCCTTCGCGAGCGCCGCCCCGTCGCCTTCGTCTTCCGCAGGCAGCGCTACACCGTCGAGCGCGCCTGGGGACCCTGGTTTTTCTCCGGCAACTGGTGGGGCATCGAGTGCTGGTCCCTGGAAAAGTGGGATCTGGTCGCCCGCTCCGACTCCGGGGCCATGCTCAGCTGCGCTATCGCCCGCAATCCTAACCGCTCTGCAGCAATTCCCGGAGCGATGAACGCCTGGCGCGTCGAGGAACTCTATGACTGAGCGCTACGTCGAGCTTCACGCCGCCTCTGCCTTCTCCTTTCTCGAAGGCGCCTCTCAGCCCGAGGACCTCATCGAGCGCGCCGCCGAGCTCGAGATCCCCGCCGTCGCCCTTCTCGACCGCAACGGCTTTTATGGATCGGCGCGCATGCACACCTCCGGCGAGCGCAACAAAATCCGCGCCCACGTCGGCGCCGAAATCTCCACCAGCGCCTTCGGGCCGCGGCTCACCCAGGCGCCCTGGCTCCCGCACCCCAGGCATCCGAATCAACCCACCACTCCCGAACCCGCTCGTCTCCCGCTCCTCTGCGCCTCGCGTACCGGCTACCAGAATCTCTGCCAGCTCATCACGCAGTTCAAAATGCGCGAGACCACCAAGGCCGAAGGCGCCGCCACCTGCGACGATCTTGCCCAATACAGCGAAGGTCTCCTCTGCCTTACCGGCGGCGACGAAGGCCCGCTGGCCGCAGCGCTTACCACCGGCGGCGAACCCGCCGCCCGCGCGCTGCTGGATCAGCTCACAGCCCTCTATGGCCGCGACAACGTCATCGTCGAGCTGCAGCGCCACCAGCTTCCCGATGAGGAAGCCCGCAACCAGGCCGCGCTCCGCGTTGCTCGCTCCATGAAGCTTCCCGTCGTCGCCACCAACGGCGTTCGTTACGCCAAACCGTGGGACCGCGAAGTCCTCGACGTCTTCACCGCCATCCGCAATCACGTCGACCTCGACCATGCCGGCCGCCTGCTCGCCACCAACAATCACCGCTACCTGCGCAGCCCCGCGGAAATGTCCGCACTCTTCCGCGATCTTCCCGACGCCATCGCCAGCACCCGGGAAATCTCCCAGCGGCTTGCCTTCCAGCTCACCGACCTTGGCTATGAGTTTCCCCGCTACCCGGTCCCCGATGGCGAAACCATGGACGCCTTCCTCCGCAAGCGCACCGACGAAGGCGTCCGCCTCCGCTACGGCGCGAAAAACGATCCAGCCCTGCTCGCCCGCGCCCGCAAACAAATCGACCGCGAGCTGGCCCTCATCGCGAAGCTCGGATTCGCCGGCTACTTCCTCATCGTGTGGGACATCGTCCGCTACTGCAAACAGAACGACATCCTCATCCAGGGCCGCGGCTCCGCCGCCAACTCCGCTGTTTGCTATGCCCTCGAAATCACCGCCATCGATCCGGTCGGCATGGAGCTCCTCTTCGAGCGTTTCCTGAGTGAAAACCGCGGCGAGTGGCCCGACATCGACCTCGACCTGCCTTCCGAAGAAAAACGCGAGCAGGCCATCCAGTACGTCTACCGGCGTTACGGCGAACTCGGCGCCGCCATGACCGCCAACGTCATCAGCTACCGCGGCAAATCGGCCGCGCGCGAAGTCGGCAAAGCCCTCGGCTTCGATCAGGAATCGCTCGGCCGCCTCACCTCGCTCGTCAGCCAGTGGGAGTGGCGCGGCGAGAACGACACCATGGCGAATTCGTTCCACCACGCCGGCTTCGACGTCGCCCATCCGCGCATCGCCAAATACCTCCAGCTCTGCGTCCGCCTGCAGGACCTGCCGCGCCATCTCGGCCAGCACTCCGGCGGCATGGTCATCTGCCAGGGCCAGCTCAACCATGTCGTCCCCCTCGAGCGCGCGTCCATGCCCGGCCGCACCGTCATCCAGTGGGACAAGGAAGACTGCGCCGATCTTGGCATCATCAAAGTCGATCTGCTCGGCCTCGGCATGATGGCCGTCCTCAAGGATTGCCTCACGCTGATCCCCGAGCACTACAACGAGCCCATTGACCTGGCGCAGCTGCCCGAAGACCCCGAGGTCTACAAAGTCCTGCAGCGCGCCGACACCGTCGGCATGTTCCAGATCGAGAGCCGCGCGCAGATGGCCTCGCTGCCGCGCAACCATCCCGACCGCTTCTACGATCTCGTCGTTCAGGTCGCCATCATCCGCCCTGGCCCCATCGTCGGAAAAATGATGCATCCTTATATGCGCCGCCGCCAGGGGAGGGAAGAGGTCACTTACCCGCATCCCTCGCTCGAACCCGTGCTCAGGCGCACCCTCGGCGTGCCGCTCTTTCAGGAGCAGCTCCTCCGCATGGCCATGACCGTCGCGAACTTTACAGGAGCCGAAGCCGAAGAGCTGCGCCGCGCCGTCGGCATGCGCCGCTC
>Ga0335074_10012475_pt1 | contig 11914 bp, 9 predicted proteins | sample Lox_Sample_23_FD_206715 | JGI IMG/M metagenome (GOLD analysis project Ga0335074, IMG submission 206715) | Soil microbial communities from Loxahatchee National Wildlife Refuge, Florida, United States - Lox_Sample_2.3 | ecosystem: Environmental > Terrestrial > Soil > Wetlands | place: USA: Florida...
GCTTCTATTCGTATACGTCCTACGGCTTTGGGCGCATCATCGGTCTGGGCACGGCGATCTGCATCGTCGGCGCGTACCTGCTGTTTGCCGTGGGCGTGAACGGCGTCACGACGTACTTCGCCAACACGAGCCTCCAAAACCTCTTCAGCATCAGCATGGATTGGCGCATCTACTCGGCCATCCTCATCCTTCTGCTCTTCATGATCACGTACTTCCACGTGGAGATCGTCGCCCGCATCCTCGGCATCGCCCTTCTGGCCGAGCTGGTGATCCTGTTCATCTTCTCGTTCGCCGTGCTGTTCAAGGGCGGTGGCCCGGACGGGATCGTCTGGAACGCGCTCAACCCTGCCGGCATCTTTGGCCACGGGGCGGGCGTCGCCGGTGCCGCCCGGGTGTTCGGCGCCTCGGCCGCCGGAGTCGGGTTCTTCGGGGCGTACTGGTCCTGGGTCGGCTTCGAGATGGCGCCGAACTATGCCGAGGAGACGCGCAACCCGAAGAAGATGATGGCCTACGCCACGTATGGGTCGGTCATCGGGCTCGCCATCGTGTTCACGTTCTGGGCCTGGATGCTCGTCACCTCCTACGGCGGGTCCAAGGACCAGTGGCCGTGGGCGGTCGCCGTCCAGTACGGCATCCACGCATCGGCGCCGGCACACGTCGGGTTGCCCCCGGGCGACTACGCGAGCGTCTATTACCCGGTGGCCCAGAAGTTCGTCGGCACCTGGCTGAAGGACCTGTTCGAGATCTTCATCATCACGGGCTCGTTCGCCTGCTCGCTGGCGTTCTGGAACACGTCGAACCGCTACCTGTTCTCGATGGGGCGCGAGGGCATCCTGCCGCGGGTGTTCGGCCGGACGCACTCCTCGCACAAGAGCCCATTCGTCGCCACGACGTTCACCCTCTGCTTCGTGATCGTCTTCACGCTGCTGTTCGCGACCGGACTCATGGGCGGGGCGCAGCGATCGGCGCTGAAGGTTGGGGTATCCAACCCGATCGTCGCGCTCTCGCAGGTCGGAACCTGGTGGCCGTTCCAGGGGAACCTGCTGTTGTTCACGATCATGACGCTGTGCAGCATCGCGATCGTCGTCTACTTCCTCAGACCCGAGAACCGAGACGGCTTCCACTGGTTCAAGACACTCCTAGCTCCCATACTGGGCGCGGTATCGATCATGTTCGCCATCTACCTGATGGTGAAGAATCGGCCGGCACTGCTCGGCACGCCGAACACGGGCTTCACGTTCGCTACGCCGTTCATCGTGATCATCGTGTTCCTCGCCGGTTGTGGTCTAGCCCTGGCCTACAAGAGGTGGTCGACAGCGCGGTACGAGGCGGTGGGCAATTTCGTCCACGAAGAGGCCTGAGCTCGAGACCTGAGGGTCGCGGACGGGGCGACGCCTGAGCGCGTCGCCCCGTAGCCTGGGCGAGTGAGTGTCTCTCGTCACCGAAGTCCCGGAGTCGCTGAGGTTCCACGGAATCGAACCGCCGCGGGGTTCCCGACGGTTTGCGATCACGCTCGACCAGGCAGAGCTCGAGGCCGGCGGACGGATCGCCGGCCGGGTTGAGCGGCGCGATGACCGTCGCGATCCCCGCCCGGTGATCGTGGAAGTCCGGTGCGACGCGTGCTGGGTCGATATCGCTCCGCAGTTCGTCGGGCGCAAGCGCGTCTGGAGCTGGTCCGCTCCCGGCGATATGCGCAACCGGTTCATTCCCGTCTGGCTCGAGGAGGAGACGTATCGAGAAAGCCTCGAGCTTGGCCCGCTCGACCAGGCCAACTGGAGGCACTTCGCGTTCGTGATCCCGCAGGACGCCCCGCGCGCGCTCGAAGGAACGTTCGTCGCGTTCCGGTGGCGCGTCGAGGCGCGGCGTTCTCGACGTATCGGTAACGAGGTCACCTCGCTGCCGCTGCTCGTCCTCGAGCCGCAGGACCAGCCCGTCGTGAGAGTCGAGACGAGCCCGATCGGCACATGGCGTCTACTCGAGTGGCGATCGAACAACGACGTCGGTGGGTCCGCCGGGCCATGCTCGGTTACCTACGAAGCTCGGCAACCCGAAGACCTGCCGCTACCCGGGGAGACGAGGGAGGCCGAGCTCCGGCGTCTGGCGGGGACATGACCCGGAGAGCGGCCTGCGACATCATGACTCTCTTGCGCGCGTTTCTCGCTGCTTGCTTTCTGGTCATCGCCGGGACTCTTGGCTTTAGCTCGTCGGCTGCCGCGGCCACCTGTCCGACCGCGACGTATCTGGACTACAACCATCTGGCCTACGCCGAGGTGGCCATCCCAGCTGGCGTGCAGCTCTCCTCGGGCCAAGTCGTCGGGAGTGGCTTGGTTGATCATCCGACCAGCTCCAACGGCTGCAAACGGGCGCGGAGCACCGTCCAGGTGCTGAGCGCCGGGTCGATCGATCCCCGCGTGGCGGTGATGGCCAGCGGGCGGCCCGGGACTGTGTTCGTGATCGGGCAGAGGTGTGCCGGCTTCACCGGTTCGGACTATTGGGACTGCCTGACCAAGCCCCTGGTCTGGAACGGGGTCCAGTACACGGCGACGAGCTACCCGAGCACGCCGCCGCCGGTCGGGACGCTCTCGCTGGGAGCTACCCTCGGCACGGCTGAGTACCACGGACGCCAGGTAACACTCCGGCGGATCGATGGCGTCGACTCTTCCCTCGCAGTCGGCATTTCGGGCGAGTCGAGCGTGGCGTGGCTGAGCCCCCGAACCTGTCCCTACAGCGGGTTCTCGAACACGCCGCAGTACGACAACCTTCTGCGCTGCCTGCGCAGCCCGGTGTGGTTCACGTTCGATCCCCCGGGTAATTCGACCGGTGCCAAGGTGCTCGCGATTGCCGACCGGCCGGTGACGGGGCCGGTTGCGGGCGCGACGATCAGCCTGGCCCGCCTGCCTCTGGAGGCCGATTACGTTCCCGCGAAGCCCGAGCTCGTGGCGATCGGGCACGTCGGCAGCCAGGTCAGTTTGAAGCTGCCAGACGTAGACCAGGGTCTCTACGAGGCGGTGGTGTCCTGCCCTCAGTGTTCGGCTGCGGGCGCGGGCAGCGCCGGCCTGTATCCCGCGGGGTCGGTCCTCGTCTCCTCTGCGCCGAAGGGCTCGACCGTCCTCGAGATAGTCAACTACGTGATCTTGGCCCTGGTGTTGCTGGTGGCGGGTCTGGGCTTCAGGGCTCGCCGCCGGCGCCGCGCCCAGGGCCTCGCTCAGCCTGGTTTCCCCGCGGGCAAGATCCTGAGCTCGCTCCTGCTCGGTCCCGGACCGAGGGCCTCGGTCCAGGGAAGAGGTTGGGGCGAAGACCCTCCGCCTCGACGTGGGGGCGGCGGCGATGCGCCTGGCCCCAACGCTCGCGCGAACGGGCAGGGTGGGCCGGCTCCAAAACCGCCGGCATCCCCTTCGACCCCGAGGCCGCCCAAGCGAAAGAGCCGGCGCGGACGAGGCGGGAGTGGGCACGGTCAAGGCAATAAGCCGGGAGCCGGCTAGAACATTGGAGGCTGTCTGATGGCGCTGACCTCGAAGCACGCTCGGCCCTCGGTCCGTCCCGAGGCACTCGAGTCGGCGTTCGCGTTCCCCGCGCTCGAGGCGATCTTCACCCGGCGGGCCCGCCGGTTCGCGCTCGGGGCGACGATGACCGGGCCACTCGCGTTCAGCTCCGAGAAGCAACCGGTCCCGCTTGCCGGCGAAGAGGAGGCGATCCTGGTCGCCGCCGCCACCGGCATCACCGGGGTCGTGCGCGAGGAATGGCCGTTTCGCACCGACGCCGGCGAGCCCACCGGCGCCGACAAGCTGGCCTCGTTCACCGGCCGCAGCTTCCCCAGCCCGCTCGCGATCCACGGTACCGAGCTGTTCTGGACCAACGACGACGGGGTGTTCGTGCTCCCGCAGCGCGACCAGGTGCCCGAGCGGTACGTGCAGCTGCAAACGCAGCAGCAGCGCGGCGCGCTGTATCGCAGCGCGATCAAGCTCCAGGAGGGACGGCTCGAGATCCCGCGCCGGCGCCCCAACCTGTTCAAGTTCAACGAGTGGCTGGTCAACACCGAGGGCGCGACGGTCTTCATCCCGGTCTCGGACGTGACCCGGCAGTGCATCTCGGCGATGCTCCTGTATTTCGACCGGCCCCACGGCTACTACATCGTCGACAACTACCTGGGCAACGACCCGCTGAAGCGCTTTGTCGACTCGGGCCTGCTGGATCCGGCTCACCGCGTGGACCTGGCCGATTTCGAGCGGTGGCAGATGGTCGACATGAACGGCGTCGAGCAGGGGCTGATGGTCCAGAACCTGATGATCGCCACCCAGACGCTTGGGATCGGCGGCCATCCCTTCTCCGGGGGGAAGGGCCGCGTGACCCTCGGCGGCCAGCGCCAGTGGGAGGCGATCGGCGGTGAGGGCCCTTGCGGCTCACTCGGGTTCAGCTTCCACCGCGTGCCCGACGACGTCCCGGTCGGCGCGGGCGAGGAGATCCCGGTGGGACTGGACGGGATCTTCGAGGGAGCGTGCCCGCCCTATCACGCGGATATGGACGCCGCCGTCGACTTCGTCCTCGATCAGCGGTGGGGTGCCGAGGGCATCTTCTCGGCTCCGGAGCGCCGGCCGATCCCGTGGCGCTCCTCCGAGATCGCGCATGCGGTCCCGCGTCCCTCGGATGAGGCGATCGACGCCACCAAGGCCCTCTGCCGCTACATCTGGAACACCTACGGGCGCTTCCCGGCGACGCTCGACCCGTTCCTGATGACGGTCTGGTACCAGGCCGCCCATCTCGACATCGAGTTCTACGACCGCTACTACCCGCCCGAGGCGCTACCCGCCCACGTGCGCTCGCACATGCACGACTGGCACGACCTGTAGTCGTGTGGGCTGGGCCGGCTACATGACCTCGCGGTAGCGCTCGCGCTCCCAGTCGGTCACGTGCCGCGCGAACAGCTCGAGCTCGTGCCGGAGCATGACCACGTAGGAGTCGACGAACATCTCGCCGAACGCCCGGCGGACGAACTGGCTCTGCTCGAGCGTGTCGACCGCCTCGGCCAGCTGCGTGGGCAGGCGCGGAAGCGACTCGTCCACGTGGGGATCACCGGTGACCATCGGCGGCACCTCGAGCTCGTGCTCGAGCCCGTCGGCACCGGCGGCGAGACACCCGGCGAGGACCAGGTACGGATTGGCATCCCCGGACGCCCATCGGCATTCGAGTCGAGTCGCCGAGCCGCGACCGACGGCCGAGCGCACGCCGACCAGCCGGTTGTCGAGGCCCCAGCTCACCTGGGTGGGTGCGAACGAGTAGTCCTCGACGCGCTTGTAGGCGTTGATCGTCGGGCAGTTGACGGCCTGCAGATCGACCTGGTGCGCGAGCAGGCCCGAGAGGTAGCGGCGCATCACCTTCGAGTGCAGCGGGGGATCGTCGTCCTCGATGCTGAATGCGTTGCGGCCCTCGCCGTCGAGCAGGCTCTGGTGGATGTGCATCCCGTTCCCGGCCTCGGTGATGTACGGCTTGGGCATGAAGGTGGCGCGCAGGCCGTGCTTGGTCGCGATCTGCTTGACGACGTACTTGAGGATGACCGTGGCGTCGGCGACGTCGATCGGCGATCCGTGCCCGAGGTTGACCTCGACCTGGGCGGGCCCGTACTCCACGTTCCAGGCCTCCACGTGGATCCCCGAGGCCTCGAGCGCCCGCTTCATCTCTGAGACCACGGGCTCGACGTCGGCGCCCTTCTGCATCGAGTAGCAGTGGGTGCCGGTGTAGAGCGGCTCCCAGTCAGGGGTGCACAGGTGAAACTCGAGCTCGGTCGCCGCGACCGGCTCGTACCCGAAGCCCTGGATCCGCTCGACCGCTCGGCGCAGGATCCCGCGGCCGTCGAGGGGGATCGACTCCTCGCTCTCGGGATCGACCGTGTCGCAGAAGCAGAACGCGGTCCCGTCCTTCCATCCGGCCAGGCGGAGAGTCGAGACATCCGGGACCACGTGCATGTCCGGGTAGCCGGTCACGTCGTTCGCCCATCTCGTCGGGAAGATCACGCCGTGCATATCCCAGGTGAAGGCGACGTTCGCGATGGCGAAGCCGTCGCCGTCGGCCGTCGAGCAGAAGTGGGGAGCCGACAGCCGCTTACCTCGGGGGATGCCCCACGTGTCCGCGAACATGCACTCGACCGTGTGCACGTGCTCTCGATCGAGCCACTCTCGTACCGCTTCGATGCTGCGCTCGTTGCCTGCCACCTGCATAACCATCTCTTCCTCTCCGTTCCAAGGCGGGCGGCTATCCTAACGGCCCCGCGGGCGCGGGAGCACGCCGCTGACAGCTGGAGGTAACGCAATGCGCGCAGTCGTTGTACGTGCTTTCAACGCGCCGCTCGAGTACGAAGAACGCGAGATTCCGGTGGCCAGAAATGGGCAGCAGAGCGTCCTGCGCGTGCTGGCCTGCGGCGTCTGCCACTCGGACCTGCACGTGGTGGAGCACCTGTACGGGTCCGAGCTGCCGCTGGTGCTCGGCCACGAGATCGTCGCCGCCGACGAGCAGCTCGGGAATGTCCTCGTGTACGCCCCCTGGGGCTGCGGTGAGTGCCGCTTCTGCCTCACCAGCCAGGAGAACGTCTGTCCTGACGCGCGCGAGGCGGGTATCTATCAGGACGGCGGATACGCCGAGTACGTGCGCGTTCCCGCCCGCCGCTACCTGTACCCGATCGGCGATCTCGATCCGGTCCAGGCGGCGCCGCTCGGATGCGGAGGCCTGACCCCCTACCGGGCCGTCAAGCACGCGCTCTCGTGGCTTGACCCGGGCGATCGCGCCCTCGTGCTCGGAGCCGGAGGCCTGGGGCAGTTCGCCATCCAGTTCCTGCGTCTCATGACCGACGCGGTGGTCGACGTCGGCGATCCCTCCGAGCACAAGCGCGAGCGGGCGCTGGAGCTGGGCGCCGAAGCGGCCGCGGCCCCCGAGGAGCTGGACGGCCCGTACCGCGCGGTGTTCGACTTCGTGGGGTCGGAGAACTCGCTCGCGCATGCGGCTCGCCTCGTTGACCGCCAGGGCGTGGCGAGCGTCGTCGGGCTCTACGGGGGAAGGATTCCGTTCGGCCTGGGCGCGGTGCCGCACGAGGCGCACTTCAAATCGAGCATCTGGGGGTCCCGAGACGAGCTCGCGGAGCTGATCGAGCTCGCCCAGCGAGAACGTCTCGAGTACACGATCGACACGCTGCCGCTCGAGCAGGCGCAGCGAGCGCACGAACTGATCCGGTCCGGCGAGGCCCGGGGCCGTATCGTGCTGACTCCATGACCCCGTTGTCAGGGACTGACGCACACTGGACGGCCGCGGCAATCGCCGAGGACGTGCGGAGTGGCCGGCGCTCCGCCGTCGAGGTCATCGACGAGGCGCTCGACCGCATCGCCGGGGCCAACGGCGCGCTGAATGCGTTCTGTGAGGTCCGACCAGGCACGGCGCGCGTAGCCGCCGCCGCACTCGACGCCCAGATCGCAGCGGGCGAGGATTTGGACCCCACCCACCTCCCGCTCGCGGGGGTGCCGGTCGCGGTCAAGGACGTGATCTGGGAGGCGGGGATCGAGGCGACCGATGGATCGCGCTCGCTGCTTGGCTTCGTACCCCACGAGAACGCCACCGTCGTGCAGCGGCTGATCGCTGCGGGGGCGATCGTCGTCGGCCGGGTCAACGCTCCCGAGTTCTGCTACCGCGGCATCTGCGCCAACGACCTGTACGGGGTGACGTCCAACCCGTGGGATCTCGGCCGCACGCCGGGTGGCTCGAGCGGCGGATCGGGTGCCGCCGTGGCCGCCGGCCTGGTGCCGCTGGCGATCGGGACCGATGGTGGCGGGTCGATCCGGATCCCGTCGTCGTTCTGCGGCGTCGCGGGCTTCAAAGCCACCTTCGGCGTGGTCCCGCGCGAGCCGCAGTGGCCGGGATGGCTGACCCTGACTCACGTGGGACCGATGGCCTTTACCGTGGAGGACTGTGCGCTGATGCTGTCGGTGATGGCCGGGCCTGATCTGCGCGACCCGATGTCGCTGCCGGTTTTGCCCCGCGACCCACGAGCTCTCGATCGCTCCGACCTCCGAGGGCTGCGCGTCGCGTACTCGGAGGATCTCGGCTACGTGCCGGTCGACGACGGGGTGCGCCGGGCGTTCAGAGCCGCGGTGGAGCGCTTTGCGGCGCTCGGCGCGGAGCTCGTGGCCGCGCAACCGGCGCCGTTCTCACCGAACCCGGTTGACATCTGGAACACGCTGACGACGACCGACAACCTCGCGTCCGAGGGGCCGCTGCTCGAGACCGGCCGCGTGGGTTTGGATGCCCGGGGGCTGATCGAGCCCGGCGCGGAGGTGTCGGGACTCGAATACGTGCGGATGCGCAACGCGCAGTGGGAGTACGCGTGTGCGTGGGGCCGGTTCATGATGGATTACGACCTGTTGCTCACGCCGACGATGGAGTGCGTCGCCTTCGAGCACGGTCGCACCGGCCCGGCCACGGTCGGCGGGCAGCCGATCGGCGAGTTCTACGACGACTTCTGTCACTTCTGTTATCCGTTCAACCTGACCGGTCAGCCGGCGATCAGTGTTCCGATGGGCACGGCCGAGCACGACATGCCGGTGGGCCTGCAGATCGTCGGTCGCCGCTTCGAAGACGATCTCGTGCTCGCGGCCGGCGCCGCGTGGGAGCGGCTCGGAGGCTGGCCGCGCGCGCCCCGGGAGGAGCGGCCGCCCCTCGAGTCCGAGGCGTCTGCGACTGCTGGTGAGCGGATTCGACTCGGCGGCGAGATGGCGGAGATACGACGTGTTTTCAGCCCGCAGGACGGCGAGCGGGTGGTCGAATTCGAAGGCGGGTCGCGGACATGACTGCGTTCCCGACGGTTAGGGTCGCGGCGATCCAGGCCACGCCGGTGATTCTCGACGCCGAGGGGTGCGTCGAGAAGGCGCAACGACTGCTGCACGAGGCGGCCGACCGGGGCGTCCAGCTGGCCGTGCTGCCCGAGTGCTTCATCCCGCTGTACCCATCGACGGGCTGGGCTCAGAGCGCGGGCGCGTTCGGAGGGTGGGGCGAGCTGTGGGAGCGCCTGTGGGAGAACGCGGTCGACGTCCCCGGCCCGCTGGTGGATCGGCTCGTCGAGGTGTGTCGTGAGCGCGAGCTGTTCTGCGTGATCGGGGTCAACGAGCGCGAGTCCGATCGGCCCGGCACCCTCTACAACACGGCTCTCTATCTGGGACCGTCGGGGCTGATGGCGCGTCACCGCAAGCTGATGCCGACCCAGCACGAGCGCGTGTTCCATGGGATCGGCGCCGGCGACGACCTGGCGGTTATCGAGGCCGCCGGGGCGCGGGTCGGGGGCCTGATCTGCTGGGAGAACCGGATGCCGCTGGCGCGCTACCGGGTCTACCGGGAGGGACCGCAGATCTGGGTCGCGCCGACCGCGGACGACAGCGACGTGTGGATCGCGACCATGCGGCACATCGCGATCGAGTCCGGCGCGTTCGTGGTCTCGGTGCCGCAATTCATCCCGGCATCGGCCTTCCCCGAGGACTTCCCGGCACCGCTCCCCTCGCGCGATGAGGTGTTCGGTCGCGGTGGCGCGGCGGTGATCGAGCCTGCCACCGGCAAGGTGATCGCCGGCCCCCTGTACGGCGAGGAGGGGTTCGTGGAGGCCGACTGCGATCTGCGCGTCGGCCTTCACGCCAAGCGCTGGTTCGACTCGGTCGGGCACTACAGCCGTGAGGACGTGTTCAGGAACGAGCTCCCGGACGGCAAAGCGGCCGTGCCGGATTTGAGCTGATCGCGCCACGGCAGGAGCGTCGCCGCGTGACCGAGCCCACGGGGGTCATAACCCGGAACTCGGCCCGTCGGTGGCGGTGAATTCCGGTTCAGTCGCATATATGGCCTCTAACTCGGAACTCGGCGGGCGCGGGCGGCCGAGTTCGGACTTATGGCCCCACCGCACCCGCGGTCCGCACAACCGGCACTGGTGCGAGCGCCGACCGTCACATAATGTATGCAGAACGCTATGGAGCGCCCTCGCATTCTGATCACGACCTGGCGCCGGCCGCTTCCCACCTACCTGGGCGAGCGGACGGTGCTCGACACGTTTGATCCGGCCTACGCCGCGCGCGTGAGCGACGCCGGGGGGCTGCCGCTGGTCATCTCGCGCCCGCCCGGACCGACCGCGCTGACGCTGCTCGACGATCTGCTCGCCGTGGCTGACGGGTTGCTGCTCACCGGTGGCGGCGACGTCGACCCGGCGATCTACGGCGCGACGATCGAGAACGCGGACGAGCCTGACCCGGGCGCCGACGACTGGGAGCTGGCCCTGATCGCGGCGGCGCGAGAGCGAGCGCTCCCGACCCTCGCGGTTTGCCGGGGCGCGCAACTCCTGGCCGTTGCCTATGGCGGACGGCTCTCTCAGCGGGTGATCGAAACCGACGCCCACCCTGACCGTGCTCGCCTCGCGCCCGAGGCGATCCTGTCCGGTCGCCACACGGTTTCGCTGGTCCCCGGCTCGCGCGTGCAGCGCGCGCTTGGCCCCGAGCGGGTGGCGGTCAACACCATCCACCATCACGCGATCGACGATGCGGGCGAGCTCGAGGTCACCGGCACCGCTCCGGACGGCGTGATCGAGGCGGTCGAGCCGCGCTCGGATTGGGCTTGCGTCGGCGTCCAGTGGCATCCCGAGAAGATGCACGAGCCCGAGCAGGCCGGCCTGTTTGCCCAGCTCGTGCAGGCGGCGCTCGAGCGCGCCGGGGTGGCGGCGTGAGCCTGCGGGGCTTCACCGCGCCGCTGTCGCCGGACGGCCGCGCCGGGATCGTCCCACCACCACCGTGGCACTACTCGGGGGACTTCCTGATCGCCGAGTACCGCACCGACCCGGACGCGGTGGCGGCGCTGTTGCCGCCCGAGCTCGAGCCGGCCGAGGATCCGGGCGCGGTCGCGGCGATCGTCGCCGACTGGCAGTCGTGCTCGGTTGACCTGCACGAGCTCGAGGACCCGATCCAGTCCCAGTACCGCGAGTTCTTCCTGGTCGTCGGCGCCCGCTACAACGGCCAGCCGGTCAGCCGCTGCGTGTACATCTGGGTCGACAAGGACTTCGCGATGTACCGCGGGTGGATCCAGGGGTTTCCCAAGAAGCTCGGCTCGATCCACGTGACGCGGCTGTTCTCGGTGGGCAAGGCGACGCCGCGGCTGGAGCCGGGGGCGCGCTTTGGAGCGACCTGCACGGCCAACGACCGGCAGATCGCGCGCATGGTGGTCACGCTCGAGCACGTCTCTGAGACCGGCCCGATCGTCAACGATCCGCCGATGTACAACAGCCGCCACTTCCCGGCCGCGGCGGGAGATCGCCCCGACGTGTTCGAGCTCGTGCGCGCCGGCGGGTATGACCGCGACGTGACCGAGATCTGGGAAGGGAGCGCCGAGCTGCGGTTCTACGACGACACCCTCGAGGACCTGCAGGCGATCGCCCCGCGCGAGATGCTGCGCGGCTACCGCTTCTCGTTCGGCTACACGGTCGACGGCGTCGAGGTCGTGGCCCAGCAGCAACAGGAGAGCTACGCATGAAACACGTCCGGATCGAGCACGAGGGCCGCGTGGTGGAGGGCACGCTCGACGGCGAGGTGATCCGCGCCCAGGGGCTCAAGCTGCGGACCGCGGACGTCCGGCGCTGGCTCTCACCGGTGACGCCGAGCAAGATCCTCGCGACCCACCTGACCTATCGCTCCCGGGCGGAGGAATACAAGATGGCGCGCATGCCGAGCGAGCCGTCGTACTTCATGAAGCCGCCGTCCTCGCTGTCCGGTCACCTGGCCCCGGTCGTCCGGCCCGCCGGGTGCCGCTTCCTCAACTACGAGGGCGAGGTCGCGGTGGTGATCGGGCGCCGCTGCCACCGGGTGAGCATCGATGAGGCGCTCGACTACGTCGGCGGCTACACCGTGGCCAACGA
>Ga0335074_10012476_pt1 | contig 11914 bp, 6 predicted proteins | sample Lox_Sample_23_FD_206715 | JGI IMG/M metagenome (GOLD analysis project Ga0335074, IMG submission 206715) | Soil microbial communities from Loxahatchee National Wildlife Refuge, Florida, United States - Lox_Sample_2.3 | ecosystem: Environmental > Terrestrial > Soil > Wetlands | place: USA: Florida...
CGAGTGGAGCGCGTTCGTAGGCGGTGTCCGCAACGGCGAGTTCGACGGACTCGCTGCCCCGCATGACGACTGACTAGCACGAGCATTCTGGTGAGGGCCGCTCGTCGGGTGGCCCTCACCGTTCTTCTTGAGGCCGGCGCTAGGGCAGGGGCAGCGGGGTTACTTGCCAGGTTGAGCCGTTCCAGTGCTCGGCTACTGGCCGCTGCCGCTTGCCCTGGCCCAGGCGGTAGGTGCCGACGGCGAGGCAGTTGCCCGCGCTGCCGCAGGACAGGGTCGTGAGGTCGGGAATCTGGCCGTTCACCAGGGCGACGCGCGTGGCGGTCCAGGTGGTGCCGTTCCAGGCGAGTGATACAGCCCGGCTGGTCGCCGAGGCTGGCAGGTCGAGGCAGGACCAGGCCGAGCCGCAGGCGAGCTGGCCGTCGAGAGAGCAGTTGGCGAGGCCGTGGCAGGCGGTCGTGAGGTCGGGCGACGCATCATGCCACGTCTTCCACCAGTCGCGGGTGAACGTGGCGCTTGCCGGGGGCGCGGTGTAAAGGCAGAAGCTGGCGCCCGCGCATGCCCCCGCTGCCGAGTACACGGGGTCGGTCACGTCAAAGCTCCAGGTGGTTCCGTCCCACACCGCGTTGAAGCTTTCCGTTGAATCACAGTCGCTGTCCTCGCAGACGGTCCCGTAGCCCGCGCAGTTCGTGGCGCTGCCGCAAGAGGCGCCGGTCCAGCGGCAGTCAGGGCCCAGACCGCAGAAAGACCCGCTCAGGTCTTGCCAGTTCTTGCCGTTCCAGCCCTGTATGTAGCTGTAGGTCTTGTCCGGCGTGACGCAGAACGAACCTGCGCCGCAGCTCACGGCGTAGTCGTTGACCGCCTCGTGCTTGAACTTCTGCCAGGATCTGCCATTCCACTCGGTGAGATAGATGCGGGCCGTGCCCTTGCCGGTCAGTATCGCCCGGCCGGCCAGGCAGAACGATGGGCTACCGCAGGTGACGTTGTGCAGGACGCCTGGCAGCGAGTCAGGGAGGATCCGCCAGACCTTGCCGTTCCACTCCTCGGTCAGTCTGACCTCTGGATGCCCGGGCACTGAGTACTGGCCGACCGCCAGGCAGAACGACTTGCCCCGGCAGGAAACCCGCGAGAAAGAAACGTTGCTGACCGGTGCTCTCCTGGCGTGACCGGCCGCCAGTGCCTGCGCGCTGCCGCCCATCCCGGCGACGACGCCCGCCGCGACGACCGCGGCGAGCGCGATCCTGAGGACCCGGCCTTTCTGCCCTGAACCATCGCGCATCGTGTCTTCCAGTCCGTCAGCCCGATCTGTCACGCAACGCAGACGCGCTGTCAGGCGCGAAGGTTTACCTCGGGGAGCGAGCGCGTCATCCGCGCGCTTGCCTGACGATATGGGCGGTGATGCCCGCCGTCAGGAGGCCAGCTATCACCAGGCCGCACACGATAAGAGCTCCGATCATCGGCCAAGTATCAGCCGGCAACTGCGGCGGCAGGCGTATCGCGCGGGCGGGCGGGACCTTCGGCGCCGTCCCGCCTGACTCCTCTGGCAGCACGGTGGTGACGGCCGTGTATGGGTCGACGATGCCGTAGCCGACTTGCGGATCGGGCAGCGTGATGCCTGGCTGGTCGGCGGTTACCTCGAGGCGGTGCACCACTTCCGACGCCGACAGGTACGGGTAATAGCTGCGCACGAGCGCTGCCGTGCCGGCCACGAAGGCCGTCGCGAGGGCGGAGCCGTTGCCGCTGATGTCGCCGCCGCCTGCGGGCCGTACGCTGACCAGCGATACGCCGGGCGCGGCCAGGTCCACGGGCACGCCCTTGCCCGCGGCGTTGACAGGATTGCCGTCCTGGTCCACCGCGGCGACGGCGATCACGCCGGGATAGTCCGCCGGATAGCTCGTCACGTTCGCAGGGGTCGTTCCTGAGGACGTGCTGACCGGAGCGATGACCACGACGTTCTTCGCCTCTGCGTAGGCGACGGCCTCGCGGAGCGCGGTGCTCGGGCCGGGCGTCGTCGCGGTCGAGACGTCAACTACAGTCGCTCCGGCGTTGACGGCGTAGGTGATCCCCGCCGCTACGGCACTGCTCGACGTCACCGGGTCGTTCGACTCGGCCTGGGCGGGGTCGATCACGTCGACGGGCAGGATCCTCGCCTGGGGAGCCAGCCCTTCAAGGCCCGTGCCAAAGACGGGACGGGCCGCTATCAGGCCCGCGGTGAACGTGCCGTGACCAAGGCAGTCGGTGTCGCCGCCCCGGCCGGTGAGAGTGTCACGGCCAGGCAAGACAGCGCCCGCGAGTCCTGGCGCTGTCGCGCTGACGCCCGAATCCACCACCGCGACGAGCTGGCCAGCGCCTTCTGTCAGGTTCCAGACCCGCTTGGGCGCGAGCACCTGCTGCGGCCAGGGCACGCCGTGAAACTGCCTGGATGCGGCGGCGAGGCACTGGACGCCTGGCGGAAGCGCGGTGGATGCTGGCTGGTGGCCGTGGTGTTTGTGCTGAGCTGCCGCCATCGCCATGGCCGGCTCAAGCATCACGGCAAGGGCGGCGGCGCCCGCGGCCGCTGCCTGGACGACCCTGAGAAACCTGGGCATGCCCGCCGTCTCCTCAGAACCGGCCGGTCAGCGGCCGGACGTCGTCGGGGGTAAGGATGCGCAGGTCGTTCTCCGTGGGGACAGCCATGGAGCGCAGCCTGCCAGCCTGGCGCGCGATGCTCTCCTCGAGCACCTTTCTCGCGTACCTGCCGTTGCCGAACGACTTGCCCCTGGGCACCAGGTCGAAGTGCGCTCGGGCGATGGCCAGGGTCTCGTCCGGGCATTCGTACCCTGAGGCGGCCGCGTGCTGGCAGAAGATCGTGACGAGTTCGTCGGCCGTATAGTTCTCGAACAGCACCGTGCGGGAGAACCGCGAGGACAGACCCGGGTTGGCGGCCAGGAAGCCGGCCATCTCCTCCGTGTAGCCCGCGGCGATCACCACGACCTCGTCGCGATGGTCCTCCATCAGCTTCACGAGCGTGTCGATGGCCTCATGGCCGAAATCGTTCCCCAGCGCGCCGCGCGGCGCGAGCGTGTACGCCTCGTCGATGAACAGCACGCCGCCCCTGGCCTTGTCGAACGCCTCTTTGGTCCGGTGGGCTGTCTGCCCGATGTACTGGCCGACGAGGTCGGGCCTTGCTACCTCGACCAGCGGCCCGCCGGGAAGAACGCCAAGCGCGGTGAGGATCTCCTGGTAAAGGCGGGCAACGGTGGTCTTTCCTGTGCCTGGAGCGCCAGCGAAGATCAGGTGGCGGCTCATCGGCGCGACGGGCAAGCCCATCTGCTGCCGCTGCCTGGCCGAGGTGATCAGGTCAACCTGACTGGCGACCTCCTGCTTGACCTGCCTGAGCCCTACCATGCCGTATAGCTGGCCGAGTAGCTTGTCGACCAGTTGCTTGTCGCGGTCCGACTGGTTCGCGCCCTGCGTTCTGGTCAGGCCGAGGTCTTCCGGCAGGAACGTCGTCAGGTCAGCGACCGTCGCGTCCGGCATCGCCGCGAGCCGCCCGGCTTGCCGCCCTACCATGTCCTCGAAGATCTTGCGCACGGCCCGCCCGTTGCCGAACGAACCGTCGCGCGGTACCTGCTGGAAGTAGCCGAGGATCGCGGCGCGGGTGTCGTGCTCGAGCACATAGCTCTGCGTAGTGCAGATCAGCTCCATGATCTGCACTAGCTCGGAAGGCTCATAGTTCTCGAACTCGATGGTCCTGGAGAACCGCGACGACAGGCCAGGGTTGGTGCTCAGGAACGTTCGCATTTCGTGGGAGTAGCCGGCGACGACGATGACCACGTCGTCGCGCCGGTCCTCCATCAGCTTCACCAGCGTGTCGATGGCCTCGCGACCGAAATCGGGACCTGTGCCAGAACTGCCAGATGACAGGGTGTATGCCTCGTCGATGAAGAGCAGGCCGCCCGCTGCCTCCTCGAACTTCTCAGTCGTCTTGATCGCGGTCGCCCCCACGTACTGCGCGACGAGGTCGGCGCGTGCTACCTCAACGACCTGGCCGGTACGCAGCACGCCAAGCGCGGCGAGAATCTTGCCGTAAAGCCTGGCTACCGTGGTCTTGCCGGTTCCTGGCGGCCCGGCGAATACCAGATGCCTGGCCATCGGCGGAGAAGGCAATCCGGCCTGTTCCCGCCTGCGGGCGAGGGCATGCAGGTGGACCAGGCGCGCGACCTCCTGCTTCACCCCGGCCAGCCCGACTAGGGAGTTCAGCTCACGCAGCAGCGGCTCGACCGCCGCGGACTGCCCGCCTTCCTCAGAAATGGTCGTGACCGGTGCCTGGGACGGGGTGGCCTGTGCCTGAGCCATCGCGGCCGAGCGCTCGTAGGCGTTAGGCATGAGGTTGCCCCGGCTGGTCAGGTTCTCTACCGTGAGCAGTTCGGTGTCCACCGTCCTGCGCAGGCCGGCTCCCTGGTTATCGCGCACGGTGCAGTCACGCACCAGCACGGACTGGCTGCTGCTCACTACGATGCCGTCGCCTTCGTTGGCGGCGATCTCGCAGGCAGTGAGCCTGCCCTGGGCACCTTCCGCCAGAACGATGCCGGTGCCGCGGCTCTCGTGGACGAGGCTTCGGCTGACCGAGATGTCACCGCCGCCCTCCACAAGGACGCCGCCTGTCGCTGCCCCTGATACCTCGCACTCCCTGAGCACGCAGCGACCGCCTGACGCGACGAGCACGCCTACGTCGGCGCTGCCGGTGAATCGGGTGCCCCGCACGTCGGGATAGCCGCCGCTGGCGGTCCTGAGCCCCGCTGACCCGGCGGCCTCGACGACGGAGTCCTCGATCCTGCCGCGCCCTTCGTCGAGCACGGTGAGCCCGTGACCTCGGCAGCCGGTCACCGCGGCCTGTCTGAGCAGCGGGTTAGCGCCCGAGCTGATCTCGATGCCGTGCTGGCCTGTGCCGCGCACGTCGACGCGATCGAAGGTTCCCGCCGCCGCGTCGGTCACGATCACGGCTGCCTTGGCGGTGCCTCTGAACCTGCACTTGGAGAAGACGGGATCGCTTCCCCCGCCAACCAGCACGCCTGCCGCGCCGGTATCGGTCACTGTGCACTCCGTGAACGTGCCTCGGGAACCGCCGCCGACGGAGATTCCCTCACCCGCGGTCCGGGTGATCGAGCAGCGGCGGACGGCCGGGTCCGCGTTTTCCGCGAGAACCATGCCGTGTGACCCGGTATCGCGGATCTCGCAGTCCTCGAGCACGGGCCTGGCCGCCGAGGTGACCAGCACGCCGATGTCATCGGTGTCATGGACCCAGGTTGAGTTCATGCGCGTCGAACTGCGCTCGCCGAACGCCACCGCGGTACCGCCGATCCGGCTGAACTCACAGCCGCTGACCGACCCTCGCGCGTTGTCACGGGCCGCGAAGCCGATGCCCTTGACGTCGCGGATGGTGCACTGCCGGAAGGCGGGGTCGGCGCCAGAGGCGATCGTGACGCCGTCGGCGCTGACGTGCTCGATGGCGGCGTTCTCGAATGTTCCGCTCGCGTTTTCGCAAATGATCACGCCGAGCCCCGATGAGTTGCGTACCCGCCCTTCGCTCATGACAACGGAGGCGCCGGAACCGCGCGCCAGCAGGCCGGCCTTGGCCGCGGCGTCGATCTCGCACCGGTCCAAGGTCAGTGATCCGCCCGTGACCGCCACGGCGGGCAGCGCCGCATCGAACCCGCGCATGGTGATCTGACGCAAGGTCGCGGAGCCCGCTGCGACCCTCACCGCTGATCCGGCAGGCGCTTCGACGCTGACCCCGCCAGGCGAGCCAGCGGCCGCAACGGTCAGCGTCCGGTCGAACACGAGATTCTCGGCGTAGGTGCCCGGACTTACCACGATCGTGGCGCCTTCTGGCGCGGCCGCGAGAGCGGCGCCGATCGACTGATAGTCAGCCTGCCCGGTTGCCGAGACGGTGATAGTCACAGGTACCCGCCCAAGGGTCGATGAGTGGCTTGCCTGCCGCTCCTGTCTTCACTACGCCTGGAGCGTCCGCGGCCTTCATCGCCTTCTCGCATTTGCTCAACGTGACTCGCCTCGCGGCTGAACGCGGGTACCCGGTGGCGCGTAGCCAAGGCTGTGACACCTGAGACGCTCGCGCCGGCTTGGGAGGCGACCATGACAGCGGCGACATTGTCCCGCTCAGCGCACAGCGGGGCCGATGAGCTTCCCCCGCTTGTCGGCGGCTGGACGCTCACTCGGGTCGCTGCCGGATGGTGGCTGTCGGAATCCGGTCATGACGTTCCTGCGGCGGTCTGTTCCCTGCTGCCAGAGCCTGGCCGGCCCAGCCTGGTGATCGATGCCGGAGGGCCTGATCAGCGGACCGACGCGATGCTGCGCGAGCTTTACGGCGCCCTCTGCTCGGCGGGCATCAGCGCAGTGCGGCTCGTGCTGCCAGAGGCGGCGAACTGGTATGCCAGAGACGACTCCCGCCTGCCCGGCCTTGATCTGGTGGCGCCTGACGGGCCGGTCGTGATCACCCCGCACGGATATGGCGTCGTCCGTGGCGCTCGGCCGGCTGCTGGTGATGATCTGCCGAAGTGGTGGCGTCGCCTGCCAGACGGTGAGTGCGTGCCAGCCGGCGTTCTGGCACCCGCGCCCGCATGGGAACGAGGTGCGGCCGCCATATTGCGCGCGGAGATCGGCACGGCTCTCCTGTTGCGCCGCGTTCCCGCGGGGCTTGCGGTAGCGAGGAGCGGACGCGAACGCTGGCTCGCATCAGCCTTCGAGGTCTGGCCTGACTTCGAGCGGCCGACCCTCGTCATTGACGGCACCTTGCCGCCAGAAGCGATTCGCGGCGACCTCGCGGTCCTGCTGGCGCGGATGTCTTCGTTCGCTGAGGACGGAGTGCGCTTGTACTGGCCGCGTGCCGGGGCCGTATCAGGGCCGCTGCTTCAGGAACTGGCGCGTCAGGCCGGCGTCGACCTGATCGCGCCGGCGGGTGATGTGGCCATCAGCGAGTTCGGCGGCATGAGCCGCGGACCCGCCGGAGCGGCACCCTGGCTGCGGTTCGGCAGCGACGGCGGAGTCATTGTCCAGGGATCCTTGTACCCGGAGCCGGCATGGGAGCGGGCTCTCGCCGGTAACGCCATGACCGGGCTTCCTGCCGACCTGGTCATCGAGGACGTCGCGGCAGGCCTGTGCGTGAGCTGGACGGACACTTCGCAGCGCGGCCTCAGCGCGACCGCGCGAAGCATCCTGCCCGATCCGGCCAGGGTGACCATCGTCGCGGGTGGTGATGCCAGTGCCTGGACCGTCAGGCAGGACGTGTCGGCGGTCGTCGGGCACCTGCCAGCCGAAGCCGCCCGCAGCGTGCGGCTTCTGCTCGGGGGCGCGGCCGCCGGCGGGGAAGTGTCGTTCGCGCAAGCTCTCGCCGATAGCTTCGGCTGCGAGGTCGTCGCGCCCGCGGGCAAGTGGACCGCAACGCCTGACGGGCGCTTGCGCGCACTGCCCGCGGGCGGCTGGTGCACGTTCGGGCCGCGCCTTACGCCACAGGCAGCGCTGCCAGAACCGGAGGAGCCCGAGGTAGTGGCTGACGCCGTGCCCGAAGCACCGGTCGAACCCGAAGTCCCGGTCGCGGAGGTCGTGCCGGTCGCGGAGGTCGTGCCGGTCGTGCCGGTCGCGGAGGAAGCGGAGGAGGCGGAGGAGGCTGACCCGAGCCCGGTCCAGGTGGTGCCGCGTGAGCACCGCTCGACGCCTGGTGAGCGCCAGGCCTACCGGGACTCGGCAGGGGAGTTTCACTCGCACTCGGTCCTGGTACGCCGGATGATGACCCAGCGGCCCGGATTGCGTTCGGCGGCAGCCGGTGACTTGCTCGAGGCCACGGCGACGGACTTCGCGGCGGTCATCGACTTCCTGAGCAACGACAGGCGGCCAGTGGCGGCCGGGCTCAGGTCGGGGAAACTGGCGGGAAGCCCGCTCGTGGCCTGCGCGCTGTCAGGGCTTCGGCGCCTGCCTTCTTTCGCCGGCGTCGTTATCAGCTCCGCGGACCTGCCAAGCGGCGACGCGGCCGCTTACGTGCCAGGCAGCGTGCTGACCGAGCCCGCGTTCGTCGAGGCGTCCTCATCACCTCTGGCCGCGCTCACCGGGGGCGTCGAGTACCTCATCTGGTCGCAGACCGGCAAGCGCGTAGCCGCACTGATGGCCGGGGCCGGCCAGAGTGAGGTCATGCTGGCCGCAGGGACCTCTTACCGGGTGCTCAGGGTTGACCCGCTCGATGCGGGAACGGCCAGTGCGAGGGTGTTCTTGCGCGAAGTCGCGGCGTCGGCGGGTGATTGCCTTGATCAGGCCGACCAGAAGGTGCTCGGCCGGCTTAGTCAGGCCGCTGAGCTCCGCGACCGGGTGACCACCGATCAGCCGCCCTGGACTCCGGGCGCGGCCGTCCCGATCGGCCTCGATGCCCGCGGGGTGCCGTGGCGCTTGCGAACATTGCCTTGATCGGCGACGCTGTGCAGATGGGGGGCCGTGACATGGGATCGCACAGGGAAGGCGACGGTCACGTCGAATTGCTTCTCGGCGCCTACCTCATGGGCGGGCTCTCCGACGAGGACGTCGCCGCCGTGAGGGCTCACCTTGAGGTTTGCGGCGATTGCAAGGCCGAGCACGATGAGCTGGCCCCGGTTTCCTGCTGGCTGAGCATGCTGCGAGATGAGGACAGGGGATAAGTACCTTAAGGCTCGTTACGATCGGTGCGTGGCCGTTGATTTGTTTGTCGGGCGTGCGAGCGAGGTGGGGGTGCTGCACGACCTCCTGGCGGGGGTCAAGGCCGGCGTAGGCAGCGTTGCCCTGGTCGTGGGGGAACAGGGGGTAGGGAAGTCGTCGCTGCTGCGGGCCGGGCTCGGCGGCGCCGAGGATCAGGGATGCCGGCTCTTGTGGGGTGCGGCCGACGAACTTGGCCAGCGGATTCCGCTATGGCTGATGTCGGAAGTGGTGGGCGCGGCTGCCGCGGACGGGCCGCAGGCAAGCGGTGGGCTAGGCGGCGACGCGGCGCTCGCGGGAGCTGAGCGGCTGCTGGCGGCCGTTGACCGGCTGTGCGCCGAGTCGCCGGTGGTGCTGGTGGCAGAGGACCTGCAGTGGGCCGATGAGACGAGCTTGCTTGTATGGCTGAGGTTGTGCCGTGCGGTGTCGCAGCTACCTTTGCTGCTCGCGGGTTCCTGCAGGCCAGAGGCGGCCGGCGCGGCCCGGCTGCGCCGAGGGGTGACTGACAGGGGCGGGGTTGTGCTTGACCTCAGCCCGCTAGGCGAGGGAGAGGTTGCCGAGCTGACCGGCGCGCTCGCCGGGGGCCGTGCAGGCAAGCGACTGCTTCAGGTCGTGGGACGTGCTGGCGGAAACCCGTTGTACGCGCGTGAGCTCGTGGACGGGCTCATCCGCGAGGGGCGGATGCGAGTGGCGGGCGGCGTTGCCGAGTTGCCGGCTGCTCAGGGGATTCGGGTGCCTGTGTCGCTGGCGGCGGCGATCGATGGCCGGCTGCAAGCGCTGCCTGAGGACGCGGTGCGGGTACTTCGATGGGCGGCGCTGCTGGGATTTGAGTTTTCTGTCGCGGATCTCGAGGTGGTGTCAGGACAGGCGGCGGGGGACCTGATGGAGGTGGTTGACGCGGCTGCCGCCGCGGGCGTGCTCGCCGAGGCGGGGGTGCGGCTGGAGTTCAGGCACGGGCTGATCAGGCAGGCGTTGTACGAGGGGATGCCCGCCGGGCTGCGGGCGGCACTGCACGTGCAGGCCGCCAGGATGCTGGCCAGTGCAGGGGCGGCGCCAGAGCGGGTCGCCGCCCAGCTCGTGCCGGCCGGCCTTGACCCAGAACAGGCCAGAGGCCTTTCTGACTGGGCCGATCCCGGTGCGTGGTCGGCGGGATCAGGCACTGAACCGGCGAGGGAGCTTCTTGTGCTTGAGGTCCCGGCCGATGAATGGGTCGTAGCCTGGCTGGTCGATGCCGCCCCCGCTCTGCTTTACCGTGCGCCGCCCGTGGCGGCTGGCCTGTTGCAAGGGGTGCTCAGCCAGATGCCAGCGAGCGATCCCAGGCGTACCGGCCTTGAGGCGAACCTGGTCACCGCCTTGTTCGGGATGGGAAGGTACAGCGAGGCGGAGCGGGAAGGGAGGCGGCTGCTGGCCGGGGACACCGACCCGCAGCAGGCGGCCGGCACCTCATGGCTGGTCGCTTACGCGATGCTGCGCACAGACCGGGCAGGAGAGGCACTGTCCTTCGTGACCAAGGAGCTAAGCCGCCAGGGGCTATCCGGGTCGCAGGTCGCGCGGCTGCGTGCCCTGCGCGCCATGGCGCTCTCGCTGACCGGTGACCTTGGACCGGTCGAAGGCGTGGCCAGGCAGGCACTCGCGGAGGCCGAGCAGGCGGGGGACAGGCTCGCCGCCGGTTACGCGACGCACGCGCTGATGCTGGTCAGCCACTTCAGGCGGGAACAGGTCGCGATGCTGGATTACTGCGACCGCGGGCTGGCGCTGGTTGAAACTGACCCAGAGGCTGCCGACCTGCGGCTGCTGCTGCTCGGGAACTCGGCTTTCACGCTGATTGACCTGGAGCGGCAGGTGGATGCCATGGCTGCGGCGCGGCGGGCGCTGGCGCTTGCCGAACGCACCGGCGCGCCCCGCATGCACGTGATCAGGGGGGTGCTGGCGAGCTTGCACTTCGAGATGGGCGAGTGGGATGACGCGCTGGCTGAACTTGATCAAGCTTCCCCCGAAGTGAGCCAGAGAACCTTCCGTGTGCTTGTGCACGGGATGTTCGCGCTGATCGCCGGGCACCGGGGCAACCGGGCGACGTCAGCGGCCCGCCTGGGGCTCGTCGAGAGCGCCGACATCGATTCCAGCACGGCCAACGCGCACTACGTGCTGCGCGCGAGGTCGCTCGCCGCCGAGCAAGATGGCCGCCTGGCCGAAGCGAAGGCGATGCTTGCCGAGCGTCTGCTTCCCGACTCCCGCGTGCCGTGGACAGGGGAGGTGGTACTGCCGCTGGCGCGGCTGGCGCTGATGACTGATGACAAGGAGACGGCCGAGGCGGCGGCTCGGCTGGCGGCAGCCGAAGTGGAGAATGAGCCCGTGCCGCTCAAAGCCGCGAGGGCTGAGTACTGCCGTGGGCTGGCCAACCGCGACGTGAGTCTGGTGCTGTCGGCCGCTGACTACTTCCGCAGCACTGGCCGGCCGTTCTACCGTGCGGAGGCGCTTGAGGATGCGGCGGTCCTGCTGGCCGAGCGGGGTGAGCTCACCGCGGCGCAGGCACATCTGACCGAGGCAACGGGACTCTATGCCGGGCTCGGCGCGGCCTGGGATGCCGAGCGGGCGAGCGACCGGCTGAGTCGCTACGGCGTGCGGACGGGAAGGCCGGTCCGTGCCCGCCCGTCGAGCGGGTGGGCGGCGCTGACCCGTACCGAGGTGAAGGTGGCGTACCTCGTGGCTGACGGGCGGTCGAATCCCGACATCGCGGCGGAGCTTTTCCTGTCACGTAACACGGTACAGACGCACGTATCCCACATCCTGGCCAAGCTGGGTGCGCGCTCGCGTGCCGAGATTATCCGCGAGGTTCTCAGCCATCCACCCGACCGGCGCGCGGCGACCGCATAACGCGGGGGGTTCGCTCGGGGAGCGCGCGGCGGCGTGGGGCCAGGGTTACTTGTGGTGAACGTGGTGGTGGCCGGGCTGGTGGGGTGGTGACCTTCAGGCGGGCTGACCCCATCAAACTGGGGTTTGGTGGTGCGTGCACCCCATCAAACCGGTGTTATCCTATACTGGCAGTTAGCGCAGGTGAGAGGGTTGTGATCCTTGCGGGAGTCAGTGAATAGTCAGGGTAGGTGGATCGCTAGGCGGCGGCGGGGCGGACGGCGGCACCGGCGACTGGTGGATATGCACGCCCCCGCAGATCTGCCGCGCCTGGATGGACGGACCGTGAACT
>Ga0335074_10012477_pt1 | contig 11913 bp, 12 predicted proteins | sample Lox_Sample_23_FD_206715 | JGI IMG/M metagenome (GOLD analysis project Ga0335074, IMG submission 206715) | Soil microbial communities from Loxahatchee National Wildlife Refuge, Florida, United States - Lox_Sample_2.3 | ecosystem: Environmental > Terrestrial > Soil > Wetlands | place: USA...
GCTGCACGACTTTGTGCGCGACACCATTCGCGCCAAACTGACGGCGGGCAGGCCTGCAGCCAGCTTCCTCGGTGCGCTCCACTCCCACGCCAACGCATCTCCGGCGCTGGCAACGCCCTCGCCCTCGGGATTCTTGCCGATCCCCGAAGAGCGGCAAACGCCAACCTCTGACGGTTGGCTCACGGGTGAGTGGAACGATTTGCCCGCAGCTGAAGATTTCGCCCTGACTGCACCCGCGGTGGCGCCCTCTCCTCAGGTACTTCCTTTTGCCTCGGCCGCACCCTCAGTGATGCCGTTGCTTGCAGAGATCCCAGCGGCTCGTCCCAATGATGTTCCCGCGAATGGACACGTCTCCAACTGCTCGAGTCCTGTTGCCGAAATCGAAGAAGAGGCGGCGGAGGGCGGGCCCTCCCTGCATGGATTGGCCTCATTGAAGCCCTTGGGCCAGCTGCGTGACTCGTTTATCCTGGCCGTCAATCAGGAAGGCTTGTGGATCATCGACCAGCATGTCGCCCACGAGCGAATCCTGTTTGAGCGTGTTCTGCGCCAGCGCCGGGTAGAGCAGGTCGAACGCCAGCGCTTGCTGATGCCGATGCTGGTCGATCTGCTTCCCGCGCAAATGGTCACCTTCGCTTCCATTGCGGAGGAACTGGAGGCCAATGGCTTTGAAGTGGAGCCGTTCGGTCCCCGGACCATTGCTATCAAAGCGGCTCCCGCCGGCCTGGAGGGTCCGGTGTTGGAGCGTATGCTGGTCGAAGTGCTGGAACAGGCGGGCAGCCGGGAACAAGCCGAGAACCTGGAAGCGGCTCGTACCCGCATTGCGGCGTCCATTGCCTGTCACGCCGCGATCAAAGTCAACACCCCGCTCGACTCCGCACGCATGGAGTGGCTACTGGCCGAGCTGGCAAAAACCGAACATCCCACCGGTTGCCCCCATGGCCGGCCGATCGTCCTGCGGTATTCTTGGAAAGAAATCCAGCGGGCCTTTCATCGCATTTAGACCTTCGCCTGGCTTGGAAAGCGCGGAATCACTTTGACAGCAGAGCAGCTCCAGGCAGCACGGGCGGCGCACTGGCGCCAAAAGCAAAATCCCATCCTTACCCTGGAAGACGCAGAGAATTGGCTTGCCCAGCATCCCCTGTGCCTTTTTCTCCCCAGGCGGTCGCAGTTGGCGACCCCTGCCCCTTCCTTTGTCGAAGCTTGTCTGGGAGGCGCGCAAGCGACTCCAGATGGGGCTGCCATCGAGCGTGCGCATGCCTTGCTGTCACGCTTGACGGCCGCAGGGAGCGTGGTTCCTTTGAACCTGTTAGGTGCGGTCAGCGAGCAGCCGGACTTTCTCGCATACCCCGAAGCCTTACCTTTTGTCATCTGCCTGCGCGCCGATGGGGACTGGAAGCATGCGCCGCAGAGGTTGTCCGGCCACAGAGTTTCGCCTCTGGTGCTCGAGTTGTGGAAGTTCCTGGACAAAGACGGCGGCCTTACCGGCGAGGAGGCCCGTACAGCGCTGGGACGCGAGGTAACTGAAGCCGCGGTTCTGCGCGCGCTGTGCGAACTGTGGCAAGGGTTGCGCATCAGCCCCGTGTTTGGCGCCACCGGCGAAGCGGCCCGCTGGGAGTTGCTGCGGATACGGCACCGCGACGCGCTTTCGACTGCGGCGGCAACAGGGCAGGTGACCGCGCTCTCCCTGTTGGTATCGATGTATCTGCAGTCGGTGTACGCCGCCACCAGTGAAGAGATCGAAATCTTTCTTTCTCCGTTGGCTTCTCGATCTCGCGTGCGAGAGGCAGTGCGTGGATTGTCCGCCACCCGGCAGATCCTTTCCCTTTCGATGGATGCGCAAACCTACTTCTTTCTCGAAGGAGGTTTGCCCGAATTCGCTGAACTGCCCGCAGGCTCGGCCGCAACGATAGAGCCGGTGATGCGCACGGAGGAAGCCGATCGACCCAAGTTTCCGCCCCGGTTCCCGCAGGCTCCCACAATCAAGGAGAACAGGCAACGAAGGCAGGAGCGGACGGCGGGAACATTCCGCCCGCCCGCCCCTTCGTCAGCCCGCCGGGAAAACGCTGCCGGGAATCCGCGACCTACACGCCGGAGGCCGGAACCGCCGCCTGCGCGTCCCGCCGGGTGGAAGAGCCCGCAGCGGGCTTCTGCGCCATGGCAGACCGGACCCGCAGGTCCAGGCTCCCCTCGAGAAAGAGTCCCTGGGAAGTCCTTCCGTGATCGGCAAAATCGCCCGTCCCCATCTCGTCCCACGGGCGGCCAAGACCGTCGTGGTCCAAGGCCAGCCGGAAAGCCTTTCCCCGATCGAAGCGGGTTGCAGAAACCAGACCGCCGGGCGCCCTGGTCCCGTCCCGACAAGAAGAGTGAATTTGCCGCCCGTCCACCCCAGCCTGGTTGGCGCAAGGATTCCCCGTTTCGCTCAGAGAAGAGGACCGATCGCGGGCCGAAGAAAAACATGGAGGCCGGTTCGGAGAGGCAACCGGGAATCGCGCAGGGGCGTTCTGCGCCGCAGCGATCCCGTCCGGAAGGCGGCGGTTCTTTTTTTCGTGGGCGGCAGGGCGATCGCCGTGGCATGCGTCGAGAAGGCTACAGCGATAAGAGTCCTGCCTCCGGCAACTATCCGCCTCGGGGGAAAGGCAAATATCCGGTTCGAGAAGAAGGCAAAGAGCGACGCCCAGACCAAGATCTAAATCGCGACAAGGATCGCCGCGGCTGGGCGAGTGGGTCTTCGAAACCCGGCAGAGCTTCGCGGCCCGGTGAGGAGCGGCGATCCTCCGGGCAGCCGCGCTCTTCTTCCGCGAGTCTCCCCGGCAGCCGGGCGCCAAAACGTTCGCAAAAGCCGGGAGATTCCCGCAGGGATAACCGGGGACCCCGGGCCCAGGGGAAGCGAACCGGCAAACCTGGACCACCAGGAGGATTTCGTGGCCCTAGGCCGCCGCGGAGAAAGCCCGGCGCATGAATGTTCCCTCCATCACACCCTTGGTGGTTACGATCGACGGGCCGGCCGGCGCCGGCAAAAGTACTGTTGCCGCCCGCATTGCCGCGCGCTTTGGGTTGCTGAATCTCGAAACCGGCGCCATGTACCGGGCGTTCGCCCTCAAGGCCATTCAGACCGATGCCGATTTGAATGACCCGCAGGAACTCGGACGCCTGGCGGAGAACACCCGCATCCGGCTAATTCCGACGCCGCTGGGGAACCGGGTCTTTCTCGACGAAGTGGAGGTCAGCAAACGGATTCGCGAACCCGATGTTACCGCCGCCGCCTCCCGAGTCAGCGTTCATCCGGGAATCCGTCACTGGATGGTCACCATGCAGCGCCAGCTGGGAGCCAACAGCGCCATTGTGATGGAAGGCAGGGATATTGGAACCAAGGTCTTTCCCGGCGCCCAGGTGAAGATCTTCCTCGATGCGGATCCCGAAGTGCGGGGCCAGCGCCGCTATCAGCAAAATACTCCGGAGGGGACCAAGGTCGAATCGGTGGTGCAGGAATTGCGCGAGCGGGATCGCCGCGATCGGACCCGGGCCGAGTCCCCGCTGGTACCAGCCGCGGATGCGGTGGTGATCGATTCCACCCACCTATCCCTCGAAGAAGTGGTCGCGCGGGTCGAAGCCATCATCACGGCACGGATGCCGGCCGAGGCCTGAGATGCCGGACAGCGAAACCTTACTGCTCGATGGTCTTTGCGTCCCTCGAGGCGTGAAAGTGCCGCATACCCTTCCCTGGCGGAGCAGGTGGAGCCGGGGGTACAGGCGCCTCCGGGGCTGCGGGAGGAGTTGGCGGAGCTGGCGGCTCGACTTCCATCGTACTGATCTCGATATCCCCATGATCCGTAGTTAAACCGATGTGGGGACCGCCCGCACCGACCTTGCCGGAAATGCTTTGTCCCTCGCCGGCACTGGTGACCGGCAGATCCAGTTTGGAATCGATGTTTCCATTCCTCGCGTTTGCTTGGAGTTCGAAACCTGCGCCGGGGGGCACCGTCAGGCTAATGGCTCCATTACGGTTGTGAATCTCGAGATCGCCCAAGGGCGCCGCCGTGCCCACAGTAATGTCCCCATCGCCATCCTCCACGCGCAAGTCGCCGGTGATTCCCGTGCACTCGACATCCTTGGCGGTGGTTGAAATTCTTGCCGGCCCCGAAGCATTATTTAGCTGCAGATCTCCGCTGTCGATCGAAAGTGTGCCCGGGATGCTGACGACTTCCACATTGGTTCGGCTGGAGTGGAAGTGCACGGGGGAGGCGATCTGGGACAGATTCGTATCCCCGAAGAAATCGCCGTCCAGTCCGACCCGGCCCTGCACATCGGAGATGGTAACGTCATCCATCCGACCCTGGAGGTTCACGTCGCCCGAGACCGCGTGGGCACTGAAATCCCCCTTGCCCATACGCGCCTGCAGCGCGCCGCCCAGATTGTCCGCCTTAACGTCTCCCCTGCCAGCATTGACCGTCGCGGCGCCGGACAAACCCTCGAGCGTCACGTCTCCATGTCCGGCATCGACGATAGGCATGCTGCCTTTGGGAATCTCGATCGTCAAATCCGCCCGCCCGTCGTTCGAATCCGCCGCGCGCAGGGTCACGCTGTCGCCACTCACCGAGAGCTGGGGCGCAAGGGCATCGAGGCTGCGGCGAGCGGACCGGTCGTTGGCGGCATACACCACCAGGTGGGCCTGCACGTGAACCTGGTTGTCCCCGGATTGCGTGACGGTGACGTCCCCGTGCGGCACCTGGATGTTGACGGGAGCGCCAGCCGGGATAGAGCGATTCAAATTGCGATCGCCATCGTGTTCCTGACCCAGCAGATGCGCGAACAAGTCTTCGTCCTGTTCCTGATGGCCGAAGACATGGATGCCATACAGGCCATGGGAGCTGGCGCTCGCGATATAGCCCACCACCGCCAGAAAGAGAATCAGGACAATCAGTCCCGCATGCGATCCACCATGCCACCGGCGGTTGGGATCGGCGTGCCGGCTATCCAGCCACCACTCCCCTAGCGACAGCAGGCCCACACCGATGAGCAGGAGCGGCCACCAATGAATGTACCAATCCCACAGCCGGAAGGCGCTCAACTGGTCGGTTTCCACCAGCAAAGCTACAACTCCCCCGATGATCAGCAACAGAGGGCCGACCATCGAAGGCGGACGTTGCGCGCGACGGTAATACCGTTGCGCCTGCAAGGCGTCGCGTTGCGAAGGGGGTGGGGGCACGGTGGCCATTTAAGACCTCCGGCCTGCCATGGGGTCGTCGCCGCCAGGCGACGCCTGCGGCGGCGGTGGCGTGTAGGGAGGCACGGGCGAATAGCCCCCAGGCACGTAAGGATTGGGATAGACGGGAGGCAACGGCGGGGCCACTGATAAAGCAGCGCGCTCCGCCAGACCCAGCACGCCTGCGAGGATCAGATAAAGGGGCCAGCTGCGGGTGAAGCTGAGCACACCCCATTGGTTCAGCAGGGCGGTAACCCCAACCAGAATGACAAAGGCTGGCCCGCGAAGGCGGCGAATCAGCAACCAGGCGTTCATCGCGGTCCTCCCGGCGGGACATCATGTGTACGGCGATACAGCAGCCAGGCGCCCACTCCGATGATGATCAGCGGCCAGGTTTTGCCGATCCACTCGCCCTCGAAAATACCCAGAGTCTGCAGCAGAAGCACCACGCCGACCACGATCAGCACGACGGCCCCGAAGGGGTGCTTGCGACCCAGCGGCTCAAGACCCACGGGACTGTTGTAAGGCGGGGGCTCCGGCGCAGGAATGGGCCCTATGCCAGCAGTTGGAGGAACGGTGTAGGAGGCCGTGTAAGGAGGGTTGGTTCCTGCGGAGCCCGCTGCGGGACCTGCGGCTGCGCTTTGCGCGCCGGCAGCGGGGGGAGGTGGCGGGGGAAAGCCCGAAGTATAGGGAGCAGTGGGAGGCGTAACCCCCAGCCTGCTCCCAAGATCGTTGAGCCCGAAGGGATTGGGCAGCGGCAATCCATCGCGCCTGGCTTTGGCGGTCTGCGCCGCATCGAAAACCTGGTAGAAGACCCAGGCGGCCACCAGCAGGCCGAAAAATGAACTTCGGTCCGCAAGGCTAACAAAGACCGCAAAAATCAGTACGTGGGCGAGCGCTTTGACAAACTGCCCGTTGTACATGGCGCCGACCCCGGGAATAAAGCCCAGAAGGCCGGCCAGGACTGGGTGGGCATGCAGGCCGGTGAGATTCGCCTCGGCAGCCCCGGGGGAAGGATGCAGCCTGGCAGCCAGGCATGGTTCGCAATAGACGACGCCTCCTACGGAACGGATGCAGGCCGGGCAGAGCGGCTTGCCGCAGTTCTGGCAATAGGCCGCAGCCGGAACATCCGGATGGTTCAGGCAGTTCATACCCAGCTCCTTTGGCCGGCGTCTTCAGTGGTGGACGGCAAAGTTCTGAAAACCTCTCTCTGAAATCTTGCTTTGGTTCCCTTCCAATTCAAATGCACTGGCACCATTTCCGCCGGGGGAACGGGATGACCTTTGGAATGGGTTTCCTGGTCGCCGGAGGACGGGGGCACGCGCTGGCCGCGCGGAACCTTGGAACTGGGGCTGCCGCTGCCATCGCGAACCGGCGGCTTGGTAGTTTGCGGTGCGGGGGCCGGTTCCGGCTCGGTGGTACGGCGCAGTTCCCGAACGCGCGACTCCATCTCGTAGACCAGGCGCAGGTTCTCGTAATACTTGGTCACCTGGGCATTGGTCGAATAGAACTGCCGGGTTAACGTGGCCTTCAACCGGGAGGGTTCAAAGTCCGAAGCGCGCAGCTGGGTCAGCTTAATGCCGGTCAGATTCAGGGTCAGGGCAATGGAAAAGAATGCCATGGCCGCGGTCATCAACAACCTTGGTTCCAGCACCTGGCGCACTGCGGGGAGAATAATCCGATGCCAGGCAGGGCGTGCCGGGAGGGATACCGCAGGTGCAGCAGTTCCGGTCTGCGATCCCTGACTGGTGCGGGCCAAAATCTTGTTCAACAGGCCGGCGGGAACTTCCGGTTCGACCGCCAGATACTCCATCCAGGCCCTTCCCTGCCGGGTTTCTTTGAGCATCTGGGCGCAGAGAACACACTCGGCCTGATGACGATCGAAAGCCGCCTGGTCAGGGGCGCTCAGGATCCCATCCATCGCGTCGGCGAGAAGGCTTTCCCACTCGTCGCACCGCAAGACCCGGCCTGGATCCCCTGACGCCTTCATTTGCTCCTGCTCCGACATTTACATCACCTGCCCTTTAGTACGTTCCAGCAACCGGGCTAGTTCCGCCCGGCCGCGGCTGATACGAGACTTGACAGTTCCCTGTGGAATGGAGAGAACCTCCGCAATCTCTTTGTAATCCATATCCTGCAGATCGCGCAGAATAACCGCCTCGCGAAGCTCCGGCGAGACTTTGGCCAACGCGTTTTGCACCATATGCTCCAGTTGATTCTGCACCGCGTGCTGCAACGGGGTGGAGCGCGGATCGACAATCGGATCTGATTGCGGAGCATCGTTGGCCTGATCCCAACCGGCGTCGATCGAGTCCGTCGCCCGCTGCTGGCGGGAACGCCGGAAGTGATCGACCAGCAGGTTGCGTGTCAGGGCGGCAATCCACGTGGGGAAACTCCCCTTGGCCGGATCGAACGTGCGCAGGTTGGCATAGACCTTGATGAAAACGTCCTGGGTTAGATCTTCGGCGTCATGGGAGGATGCGGTAAATCGGTAGCATAGCGCATAGACGCGGCGCTGCTGCGCCACTACGAGCTCCGTCCACGCCGCAGAATCCCCATCCAGGCAGCGTCGGACCAAGCCCGGCCAGTCCGTTTCCCCAGCCTCGGAACGCCGCTCCGCTGGAAAGTGGCGGCCCGACCCACCCTGACGTTCCTGCGGCGCGTTCGAAGACGGACTCAAATCGGGCGTTCCTCGGCCAGTAGAATATAGCCTCCCGGATTCGCCCGGGAAACGCTCCCCGGCTGCGATGCCAGCATGGTTCAACGGAAGCGCCGCGGCCAAACTCATGCTGATGGGTACGTGCGCCTGTCCCTCCTGGTTCCCTGACGTCATTTGGCGCGAGAATCCGGCACAGAAATGCGGCGCGGGGACCGCTTGCTTCCCGCGCCAAGGCAGCCGTTAGTACTTCAGGCCGAAGAAGTAGCGGTTCAGCAGCCAGCCGACGAAAAAGAGCATGAGAATGATCCCCGATCCCCACCAGAAAACCAGCATCGGCAGGGATCCGGCAATGCTGGCATCGCGCCTGCCCATCTTCACGTCCCAGGTACGAAAAATGTATCCGCTGCCCAGGCAGACAGCCGCGGAGAGGAGCAGCATCTCAAATGTGGGCAGCAGGCGCTGCTCAAAATGGCTCCCGGGCTCCAGGAAGGCGGCGTGGAATACCGCATCCAGAGACAGAATGCTCAGCAGCAAAGAAGCGAATTTGGCGAGTTCCAGAAACATGGCTCACCTTCACGGCGAGACCCACTGGATCTTATGACGTGCCAGCCACCAGCAGGGCGTCTCAGAGCTGTGCGGAAAAATCGCCCGGACACATGGCTGCGCTACCGTCCCCATGTAATCGAATTCTTCCTTTTGCCCTTTGAGGGGAGTACGCAGGAATTGCTGCACCTGCACGCTCGAGGAGACGTCGGATTGCGAACGGACCCGCAAGACCATCCAGTCGCCTGCATAAAGAACCACCAGCAGAGTGAGCAGAGCCAGGAATGTACGGACAAATAGCCGCTTCATTGGCAGCTATCCTACTCTCTTGCTTCAAGCAGGAACCAGACACAGCGCAGTCCTTTTCAGGACTGTTGCATGAAGTCCGGGGAAACGGGATTCTCGTATAGCGAGTAGTCGCGGGTCACCACCGTCAGCCCGCTCTGGGTGACGAAGTAATTGCGTTTATCCTCTTCGCGGTCATAGCCGATCACCGTGCCTTCCGGCAGATGCACGTCACGATCGATGATCGCCCGGCGGATGCGACAATGGCGGCCGATGTCCACGTGGGTGAAGATGATGCTCGATTCCACCTCGGCGTAGGAATTCACACGCACGTCCTGAGAGAGCACACTGTTACGGACGACCGCGCCGGAGATAATGCATCCGGCGGCAATTACCGAGTTGATTGCCATGCCGGTGCGCCCGGGTTCGCCAAACACAAATTTGGCAGGCGGATACTGCCGTTGGCGTGTGCGCATGGGCCACGCTTTGTCGTACAGGTTGAAGATCGGCGAAACCGAGGCCACATCCATGTTGGCGTCGAAATACGCCTCGAGTGTGCCCACATCGCGCCAATAAAGAGCGTTCTTCTTGTTCTCGTCGACGAAGTTATATGCGGAAATTTTGTAGCGGCCCAGAATGCCGGGCAGGATGTTGTGCCCGAAGTCGTGCTTGGAGTTGGGATCCTCGGCGTCTTTCATTAACGCCGGCAGGAGCACATCGGTGTTGAAGAGATAAATCCCCATCGAGGCATCGACCATGGTGGGGTTGAACGGCGAGCGAAGGTTCGTGGTCTTGGGTTTCTCCTGAAACCCGATCACCTCGCCTGTGCGGCTGACTTCCACCACCCCAAAACGAGCGACTTCATCTGGCTGGATGGGCAATGTCGCCAGGGTCACATCCGCTCCGGCAGCGATATGGTGATCGAGCATGAGGCCGTAATTCATCTTGTAAATGTGGTCGCCGGAAAGGATGAGCACATGCTTGGGCTGCTCAGCTCCGATGGAATAGATGTTCTGGTAGACCGCGTCGGCAGTCCCCATGTACCAATTGGCGCTGACCCGCTGCATGGGCGGCAGAATTTCAATGAATTCGCCCAGCTCCTGGGCCACGATGCCGGTCCATCCTTCACGGATATGGCGGTTGAGTGAGAGTGCTTTGTACTGGGTGAGGATATAGACCCGGCGAAGATCCGAGTTGATGCAGTTGGAGAGTGTGATATCGATGATGCGGTAATTGCCGCCGAAAGGAACTGCCGGCTTGGCCCTATCGCGCGTCAGGGGAAAAAGCCGCTCGCCCGCTCCCCCCGCTAGCAGTACTCCCAGTGTGTCTTTCATTCCCTCACCGCAGTCCCCGAGCTACTTCGATTGTGGAGGCGAGTTGGCGCGCGTTCACCCCTCCTCGACCGAGATGCGCAGGGAGCGCAGAAAGTGTACATCCTGCGCGTTAAAAGGTTTGTCCCCTTGCGGATTTTCGCTGGCCGGAGCCTCTAGTTCGGAAACTGGCTGCTGTTCTACCTCGTTCAGTCCAATCGTCGCTTCCAGCATCAGCAGCACGTCAAAGCCCTGTTTGCGGATATCCTGCACTACTTCGGAGATCTGCTCGGACTCGGAAACCGACTCATGAATGGCTTCCCCAAGTTGCTGGATAAGACGACGAAGTCGTTGGTTCAAAGAATTACCCCCAGTCACCACTCTCAAGCACGAACCTAACGTTGCCGCTCAAGCGCGGTTCTACCTACCTTACTTGTGATGTTACAGCGGGGCAATCCGAATCCGGCTGACTGCTAAACTTTTCCTATGGAGCCAAAGAAAGTAGGCCGCACGCTGGGGATTGGCGTTCGCGTGGCCTCAAATATGCTCCGCGAACGGGTGGAACAGGCTGCGGCGCAGAGATCGGCCACGTCCAGCTCCGGCGAGGCCGGAAGCGGTCCGCGCCGAATCCCGGACCCGGTGCCCATCGGGCGCAAGCTCGGCAGCCACGCGGCCAATACCAGGCGCGGTATCCGGGCGTTTCTCCAGGCGCTCCTGGCCCCGTTTACCCACGCCGGCGCGATCCTTTGGCTGGAGATCACGGGCTTGTTTTTTGCCCTCTTTGCGATTTTCTTTGTGCAAAGCGCCTATCGCCTCCGGACTGCCTGGAGCCAGGGGGCGGAACACGCTCACATGCTCCTGTACGCCATTCTGGCTATTGGGTTTACCTGGTTCTCTGCGAGTTCCTTCCTGCGTGCCCGGCGCAAGACGAAACAGGGACCCAGAAAGTAACGCAAGGAAGCCACGGTGGCGGAATCAGGCACCAAGCCGGATGACCAGCCGGATGATCTGGCCGAAATCGATTCGGAACGCGACATCGGCTTCCCCGGCCAGTACCCGTTTGCGCGAGGGATTCACCCGACGATGTACCGCGGCCGTCCGTGGACTATGCGCCAGTACTCCGGGCTGGGGAACGCCGAGGCGTCCAACCGCCGATTTCGGTTTCTGCTCGCCCAGGGAGGCGACGCTCTTTCCATAGCCTTCGATCTGCCCACACAACTCGGATACGATTCGGACTCCTCCCAGGCTGCGGGCGAGGTCGGCCAGGCAGGTGTAGCCATCGATTCGGTCGAGGATATGGAACGTCTGTTTGCCGGCATCCGCCTGGATGCGGTCTCGACGTCCATGACCATCAATGCCACAGCCGCCATTCTTCTGGCCATGTATGTTTCCGTGGCGCGGCGCTCGGGCTGCGAATTGTCCAGGCTCTCGGGCACGGTGCAAAACGACATTCTGAAGGAGTACGTCGCACGGGGCACTTACATCTATCCGCACGAGCCCAGCCTCCGGCTGATGGCGGATCTGTTCGTCTGGAGCGATCGCCATTTGCCCTCCTGGAATCCGATCTCCGTTTCCGGCTACCACATGCGGGAGGCGGGCGCGACCGCCGTGCAGGAGATTGCCTTCACCCTGGCAAACGCCCGCGCCTACCTGCAGACGCTGAGGGCGGCCGGGATCAGCGCCGAAGCGGCCGCGGCGCGTTTTTCCTTCTTCTTTGCCGCCCACCGTGATTTCTTCGAAGAGGTGGCTAAATTCCGTGCCGCTCGCCGGCTGTGGGCGCGGTTACTGGAGAACGAATTTGGTGTTCGTGATTCGCGGTCGCAATCCCTCCGTTTCCATACCCAGACCGCCGGCTCGACCCTGACCGCGCAACAACCTGAAAACAATCTGGCTCGCACCGCTCTGCAAGCTTT
>Ga0335074_10012479_pt1 | contig 11913 bp, 13 predicted proteins | sample Lox_Sample_23_FD_206715 | JGI IMG/M metagenome (GOLD analysis project Ga0335074, IMG submission 206715) | Soil microbial communities from Loxahatchee National Wildlife Refuge, Florida, United States - Lox_Sample_2.3 | ecosystem: Environmental > Terrestrial > Soil > Wetlands | place: USA...
TCGATAGCGGCGGCGGCACGGCGCTGTACGCGATCATCGGCGGCCCGGAGAGGCAGCTGGATCGCAATACCACGATGGTCGGGCGGGTGGTGCAGGGAATGCCGCTCCTTTCCTCGCTGCCGCGAGGACACGGTCCGCTCGGCGTATACCTGGATCCTCGTCACTGGGTGCGCATCGAGTCGGTGAAGGTGGCGGCTGACGTGCCCGCCGCCAAGCGGATTGCGCTCGAGGTGCTGCGCACGGATACGCCGACCTTCACGAAATACGTGGCGGCGCTGCGCAACCGCAGCGGCCCCTGGTTCAAGGTGCCGGCCGGCCACGTGGGCGTTTGCGAGGTGCCGATCCCGGTGAGACGGGAGCCCTAGGTCAATAACGCGGTCGGCGCGGCATGCGCCCGGGCGGCATGCGGCCGCGGGGAATCATCGGGAAACGGCGCATCCGCATCATCTGACGCTGGCGCCTCATCTGCCACGCGCGCTGCATCATCAGCTGTCGCTGCGCGGGCGTGGCCCGTTGCCATTGCTGGCGCAGCATCCGGCGGCGCCAGGGCGGCAGTCGCTGGAACTCGCGAAAGCTCTGACGGATGGCTTGCTGCTGCTGCGGCGGCAGGGATCTGAACCTTTGCCAGCGCTGGCGCAACGTCTGGCGCTGCTGCGGCGTGAGTCGCCGCCACTGTTGGAAGCGCTGGCGGGCCATGGTGCGCTGCGCGGGGGTCATCTCGAGCCAGCGCCGGCTGCCGCGCGCGAGTGCGTCCTGACGCGTCGGCGGAAGCGATGCCCACCGCTGCGCTAGCGGTCCGAGCAACCGCTGCTGCTGCGGCGAGAGACTCGACCACGGTACTGGCCTGATGGCGCCGGCGGCTGCCGCGCCCGGCGCCATCGGGGCGGCGGTCTCGATCGGCGAGCTCGGAGCGGGCGCCTGTTGCGCCAGGGCACAGGCCGGCATCGCCGCCAGCAGCAGCGCCAGTATCAACGCCTTTCGCTCATGAATCATGTTCTTGCACCTTACCCACCCGGTCCGCTCGGCTTGTTGGCGCCGTTTGCGGAGCTCGCCGGCTTTCGTTGCGCCGGCGTCTGCGATGCCTTGGCCACTTTGCCGATGTTGATCTGCGCCAGATACGCGAGCCAGCTGCGGTCATTGGCCTGAGTCGAGCCGGCCGGAGCATCGACGCTGCCGAGGAATTCCAACAGCTGCTCGTCCACCGGCGGGTCCGCGCTCTGCTTCGGCGGATCGCCGCCCCACACGATGCCGGACCCGACCGCGAGCGAGGCCGTTACGACCGCAATTCCGATGCGGCGCGAGAAGCTCACGTCAACCGCTGTTCTGGTCGGCAGCCGGGTCCGGGCTCGGCGGGGCGTGGCTCTGACCCTGGGGCGCCGCGCCCGAGGATTGTCCGGCCGGGTCGGACTCGGCCTGCGCCATCGCCCACTCGTAGAACTGCCCGTCGCCGCCCTGCACCAACTCCATCCCGTCATGATCGGCGAGCAGATCCAGGTCGGTGACGGTGGCGTGGCTCGCCTCGACCGCCGGAAAACTCGCCTGCGGCGGATGTGGCCAGAGAACGAACGCAACCAGTACCGCTGCGGCGACCGCGCCCGCGGCGGGCATCCACAACAGACGCCGTCCGGCCCACGCCGCCGACCGAAACGGCAGACGCCACTGACGGCCGGGTCGAGCCGTCTCGGCGAGCGCCGCGTGCCGGGCCTGATTCAACCGCGAGCGCGCGTGGCCGCCGACGCGCCGCACGCCTTCCTCCAGGAGCTCGCGCAATTGCCGCTCGAATTCGACGCCGCCGTTCAGATCCCGGCTCATGTGTGAAGCTCCCCGAGCTGCGCGCGCAGAGTCTGCAACGCGCGAAAATAGTGTGTCTTGACGCTGCCCTCCGAGCAGCCCATCGCCTTTGCCGTCTGCGCGACATCGAGCCCTTCCAGCGTGCGCAGGAGAAACGCCTGCCGCTGTCTGCGCGGCAGCCTCGCGAGCGCGTTCTCGAGCGCGGACATCGCCTCCTCGAGCTCCAGCCGGCGCACGGGCAGTGGCTCGTTGCTCGCCGCTTCCGCGATCGGATCCGCCTCGTCCTCGTCGGCGTCCGCACGGAACGGCAACCACGACATTACCCGGTTGCGTACCGTACGCCGGCGTTGCATGTCCCGGATACGGTTCTCCAGGATCCGATAGAAGAGCGGTTTCCATTCCTCGGCGGGGCGTTGCGAGTAGGCTCGCGCCAGATGGAGCATTGCGTCCTGCACCGCGTCCAAAGCGTCATCCTCGTGTCGCAGCGCCGCCTGGGCGATCTTGAAAGCCCGGACCTCGATGCTCGCCAGGAACTGGCTGAGCGCCCGAGACCGCGCATTGCTGGACGAATCCGTCAGATCCACGTCGCCGTAAGAGGCAGCAGGCATGCTATAAGGCGGCGCGAGCGTAGCAAACTCTGGCATGACAGGTACAACGCGGCTGCGGCAGGTACGGTTGACGGAGGCCGCCGCTTGCCTAACCCGCTGATTTTACTAGATTCATGAGCTCCGTCCCCGTTGTCCGCGTGGCCCTGCCTACGCCGCTGAGGCGCCTGTTCGATTACCGCGCGGATCCGTGCGGTGCGATTGCCGGCGCCATCGAGCCCGGCATGCGCTTGCGGGTGCCGTTCGGACGGCAACGCCTCATCGGCGTTGCCTTGGAAATGGCTGCCGGATCGGAGCTGCCCGATGAGCGGCTGAAATCTGTGCTGGAGCTGCTCGACCCGCAGCCGATCTTCGATCCCGCCACGCTCGACCTGCTCGCCTGGGCCGCGGACTACTATCACCATCCCATAGGCGAGGTGCTCGCCTCAGCGCTGCCCAAGGCGCTGCGCCACGGTGCCGCCATCGATGCCGCCGAGGAGCGGTGGCTGCTGACGCCTGCAGGCCGCGCCGCCTGGGCGCGAGGCGAGCCGCACCGCGGGCCGCGCCAGCGGCAGGTGCTGGCCGCGCTCGCCGGCGCCGAAGCCGGCGATGGGGGCGAGCGCGGCCTTGCGGCGGCGAATCTGGACCAACAGCTCGCCTCGTGGCGGGATGCGGCCCGTGCGCTGATCGCGCGAGGCTGGCTGGTTGCGGTGCAATCGACCCTGGCTGCGTTGCCGGCGGCGAGCCATGCCGGGACGGGGCCGGTATCGCTGACGGTGAAAGCGGGCCCCGAGCCGAACGAGGAGCAACGTCACGCGATCGAGAGCGTCTGTGGGTCACTTGGCGCCTTCGGCGGCTTCGTGTTGCACGGCGTGACCGGCAGCGGCAAGACGGAGGTATACCTGCGGGTCATCGAGCGCGTCCTGCGGCTCGGCCGCAGCGCTCTCGTGCTGGTGCCGGAGATCGGATTGACGCCGCAGCTCGTCGGCCGGTTCCGCCAGCGGTTCGAGTTGCCGATGGCCGTGCTGCATTCCGCTCTCACGGATCACGAGCGGCTGCTCGCGTGGCGGGACGCCTTCAGCGGACGGGCGCGGATCGTGCTCGGCACCCGTTCCGCGGTGTTTGCGCCCGTCAGAAGCCTGGGCGTCATCGTGGTCGACGAAGAGCACGATGCATCCTTCAAGCAGCACGAAGGCGGCTTTCGCTACTCCGCACGCGATCTGGCGGTCGTGCGCGCGCAGCGCGCGGGCGTGCCTGTCGTGTTGGGTTCCGCAACGCCGGCGCTCGAGACGCTGCACAACGTCACCCTGGGCCGCTATACGCGCCTGGTGTTGGCTCGAAGGGCGGCCGAGGCGGCGCCACCGCGGATATCACTCCTCGATCTGCGATCGACGGTGATGCGCGCCGGCATCTCCACGCCCGCGGTCCAGGCGATCGAGCGGCACCTCGAAGCCGGTGGCCAGGTGCTGGTGTTTCTCAACCGCCGCGGCTATGCACCGACGCTGCTTTGCACCGCGTGCGGCTGGATCGCGCCCTGCCGCGAGTGCGACGCCCGCCTCACGGTGCATCTTGCCGCCGCCCGGCTGCGCTGCCATCACTGCGGAGCCGACACGGCGCTGCCCGCCCGCTGTCCGCAGTGCGGGTTCGCGGTCAAGCCGGTCGGCCAGGGCACCGAGAAGATCGAGGAGACTCTGGCGACCCTCTTTCCCGGCGCTCCCTGCATCCGACTGGATCGCGACGTAATCAGGCGCCGCGGCGACATGGAGGAGGCCATGAGACGGATGGCGTCGGGCGAGGCGCGCATCCTGGTCGGTACCCAGATGGTGACCAAGGGCCACGACTTTCCCAACGTAACACTGGTCGTCGTGCTGAACGCGGATCAGGGCTTCTTCAGCACCGACTTTCGCGCACCCGAGCGACTCGCGCAGACGGTGGTGCAGGTTGCCGGCCGCGCCGGCCGCGGCGAGAAACCCGGCGAGGTGCTCATTCAGACGGAATTCCCCGATCATCCGCTGCTGCTCAGCCTGCTTGAGGGCGGTTATGAGGGCTTCGCGCGCACGGCGCTGGCGGAGCGGCACCAGGCCTCCTGGCCGCCCTTCAGCCGGCTTGCGGCCGTGCGCGATTCGGCGCGAACTGCGGCGGCGGCGCTGGCGTTTCTGACGCAGGCCCGCGAGGCAGCCGAGGATCTTCGCGCCGATCGCAGCCCGTGGACACGCGCCGTACGGCTTCTCGGCCCGGCTCCCGCCGCGATGGCCAAACGTGCCGGGCGATATCACGCGCAGTTGCTGGTCGAGAGTGCCGACCGCGCGGCGCTGCATCGCTTTCTCGATGCATGGCTGCCGGTCCTGGAGTCTCTGGCGAGCGCGCGGCGAGTCCGCTGGGCGCTCGACGTCGATCCCATCGAGCTTTTCTGATTGGCGAGCGGCCCCTGTGAGAGCCGCCAACGCCGGCGGACTTGCGCCGGGAAACGGCCGCTTGCTCACTTGCTTTTGGACGGGGCTTCGACGGTGCGATTCCGGTAAGATTTCGGGTTCAATCTTCTCTGGATCGTCGACCTCTTGAAACAGGAAATCGAGCAACTCCTCGCGCACGCCGTCGCGTCGCTCGTCGGCGGCGTGCTGCCGGAGCCGCCACCCGCCGCTGCGCTCACCATCGAGCGTACGCGCGATCCACAGCACGGGGATTTCGCGACCAACGCCGCGATGCGTCTCGCGAAGCCGGCGGGGTGCAAGCCGCGCGAACTCGCGCAGAGGATCATCGCCGCCCTGCCGGAGAGCCCGCTGATTGCCCGCACGGAGATCGCTGGCGCCGGCTTCATCAACTTCTTTCTGACGCCCGGGGCCTATGGCCGCGAGCTGATCGCGATCCACGAGCGCGGGCAGCGCTACGGGCAAAGCAGCCTCGGCAACGGCGAGAAGGTGTTGCTCGAGTTCGTCTCGGCCAACCCGACCGGGCCTCTGCACGTCGGGCACGGACGTCAGGCTGCGTACGGCGCCACGCTGGGCAACATCCTGGCTGCCGCCGGATTCGAGGTCTCGCGCGAGTACTACATCAATGATGCGGGACGCCAGGTCGACATCCTCGCGGCCAGCACGTGGGTGCGATACCTGCAAGCCTGCGGCGAAACGCTGCCCTTTCCGGAGAACGGTTACCGCGGCGAGTACGTGCGCGCACTCGCGCGCAAGGTGCTCGCGACCGAAGGAGAGGCGCTCAGGTGTCCCGCGGCAACCGTGCTCGCCGGCCTGCCGCCGGATGCGCCGGAGGGGGATAAGGAGATCTACATCGATGCGCTCATCGCGCGCGCCCGTGACCTCATTGGCACGGAGGGCTTCGGCCGCATGCTCGAGCACTCGCTGACGGCGATGCTTGCCGACATTCGCGACGATCTCGGTCAGTTCGGCGTGACCTTCGATCAGTGGTGTTCCGAGCGCGCGCTCGAGCAGAGCGGCGCGATCGAGCGCGCGCTCGCGCGGCTCGAGCGCGAGTCGCGCCTGTACCGCAAGGACGGCGCCACCTGGTTCCGCGCGACCGAGTTCGGCGACGAGAAGGATCGCGTGGTGGTGCGCGAGAACGGGCAGAGGACCTACTTCGCTTCCGACATCGCCTATCATCTGGAGAAGCGCGAGCGCGGCTTCGAGCGCCTGATCGACGTGCTCGGCGCCGACCATCACGGCTACGTGGCCCGTGTGCGGGCGGGACTCACCGCGATGGGAGAGCCCGGGGATTGCCTCGAAGTCAACCTGATCCAGTTCGTGAGCCTGTTCCGCGGCGGCGAGAAGGTGCCGATGGGCAAGCGCGAGGCGCAGTTCGTGACGCTCCGCCAGCTGCGCGAGGAGGTCGGCAACGATGCCTGCCGGCTCTTCTATCTGATGCGCAGCCACGAGCAGCCGCTCGATTTCGATCTCGAGCTCGCCAAGTCCCGCACCAACGAGAACCCGGTCTACTACATCCAGTACGCGCACGCGCGGGTCGCGAGCGTCATGAAGCAGCTTGCATCGCGCAATCTCCTCTTCGATCGTGACCAAGGACTGTCGAGCGTCGGGCTCTTGACCGGCGCGCACGAGCAGGCGGTGCTCGGGGCCCTGGTGCGTTATCCGGAGGTGCTGGAGCAGGCGGCACTGAGCCGCGCTCCCCACGTCATCGTGCATTACCTGCGCGAGCTCGCCAACACCTTCCATACGTACTACAACGCCGAGCAGTTCATCGTCGGCGAGGCGGCGATGCGCAATGCCCGCATCGCGCTCGTGCTCGGAGTTCAACAGGTGATTCGCAACGGCCTGACCCTGCTCGGCGTCTCGGCGCCCGAGAGCATGTAAGTCCAGCAGCATGCCTCGACTGACCACCCGCGACTACAAACGCACCTCCCGCAGCGGCAGTGCCGCCCGGTTGAAGGAATTCGGCCTCGGTGTGCTGCTCGGGGTTGTGCTGACGAGCGCCGCGTTCCTAGTCTCGGGGGCGCATGCGCGCCACCGTGCCGCGGCGATGTCCCGCGGTCACGCAATCGGCGAGGCATCCGGCGCCGCGCCGCACGCGCCGGCTCCCGACGACGACTCGACCAATGGTTCCGGGGCCGCCGACGCTTCCAGTTCCGAGGGATCACCGCAATCCGCCTCGGCGCATGCCGGAGTGCCCGCTCCGCAGTACGACTTCTACCGCATGCTGCCGCGTTTCAAGGTCCCCGTGCCTCACGATGAGGATCATCCCTCCCAGGCCCCAACGCCCGCGGCGGCTCAGCCGGACCCGCGCCCTGAGGCATCGGGTCCCACGTATTTGCTGCAGGTCGGCTCGTATCGCAGCAGTGACGAGGCCGACCAGGTCCGCGCCCGTCTGGCTCGCGTGGGCATCTCCGCACAGGTGCGGCGCATCGTCGAAGGGAAGACGACTTGGAATCGCGTGCGCATCGGACCGCTCACCGATGCCGAGCTCGCGAAAGTCCGCGACCAGCTGCGGACGGCCAACATCCACGCGTTGCTGATTCGCGCCGACCGGTAGCGGACCGCCTCAATCGTCGTCGTGATGAGGCACGTGCGCGCTCACCTGCGCGGCTATGGCGGCGGGATCGGCGCCCGCCAACGGATAGGATTTCGACCACGACACCGAGCCGTCATCCACCGTTATGATCTTGATCGTGAGCTGCTGATCGGGCGCGCTGCCCGCTACCGCGCCATAGACGATGTAGTTGGACGCATGAGCATGCCCCTGCACCATCGCGGTCGATGCATCGAGCGTGGGCAGCGGCTGCTCAGCCAGTGCCACCTGTCCGTGGCGGGCGATGGCGAGTCGCCCATAGACTTGGGTAAATACCGCGGCTGCGAGCTTCTGCGCCGCGGCATCGCCCGCGGGCGCCGCGAAGGGAATGGCGAGCACGGGAGCAAAGGTGGATGAGTCGTCCTTGGCCGCGGCGGGAATCTCCTTGGCGATCTGCGCGAGCAGTTGGGTCGTATCGGCCGCGGTCCAGTTGCCAGGATGAGTCGCGCCGATTTGCCGCAGCGTCTCGGCCTGCGAGGAGGAAATCTCCGGCGTTCGCTCGTGATGCGAGGGGGTGCAGCCACGCGCCATGAGAAGGATGGCGAGCCAGCAGTAGATGCCGATCCTTATCCAGCGCGGAAAGCGCATGAAAGCGGCCCACGCGGTCTGCAAGGCCCATCCCACGATCTGAAACCAGAAGCGCACCCGCTGTCCGGGCTCCTCGCGCGGCAGTGGCGGAAATGGCCGCGCCGCGGTGCCACCGGCCTTCGCCGCCGGCGGCGCCGCTTGCCCGGCACGCCAGGCATCCTCGTCGGGGCGGGCAGAGCCCCCGCGTGTTGCGCGCGGGCGCTCGCCGCTCGATTGTGGCGCGCTGCCGCCGGCAACGAGACGCCGGCAGACCGCCTCGAGTGCGGCGGTCGTCTGCCCGTCAGGGAGCCGCAGCCACTGCACCGCGCGAAACTTCTCCGGGACGCGCGCGCCCGCCTCGACCGTCGAATCGATGACGACCGGCAGCAGAAATACGTGATCGTCCGCCATGTCGAGCGTCCGCTCGACCGCGAGCCGCCATTCGCGGCGAAAATAGCCTTCATGACGCGCCTCGGTGTGGGCCGAGATGACCGGCATGAAGTAGGTGCATTCGCGGATCTGTCGCCGGATCTTCTGATCCCACGCATCCCCGCCGATGAGCTCGCTCTCGTCGTACCACACCTCGAGTCCGAACGCCGGCAGGGCGTCGCGGATCAGCTGCGCGGCACGGCGATCCTCCGAGGCATAGCTGAGGAACACCGTGGGTCGCGCAGTAACGGAAGCTTCGGAGTCTGACATTGGCGTCAACAGTTGGGACTACTTTCCCGCCGCACTCTCGCCCTCGCGCAGGTAGCGTCTCTCACCGCTGCCGGGGTCGTAATAAACCTCCATGGTATCGCCGGTCGTCGGGTCCACGAAGCGCTCCCCGGTGCGCTCCCAGCGCGCTCCGGTCGGTGGTGTGGAGTTGCGATAGCGCCACCGCTCGAAGACGGTGCCGAGAACGATGACCGACCCGATGCAGACTAAGTTGATGCCCGGTCCGCGCGCGCCCGCCGCGATCAGCAGCGCCCCCGCCGCGACGGCGATGCCTCCCAGCCCGAGGACGATGGCACGCAGCGTCATCCGCCCGCCTTCTCCAGCACGACCGCCGTGCCGTACGCGACGATCTCGCTCATCGTCTGGCCGATCTCCGCGGAGTCGAAGCGCATCATGACGATGGCGTTGGCCTGCATGAGGGTCGCATTCTTGACCATGCGATCGACCGCATGACGACGCGCCTCCTCGAGCAGTTGCGTGTATTCGGTGATCTCGCCACCGGCGAGCGAGCGCAGTCCCGCCATGATGTTCCCTCCGAGGCCGCGGCTGCGCACTACGACTCCGAACACCTGACCCTTGACGTCTCTGACGTGATATCCCGGGACGTTCTCAGTCGTGACGACCAGCATGACTTTCCCCTCGACGGCGGCTGTGTGATGAAATGACGGCCGGCGGAGCCGCCGGGCCGGAAGTATAGCCCAGGGCCTTAAGCGCAGCCCGCCGCGCCGGGGAAAGGACATTCCGCATCGGGGCCGAGCCCCGGATCGCGGCGAATCGAGTCGAATCTGCGCGAACGGGTGCCGAAGATCCCCTGGCATGGTCGCGATGCGGGCGGCTAGGCTGCCGCACGTCGATCTGCGCAGGAGTGGCTCGGATGGCTCGCAGGAAAACCCGTTCGGCGGCGGCGATGTCGTCACAGGCCCGCTATCGTCTCGCCGTGGCCTATCTCAACGCCATGCTCGATGACGCCGGCCCGGAGGAGTTGGCGGCCGCGCTCGGGCGCATCGCGCATGCCTCGGGCGGGCCAAGGTTGGCGGAAAAGGTGGAGCTCAGCGCCGGCTCGCTTTACCGCACGTTATGTCGTCGCGGTAATCCGGAGCTGCGGAGCGCGAGCGCCTTGCTGAAGGCCATGGGCATGCGGCTCGTGCTGGAGCCGTTTCCCGGCGCGCATCCGCCTGCGCGGAAACGGGCCTCCGAGGCGCCACGGCACGGAACTTGCGTCGGCTCGTCTGCCGGAAGATTTCAGAGAGACAGTCATGGGTGAGGTCATACATGTGGCCTTCGGCACGGAGCGCGAGTGGGAACAGACTCGGGCGAAGACGGTCGACGGCCTGGTCGCGATCGGCTCGCTGTTTGGCGACGATGAATCGCTGATGCGCGCCAAGGCCGACTGTGTTTACCAGATACTTCGTCAGATCGTGGAGGAAGTTCCGACCGTACAGATCACCACCAAGCTGCCCGAGAATCTATCGACCGAGCAGCTCGATCTGCTGACCAGCGCGATCAAGGAGGCGGCGTTGAAGGGCATCGAGATCGCCATGACCCACTCGGTGCAAGTGCTGATGGCCTCGATCTACGACCTCTGCACCTCGAAGCTGCACGCACGGCCTTCTTGAATTCGAAGTCGCCGGCGGCGCTCCGGGCAGCGAGCCCGGTCACTTGATTCGGTCTCGTTCATTTGCCTTCGGATGGCGCGAGAACCAACACGTAACGGATGGCCAGCCCTTAAGGTGGCGCGGCGTCGCTGCAAAGCAGCAGCAACGCCGTGCCCTCGGGCGCGAAGAGCAGGGCATTCGTCCTGGCGTCGAGCACCCCTGGCGGCCGCTCGATCCTTCCGATACCGAGCTCACGCAGGCGAGCGATGCGCGCGGGCATCCCGGTGTCGGCGAAGACGAGCAGCGGCTCCGCGAAGAATCGCGGCCGATGCAGGGCGAGCCTGATCGAATCACACCCCACGCTCAGATGCGGATAGGGCTGGGCCTGCTCCTCCTCGGCGACGAATCCGAGCGTCTCCCAGAAGGCCCGGACCCGGCCAAAATCCGCTGCCGGCATGCCCAGCGCCCGGAATTCCCCGCAACTCGATGTCTCGAGTGCCGAGCGCGCCGGCGGCGAAAACGTCCGCGCCTCGAGTAGTCTCACCGTCTGGCCGGCCGGATCGCAAAAGCCGACTTCGTGAAAGACTTCGCCGCCGATGTTGACTGTCGAGAGCCCGACCCCCAGCTGCTCGAGCGCCGGCACCCGGTCAGCAACTCCCGGATGCACGAAGGTCAGCGCGGGAGATGCAAGCCGCCCCTGGTGCAGGCCGATGCATACCCTGCCGTCGGTGAGCACGCCGTAGGGATGCGGCCAGATATCGCCCGTCTGCGCCTGGCTGAATCCCAGCCGCTCGTAGAACTCCACTGACGCGCGAATGTCCGCCGTTGCGATCCCGATCTCGAGAAAGCGCCCGAGCATGCTGTTACCGGCTAAAAGACCCCGGCGGCGCCTTTTGGCGGCCAGCCCACAGACTCATCCGGGCTCGCGGGCCATGGAGCGGCCCGACCCGCTTACTCATTCGCTCTCGGACGGGAGGCAGGTTGGGTGCTGTTGGCCGCTTCGGGCCAATCCAACGAGGTCCATCCCTGGCAGTGTCTCGCGATGTGGTGCGCGAGAAAGCGAGCGTGCTCGGGACGGGCATTGAGCGCGGGCACGTACTCGAAACGCTGGCCGCCGGCGCGCAGGAAGTAATCACGGTTCTCGATGCCGATTTCCTCGAGCGTCTCGAGGCAATCCACCGCGAATCCCGGACACACCACCGTCACATCGCGCACTCCCTGGCCCGGAAGCTGCGCCAGCACCTCGCTCGTGTAGGGCTTGAGCCATCCGGCCGGACCGAAGCGCGACTGAAAGCTGACGCTCCACTCGCCATCGCGCAGCATCAGCTCTTCGGCGAGCAGGCGCGCGGTCTTTTGGCACTTGCAGAAGTACGGATCCCCCTGATGGAAGTAGCGCTCGGGGATGCCGTGAAACGAAATCAACAGGTGCCGCGTCCGGCCATGGGTCTGCCAGTGCTCGAGCACGCTCGCGCGCAGCGCATCGATGTACTCGGGCTGATCGTGGTACTCCGCGACCAGGCGCAGCTCCGGGAGCCAGCGCCAGCGGCCGAGCTCCCTGGACACCTGGTCGTAGACGGCTCCGGTCGTCGCGCCGCAATACTGTGGGAAGAGCGGCAGCACCAGCACGCGCT
>Ga0335074_10012480_pt1 | contig 11912 bp, 6 predicted proteins | sample Lox_Sample_23_FD_206715 | JGI IMG/M metagenome (GOLD analysis project Ga0335074, IMG submission 206715) | Soil microbial communities from Loxahatchee National Wildlife Refuge, Florida, United States - Lox_Sample_2.3 | ecosystem: Environmental > Terrestrial > Soil > Wetlands | place: USA: Florida...
GCGCGTCCGTCATCTCCGGCCTCTCATTCACCGCGACCGACACCGACGCCCGCGTCGCAGTTGTGGACGCCGGGTATGCCAAGACGCAGGACCTGAAGACCGGGTCGGTCCTGACGATCGATGAGATGAAGTTCACGGTCATCGGCCTCGTCCGCCAGGCGCAGGCCACCAGCCCACCAGATGTGTACATCCCGCTCGCGCGAGCCCAAGCGATGCCGCTGTACGCTGGCGGCGCGAGCAGCCTGACCGGCGCGGTGACCACGATCTACGTCGCCGCCGCAAGCGCTGCCGACATCAATACGGTCAGCAAAGAGATCTCAGCGCTGCTGCCCGGCACCACGGTAACAACCCAAGCCAGCCTGGCCGGTGAGGTCACCGGGTCGGCGTCCAGCGTGGCCAGGCTGGCTAGCGAACTGGGCCGGTGGCTGGCCGTGCTGGTGCTGATCGCCGCGTTCGCGGTGGCCTGCCTACTGACAATGGCGGCCGTGGCCAAGCGCACCGCCGAGTTCGGCACGCTGAAAGCGCTCGGCTGGCGAACCCGGCGGATCGTGGCCCAGGTGCTGGGCGAGTCGGCGGCTATGGGCATCGTCGGCGCCGCAGCCGGGGTCGGCCTCGGGTTCGCGGGCGCGGCGATCATCTCCACGGCAGCGCCGAAGCTATCCGCCGCGGTCCCGGCCCCCTCCGCTGGATTCGCGCTGGCGGCGGGTCAGGGGGCAGGCCCCGGCCCGGGCGGCGTCCCCCGCAGCCCCAGAGCCATGGCGTCGCATCTGGTCGCCGTCCCGCTGCATCCGTCGGTCACCACAAGCGTGATCGTGCTGGCCGTGATCCTGGCCGTGGCCGGCGGGCTGCTGGCAGGGTCGCTCGGAAGCTGGCGGATCGCCCGGCTGCGGCCCGCCGACGCCCTGTCGCGGGTGGCCTGACCCGCCCTGGCAAGACCTTCAGCAGACAGGAGGCGACGGGTGTACAAGCTCACCGAAGTAACCAAGGTCTACCACAAGGACCGCCGCACCGTGGCGGCCATCAAGACCTTGGACCTGGTCATCGCCGACGGCGAGTGGCTGGCCGGGCGCGCTACATTTCACGGATTTTTGCGGCGCGAACCGGAACAAACCATCTCAGGCCGCGGACAAAATCGATGAAAGGTCGTCGCGGGACTCAACTTTCACGGCTGCCGTACGCCCGTATCGGGATGAAGCGGGCGCCGGGGCGTACCGCGGCCGTGAAATGTGGGGGGCCGTGAAATGTGGGGGAAGGACACGGCGTCGGCGGCAGGCCGGGCGGTGACGTTAGCCCTGGCGGGCTTGGCAAATCGCCCAGGCCGCATTAATCAGGCCAATATGGCTGAAGGCTTGCGGGAAGTTGCCGATCAGTTCGCCGCTGTCCGAGTCGATCTCCTCGGCCAGCAGGCCGACGTCGTTCATCGCGGCGATAGCCCGCTCGAAGGTGGCGGTGGCTGCGTCGACGTCACCGGCCATGACCTGAGCCTGCGCTAGCCAGAACGTGCACAGCAGGAAGGCGCCTTCTCCGCCGGTCAGCCCGTCGTGAGTGAGATAACGGTAGACGAGCCCGCGCCTGTCGGTGAGCCTGGTGGCGGTCGCGTCGATGGTCGCTTTCATCCGAGGGTCATCGGCGGGCAGGAACCCGGTAATGGCAAGCATCAGGTTGGCCGCGTCCAGCGCCTCGCTGTCGAACGCCTGGGTGAAGGCACCAGCTCTCTCATTCCAGCCGCGGGCCAGGATCGCGCACCGGATCTCGTCCCTGGCGGCGGCCCAGTCGATGACCCGGTCCTCGGCACCGAGATAGCCCGCCAGCGCGATCGCACGGTCCAGGGCCACCCAGCACATCAACTTGCAGTACAGGAAATGCTGCGGTTCGCCGCGGGACTCCCAGATGCCCTGATCCTTCTCCCGCCAGCGGACAGCCGCGGTGTCGGCGGCTGCGGTGAGGAACCGCTGAGTCTCGGGGTCGAGCGCACCGAGCTCGTCGGCCAGCAGATGCGCGGTACCAAGCAGTTCGCCGTAGATGTCCAGCTGCCGCTGGGTCCATGCGTTATTCCCGACCCGGACTGGCCGGCTGGCCCGCCAGCCCCGCAGGTGCGACAATTCGCGCTCGGACAGGTCGCGCTCGCCACCGACCCCGAACATGATCTGCAGGTCCAGCGTCGGCTGCGGCTGGGATGCCGCGGCGTGGGCGAAGAAGTCGAAGAACTTGCTGGCTTCGTCAGGGCAGGCTGCGACCCAGAGGGCGGCCATGGTCAGGCTCGCGTCCCGCACCCAGGTGTAGCGGTAGTCCCAGTTCCGCTCACCGCCGATGCTTTCCGGCAGCGAGGTAGTCGGCGCTGCCACGATTGCCCCAGTCGGCACGAACGTCAGCGCTTGCAGGACCCGACCGGAATGGTGCACTAGCTCTCGCCAGGGTCCTTCGTAGCTCTGGTGGATGGCTGACCAGGAGCGCCAGCTTTCGATGGTGTCTGCCAGCCGCCCGTCGATCTCTTCGGAGCTCCAGGCGGACGCCGCAGGCGCGCCGAGCTGTGCGTACCCCATCGCGAATGCTGCGCTCTGGCCTGCCGAAAGGCGGAACCGAGCGGTGGCGGTTGCGCCAGCCACGGTGAACGGAACCGGGGTAGACAGCAGCAGCCGGTGGGCGCCACCCTGGGCGGCCAGTCCGCTGGCAACCGGGATAAGCATCGGCTGAATCAGACCGTACTCCGGCCGCGGCTCATAGCTGACCTGCGCTTCGATCTCGCCAGCTGTGCAGGACAGTCGGCGCAACAGCGCGCCAGGCGCCTCCTGACCAAGGTCGTGGCCGCGCTCACCAGGGCCGACGGCCAGCGCGTCGGTGAGCACCGCGGTGCCGCCGCTTCCGTCGGCGGCGGCGAAGGTTGTCTCCAGCACCATCGTCCGGTCCGCGTAGCGGCGGCTGACCCGGTACTCTCCAACCGGCCGGATCGAGAAATGCCCGGCATCGGCGTCCAGGAGGCGACCGAAGATGGTAGGCGAGTCAAACCGCGGGCAGCAAAGCCAGTCCACCGAGCCGTCCCGGCTGACCAGAGCCGCCGAGTGGCAGTCCGATATCAGCGCGTAATCGCCGATCGGCAAACTGTCCATCGCGATTCCCATGCTAAGCGGCTGGCAGATTCCGACCTGGATCAGGTGCAGGGAGACGGCTCTGCCGAGCACCGCGACGCCGCACGCGCATACCTGGAGCTGAACGAAATCCACGGTCAGTACATCCACGGCGTCCCGGATCCGTCTCAGATCGATCCGGATTACTGGGTGATCGACAAGGCGCTCATCGACCGGCCTGGTATAGCCGAGATCATGCTCGATTTGCGCCATGACATCCGGAACAACGTGCCGGCCTTCGAGGCGATGCAGCAGTTCATCAGAGACCGCAAGCCACCCACGCTCGTCGTGACCGGCGCCAACGACGAGATCTTCCCCGGCCCGGTCGTGCGGCAGATCCTGGCAGTCATCCAGCTGCCGAATTTCACGCCCTCGACGCCGGACACTTCGCGCTCGAAGACAAGGCGGCTCCGATCGCCGGACTCATGCAGGACTTCCTCAGGCGCAGCATCCCGCAGGAAGTGGCCAGGAGTTAGGCGAGCGCTTCCAGCGTTGCCAGTGCCCCGCGCTCGTGCAGAGAGGCGAGCACCGACCGGTAGGCAGTGACGAAGCGCGGATCGTCTGCGAGTGACCCGAACAGCTCGCGGTTAGCGATGAACGCATCAGGGCTGCCGCGCTGGCTCCGCGCGAGCCGGGTCAGCGTGTCCGCGAGCCGGTCGACAACTTCTATCGGATCGCCTTGCTCGTCGACTCCCTCGGCGTACCTGGCCCAGCTAGCCACGATGGCGGCTGAGCGGCTGATCTCGCCGCCAGCGGCGAGCTGCTCTCGTGCAACCGGCAGAACCCACTTCGGGATCCGGTCTGAGCTGTACGCGCACAGCCGGGCGATGGTGTCCCGGACCTGCGGATTGGCGAAGCGCTCGATGAGCAGCTGCTGGTACGCATCAAGATCGACGCCTGGTACCGGCGGCAGCGTCGGGGCGGCTTCCCGTTTCATGTAGCCGATCAGGAAGTCCGCGACCATCGGGTCCTGTGCCGCCTCGTGCACTAGCCGGTACCCGGCCAGGTAGCCGAAGTAGCACATGGCCTGATGGCTGCCGTTGAGCAAGCGCAGCTTCATGAGCTCGTACGGCTCGACCCGGTCCACGAGCTGCACCCCGGCGTCCTGGTAGGCCGGCCGGCCTGTCGTGAAGTGGTCCTCGAGCACCCACTGCGTGTATGGCTCGCAGACGACTGGCCACTGGTCATCGAGCCCGAACTGGTCGCGGACCTCGGCCTTGTCAGCCTCAGTCGTGGCCGGCGTGATGCGGTCGACCATCGAGTCCGGGAAACGCACCTCATGCTCGATCCAGTCGGCCAGGTCCGGGTTCTTCAGCCGGGCGAAGGCAGTGATCGCCCGCTTCGATAGCTGGCCGTTGCCCTGCAGGTTGTCGCAAGACATGACTGTGAAGGGAGCAACGCCGTCGCTACGGCGGCGCGCTAGCGCCTCGGTTATCAGGCCGAAGACGGTCTGCGGAACCGCGCCGCGGTTGAGATCGCGACGCACGGCGGGGTTCGATGCGTCGAACTTTCCGGTGACGTCGTCAACGTTGTACCCGCCCTCGGTAATGGTCAGCGAGACGATCCGGGTCGTCTCAGCTGCCAGCTTGCTGACGACAGCCTCCGGATCGTCAGGCGCGAAAAGGTATTCCACGATGGACCCGATCACACGTGGCTCATACCGCCCGTCGCTGTGCTTGAGTACGAGCGTGTACAGGCCGTCCTGCGCGGCCAGTACCTCTTGCATTCGCCGGTCCGCGGGCATCACGCCGACGCCGCAGATGCCCCAGTCGAGCCTGGCACTCGCAGTGACCGGGTGGCCAGCCGACTGGCTGCCAGACATTAGCCGGTCGTGATACATCGCCTCGTGCGCGCGATGGAAGCCGCCGACGCCGAAGTGGACGACGCCGGGCGTGACGAGCTCCCGGTCATAGGCCGGCACCGGCAGCCTGGTGCTCCAGTAAGCCAGCGTCCGTGCGTTGAGCGGCCGCAGCGGCACAGCGGGCGACGTCAGGCGCTAATGAGCGTACGGGCCGCGGCGGCGATCTTGTCGGCTGTCAGCCCGGCGGCCCCGAGCAGCTCGTCCGTCGTCCCTGAGCCGGGCATCTCGGTGACGGCCAGGTGAGTGACCGCTGCGCCGCCGAGTCCGCGTTCGGCTAGCACTTCGAGCACCGCCTCGCCGAGCCCGCCCTCAGGATGGTGGTCTTCGGTCAGTACCAGCCGTCCGGTGTCGAGGGCTGCGTCGGCCACGGTATCCGCGTCGATCGGCTTGATGCTGTACAGATCGATGACGCGAGCCGGGATGCCGTCCTTGCTGAGAAGCTCCGCGGCGGCCAGGCAGTTGTGCAGGGTGACGCCGGCTCCGATGAGCGTGACCTGGTCATTGGCCGTTTCCTTCAGCACCTTGCAGCCGCCGATGGGGAACTGCTCGCTCACCGGGTAGAGGACCGGATACGCGCCCCGGGTGGTCCGCATGTACTTGATGCCACGGTGATCCGCCATTGCCGCGACCAGCGCAGCCGTGCTCGCGGCATCGCTCGGGTACAGCACGGTTGACCCGTGCACGGCGCGCATCATGGCGAGGTCTTCCAGCGCCATCTGCGACGGTCCGTCGGCTCCGATCTCGACGCCGGCGTGTGAGCCGACAAGGCTGATATCGGCCGCCGAGATCGCCGCCATCCGGATGAAGTCGTAGGCGCGTGTGAAGAACGCCGCGAACGTCGACGCAAACGGCCGGTAGCCCCGGACGCTCATGCCGACCGCGGCGGCGACCAGTTGCTGCTCGGCAATGAACATCTCGAAATACCGTGCCGGGTGCGCCTCGGCGAACTCCACCGCGAACGTCGAGTTGCTGACCTCGCCGTCCATCGCGACCACGTCCAGTCGCGCGCCGACGGCTGCCAGCGCGTCGCCGTAAGCCTTCCTGGTAGCGACTTTGGCGCCGACGTCGTAGCTCGGCATGCGCACCGTGGCCGTCCCCGGCTCGGGATGCTCTGGCCGGCCGGATGACTCCGGTAGCGGGCCGCGAACGCGCAGGTTGCGTTCGCCGCCGAGCTCGAGGATCGCGCGCTCGGCCATCTCGGCAGGGAGCGGCTTGCCGTGCCAGTTCTCCTTGTCCTGCACCTCGCTGAACCCGCGTCCCTTCTCGGTGCGGGCGAGGATCACCACCGGCTGCTCGCCAGCCAGGCTGCCCGCGTCCGCGAGGGCGGTGTCGATGGCAGCGATGTCGTGCCCGTTAATCTGCAGGACCCGCGCGCCGAACGCCTCGGCGCGGCGCGTATAAGCGGCGAGATCCCAGGACAGCTCGGTCGGCCCGCGCTGTCCGAGCCGGTTCACGTCGATCATGGCGATCAGGTTCGACAAGTGGTAATACGAGGCTTTGTCCAGCGCCTCCCACATGGAGCCTTCAGCCATCTCACTGTCGCCGCAGAGCACCCAGACCCGGTACGGCAGCTTGTCCAGGTAGCGGCCGGCGAGCGCCACCCCGACGCCGTAGGGCAGACCCTGCCCCAGCGAGCCGGTCGCTACGTCGACCCACGGAAGTACCGGCGTCGGGTGACCCTCGAGCCGTGAGCCGAACCTGCGGTAACCGGTCATCAGCTCCTCGTCCGACACCACGCCCACCGCCTTGAAGACCGAGTACAGCAGCGGCGAGGCATGTCCCTTGGAGAAGATCAGGTGGTCGTTGGCCGGCTCACCCGGAACGTCCCAGTCGTAGCGCAGATGCCTGCCGACGAGCACCGCCAGCAGGTCGGCAGCCGACATGCTGGAGGTCGGATGCCCGGAACCGGCCGACGTGCTCGACCGGATCGAGTCCACCCGGAGTTGCTGGCCCAGCTCACGCAGTTCGTCAAGCGAGGCAAGGTCCACGGTCGTCGGTGCCAGGTAACCTGTCATGCCGCACTCCCCGCGGGCGCCAGCCGACGCAGGCCCGGCCCGCTATCTCAGCCGCTCTGCCATGTCAGAGCGAACTAGCCAAAGAGTCCCGTACCCGGACTGCGACATGCAGAACATCGCGACAGCCGGCGACGCCCGGTCCAAGATCAATGGGGTGATGACGCTTTGAGAGTGTCCGCCGCGTAAGCAGAGATCGCTGTAGTATGCGGGTTTTGTCAGCGCGGTCTGCTGCTCGACAACCGGGGAGCAAATTATGGGGGCTAGCGACATGCGGTTCACTCACCAGGCGCTCGCCGCCGCAGGCGCCGTTATCGCATTAGTGCTATCCGGTGCGTCAGGTGCCGCCGTTGGCAGCACGGCGCCGTCCAGCCAGTCAGGGGCGGCTGGCCAGGCTAGCGCGGCCAGCACGCGAGGCACGGTCAAGACGGGCTCGATTGTCCGGTTCAACGTCGCGGCGACCCACTCGCCGGAGCTCGAGCACATGCTGGCCGGCCGGCCCGGCGCCTCGCCCAGAGCCGCGAGCAGGCCGGCCGGCCTGTCCGCAGCGGCATCGACCGTACAAGGAGTCGACGTCTCGTCCGCCCAGCATCCGAACGGGGCGGCTATCAACTGGGGCGAGGTCGCGAACACGGACGGCTACAAGTTCGCGTTCGTCAAGGTGTCCGAGGGCTCTTACTACGTCAACCCGTACTACGCTGCCGACGCGGCCGGGGCGCAGTCTGCCGGGATGTTCGTCGCGCCGTACGCGTTCGCGATCCCGAACTACTCCGGTGGTGCCCTGCAGGCCGACTACGCGCTGGACAATTCCGGCTACGCGGCGGACGGCCGCATGCTGCCACCGATCCTCGACATCGAGTACGACCCGTACGCAGCTGAGGACGGCACGAACGAGTGTTACGGCCTCACGGATGCTGAGATGGTCGCCTGGATCAGCGCGTTCAGTGCCGAGATGCAGCGGCGGACCGGCCAGCATCCGGTGATTTACACGACTTCTGGCTGGTGGGATACGTGCACAGGCGACAGCACCGCATTGGCTGCCGACCCGCTGTGGATAGCGAACTACGAGGTCTCTTCTCCGGCCGTGCCCGCGGCGTGGTCGACCTGGGCCTACTGGCAGTACACATCGTCGGCGACCGTGCCGGGGATCAGCGGCAGTAACGGCAACACCGACACGAGCTACCTGAGCAGCACTGCTCTGGAACTCGCCGCGCCGGCTAGCCAGAGCAACCGGGTCGGCACGGCAGTAAGCCTCCCGCTGAACGCGCTGACTGCCGCCCCGGCCGTGACGTACAGCGCGACCGGCTTGCCCCCTGGCACCCAGATTGCCGCCGTGACCGGAGCGGTCAGCGGGACGCTGCCAGCGACGCCGGCCTCGTTTCCCGTCGTAGTAACTGCAGCAGCCGGAGGCGACCCGAGCGCGACGCAAGCGTTCAGCTGGTACGTGCATAGGAGAGTCACGCTGGCCAGGATGGCCAGCCAGGCGGCAACGATCGGTGCACCAGTGCGCTATCAGGTCCGGGCGAAAGACGGGCTGAGCGGCTGCACGCTGCAGTTCTCGGCTTCCGGGCTGCCTCCTGGCCTGGCGATCAGCAGCTGCGGGATGATCTCCGGGTGGCCGGCCCGGGCCGGCAGTTACACGATCACGGTGCGTGCCACCGACAGCTCTGGTGCGACCGTTGCTCAAGGCTCACTTGGCTGGAAGGTGACCAGGGCAACCGGCCGCGGACCCGGCGGGCACATCCAGTTGGAGCGGAACGGCAAGTGCCTGGCTGAGCGGAGCCCGATCGTGATCGGAATCCAGACCTGCAGCCGCACCGCTACCGATGAGGACTGGACGATCGCTGCCGACGGTTCGCTGCGGATTCGCGACAGGTGCCTGGCGCCAGAGTCGGCCACCGGGGCAGCAGCTGCTGCACTGGACATCACCTCGTGCACTGGCGCCCAGCGCTGGGAGCTGCGCTCGAACGCCGTGCTGGTCTACGTCAGCAGCGGCCGTTGCCTGGCCGACACCGGCAACAGGAACGGCGCGCGCGCTGTCGCCGCAGTCTGCCAGGCAACGTCGAACGCTACCGGCAGCGCCAGCACGCCAAGTCAGAGTCAGCAGTGGACGCTGCCTGCAGGTCCGCTGACCTCGGACATCGCGGGGTACTGCGCGAGCAGCCTGCATCCTGCGGCGGGTCCGTCCAATGCCGTCACGCTGCGAAGCTGCGCGACCTCGGCATCGCAGAACTGGATGCTCGAGCCAGACGGCGCACTGAGCGCGGGCGGCAAGTGCCTGCGCACCGTTGGCGCTTCCGCGTCAACCGGCACGCTGCTGCACCTGGGGAGCTGCGCGCCGGGGACTCCCGGACAGGTGTGGCTGCTGGCCGGCGGCCCGATCGGGGTGCAGCTGGTGAACCCGGCGGTCGGCTTGTGCGTAGCCGACCCGGACGACCTGGCCAGCGCCGGGGAAACGCTGCGGCTCGGTCCGTGCGTGGCCGGAGATCCCGGTACCTGGTGGCGCGTCAGCTAACTCGCCCCGCCCGCCACGCTGAGCTCCCTGGGGAGGCCTCCCCACGGAACATTGACGCACGTCACGGGCTCGCCTATGGTCCCGGTAGCTAGTGACGAAACGGACAGGACAGATTCCCGGCATGCTGCTGATCGTGATGTTTGAGTCTGGCACCTGGCGGGTGAAGCCCGGTGAGCAGTTCACCTTCGGCCGCGCCAAGACCTGCACGCTCGTCTTGCCAGATTCCGACCGCGGAGTCTCTCGCAATGCCGGCTGCCTGGACTTTCGCGGCGGCTTGTGGTGGCTGGCCAACACGAGCGCGTCGTCGATGCTCTACCTGGCCGGAGACCTCGGCTTCAAGGCGGATATCCCGCCGGGGATGGCGCTGCCGCTGCAGCAGTGGCACGCGAAGGTCCGGATAGACGGCATCCTCGACAGCTACACGGTGCGGATGCGGCTGCCAGATCTCGACGAGGAGGCGGATGCGGACGACGAGCCGAGCCTGGTCGTTGCCGTCCCCGACGCGCTGGAACGACGGATCACTAGCACGAGATTGCGGGCCCCGCTCAACGATGACGACCGGCTTGTCCTCGCGGCTCGGTTCGAGGAATACCTGACCTGGAGGCACTCAGGCGCGGCAGCCCCGCGCAGCGCACGGGAGGCAGCAGACCGCATCGGCTGGCGGCCGCACACTGTGGCAAAGCGATGCGAGAACATCCGCAATCGCTATGTCCGGATCGGTGTTCCCGGCCTTCGCGGCCCGCGCGCGCTGGAGGAGCTGGCCGCGCTGCTGATCTCGACTGGCGAGCTCACCGGGGACGACTTGCGGCGCCTGCCGCCTCGGTCGTCAGCTGACTCACAGCTGGCAGGCCCTCCGGGGGCAGCTGGCCGTCCGCTGGCAGCTGCCCGGCCGCCGTCGGCTGCCCCTGCACAGGCCGGACTGTCGGCTGGGCCGCTGATCGCCGCACCGCCCGCTGCGAGCCCCGAGCCCGCGGCGTCGCAGCCCGAGCCCGCGTCCGCAGTATCTCCTGAGGAGGCTTGGGCCGTCGAACCGCCGACGGAAGAGCAACCGCCAGCGGCACCGCAGCCGTCGCCGGAAGACTCACCGCCGCCGGCGGCTGCGGTCAGCCGACCAGGGTCTTGACGGCGCTGGTCATCTCGGCCAGCGCTTTCTTGGCGTCGGCGAAGTACATGCTGGTCTTGGGGTTGACGTAGAGCTCGTTGTCGATGCCGGCGTAGCCGTGGCCCATGGATCGCTTGATCACGATGATGCTCTTGGCCTGGTCGACGTCGAGGATCGGCATGCCCGAGATGGCCGTTCCGGCCCGGCGGGCGGCGGGGTTGGTGACGTCGTTGGCCCCGATGACCAGCGCCACGTCGGCCCTGGCGAACTCGGGGTTGATCTCGTCCATCTCCTTGAGCTGCGGGTAGGGCACGTTGGCCTCAGCCAGCAGCACGTTCATGTGGCCGGGCATGCGGCCGGCCACCGGGTGGATGGCGTAGCTGACCTCGACGCCGCGGGACTCCAGGGTGTCGGCGAGCGCGGCCACCTCGTGCTGCGCCTGAGCTGCTGCCAGTCCGTAGCCCGGCACGATGATGACCTTGGACGCGTAGGCAAGCTGGATCGCCGCGTCGTCGGCGGCGATGGAGCGCACGCTGCCCTCGGGCCCGGCGACCGGCACGGCGGTGTCGCCGGTGCCGAAGCCGCCGACGATGATATTGCGGATCGAGCGGTTCATCGCGTCGGCCATCAGCTTGGTCAGGATGCCGCCGGACGCGCCGACCAGGGCGCCTGCGATGATCATCGCCCAGTTGCCGATGACGAAGCCTGCCATCGCGACCGCGGTCCCGGTGAACGCGTTCAGCAGCGAGATGACCACGGGCATGTCGGCTCCGCCGATGGGCATCACCATCGAGACGCCGAAGGCCAGTGCCGCCAGGATCACGATGGTGAGCAGGCCCGCGTTCGGCGACGCGATGAGGTAGGCGCCGAAGCCGACGCCGATCAGGGCAAGCAGGCCGTTCACGACCCTGGCGCCGGGGAAGGTCACTGGCGCTGAGGTGATGATGCCCTGCAGCTTGCCCGCCGCGATCAGCGACCCGGAAAACGTGACGCCGCCGATGATCACGTCGAGCAGCGTGGTCACCGATGTGGTCGCCGATACCGTGGCGCCGGCGTGGGTGTAGTCGTGGATGCCGACCAGGGCGGCTGCGCCGCCGCCGACCGCGTTGAACATGCTGACCAGCTGAGGCATGGCAGTCATCTGAACGCTGCGGGCGGAGTACAGCCCGGCCGCGCCGCCTACCAGTGCGCCCGCGATCAGCACTATCCAGCCGGTGATAGTGACCCCGCCGCCGTGGATGATCAGCGCCAGCGTCGCCGCGACCGCGATGGCCATGCCGGCGGTCGACACCTGGTT
>Ga0335074_10012482_pt1 | contig 11911 bp, 9 predicted proteins | sample Lox_Sample_23_FD_206715 | JGI IMG/M metagenome (GOLD analysis project Ga0335074, IMG submission 206715) | Soil microbial communities from Loxahatchee National Wildlife Refuge, Florida, United States - Lox_Sample_2.3 | ecosystem: Environmental > Terrestrial > Soil > Wetlands | place: USA: Florida...
GCGATTTGCCCGGCGACCGTATCTTTGTCCTGGTCCTTTAGTTGAGCGTAGATCTGCTTCGCTTCCGCCGGGTTGCTCATCTCGTAAAGCCCCGCCAGCTCCAGCTTCGCTGCCGACGCCGGAACCGTGATCGTCGGGTGCTGGATCACCTGCTTGTATAACTCCACCGCCTGATCATCGCGCCCAGTCTGCCTGTACAGCCCAGCCAGCGCCATCTTTGCCAGCGCCGACAGTCCGCTGTCCCCCGAGTGGATCGCCTGATCCAGCTCTTTCTCGGCGCTCGCCGTCTGGCCCAGATCCAGATAGGTCAGCCCTGCGAAATACTCCGCATTCTTACCCACCTTGAACCAGTCGTAATGGTCCGCTGTTTGCACAAACAGCGGGTTCGCGGCCTTCGCGCGCGCGGCCGCCGTCGGATAGGTCTGCTGACCGGGCAGTTGCTCCTGGCCCGGCTGCGCCAGCGGCGTGTTGTAAATGTCCATTGCCTGCCCAAACAGCGCATTTGCCTTGGCCGAGCGCGAGTTGTAAACCACCACTCCGGCAATGATCACGGCGGCAAGCACTACGGCGGAAACCGTTGCGATGATCGCATTCCTGCTGTGATCCTGCAACCAGTCGAGACCGGAGGCCGTTGCCTCGACAAAACGGTCCTGTTTAAGCGCGTGACGTGTCTTTGTATCCACTGATGTCCTTCAGAATGCCTTCCAGGGTGGGAACTTCGCGCAGCCAAAGCACACACCTCAGCTGTCTGCGTTCGGATACTTCAAGTCTATAGCGGCCACCGGAGCGGGTCAACGCGCCCTATCTGCAACAATGCAGAGAGAAATACCCCATAATAAAAACCATGGAATACCCCGTAACCCGTCTGCGCCGTCTCCGCCGCACTGAACCCATGCGCAGCCTCGTCCGCGAGACGCACATCGAGCCCAGTGCCTTTATCTACCCGCTTTTCATCTGCGAGGGCAACGGTGTGCGCCGCGAAATCCCCTCCATGCCCGGCATCTTCAACCTTTCCGTCGATGAAGCTGTAAAGGAAGCAGAGTCGGTCGCAACCCTCGGCGTCGGCGGCCTGCTGCTGTTCGGCCTTCCCGCCGCCAAAGACGAGCAGGCCACCGGAGCCTGGGCCGACGACGGCATCGTCCAGCGCGGGCTGCGGGCCCTCAAGGCCTCGCCTGCCGCCAAAAAGCTCCTGCTCATGGCCGACGTCTGCCTCTGCGAATACACCTCGCATGGCCACTGCGGCATCGTGAAAAAGCAGGGCGATGACTACGAAATCGAGAACGACTCCAGCCTCGCGCTTCTCTCCAAAACTGCCGTTTCACTCGCCGCTGCCGGGGCCGACATCGTCGCCCCCAGCGACATGATGGACGGCCGTGTCGCCGCCATCCGTGACCATCTGGACGAAGATGGATTCGAGCAGACGCCCATCCTCTCCTACGCCTCCAAATTTGCTTCGGCCTTTTACGGCCCCTTCCGCGAAGCTGCCGACTCCGCGCCCCAGTTCGGCGACCGCCGCAGTTATCAAATGGACCCAGCCAATATCCGCGAGGCGATGCGCGAAATCGACCTCGACCTTGGCGAAGGCGCTGACATGGTCCTCATGAAGCCCGCCATGCCTTACCTCGATGTCATTCGCGCCGCCCGCGAGCGCTTCGAAGTCCCCATCGGCGCATACCAGGTCTCCGGCGAGTACTCAATGCTCCAGGCTGCCTTCGCCAAGGGCTGGCTTGATCCCCAGCGCGCCATGATGGAGTCTCTGCTCTCCATCCGCCGTGCTGGCGCAGGCTTCATTGTGACCTATTTCGCCAAGGATGCGGCAAAAGTTCTCGCCTGAAGTAACGGATCTGCATGGCTCCTGATAAAACAGAAGATACATGCCCCTGCTCAAAATCATCATCCTTGCCATCATTCAGGGATTAGCCGAACTGCTCCCCGTCTCCAGCTCTGCGCATGTCGTCGTCGCCGAGCGCATCATGGGGCTCAATGCTTCATCGCCGCAAATGACGCTCATGCTCGTCATGCTGCACACCGGCACCATGTTTGCCGTCATCGTTTACTTCTGGAATCAGTGGCGCCGGACCTACTTCCGCAGTCGCGGAGCCTTCAATCTCATCGCCGTCCGCCTCATCTGGGCCACATTTCTCACCGGTATTGTTGGTCTCGCCGCGATGAAAATCGCCGAGAAAACGCTGCTGAAAGGCGTCCCGCACGCGCAGATCGAAGACCTCTTCAACCACCTCGGATTGATCGCTCCCGCTCTGCTTGCCGTCGGCATTCTCATCCTCGTCGCCGGGCTGCTGCCGAGCAAGGAAATCGACGACCGCGAGCCGTCGATCGCACAGTCTGCGTGGATCGGCGTCATCCAGGGACTCTGTATCCCGTTCCGCGGATTCTCCCGCTCCGGCGCCACCATCTCCACAGGCATGCTCACCGGAGTCACCCGCGAGCGCTCCGAAACCTTCAGCTTTGCGCTGGTCATCCTGCTTACGCCGCTTGCCGTTGGGAAGGAGGTCCTGCGCCTCGTCCATGCCAGGCACCTCACCACCGGCCTCAGCTTCGCTTCCGCCATGGTGCCCGGAATCACCGGAATGTTCTTCGCATTTCTCGCGGGTCTGGTCGCGCTCAAGTGGCTAAGCCGCTGGCTTGAGGGCGGACGTTGGTATCTCTTCGGAATCTACTGCATCGTCGCATCCGGCGTGGTCTTCTACCTGCACCACCTCGGATACTGATTGCACAGCGCCTCTAGCTCTCCAGCATGAAATCCGGTGATACTGGATTCTCATACAGCGAGTAATCGCGCGTCACAACCGTGAGCCCCGTCGGAGTCACAAAGTAATTCTTTTTGTCCTCGTTGGGGTCGTATCCGATCACCGTCCCTTCCGGCAGCTGCACATCACGGTCGATAATCGCCCGTCGTATCCGGCAGTGACGCCCGATGTTCACGTGCGAAAACACAATGCTTGAGTCCAGCTCGGAATATGAGTTCACACGCACATCCTGAGACAGCAAACTATTGCGCACGGTCGCTCCCGAAACAATGCACCCGGCCGACACAATCGAGTTGATGGCCATGCCCGTGCGGCCCGGCTCGCCAAACACAAACTTCGCCGGCGGATACTGCCGCACCCGCGTCCGGATTGGCCAGTTCCTGTCATACAGGTTGAACACCGGCGAAACCGACGCTACATCCATATTCGCGTCGTAATACGCCTCCAGCGTCCCCACGTCGCGCCAGTAGAGAGCCTGCTGCTGGTTCTCGTCCACAAAGTTGTAGGCGCACATCTTGTACTTGCCCAGGATGCTTGGCAGAATATTGTGTCCGAAGTCGTGCTTCGACGTTGGGTCTTCAGCATCTTGCAGCAGTGCAGGCAGCAAAACGTCCGTGTTGAACAGATAGACGCCCATCGAAGCATCCACCGTGTTGGGGTTGAACGGCGACCGCAGTTCAGTGGTTTTCGGCTTTTCGTCAAAACCCACGACCTCGCCATTTCTATTTACTTCGACCACACCAAAGCGGTGGACCTCTGAGGGATCAATCGGCAATGTGGCCAGCGTCACATCTGCACCAGTCTTTTCGTGGTGCTCCAGCATCTTGCCGTAGTGCATTTTGTAAATGTGATCGCCGGAAAGAATCAGCACGTGGTTGGGCTGTTCCGAACCAATCGAGTAGATGTTCTGGTACACCGCATCCGCCGTGCCCATGTACCAGTTCGCGCTTACGCGCTGCATCGGGGGAAGGATCTCAATGAACTCGCCCAGCTCCTGCGCCACCGCGCTCGTCCAGCCTTCGCGTATATGCCGGTTCAGGGACAACGCCTTGTACTGCGTCATGATGTAAACGTGTCGCAGGTCGGAGTTAATGCAGTTGGATAGCGTGATGTCGATAATGCGATAGTTTCCGCCAAAAGGCACGGCCGGCTTCGCGCGGTCTCTGGTCAGAGGAAAGAGTCTCTCGCCTGCGCCACCTGCCAGCAGGACGCCCAGTGTATCTCTCATCGGCATGGTCGATATCCTCGCGTCTTCGTCTTACGTCAAATCTGTGCTTTGTCCGAACCGAAGGATAGTACAACACCGAGCGCTAATGAATCCAGACTCTACTCGTCCGATGAATCTCCTTCTTCCCCTTCGACCGCGATCCGCAGAGAGCGCAGGAAGTGAAGATCTTGTGCCGTAAACGTTCGCTCACCCTCCTGGTCCGCTCCCTCCACCACACTCGACGCTTCCTTCGCGCCACCGGGCTGCTGCTCGGTAAGTTCGTTCAACCCGATCGTTGCCTCTAACATCAACAGCACATCAAAACCCTGCCTCCGGATGTCCTGCACCACGCCGGCTATCCGTTCTGATTCGGAGACGCTCTCATGGATTGCCTCACCAAGTTTCTGGACGAGCTTGCGCATTTTTGGGTTCAAAGTGAGTTCGCTCCGTTTCCGCACCTGAGCGTGCCACAGCCCGCTCTGCTACTCCAATAACCTTACTTCCGTTATCCAATACCTGCAATCGGAATTGAATCCGTGTCGCTGCTAAACTCTATTTCATGGAACCGGATCGCGTAGGCCGCAGGATTGGCGTAGGCATGCGCGTCGCTTCAGGAATGCTCCGCGACCGCGCGGCACGAACCGCGCAGACCGTCAGCCAGGACGCGCCTGCCTATGCCGCGCGTAGCAAGGCTGCCGCTGCCGGGGCCAGGCGTGGAGCCAGGCGCTTTGGGGAATCAATATGGGGTCCCTTCGTCCACGCCGGTAGCGTCCTTTGGCTTGAGATCACCGGCGTCTTCTTCGCCGCCTTCTCGCTCTACTTTGTCCAGAGCGCATGGCGTCTCCGCGCCGCGTGGCGTACCGGCCCGCAGCATGAAAAGTTCTTGATGTACGCCGCTGTCGCGGTTGTCTTCCTCTATTTCGCGGTTAGCTCTTTCTACCGCGCCTACAAATCGCAACGAATGAGAAACCCCCGGGAGAACTCCAATTGACTGGAGCCCCGCAGATGATTACAAACCGCTCCGTCCCAACCAGTACCATTCTGCCTCATATTGTTTATTGCGATCTGGACCAGGCAATCGTCTGGCTCACTTCTGTCTTCGGTTTTCAGGAACACTATCGTTACGGCGACCCGGCGTCGGGGGCGCAAATGCAGCTTGGCGGCATCTCTGTGCAGCTATTCCGGGCAAGGGAGGGCTACTCGAGCCCATCGCAACTCGGCGCCGCAACGCAAAGCCTGACCATATTTGTTGAAGATGTCGAAGCACATTTCGCCAGATCGAAGGCCTCGGGCGCCAGGATTGTCGAAGACCTTCACGAAACGGAATACGGTGAGTTGCAATACGGAGTCGTGGATCTCGAAGGCCACCACTGGCTGTTCTCCCGCCACGCCCGGGACGTGGCCCCGGAGGAATGGGGAGCGATCCCGTCAAAGCGATAGGGCCTCAACGCCCTCCGCGCTTCTTCCTGCCCGCCTTCGCGTTTTTCTCCACCCGCAGTTTCCAGGCCGCGTGCAAAGCGCCTCGCAGTAGGTCTTCATTCGCCTTCGCCAGCCGCACGTGGGTCGCGCCCATCCGGCCCCATCCACCCGGGACCGGCAGAAACACCTCCGGCTCTTCCTCAACAAACGCCGCCTGCTGCGCCGGATCAAGCATCAGGTTTCCGAACCCCTGCTTCTCTGCCGCGAGCGTCGCAAAAATCCTGCCTCCCACACGGAAGTCCGCCGCACCCATGTGCGAACCCCCCTCGGCGCCCTTAAAGCTCAATGCAATCCGTCGGAAATCCTCCACATTCATACCATTCCCTCCGCAAATAAAACATCCATTTAACCACCTGCTGGGCGGAACAGGAACAAGGCTCCCCGGTTTGATCTTGCACGGGGAGCCTTGGCTGACTGCTGACTCTGTTACTGGTTTATCGGTCGTCCTCAGGGGCCAGGGCGACTCCACGAAACGCCTCGCGGGCGCGGGCCGAGCGAATCGTTACAAACGTGTCGAGGTAGCCGCTGGTTGCCGGCTTAGTGGCGCTGATTTGATCAGTAACCTTCACCAGCTTGTTGGGATCGGCGCCATTGTCGCCGTTTAGGCTGATCGTTGAAGTGACGGCGTAAATCGTGGCCGTACCGTCGCGGTTTACGACGCCGGCAATGTTGCGGCATCCGCCGGTCGCGGGTTCGATGGACGCAGGATAGTTGGGAACGCTGTAGGGTACGCCAAGGTTGAGTCCATTCTGTATGACGTACTCGCGCACCCAGGTCTGGCTGCCACTTGCCGTCGTGGTGAGGACCCACTTCTGAAGACCGGCGGTTGTAAGCGTACCGGAGTCAGCAACGTTCACCTGTCCATTGATCACCTGATTCGGCGTGTAGATCAGGTCGCCCTCGTCGCAAACGTACAAAGTATTGGCGTTCGCGAACCAGATCCCAAAAGGATAGTCGCCACCCGGACTATTTGTGCTGGCACTGGTGCTGGGGAATCCAGGAAGGATTGTGTATGGTTCGTTAACGGTGCCGTCCGGGGCGTTGAATGGGGTAGGCAGAACGCCCGGTGTCCCAAGCTGATATACGGTATTGATTCCGTTTCCGCCGCTGCCCTTTGTAACGTAAAGCGTATTGTTAAAGATCGTCATGCCGCGGAAGTTCGTGTCCTTACCGGGCTTGTCTCCCGAAAACACGAAATAGGAAATCATGTTGTTGTTCGGCGGAACGAGCGGTGGCGCGCCGGGGACGAACACTTCCGCGCCAGTCGAATGGGAAAGATTGAAGCCGAGCGTCGTTTCCACCATCTGCTTCTTCGACAGTCCGCTATTGTTGTCGTTTCCGACCGAGTAATACAGCCAATTTGCCTTGATCGCAGCGCGTGAGTTGTCACCGCTGTAGGCGTCGCCATCGGTATAGGTGATGTGGCCCAAGGCGTCTACTTCAGCGATGGCGCGGTAGTAAGCCGTCGGGCTGGTTGCGCCCGCAAAGCTGGCTACGGCGGGATCGGTCGGATCACAGAGGCCGGGCGTGCTGGAGGCCGAAACGTCGAGCAGGTTCGGCGCAGTCGGCGACAGGGGGCCCGCAGTCGTGCCCTGAGTGAGGATGTTCGTCGCCGGATCCAGGGTGAGAGCCGGGCAGCCGGGACCGCCGCGGTAGCCCATAAAGGTAAGGCTCCTGCCATCCGTCGAGCGATTCAAAGCCAGCTCAGACTTGGAGCTGAAGCTGGTCACGATCTCGTTAGTGGGAACGTGCAGCGCGCCGAGCGAAGCGCCGTTCGTGTTGAGGTCCCACAGAACGATGGGCGAGGAGACGCCAAAGCTACCATCAGTGTTGTCGTTGTTCCAGACGTTGTGATTATCGTGGAGATTGGGGTATTCGCCGTTATCGCTCGCATAGCCGCAGCTTACCGTCACGGGTACAGTCGTCGTGGACGCTGGCTGATCGACAGGCAGAAGCGGCACATTGACGGTGGCTGGGTTAGGATTCGTGACCGGGCCGGTATTCAGACAGCCGGGCGGTAATACTTCACCAGGGGTAACGGTGTTGGCGTTCCCAACGTAAACGGTGCCGCTCACAACGATGCTGCCAGGTACAAAACCGTGGAAATCCTGGTGTCGGTCCCAGTCCTGTGCCTTCACTTTGGTGGAAAATGGTCCCAGTACTAACGTCCCCGCGAGAGCTGCAACGAGCACTATCGACGCGCGCTTCTTCATGTCTCATGGCCTCCTAAGCCATATGGGAAGAAGACGGGAAAAACGTTGTAAGCCGCATTACGCTTCGTTAAAAGACCCATGAAAAGACAATGGGCGGCGACTGAAACCGACATCCGTACCGTGCGAAAGGACGCTGGTTGTCGTGTCCAGGGCGTGGATCACGGTTGAAACACTAGGCGCGTCCCTTGCCCCGGGCTGTTCCAAACGGCTTCGACCTCGCGCAGCGAAACCGCCTTCGTCGCATTTACAAACGGTTTCTTCGCAGCCTCCTCGAACAGCTCCCGCACTGCCTTCAGAATCTGCTCAAGCGACGCGCTCCCGAAGCCGCTCCCCAGCAGCTCCAACCCCGAGCTGCGCAACGTTGCCGCCGGCAGCGAAATGTTTGCTCCGGCCATGCTGCCGATCTGCACGTACCGGATGCGCGGCGCCGCATGGCTCAGCCCCTTCTGTGCAATCGCCTGCAACAGAAGCTCCGCAGGCTGCCCCCAAAGATAATCCAGCACCACATTCACCTTGGCCTCCGCAATCGCCGCGCGAAGCGCCTCCACCAGTGCCGCAGGCTCCTGCTCCAGAGAAATCGCCGTGTCCGCGCCCAGCGCGCTCAGCTCCGCCAACGCTTTCGGGCTCCGCCCCACTGCCACAATCTTTTCTGTGCCCAGCCTCCGAGCAATTTGCACAGCCATTCTCCCCGACACGCCCGTCGCGCCAAGAATCAAAACGCTCTCGCCCGCGACAAACTCACCTCGCATCAGCGCCGCTTTGGAAGACATGCCGGGATTCGCCAGTGCCGCAGCCGTCACATCGTCCAGCCCATCCGGAACCGGCACGCACATCCACGGCTGCGTAATCGAAAGCTCGGCAAACGTCCCATAGGGTGGCCGCGTGGCTCCGAAAAACACGCGCTTCCCATCCGGCAACCGCCCAACGCCGTCCACACCCGGAACGAAAGGCAGAATCCCGGCGCTCCCATAGTGCGTTCCATTTGCAAGTGCCCGCACGATCTGGTGCAGCCCTGCCGCGCTCACCTTGACCAGCACCTCTCCATCCCCGGCAACCGGATCAGCAAACTCCGTATACCGCGGAGCACGATCAAATGCTTCCACCACTGCAGCCTTCATTTCAGCCTCCTGTTTAGCGCTGGTGTTAGGGTACGCAAGTTAGATACGGAAATGGCGCGGCTCAATTCGCTAAGCACGCATCACCATTTGTTACCAGACTGAAATACATGAAGAAAACTTCACGTATGACTCGCGTTTGTAACAGTATTTTCATGCATCGTTTACATGCTCGTTGCATACTTTGCACAGTTCAGGCTCCCACACAAACGACCGCTCGACCGTAAAACGTAGCTGTTATGAACAGTGCACCTAAAAGCCGCGCCCTGTTTCTTCGCCTGCCGTTCGTCGCGCTTTTTGTGGCTTTTTCAGTCATAAATTGGGGCACGGATTACAAAACATCTCTCTACCCTGAGCCTGCCAAAGAACACCACCTTGTTGCCATTGCAAAGTTGTTGTCGGAAAATGAGCGCCCGTCGGCCAATCAGAAATTAGCAGCGGCATCTCCGTCCGCCGAGCGCTCTTCCGGGTCAGCAGCGTCGCCGGCATGGTTCGCGACCTGGTCGCGGCCAACAGCTTTCTACCAACCCAAGCAGTGTAAGCCCGGTGCCGTCCCACCGCCTCTTCCCGAAGCCTCCACCAAATTTTTGTTCTACCGCCCTCCTCCCGCGCGCATCGCCTAGCGCAGCCCCAAACAGTTTGCATCCGCTCGTTAGCTCCGCAAACGGTCGCACGTCATTCCTTGCTCGAATGTGCTGACCATCCCTCTGTTCGGCGTCTGCGATCAATCTCGGCACGCGGATTTCAGGCGTACCACTGCCCGCCCCGTGTACGAGACCTTATAAAACTTTGTCAATTTTCGCCGCGCGATGCTCCAGTTCATCGGCTCACGACAAGTGTCGCCGTTTTACGCAAGAGCCCGCAGCTCTGGCGCGTCGCAAAACCTCACTCTTCACCGCGCATCCCCGTGCGCTTCTCAAGGAGACCAAGTCAAAGTGCGTAAATTTGCTGTCACATTTCTCATCGTTGCGTGCAGCACCGTGTTCGCGTGGGCTGCATCGCCCGGAATACCAACCCCACCTCCTGCAAGCCCGCCTTCAGCCTTGACCTCAGCCGCTTCACCCTCAGTGGGAGGGATAGTTGTAGATACTTCCGGGGCCGCAATTCCTAACGCGGTTGTTTCTTTAAGAGATTTGACAACAAACACGGTGACTCACACGACAACGGGCCGAGATGGTCAATTTGTCTTCAGCGATGTGCTTCCCCATCCACAACTCGTCACCATTGTGAAGTCAGGGTTCGAGTCATTCACGCAGCGGATTTTGCCCGCACGGCAGCACTCGATCAGCATCAAAGCCACCCTGCAGGTGGCGGCGTTGGCCGACAGCGTGATTGTACGTGGGACCGTTAACCCTGAGGCCAAACCCATCCCCACCCGTGAGGACGTCATGCTGATGCCGGGAACGGTTCGGGTACTCGACCGCAAGCAATTGGATGCGTCGGGGCCGTTGGCCGGCGGGGCGCAGATGATTCAATCCACCCCGGGAGCGAACGTGGTCGGCTATGGAAATACCGGCGCAACGAAATACACGGTCATTCTCAACGGAATCCAGCAGGGTTGGGCGGGCGAGGCAACAAGTTTCACAGCGCCTGGTTCGCTGGGTATCACCTTTGACGGTATTCCAGTCGCCGACCCGGCAACCGGGTTATGGCAATCCGCGACCATGCCGCAAAACCTCGTCATGCAGGATTTGCAGGTTACCTACGGCCCTGGCCAGCCGATGAATCGGTGGTACACCGATGTAGGCGGACGAGTGGAGTTCACACCGATTCAGCCGACCGTGGACCGCCACCTCAGCGTTGCTGCTACAGATGGCCCCTACGGTCAGCAGAACTTCGCTTTCGTCGGCAATACGGGTACCTTCGACGGCTGGTCCACGGTCCTTGGCGGCGGACTTGGGCGCGGCGACAGTTTTCGCGTAGCTCCGGACGGCTTCGGCAACCACACGAAAAACGGGTCAGCGTTTGGCAAGACCATCAAGACGTTCTCCGCCGGAAGTCTCGCATTCGGCGCCTTTTATGCGAAGGCTGGTGGCTATCGTCCTACCGTGATTCCGACCACGGACATTGGCCTCATCGACCCGTCGAATGGCCAGCATTTCAGTCAGCCGACCAGCGGCTTTTACAGCGCCCTGCCCTACGGTGCCTACAACAAGTACGACACGAACGAAATGGCCTTGTTCTATGCGCGGGAGCGGCTATATTTGAGCCATTCGAGCACGCTCGAGAATACGACATGGTACAACCACATCCGCCGCTTCCACCGACGCAATGACGACGCTCTCTCCGAGGGCGCCCAGGTCGACGAGTGGAACAATCCGCACAGCAACATGTTCGGGGACCAGGTCGGGTTCTCCCAGGTCCTCCCTTACAACACGGTCGACTTCGGCGGTTACCTCATTCACGAGATCTATAACTCACATAACCTTTTCTACAATCCGGCAGACGGCGGAAACGGCGCCGAGCAGATTGTTGGCGCTGGCTCGAAGTTCCGCTCGGGCTACTTCCAGCACGACCTCGTAACGTTTTATGCGCAGGATGACATTCACCCGATTCCGCAGATTCATATCATTCCCGGAGTGCGCGTCGACGGGTTCAGTACCAGCTATAGCGATCAGGCAGCGCGTGACTTCACCTTCGCTCCCAGCACCTACTTCTACCTTGATTTGAATGGCGTAGCCCAACCCTCCCCCAGCCCTGTCTATCAGACCCACTGCTCGCTGTATCCGCAGACAGGCAGCAACACAACAGACCCGTACTACAACGTCTGGGGAAATCCCGTCCCGACTTCCGACGGCAGCAAAACAAAGGACCAGGGATCTCTCTGCGGAGCCCATGAAAGCCGCTCGGCAGTCGAACCCTCCATCGACGCTTCCGTGTATCCGTATCAATGGCTGACAATCTATGGCGGTTATGACACCACTTACCGCTCTCCCGCGTTCGGCGGCGGCGGCGGAATCTTCCAGGCCGTGAACCCGGCCTATTACACGCTGGCAAAGGGTGCCTACGGCCAGTTCGGCGGTAAAATTCACTTCACGAACGCACCCGTGCTCAGGAATTTTATCGCCGGGGTTAGCTACTACCACCTCAATTACACTAACCAGGAGATCGACGTCGAAACGGCCTCTG
>Ga0335074_10012485_pt1 | contig 11910 bp, 11 predicted proteins | sample Lox_Sample_23_FD_206715 | JGI IMG/M metagenome (GOLD analysis project Ga0335074, IMG submission 206715) | Soil microbial communities from Loxahatchee National Wildlife Refuge, Florida, United States - Lox_Sample_2.3 | ecosystem: Environmental > Terrestrial > Soil > Wetlands | place: USA...
CGACTGGGGTAGTGTCTTGCTGACGAACGAGCGCCCACGTCAGTAGGGCCGATATCGCGGCGAAAGCCGCTGCGACAATCAGGATTGCCTCGAAGCCCTCGCCAAAGCTCGTCGACACCAACGCATGCAGCGAGATGCGAGCGGTCTCCGGCGCGCTAGAAACCGCGCTCGTCAGATCCCCAGCGATTACGCGTCGGACCACCGCCGCACGGTCGATGTGGCCACCGCTCAGTGTTCCGCCGAAGCTTTCGAAGCCTGAGCCCAGGACAGACGTGATCCATCCAGCGAACACCGCGCCAAGTGCGGCAAATCCGATGACGATGCCGGTAAAGCGCACCGTTCCGGACACGCCCGACGCCATGCCGGCACGCTCAGGCGGAATGACCGTCATGCCGACCTTCACAACCTCGCTGTTGAGCACGCCGGCCCCGGTGCCTTCGGCAAGCAGGCCCGGAATTAGTGTCACGTAGCTGAAGAGGGGAGCAGCGATGGCAAGCGCAACCAAACCCACGGCCACGAGCGACAGCCCTGTGGTGAGTAGTGTGCGCCCCGACAGGCGATGGGCCAGATGCACGGCAACAAGCCGCGGGACGATAACCAGGAGTAGGCCGAGCGGCAGTATCAGGATGCCCGCCCGCAATGGCGCGCAGCCGAGCGCACCCTGGAAATAGATTGGCAGGTAGGTGAGCATCGTCAGCAGCGTCGCCGCGAAGGCAAGCGCCGCAATGTTGGCACCAACGAAGGTCGAGCGCAGAAAGAGATGAAGTTCCACCATCGGCCTGCGCTGACGCGCTTCGGCGACGACGAAGCCGGCCAGCAGCGCAACCGCACATCCAAAGGCGATGACAACCAGCGAGCTCGACCAGCCGTGGGTGTTGCCGGAAATTAATGCCAATGTCAGGGCGAACACGCTGCTGCTGAACAGGACGAACCCAGGAATATCCAGGTGGTCAGCCGCTGGATCGGCCGATTCCGGGACGAAGCGCAGAACGAGCAGGATCAGGGCAAGGCCTATCGGGGGATTGATACAGAAGGCCCACTGCCAGCCGAACGTCTGAGTGGTGATGCCGCCTACGATCGGGCCGAGCGCGATCGCGATTCCGACCATCATGCCCCAAAATGCGAACGCACGCGCTCGGTCTGCTCCGTTAAACTCATGACGGAGAATGGCGAGCGACGCACTGAGTTGAAGCCCGGCTCCGACACCTTGCAAAACCAGGGCGCTATTCAAAACCACGACCGAAGGCGCCGCAGCGCAGAGAAGCGACCCCACGGTAAATACCCCCACTCCGAGAAGCAGCAAGCGCTTGCGCCCATAACGGTCCGCCAATGCCCCGGCCGGCAATACGAGACAGCCAAAGGTTGGCGTGTAAGCGCTGACCACCCATTCGATCGCCGCGAAATCGGCGTGCAAGGAGCGCGCGATCGAGGGCAATGACACCGCGACTATGTTTGCGTCGAGATTTATCATGAATGACGGCACGGATGAGGAGAGCAGCAGCAACAGTTGCGTGGCCCGCGCCGAATGTTTCTTATAGGGTCTATTCATCAGTTGTTGCTCCGATTCGGGGAACCAAACCGCCCTCCAGGTGACTCAGGGCACACGGACAACAGTCCTGCCGCTCCGAGCTGAGGCGGGACTGGTCCGCGCACTCCTCAGATGAATTGGAGGGTCCAGCGACGCGTCGGTGAATTTCCTGACCTTGCACTTCTGCCACGGAGGCGGGAGCATCACTGTCGCTGGACTGACCACACCCTCACTGGCCAGGCGAAGTTGCCGCGGCGTCTAGAGTGTGAAGTTCTCTCTGGTTGTGCCCCCCACCTCTCTCATGTGGTCTTGAAGCGATTTGGGAACGCCGTCGAACCAGGCCATCTCCTCGCCCGGCCTGGGGAGCACATGGCCGTACTCAACCATATCAGTAGGAGCGAGGTTGCAGAGATACACCCAGATCTCTTCTTTCTTGACATCGGTAATCCGACTGATCTCGTCCATCATCCGCAACATCAGTCTGGTCCGCTGCCCTTCCGTCCGGCCGGCACGAATGTCACCTCTGATCCAGATCTGTTTTGATGCGCGCGACGGTCCGAGGAACCTGTTGGCTGGCTTTTTCTCCTCGACGACGATTTGGCAGAAGAAGTTTGGCGCCCCCGTCTCCTCGCTATGGACCCGCGATATCGCCTCCGCAATCGCGGACTTCTGGCGGTCATCAACCAAATTCTCAGGCACCGAACAAACATAGGTTGGCATTTCACCCTTTCTCCTACGGTTAGGAAACAACCAGCAGCAGACGTAAGGGCTGCCAACATGGTGGAGCATACGGGTTATTGGGAAACAGTCTTACCCAAGGCGTCCAAGGGAACCGGAAAGACGCGGCTCGCATGGCGTCGGCAAGAAGCTGGTTGGCCGGCCCCATGGCGAGCGATCCAATCCCGCAGGATCCAGGCGATAGTGCCCGCTCGGGCGGAGATCTCGACAAAAAGGCAACTGAAACATGCAATTTGCGGTCGCCAATTGGCGTTATCGCATGCTGTGAGGCATTGGGCGTTCAACTGACCAGAAGTATGCGGGCTCATGAAGGACCATCAAATGAACCATCTGGCATGGGTTTCGGCTGCGGCGCTGGCAGCATCTGCCGCTGCTACAATGCTGTTCACCACCGGGCACGCCGACGACGAAACTGCCCTAATCAGTGGAATACAAATGCCTCCCGGATATCGTGACTGGAAACTGATTTCCGTCGCGCGCGAGGTAGGTGACCTGAACGATTTGCGCGCAGTTCTGGGCAACGACATCGCGATCCAGGCCTATCGCGACGGGACACGCCGGTTCCCGGATGGCACAATCATCGTCCGGCTAGCCTGGGGTTACGTCCCGTCGGAGGAGAACGATAAGGTTTTTGGGCGCCATCAGTCTTTCGTCGCCGGGGCACCTAAGGAAGGCGTTCAATCCATGATCAAGGACGCGGCACAATATGCCTCGACGGGTGGCTGGGGTTCGCCCAGTTCAACGACGGCAAACCGGTTGATGCGGCAATGCTTAAGGCATGCTTCCCCTGCCACGAGCCCGCGAAACAGCATGACTTCATTTACACGCGCTATGCGCCTTAATCGGGCGGCGAATCCAGCCATGCTCCGCAAATGTGTTCTCCAGTGAGTGATGGTCCAAAAGCCAGCACAGAAAGCACAGCTATCGTGCAACCCGGTCCGGTCGGCCCAGTCGGCTGTCGGCGTGCCGACCCTTCAGAACATGCGAAAGACTTGTCATGCTTAAGGAACAAAAGGTTGCCATTATCACCGGTGCCGGGCGGGGAATCGGTGCCGCGCTGACCGACGCGTACCGAGGACGCAATTACCTGGTTGTCGCCAACTCGTTGTCCATCGAACCATCGAACGATGAGGGTATCGTGACGGTGCGCGGTGACATCGGCGACAGGAAGACGGCGGCACACGTAGTCGACGAAGCAATGGCGCGGTTCGGGCGCATCGACACCCTTATCAACAACGCAGGATCTTCATCGGCAAGCCGTTCAGCCAATATACCGTCGATGACTACAACAAGATGTTGGCCGTCAATCTCGGCGGCTTCTTTCATATTACGCAGCTTGTCATGCCGGAGATGGAGAGACATGGCAATGGCCATATAGTGCAAGTCACAACGTCCTTAATCGACCACGCGAGCTCCGCGGTACCCAGCGTGCTCGCGTCGCTGACAAAAGGCGGTCTCGCCGCGGCCACCAGATCGCTGGCGATCGAGTACGCGAAGCGCGGCATCCGTGTGAATGCTGTTGCACCGGGCGTCATCAAAACCCCGATGCATCCAGTCGAGACCCATGCCCAACTCGGTACCTTGCACCCGGTCGGCCACATGGGGGAGATATCCGATATCGTCGATGCAATCCTCTATCTGGAGTTGGCGGGCTTCGTGACGGGAGAGACGCTCCACGTCGATGGGGGGCAGGCCGCCGGCCCCTGACGGGTTAGGACCACTGTTCCAACAGGGTCCTGGCTGCCCTCATATCGGTGGTTTGAAATCCTTCCTCGAACCGGCTGCAAACCAATGCGAGGGCGTCGCGGGCCTCGTCGATCCGTCCTTGTTCCTGGCGCAACCGTGCAAGGCTCACCGAGCTCCGCAGCTCCCATGACAGTGTTTGTTGCCGTCGGGACCAGTCCAGGGAGCGTTCAAAATGTTCTTCGGCTTCCCGCGTTGATTTTGGCTGGTTCCTTAGTCGCAGCAGTTCTCCCTTGATGCGCAGGCACTCCGCAACATACAGGCGTTCATCGTCGCGGTCCGACCGGGCGAGCGCCTCGTCGATCGTCGAAAGGCCAGCTGATACCGCGCCGACCTTCCCGAGAGCTTCCGCAAGCGTCCCTTGGAACCCCGTGTAGCGCATATAGAACGCGCCTTGAGGAAGCCCATCGAGTGCTTTGCGGAGCGCCGCCAAGCCCTCCTCCGTGCGTCCGCGCTCGATGAGTAGCGTGGCAACGAAGCATCGCCCCCAGGTGTGCCAAATATTCAGGGCATGTTCTGCCGAATGGCGGATAAGCAGCGCAATGAACCGCTCCGCAGCGTCGAAATCGCCGCACAGCAGTGCCACCGGGCAGGCGGCCTGGGCCAGAGTCAGAGCGAGGGACATGGCGTGACTGATAGTCGTCGCCTCCTCGACCGCACCTTCCACCTCCTCCATCGCCTGGTCGGGAAAACCCTGCGCCCAAAGCAGCCGAGAAAGTACCGTTCGAGCCACGACACGTTGGTCGAATTGAAAGCGGACGATATGCGACTGATCCCGGGGGCGGACATAGCGTTGCAGCACTGACTCGATGTGGCGTCGTGCATTGATATGGTCGCCGAGATAGAATCTCGACACACCGAGGAGTCGTTCGCCGACCAATTCCGCCACACCGTCTCCGGAGTTTACCGCCGCGTCGCGGAACCTTTCTCCAATTGTCAATGCCGTCCTGAACTGGCCGCTGTTGAAGTGACTCGACCACATCCCCCAGAGTATCCTGATTTGGTAGTCGGCGTCGTCGAGCTTTTCGGCGATCTTCAGGGCATCGGCCCACGCGGCGTCCACCTCCGGACCGGGACCCAGCGTATAAATCAGTGCTGCGCCCAACGCGGCCAGGAGCTGCATCTCCCTATGGTCATTCCGAATATTGCTCTTGTGGCCTTCGAGCAACGCCCGTTCGACACCGCGGCGACACTCTTCGTTGAGGGAAAGCCGGGTCCAAAGCGGAAGGCTGGCAGCCGTGAGCGCGACGCCGATTTCAACGTCGCCGCTGGAGGAAAACGCCCAGTCGAGCGCGACCCGTATGTCATCAATATGAGCCGCTCCAACTAATTGTGCCCTGGCGGTCCGTCCCTCCAGCAGAAGCCTGATGTAATCCGCATGTCGCCGGGCAGTCAGGTCAAACTCCTCGTTGTCTACGAGCTTGTTGCGCGTGTATTCTCGAGTCGTATCGAGTAGCCGATAGAGACCGCTCTCCGTTCCCAGGTCAGCATTCAACAGTGATTTCGAGACCAGGCTCGTTACGATATCAGCAATGTCGGTCAACGCCCCTGCGGCGTCCGTTGCCACCGCCTGGGCCGCGTCCAGCGTGAAGTTGCTCGCGAATATCGCCAACCGGCGAAGCACCGTCTTTTCGGGCCCCGACAGCGCATCGTAGCTCCAGTCGAGCGTGGCTGCGAGAGTTCGATGCCGGAGCAGGGCGGTGCGTCTTCCGTGCGTCAGTAGGTGAACCCGATCGTCCAGCCGCGCCGCCACTCCGCGCATTCCGAACACGTCAACGCGGCCAGCCGCCAGTTCAATCGCCAACGGCATCCCGTCGAGCTTGCGACAGATGTCCACGGCGACCGGTGCATCGGCATCGCGCAGTTCGAACCGGTCGATACTTGACGCTGCACGTTCGACAAAAAGCTGGACGGCGGGATAGCTTAGCACGTCGCTCGCGGTCAGCTCGCCCGATGCCGGAGGGATTTCGAGAGGAGGAAGTCGATACACCCCCTCCCCCTCTGCTCGAAGCGGCTCGCGGCTTGTTGCCAGGATATCCACGCCGGTAGCGCCTCTCAGCACAGACTCGGCCAGGACAGCGGCGGCCTCTACGATCCGCTCGCAACTGTCGAACAAAATCAGCATACGCCTGCTGCGGAGGAACGCCACCAACCCCTCGGTCGGATCGAGGGCCGCGATAGTAAGGCCCAGCGTGGACGCGAGCTTACCCGCTACGAGCTGCGTATCCAGCAGAGGCGCGCAATCGACAATACAAACGCCGTCGTCATATGAGGTCGCCACTTGCTCGGCGACGGCCAGGGCTACCGAGGTCTTGCCGATCCCACCCGGCCCGGTGACGGTGACGAAGCGGCGCCTGCTCAGCCGTCCCGCGATGTCGTTAACGGCATCGGCACGGCCGATCAGTCGGGTCAGGCGGCCAGGCAGGCCAGGCGCCGATTTGACAGGAAAAGTTGGCTGCTTGCCGGGCTCCTGCGTGTCCGAGGTCGAGACGGGCGCTACGAAACGATAGCCACGCCCCGGAACAGTTATCAGGTAGCGGGCGCCGGCCTCGCCGTCTCGCAGGGCCCTCCGCAAAAGCGCCATCTGGGTCCTGAGATTTCCTTCATCGACAGAGAGGCCGGGCCAGACGCGAGCCGTCAGGTCGTCCTTGGTGACGAGCTCGCCAGCCCGCTCGACCAATGCGATCAAAAGGTCGAGAGCACGAGCGCCAATGCGAACAGGGGAGTCCGAGTCGAGCAGAAGTTGCTGTGCCGGCCGCAGGCAAAACGGCCCGAACCGGATCACCCGGTCGATTGTACCAACGGCGAATTCGTTGGACCGTGTCGACGACATTGGGGCACCGCCTCCACGCAGGCGTACAAATCGTGCACTGCAAAGCTTCACCTGAGAAGTAGCGAAGTGTTACAGCCTTCGGGAACCTTTTCGGAACGGAATCCAATGTTTTGACGGCTCCTTATATAACTGGGAGACTTGCTTATCGCTGGCGATGAACCACAATCCCGGCTCGCAGCTTACACAACGGGAGGCAACGCATGAGTAGCTCTTATACGGGTTCCTGCTTTTGCGGCGCTGTCGAGCTGCGTGTGAGAGGCGACCCAATCGCAATGGGCTATTGTCACTGCCAATCGTGCCGTTCGTGGTCAGCCGCGCCGGTGAATGCGTTCACGCTCTGGTCGTCCGAAGCGGTGGAGGTGACGAAAGGGGTAGACAACCTCGTAACCCATCGCAAAACAGAGAACACCTGCAGGCGGTTTTGTAGAGTTTGCGGCGGACACCTTATGGCGACCCTTGTTCATCTGAAGATCGCCGATGTCTTCGCGGCCACTGTCCCGACGCTTGCATTCGTTCCCCAGCTCCATGTCTTCTATTCCGAAACGGTCCTGCCTATGCGCGACGGACTGCCGAAACTGAGGGATTTCCCCGTTGAAATGGGGGGATCGGGTGAACGGATCCCCGAATGAGCGGCGGCAAAAAGCCCTCTGATTTACCGACGTTATCGGGATAACGAGGGCCCCGCGGTCGTGCGGGGCTATCGCACAACGCCTTGTCACCAAGATCCAGACTTCTGCCCTCGCCCGATCCCACCATCCCGGCGGATTGGCCGTTCTCCTGCCCAAAAATGGGCCAGCGAATGCCTGCCCCCCGCATCGGGTCCGCAGGTGCGACATACCAATACACAAGAATTAATACCGATTGACTGGCCTCGCGCTCGCGAAATCTGCACGGTGATGGTGGCAGGTGGTGCGGCCCCGTCCAAGTGGTAGCCGCAGCATCTCACAAAATTCTCAGGGTCACAATGTCGATACGCGACAATCCAATGGCTCGACGCCTGGTCAAGGCTTCGCAATCTCCGTCACGAAAGCGGCGGGCGTTGCCGTGACCGACACCGATGCTTATCAGGCAAGGCTGGAGCCCGTGACGCAGGACTTCGTGGATACGGTGGCGGCGTCCGGCGGCCTTCCTTTCGCTGCCCGATCGGCAGCCGAAATCCGGGCGGCGCTTGCCAAGCTCCAAGCAGGCCCAATCGGAAAGCCGGATGCGCGTATCGAGGATCTCGCCTTTCCAGTCGGTCCGAAGGGCGCTGTCAGCGCGCGCATCGTGCGTCCCAGAAATGCGCGGGAAGCCATGCCCGTGGTGATGTTCTTCCACGGCGGCGGTTGGGTAGCTGGCGACGTTGACACGCATGACCGCCTCGTCCGGGAGCTCGCCATTGCTGCGCACGCGGCAGTCGTTTTCGTTGCGTTTGGCCGTCCTCCGGAAGCCCAATTCCCCCTCCCTGTCGAGGAGGCATACGCAGCCACGGCATACGTGGTGGAGCATGCTGTCAGCCTCAATCTCGATGCCACGCGCCTTGCTGTGGTCGGCGACGGAGCCGGGGGCAATATCGCCGCCGCGGTGACTATTCTGTCCAAGCGGCGGCGGGGACTAAAAATTGCCTTACAGGTACTGTTCTACCCGTTGCTCGCGGCCGATTTCGCGGCCGCGTCGTACCGCGAATGGCGCGACGGCCCGTGGCTGACAGAGCAGGACATGGCGTGGCTTTGGAATGCGTATCTTCCGGAACAGGACAGCAGGTCAGCCGCCACCGCATCCCCCCTCAATGCCACAGCCGAAGAGTTGAAGGGATTACCTGATACGCTGGTCATAACCGCGGAAGTCGATGTGCTTCGAGACGAGGGTGAAGCTTATGCCCGAAAGCTGTCCGAGGCCGGTGTGCGGACGACATGCACGCGCTACATCGGCACGGTCCACGACTTCGTAATGCTAAATGCCTTGGCCGATACGCCAGCCGCGCGGGGTGCGATCGGGCAGGCCAGTACCGCACTCAAATCCGCGTTGACCTGACATTGTGAGGCGCGCTGATGCGACCATGCGAGCGAAACTGACGATCCTTTTGGCCGCCGCGCTGAGTCTGTCGGCGTTTTCGCAGTGCTACCTGATGGGGACGGACCATGGATCGCATCGATGCAATGAAGGTATTTGTTGCAGCCGTCGATGAGGGCAGTCTGGTAGGCGCTGGCCGCAGGCTTGGTCGCTCGTCGGGCGCGATCAGCCGCGCCATCGCGTGCCTCGAGGCGCATGTCGGCACCGAGTTGCTGCATCGGACGACGCGGTCGATAAAAATAAGCGAAACAGGCAAGCGCTATGCGCTCACCTGCCGCCGGGTCCTGACCGATCTCGAAGAGGCCGAAACCATCGTTGCGAGCGAGCGGTCGGCTCCGAGCGGCATCCTGACGCTGACAGCTACTCTGCACTGCGGGGAAATCGTGCTGCCACCGATTCTCGACGCCTTCATGGACGCCTACCCGACCGTTTCCGTGCGGCTTATCCTATCAGACCGACCGCTAAATCTGATCGATGAAGGCATCGACGTCGCGCTCCGCATTGGCCACCTCGCCGACTCGACGTTCGTTGCAATCCCAGTAGGCGAGGTTCGTCGGGTGGCTGCGGCAGCACCGCATTACCTGGATCGGCATCCGCGGATTGCGGAGCCGGGAAACCTGGCCAGCCACTGGATTGTCGCAATGACCCATTTTGGCCTTGACGCCTGGAGCTTTCCACCTTTGCCAGGCTCCCCGATTCCTCGGACAGTACATTTCACGCCACGGTTGGCAACTGACAGCGCGCGTATCGCGGTAGCCGCGGCGATCCGTGGTTGCGGCGTCACGCGCTTGTTCTCATACCATGTTGCCGAGCGCGTGAGGGAGGGCAGGCTCAAAATTGTCCTGCCGGGCGATGAGCCTCCGCCCATGCCCGTGCATCTGATAACGCCGAACGGGCGACTCTCCCTGCCGAAAGTTAGAGCCTTTGTCGACTGTGCAAGGCCATTGCTGCGGCAATGGTTCTCAGGTTTGGCAAAGGCGATAAACGAGTCATAGCACTATCGTTCGCTCCATGGGAAAGTATCTGCCATGTGGCAAGTGTCTAATTCCTTGAAGGCGAACACAGCTATTTATTGTTGGCCTTACCCAAACACTCAGCCACGGAGGAAACCAATGATTCGAAATACTGTCGCGACTCTGTTCGCCGCCTCCTTGTTCACCGCAACACCAAGCTTCGCGCAGGTTGACGTCGACGGGTATTATCTTCCGATGAAGGTGGCACTCACAGCCGCTGAAACAGCAGTTGCTTCCTGCGCAGCACACGGTTGGGATGTCACTGCAACGGTCGTCGATCCTGCCGGCCTCGTCATCGTCCAGCTCCGTGGCGACCACGCAACTGTGCATACTAAGGATTCGGCCTATCGCAAGGCCTATACAATCGTCTCTATGGGCCCGGTCTTCGGTCTCACACGCACGAGCCAATTCGTTGAACTCATCCAGAAAGCACCCCACGGCGCTGGACCAGAGCTTGCCGACCTGCCGGATATATTCGCCAACGCCGGCGGCGTCGCCATCAAGCATGGTTCTGAAATCGTCGGCGGCCTTGGCGTTGGCGGTTCCCCGGGCGGAAACAGAGACGAGGCTTGCGCTGCCGATGGCGTTGCTGCCATCGCCAACGAGATGAAATAAACCATGGAATCGTGAGGTCGTTACGAGAAGCCCCCGGCCGTTGTGAGCCCCCGCGGGCAATCAATGCGTTGCGATTCAACCAAAACGCAAAATGACATAGGGTGAGTATCATGACGCAAACAATCCAAGGATACGGCCAGGGCCATCTTTGCAATGAGTTCAGCTACAACTCTGCACCCGAGGCTCCGCCCCTCACGCTGGTGACTGGATTCCTCGACGCCGCATTACTGACGTGGGATGCCGACCGCGTCCAGGCGAGATCACAGGTCAAAATCGCTGCCGCAATGCTGCGCGGCTATACCGACGACTCAGCAGCTGATAGAAAACACGTGCCGCTGAAAACGTGGGACATCGGCGGCCTTGTGCCGTGGCAATCGCGCAAGGTCAGGGAATTCATCGATGCCTCGCTGGAATCTAAAATCCGTGTGCAGGATTGCGCTGATACGGTTCGGCTGAGTGTCGGGCATTTCTCAAGCGTTTTCAAGGTGACTTTCGGCACGACGGTCACCGCTTATATCCGACGGCGACGTGTTGAACGCGCACAGCAGCTCATGCTGTTATCGAAGGAACCGCTGTCGCAGATCGCACTTGCCTGCGGGTTCTCCGATCAGGCGCATTATTGCCGGGTGTTTCGCGATGTGATGGGAATGAGCCCGAATGCGTGGCGGCGCCGCAATATGAATCTGGCGCCGGACGATATGCTCGAATATAGGCGCGCTCGCCAGAAGCTGACTAAGGAGCGGGCCTCGTACGGGAAACCACCCGAAGCAACCGCAGTGCCAATCAGGCCGGGACATTGATAGACAAAATCGCACCATCAGGACGTCCGATCGGGCCGTCGTTCACCGGAAGGTTGGATATGCGCGCGCTTCGGGGATTAGTCCTCTACTTCTGCGTATTTTGCGTTGTGGGCGCAGCTGGCTTTGTGGTACTCGCCTGGCGCGCTCCAATCGCGCCGCGTGAACCATCCCAGCGGCTCAGCTTCGCGCCGGACCAGGTGGCGCGCGGCGGATGCGCGCCCCGGAAATCAACCGAAGCCACGCCCGTGCCGTAACGTCAATCCGCATGGCCGGCCACGGTCGCTGCCACAGTGCCCGCGCCGAGCTGGATAACGCCGGACGCATCGTAGTCGGCCAGCCGGTGCGGCCCCCAATATACCGCCAGCCGCCCGTCCGGATATTCGTGCACGCGCACCGTTGCCTTGGCGAAGTGAGGCCGCAGCCGGCTCGGCGGCAGTTGCAGGCTCAGCCGTTGCCACTTCACCGTGTTGTCGTTGCCCACCGTGCGGTCCTCCTGCACGCACAGGATCTCGCGCCATGCCTCCATCCTGTCCGCCACGAATGCCGAGCCTTCCTGCTCGGCCGCGATCGCGAACCGCGCGTTGTACT
>Ga0335074_10012486_pt1 | contig 11909 bp, 8 predicted proteins | sample Lox_Sample_23_FD_206715 | JGI IMG/M metagenome (GOLD analysis project Ga0335074, IMG submission 206715) | Soil microbial communities from Loxahatchee National Wildlife Refuge, Florida, United States - Lox_Sample_2.3 | ecosystem: Environmental > Terrestrial > Soil > Wetlands | place: USA: Florida...
AGATACAATAACAGACCGGCCGGCTGAGTCCTTTCGAGTCAGGGCGCCTGGAATCTAGCCGCAGATGCACGCAGATTTACGCAGATACAGACCTGAACCACAGATGAACACGGATGAACACAGATATCAAGCCAATCAGGCGGCTATCTGCGTCCATCTGCGTCCATCTGCGGCTAAGTTTTACCGCGTCCTATCTGTGTTTATCTGTGTCCATCTGTGGTTCGGCTTTGTCGCGCATGCCGCACAGCCCAATACCCGCCAGATCTTCGAACAAGGCCAGCGCGCTATGGAGTCAGGTGACTTATCCGCGGCTGAAAAAGCTTTCCGCGCGGTGTTAGCGGTCGAGCGGGAGAACGTCGGCGCGCATGGCAATCTGGCCGTGGTGTATATGCGGCGCAAGGAGTGGAAGGCGGCGCTGGCGGAGTTGCGCGAAGCTGAGCGGCTGGCGCCCCGTATGGCTGGCATTCGTCTGAATATCGGACTGGTCTATTACCGGCAGGCAGATTATCCGGATGCGATTGCACCGTTCCAGTCCGTGGTCCGCGACGATCCCAGTTCTACCCAGGCGCGCTATTTACTCGGCCTTTGTGACTTCTTCACCGAACATTATGCGGATGCCGCGCAGGCGCTCGCGCCATTGTGGGATCAGCAATCCGGGAATCTGAATTACTTATATGTGTTATCCATCGCGGCTAATAAGTCGGGGCGCACCGAGTTAGACCAACGCGCCACCGCGCGGCTGATCGAAGTGGGACAGAATTCCGCCGAATTCCACCTGATTCTCGGCAAGGCGCACATGGCCGATGAGATTTACAGCCAGGCGCTCGACGAATTCTCGCAAGCGGCCAAGCTCGATCCAAAGCTGCCTTTTGTGCACTACTTTCTCGGCACTGTTTACCGGCGGCAGAACGATCTGGAAGCGGCCAAGCGCGAGTATTTGGCGGACGCCGCCATGGAGCCCGATGTGGCTTATAACTACGATGGGTTGGGCGCGGTGTGTTATTCCCTGAATGAAATTCCCGAGGCGGAGCGCTATTTCAAAGAGGCGTTACGCCTCGACTCGCGGCTGGCCACGTCCAGTTACGGGCTGGCGAAGATTTATAGGCAGCAGGGCAAGTATGCCGAAGCGCTCGCGCAATTGAACGCGGCGGGCGCCGTCGATCCCAATAGCGCCAGCGTGTATTACCTGCGCGGGCAAACGCTCGCCGCGATGGGTCGCCATCCGGAAGCCAAAGCGCAATTCGAAAAGGCATCCAGCCTGCGCCAGGCAGTGCGCGATAACTTGGAACGGCAGGTAAGTGGACAGCACCCATCCGACCCGCAATTACAGCATGAAGATCACCCATAGTACCGCGCGATAGCCCACCGCGGGAGCGGGATCGGGCACGGCCACGGCCAATAAGGTCACAGTCGTCTCCGGTGCGACCGAGCGGATTAGGTTCCTACATCGAGCCGTTAATCGGCCCGAGCATGCCCGTCTTCATCAGCGAACTGAACTCCGGACCTTCCACTCTGCAGTTTGAATCCTATCTCTACAATGCGGTTTTTTGGGCGGAATATGTAGCGCGCATGTCCACCATTCCGCAGGTGAAAGCCGTGGGCGTGGCGGAGTTGGATCTGGGAAACTCATATAACCAGGGAACGATTCGCGCGGTGGATGACTTCGAGGACTACTTAGAAGCTGAGGTTCAGAAGAATCCGAAGTACTCGACCAATACGGCGACCAACCTCGATACACAATTCGTTTTCTATTACTCGACGTGTGCTTTGGCGATGGAGATAGCCAATCAGGCCATCAACGATAGCACCGGTACGTGGACGACAGCAGTGTATGGCAGCCCGGCCGTTCCGATCTTAGGCTATGACGGTAATCCAGTTCCTGCTGTGTACGCACAGGGTTACCAGGTTAACAGTGGGACGCGTTATCTGTTGATTACTAATAAATCCGGCGCGCCAGTACCGGTGGCCATCGAAGCCCAAGGCAACTTACTGGAAACTACCCTGCAAGTTCCTTATATCTCTAACTCCAGCGACACAGCCGAGAATACCGCCACTGACCAAAACAATGTGCAGATAGTCACTACCTCTTCGGCGAATCCCATCACCATCGGGCCATATAGCGTGACGCGCGTTCAGTGGTAGTGTCGGAACGCGCGTTTTGCACGCATTACCGCCGCCAATAACCCCGAACAAAACGATAATGCCGGCCATTTGGGACCCAGCGGGGAGCCACCCAGACGGCGCCGCGTCTCGGCGGCCTGCGCCATGCACCGCCAGCCCAAACCCAATTGCCTCCGCGCCAATTCCAATATCCTTCGGTCCAAACGAAGCCGGGGCCCGGCGCGACACCCACCACTCCATAGCGCGGCGGAGGCGGCGGTCCCACCACGTACACGCCGCCCCCGCAAGCGCCCAATGCCAACAAAGCCGGGGTGGCCAGGAACATCAACTTTAGCTTTCGGTTCATTTGTAACGCATCCTCTGCTCATTCAAACGCATGATGCGTGACGGGGGTTGCGGTTGAGTACGAAACTGAACGGTAATTAATGTGACTCGCTTGTGAGTTGCCGAACACACCGCCGCGTCCGGATGATAACTCCATCACGAAGGTAAGTTGGCAGCCGATCCGTGAGGGCTTCCCACTTACTTATACCGCCGCTTACGTGATCACTTGCCTGGCCCCATCCCCTATCCCCACGCCGCAAAGCGCGGCCGTCAGGCCTTCAACCGCGGCCGGTTCTGCCGCACGGCGAGCGTGTCCTGCACCGGCTCGGAGTCGCATTCGATGGCCAGCACCGTCACCGGATCGTCCGGCGCGTGCTTCGGCAGACCTTTGAATTGCACCCGGAACTCCCCCTGCTCGAAGGCGACGGGCTGGCCGGCCGCATACAGCTTCGCGGAGAGCACCTTGGTTTTCAATCCCCCCAGCGCCACCGTCTCGCCGGGCCAGAAATGCACGTGCATGTACAGCGTGTTGCCGCGGCGCGTGAACTCCGCGAACTCGGATGCATGCACGCGGCACGGCTCGGCGCGATAGATGGTTTCGCCGTTACGATCCATCCAATGCCCTACGGCGGTGAGAATCCTGACGGAATCTTCGGGAATGGATCCATCGCCGCGTGGGCCGATATTGAGCAGATAATTCCCGCCATCGCGCGCGCACAAAACCAAATTGCGCACGATTTGTTTGGGCGTCTTCCAGGCATCGTCGGCCGCCTGATAACCCCAACTGTCGTTCATGGTCATGCACGATTCCCAGGCGCCTTTGGTGGCCCGGATCTCCTGCTCCGGCGTGGAGAAATCGCCGGGCAGCCCATTGCGGTTGTTGACAATGATATCGGGCTGCAGGTCGAACACCATCTTGTTCATCTTTTCCGATTCCCAGCCCGCGGCGCTGAGGGGCCAATCTACGTCGTACCAGAGCACGTCGATCTTGCCGTAGTTGGTCATCAATTCGCGGATTTCGCCGTGCACGTAGTCCACGAAACGGCGGCGCGCGGCTTCATCATGCAGGCAGCGCGCGCCATCCGGATGATGCCAATCCATCAGGGAATGATAGAAGCCCACGCGCAGGCCTTCGCCGCGGACGGCTTCCACGAACTCTTTCACCAGATCGCGGCCGCAAGCCTGCTTGGGCGCGCAGTAATCGGTGTACTGGGTGTTGAACAGGCAGAAGCCTTCGTGATGCTTGGTGGTCATCACCATGTATTTCTGGCCGGCCTGCTTGGCCAGGCGCGCCCAATCGCGCGCGGCATTCGGCTTGGGCGTGAAGCGATTGGCCAGAAGCTGATACTCGGCCACCGGAATGCCTTCTTCCTCCATGGCCCACTCATGGCGGCCGAGGACGCTGTACAGGCCCCAGTGGATGAACATGCCGAACCGGGCCGCATGCCACCATTGCATGCGGCGTTCGCGATCCGCGTCATCGCCCACCGGTGCGCCCAAAGCGGCTCCAGCCGCGCCCGCGGCGCCCAGCAATGCCAGATAATCCCGACGCGATAATTGCATTCGTCCTCCCCTTGCGGAAGAACTATATTATTACCGTGTGCGGCTGACGGGTGGTGGGTGGTTGGTCGTGGCAAACCCGTTCGAGGCCGTGCGCCTATCACCCACAACCCACCACCTACAACCCCATCGGTACAATGGTTGCTTGATCGTTACTCTTACCGTCAACCCCGCGCTCGATCGCACCGTCTCCGTGGACCGCCTGGCGTTCGAGGACCGCGCTTACATCGAATCCCGGCACGAGCAGCCCGGCGGCCGCGGCATCAACGCCGCCTGCGTCATCCACTCCTTCGGCGGAAAGCCGCTGGCCATTTTTCCGCTCGGGGGAAAGAACGGCGAGCGTTTCGAAAAACTGGTCGCAGCCTATGGTTACGAGATTCTGCCCGTTCCCATCGGCCATGAGATCCGCACCAACTTTACCATCACGGACCGGCAGGGCCTGACCGTCAGCTTGAATGAACGTGGGCCGCGCCTGGATAAGGCCGAAATCGACCGCATCGAGACGGCCGTCGAGAAGAATCTGGAAGTTGCATCCTGGCTTATGTTGTGCGGCAGCCTGCCGCCGGGCGCGCCGTCGAATTTCTATGCGCGATTGATTGAGTTGGCGCGTCGCAAGAAGGTGCGCACGCTGCTCGATACCGATGGCGACGCATTGCGCGAAGGCGTGGAAGCGTCGCCCACGGTTGTTTCGCCGAATCAGAGCGAAGCGGAACGGCTGCTGAACCGCGCGCTGGTAACACGCAATCATTTCCTGGATGCGGCCGCGCGCATCCGCGCCATGGGTCCGGAAATGGTGGTGCTTTCGCTCGGCAGCCGCGGCGCCATGGGCGCCATCGAAGGCTCGATTGTGGAGGCCATTCCACCGCGCGAAGATGCGTTGTGCCCCATCGGCGCGGGCGATGCCCTGGCCGCCGCTTTCGTCTGGTCGATGGAACAGAAAGGCGATTTCACCGACGCGCTACGCTGGGGTGTGGCCACGGGAACGGCTTCGGTGGCCTTACCCGGTCTGCGCATGGCCTCGCTCGAGCAAGCCAAGGAAGTCTACCGGCAGGTGGAAGTGCGGCGCATCGAGTAGGAAACCGTGGCCGAAACTTCATCCCAGGCGCGCGACCGGAGCGCCGGGGCCGTCAAACCGGAAAACGTCATGCGCTCGGCGGGCGTGGTGTCCGCCGCTGTCTTCCTGAGCCGCATCACGGGCCTGGTGCGCGAGATGATCATGGCCCGCCTGTTTGGCGCGGGTGAAGCTTACGATGCGTTCCTGCTCGGCTTCCGCATTCCCAATCTGACGCGCGACCTGTTCGCCGAGGGCGCCCTCTCTTCCGCGTTCGTTCCCGTTTTTACGCAATATCTCGCGCAGAAAGGCAAGCGCGAAGCCGCCGAGCTTTCAAATCTGGTGGCTACCACCTTAGTGCTGGTTGTGGGAGCGCTATGCCTGCTGGGCATGGTTTTCAGCCCGCAACTGGTGTGGCTGCTGGCTTCCGGATTCGCGCGCGTGCCTGGCAAATTCGCGCTGGCGGTCACCTTGACGCGCATCATGTTTCCGTTCCTGCTGCTGGTGGCCCTGTCGGCGCAGGCCATGGGGATTCTGAACGCGATGAACCAGTTCGCTGTTCCAGCGCTCTCCTCTACGTGCTTCAACATCGGATCGGTGGGGTTCGGCTTGGTCTTCGGATTCACCATCGGCCAGTGGATGGGCCTCAGCCTGATCATGTCGATGGCTTGCGGGGTGGTCTTCGGCGGCGCCGTGCAGTGGATGTTTCAGATGCCCAGCTTGTACCGCTCCGGCATCGCTTACCGGCCGCGATTGAATTTCGCGCATCCCGGCCTGCGCAACATCCTCAAGTTGATGGGACCGGCGATTCTAGGCAACGCCGCCGTGCAGATCAACGTGCTGGTGAATACCAATTTCGCCGCGAGCATTACCGATTCCGCAGGACACGTCATTAATGGCCCGGTAAGCTGGCTGAGCTATGCATTCCGCTTCATGCAATTACCGCTCGGATTGTTCGGCGTATCTTTAGGCGCGGCCACGCTGCCGGCCATTTCGCGTAGCGCCGCGCTAAAACGCATGGATGAATTCCGGTCCACGCTGGCGCGCTCGCTAGGGATGGTACTGCTGCTCACTATCCCCTCGTCGGTGGGTTTGGCCGTGCTCGGGTCCAGCATGATCGGCGCGGTGTACCAATGGGGACATTTTCGCGCGCATGACACGCGTGAAACCGCCATGGCCTTAGCCTGTTACGCGGTTGGCCTGGCGGGCTACTCGTCGATCAAGATTCTCGCGCCCGCATTTTATGCGCTCAACGATGCGCGTACGCCCATGATCGTGAGCCTGATTTCGATCCTGGTGAATCTGGCGGCAGCCTCCACCATGGTGAAGTTGGCGGGACTTGGCCATCTTGGTTTGGCGCTGTCCACTTCGGCCGTGGCGCTGTTCGGATCGGTGGTTTTATTTGTGCTGATGCGCAATCGCATCCACGGACTGCATGGCCATGCGCTGGGCGCCAGCGTGGCGAAGATCCTATGCGCATCCGCGTGCATGGGGGCGGCGTGCTACTTATCGAGCCGCGGCGTGCACCATTGGCTGGGTGCACGCAAGATTGCGCAGATTGCGGATGTGGCGATTTCGATTCCGCTCGGCGCGTTGGTCTACTACGGGCTGTGCCGCGCGATGCGGGTAGCAGAACTGGAAGCTGCGTGGAGCGCGTTGGCCGGGCCGCTGGCACGCCGTTTCCGAAGGTGATTGGTGGTGGGTGGTGGGTTGTAGTTTATGGCCTACACATCGCGGAACGGGCAGAGCGAGCTTGCCACGACCCACCCACAAGGTGATGGGTGGTGTTTGTAGGTTGTGGCACACACATCCCGGAATGGGCGGAGCGAGTTTGCCATAACCCACCACCTACTGCCCATTACCTTCAACCTACGATCCACCACCGGCGGCTTCGCCGCCCGGACCGTGCCATTCGAGTTCGTCCACGTTTTCGAACAAAGCAATGTCGCTGCGTAGCGTGGCCAGCGTGCGGAACAACAGCGCATCCTGCCACGCATCGAAAAGGGTGCGCGCGAGCGTAGCGGCGCCCAAAGCGTTCACATGCCAGTCGCGCCAGTCCTTGGGGACGGCTTCGAGATGCAGGAATTTGGCGAGCACCGCGGCCGATGATTTCGCGCCCCAACCCGGCAAGCCGGGGTACCCATCCGCCGCGTCGCCCACCAGCGCCAGGTAATCGGGAATGGACTCGGGCAGCACGCCGAATTTGGCGGCGATGGCGGCTTCGTCCAGAATCGCGCGCGTGCGGCGGTTCAATTGCACCACCCGCGTGCCGCGCACGCATTGGGCGAGGTCCTTATCGGGCGTGCAGATGATCACTCGCTCCACGCGCGGGTCACGCGCGGCGATGGCCGCCGCGGATGCCAAGGCATCGTCCGCTTCGCATTCCACCATAGGCCACACCACGACGCCCGTGGCCGATAGGGCCTCTTCGAGTAAATCGAACTGCGCGAGCAAATCCGGCGCGACTCCTTCGCCGGTCTTGTAGCCGCGCCAAAGATCGTTACGAAACGATTCGATGACGTGATCGGTAGCCACGCCCACATGGGTCGCGCCGCCGCGAATCATGCCCAGCACCGAAGCCAGCGCGCCGCGCACGGCAGCCACCTCGCGGCCGTTCTGGTCGTGTGCGGAGGGTAAGGCGAAGTAATGCCGGAACAACTCGTACGTGCCGTCGATCAGGTGAATCTCCAAAGGTGCTCCGCAGACAAAATTATCATGATGCTAAAGAACGGTCGCGTTAAGTACCGTTCCGCGCAACTCCGGTTGCCGGCGCTGGGTTTGCTAATGAAGGAACATCCAGGAAGGGTAACTAAGATGCACAAAACCAATATCTTTCGAAGTTTCTTGTTGATCTTATTAGCGCTAGTGGCAACGGCGGGGACCGCGCCGGCACAACGCAGGGCGCGGAGATTCGGGCGGGGCAGCGGGGCATGGTCGCGGCAGAGCACGCGGACGGGGCCTAACGGGAAGCAACGCACGGTTCAGGATAGCGGATCGTACGGCCACGGGCAATTCTCGAACAGTAAAACCATTACCGGCGCGAATGGCAAACAGGCCACGGTAAATACTACCGGCACTTATGGGAACGGCCAGTCCACCAAGGATAAAACCATCACGGGGCCTAACGGAAAGACGGCCACCGTCGACACCACCGGCAGCCACGGGAACGGCCAGTTTTCGAAGAACACCACTGTTACGGGTCCGAATGGAAAACAGGCCTCGGTGAATACCTCGGGAACCTACGGGAACGGGCAGTTCTCCAAAAATACGAGTATCACCGGGCCGAATGGCAAGACGGCCACGGTGGATACGACCGGCAGCCATGGAAACGGGCAATTCTCCAGGAACACCACCGTCACCGGCCCGAATGGCAAGACCGCTTCGGTGAACACAACCGGGACTTACGGAAAAGGGCAGTACACGAAAGACAAGACCATAACCGGACCGAACGGCAAGACCGCCACTGTCGATACGACTGCCAGCAAGGGCAACGGGCAGTTCTCGAAAAGCAAGACGATTACCGGACCTAACGGCAAAACCGCCTCGGCGAATACCACTGGGACTTACGGCAACGGCCAGTTCACGAAAAACAAAACCGTCACGGGTCCAAACGGCAAGCAAGCGACCGCGAATAGTACTGGAACTTACGGCAACGGGCAATACACGGCGAATAAAACCGTCACCGGCCCCAACGGCAAGCAGGTCACCGTGCAAAGCAGCGGATCGACGACCAAGCAACCTTAGCGAGCCTGATCCGCGAAAAGATGTGGGGGCTCTGCCGAGGCGTTCGGCCACACGGCAGTGCCCTCAGCCTGCGCCCTCGACTGCTGTGGTCTTTAGCCAGTCGGCGCGCCGCCGGTCCCATGCCGGATGACGCCAAACGCTTTCAGACCACACCTCCTGGCCCCGAAACGCCGCTGGACGCCAAGTCAATCACTGTGTACCCGGGCCGTCTCAAGGACACTCCTCGCCGACGGCCCGCGTGGGGTTCGGCGAGGTGATGCCGCATTCCCGGGGTTTGCGATGTTGAGCAGCTTGCGGATTCGACTGCCTCCTCAGTGAAACTATCCTATTGAAATTTAAAGAGATACTGGTGTAATCCGATTCTTTGTTAGCGATCCCACCAAGAACACTTGACAATAATACACTAAAGTTTGATAATGAGACTGTACTAATGAGTGCCTGGAGGATTTCAGAAACATGCCTGGAAAGATAATCGGAATTGACCTCGGTACCACGAACTCCGTGGTGGCCGTGATGGAAGGCGGTCAGCCTACCGTGATAGCCAATCAGGAGGGCAACCGCACCACGCCCTCGGTTGTGGCGTTCACCAAGAGCGGCGAAAGGCTGGTCGGGCAGGTTGCCAAGCGGCAAGCCATCACCAATCCCGAAAACACGATTTTCTCGATCAAGCGCTTCATGGGCCGGCGCTACGACGAGGTGACCGAAGAGATGAAAATGGTGCCCTACAAGGTAGTCCGGGGCGATAATGGCGACGCCCGCGTGGATATCGCGGGCAAGAAATATTCGCCGCCGGAGATTTCGGCGATGATCCTGACCAAACTGAAGGAAGCCGCCGAAGCCTATCTGGGCGGCAAAGTGGCGCAGGCCGTCATTACCGTGCCCGCTTATTTTAATGACGCGCAACGCCAGGCGACTAAGGACGCGGGCAAGATCGCCGGCCTGGAAGTGATGCGCATCATCAACGAGCCGACGGCCGCGGCGCTGGCATACGGCTTGGACAAGAAGAAGAACGAAACCATCGCGGTTTACGATTTTGGCGGCGGCACGTTCGATATTTCGATCCTGGAAGTCGGCGAAGGCGTGGTCGAAGTGAAATCGACCAATGGCGATACGCACCTGGGCGGCGACAACATCGATCAGCGCATCATGGACTGGATCATCACCGAGTTCAAGCGCGAGCAGGGCATCGACCTTTCGAAGGATCAGATGGCGCTGCAACGGCTGAAGGAAGCGGCTGAGAAAGCCAAGATGGAGCTTTCCACGCTGCTCGAATCCGAGATCAATTTGCCGTTCATCACGGCGGATGCCACCGGTCCGAAGCACTTGACCATGAAACTCACGCGGGCGCGTTTCGAGCAGATGGTGGAAGACATCGTTCAGCGCTCGGTAGGACCGTGCAAGCAAGCGCTGGCGGACGCCAACGTGACGCCCAACCAGATCGACGAAGTGGTCCTGGTGGGCGGGCAGACGCGTATGCCGCGCATTCAGCAGATCGTGCGTGATCTGTTCGGCAAAGAGCCGCATAAGGGCGTAAATCCCGATGAAGTAGTGGCGGTCGGCGCGGCGGTGCAAGGCGGCGTGCTGGGCGGCGAAGTGAAAGACGTGCTGCTGCTCGACGTGACGCCTCTTTCGCTGGGCATCGAAACTCTGGGCGGCGTATTTACCAAGCTTATCGAGCGCAACACCACCATTCCGACGCGGAAGGGCGAAACGTTTTCGACGGCGGCCGATAATCAGCCGTCGGTGGAAATCAAGGTGTACCAGGGCGAGCGCGCCATGGCGCAACATAACCGGCTGTTGGGCGTGTTCCAACTGGGCAACATCCCGCCGGCGCCGCGCGGCATTCCGCAGATCGAAGTGACTTTCGATATCGACGCCAACGGCATCCTGAATGTCGCGGCGAAAGATAAAGCCACTAACAACGAGCAGAAGATCACCATCACCTCTTCTTCGGGTCTATCCAAGGACGAAGTCGATAAGATGGCCAAAGATGCCGAATCGCATTCGGCCGAGGACCGCCAGCAGCGCGACACCATCGAGAAGCGCAACCAAGCCGACGCCATGATCTACAACGTGGAAAAGACGTTGAAGGAGCACCGCTCCAAGATCAGCGACGAGGAGGCGCACAATATCGAGGCGGCCATCGAAGAGACCCGCAAAGCCATGCAGGGCACGGAGAGCGGGGCCCTCAACGCAGCCATCGATAAGCTGACCGCCGCCAGCCACAAATTAGCTGAGGCCATGTACAAATCGGCCTCGCAGCCCGGCGGCGGCGAGCAGGCTCCCGGTCAGGACGGCGGCGCCGGCGGGAAGAAGAAGGACGATGTCGTGGACGCCGAGTTCGTGGATGTAGACGACAAGAAGTAGTGGCCAGTGGTCGGTGGCTGGTGGCGGGTGGCTGTGACAAAACCACCAGCCACTAGCCACTAGCCACCAGCCACGGGGACTGCGATGCCTCCCAAGAACGACTATTACGAAACTCTCCACGTGCCCAAGGGCGCCAGCCAGGACGAAATCAAGAAGTCCTACCGGCGGCTGGCGCGCAAGTATCATCCGGATGTGAATCCGGGCGATAAGTCGGCCGAGGAGCGTTTCAAGCAGGTTCAGGAAGCCTACGACATCTTGAGCGACGAGAAGAAGCGCCAGGTCTACGATCAGTACGGCTTCTATTCGGATAACATTCCGCCGGGCGGTCCGGGCGGTCCCGGCGCGGGAGCCGGTTACGGTCCGCCGCCCAACATGAATTTTGATAGCTTCGATTTCTCGGACTACTTTCAGGGCGCGGGCGCACAAGGCGGCGGTAGGCGGGCAACCGCGGGCGGCACGGGCGGCGGGTTCCGCGATATCTTCTCGAATCTCTTCAACCGCGGCGAGACCGCCCAACCGCAGCCCGAAAAAGGCGATGATCTCGAATACTCGATGAACATCGACTTCTGGCAAGCTATCAAAGGCACCCAGGCGCGGCTGAATATCACGCGTTACGATACCTGCCCCACCTGCCATGGCAGCGGAGGGTCGGGAAATCAGACCATCACCTGTCCGGAATGCAATGGCACGGGCCAGGTTTCGCAGATGGCCGGCGCCATGCGGTTCAACCTGACGTGCCCCA
>Ga0335074_10012487_pt1 | contig 11908 bp, 14 predicted proteins | sample Lox_Sample_23_FD_206715 | JGI IMG/M metagenome (GOLD analysis project Ga0335074, IMG submission 206715) | Soil microbial communities from Loxahatchee National Wildlife Refuge, Florida, United States - Lox_Sample_2.3 | ecosystem: Environmental > Terrestrial > Soil > Wetlands | place: USA...
ATCGCCGCGGTGAGCAGGTGGTCACCTGCGGCGCCGACCCGGCTGATGTCCACGCTGACCGCGGGTGCGTCCAGGTCGACCGGCCGGGAGGTCTGCCCGTCGAACACGCCCGCCAGGCTGCCGGTGCAGAGCAGGTCGAGGGTGAAGACGAGGTCCGATACCCGGTCCCGGAACCCGCCCGGGGTATCGGCGCGGGCAGCGGCGCGGAGGGTGTCGGGACCTTGCTCGATGACCGAGAGCACGTCGGTGACGGCGGGCTGGGCCGAGGTGAGCCGCTCATCGAGCAGGTCGATGGCGCGGCCGAGGATGACTTCCTCGGCGTTGAGGATGGGTGCTCCGCGGATGAGCGTGCACAGGGCCATCAGCAGGGACAGGCGGCGGGAGCGGACCTCCCAGCGCAGCGCCTGCGCGTCGGGCCCGCTCATCTGCCGCAGCGCTGCGCCCAGGGGGCCGGAGTCGAGCGGGTTGACCTTGTCCATGCCGCGGCCGACCCGGATCACCTGGCCGCCGAGATGCTCGACCAGCATGCTGTAGTCCGGTTTGGTGTCCCCGAGTACGAGGATCCGGGTGCCGGTGGCGACGGCTCCGGTGAGCTGCCTTTTGACCAGGGTGGATTTGCCGACGCCCGGCTGGCCGAGGACGAACTCGCCGGGGTTGACGACCAGCCCGGCGCGCAGCCAGGCCAGCGGGTCCAGGCATACCACCTCGCCGAATAGCTGATGCCGTCCGACGGGGGTGCCGATGGCCGGGGTGCCGGAGCCGGCGGTGAATGGGAACAGCCCGCAGACCTGGGTGGTGGTGGCCTGGTATTCCGGTGCCGCGGCGACGTGCGCGGCGCGGCCAGCGCCGGGAATCTTCCATCCCCACGCCGGCGGGACCGGTGCCTGGCGCGCCGGGTAGGCGGTGCCGGGGCCTGGCGGCCAGCCGGCGGGCTGGCCTAGGCGAGCGGGCCGCGGGGACCGGGCGGGATACAGCGATGTCATGACGGCTCCTGGTGCTAGTGAGGCATCCGCCGGGCCAGCTCTGCCGGGCAGATCCCGCACGGCAGGGTGGCGGCCCACCCGGCGGCCTGGCTGTAGGTCATCCGTCTCATCCGGATCTTGGAGGACTCGGCGGCGGCCTCGGTCTCGGCCGCCGCGCGGGGCAGCTCGGCGTCGCTGGTGACGGTGACGGTGACGTACAAGGAGACCAGGCACACCCCGGCGCCGGAGGCTTCCTCGGCCGCGGCCTGCCGGGCGCGGGCCTGGTCGTGGCTGTCCCGTGCGGTCTCATCACGCCCGGTGCGGCGCTTGTAGACGGCCCGGAACTGAGCAGCGTTGACCTCGCTTTCCAGCACGCGGGTGGCTTCGGCGGCCGGGAACGGCCGGTACTGCAACGAGACCCGCTTGGGATAGCGGCCCGGGGCGACCAGGCGGGCGAGCACGTCGGCGGTCACGTTCTGCCGGGGCGCCTCCTGCCATGCCCAGGTCACGCTGATCCCGCTGTCGTGCCGGTAGCAGCCTGCTTCTTCCTGGGCACCGACCGGCCCGGCATCGGCCCAGCTCAGCTCTTCCGCTGGCGGGGCGGGCGGCGGCGGGGCGAGGATGCGGTTGACTTCACCGCGGGCTGCCGGGTCGAACGCGGTGCGGACGATCCCGGCGAGTTCGGCGGCGCCGGCCCGGCCCAGCACGGTCACCCCGCAGGTGCCCAGCGCTGATTCCAGGCCGTGCATCGTGCGGCCGACCTCGGCGGCGGCGGCAGTCAGGTCGGCCGGCTCGGCGGGGCTCAGCCTGGCGTCGAACGAGATCGACACGCGGGTGTCGACATCGGCGGCAGCGGCCGGCGCCGACGCTGCGAGCTGCCCCATGATCTGCCGGGCGGCCAGCGGGGACGCTGGGTCGAGGGCGGCGGCGACCGAGTCGGCCAGGGAGGTGCCGGGCTCGGGTGCGGTGTCGATGGTGACGGTCACGTGCCGCACCATGGGCAGGTAGCCGAGCGATGCCAGCCAGCCGCCCCAGTTCGCGACCCACGTGTCGGCGTCCTGGCGGTCAGCCAGCCAGGTGGAGGCCGGGATCACCCTCAGCGTAGGTGTCATCAGCCCGGTGCGGCGGTCCAGCACGATGCCGTACCGCCCGCCGTACCCGTCCTCGGCGTCCAGCAGCGTCAGCGGCGCCAGCACCCCGGGCATCTGGAAGCCGGGGGAATGCCCGGCCACCACCGCGGCCCGGTAGCGGGTCCAGTTCCGCGCCGAGCCGTACTGCCAGCGCATCCGCCGCACCGCGGCCAGGGCCAGCGGCTCCCCGCCGATCCTGGCCAGGCCCAGCCCGCCGGCCAGCAAGACCGGGGGCGCGAGGTACAGCAGCGCGGCAGCATCCACGGTGGCCGCGATGATCAGGGCGAGCAGGGCGCCGAGTACGGCGGTGGTGCCGGCGGCGCCGAACCCGAACAGGCCGATGCCACGGCGGCGGCGCCACCCGCCGTAATCGCGGGGTGCGTTCGTGTCGTGGTAGCTCACTGGTCTCCTCCTGGGGTGGCGGGCGGCTGCATGGCCTCGGTTGCCTTGCGGCGTGCGCTGGCCGCGCCTGCGGCGAGCCCGGCGACGGCGATGCCGGCCGGTCCGGCGGCGGCGCTGGCGGCTGCGGCGCCGGAAGCCGCGCCTGACGTGGCGGCGGGGGATGCGGCGGCGGAGCCTGCCGCCGTGCCGGGCGCGGCCGCGGGCGCGCCGGCAGCGGGCTGGGTGCCTGGCCGGGCGCCGGTGCCGGACGGGGCCCCGGCCGGGCCGGAATCGGCGGGGCCGAGCCGGGCGCTGAGCATGCGGGCCTGCTCGACCGGGCCGGAGCCGCCCGCTCCGCCGGACATCCCGCGCAGCGCGCCGATGGCCACGGCTCCCTGGAGCGCGGTCTGCAGGAACCCGCCTCCGCCGGAGGCGTCCGCGACGTGCCCGGTGGTCCAGGTGAAGAACCGCATCAGGACCGGCAGCGCCAGCAGGGACAAGAACACCATCGTGAAGCCCATCAGCACGGTGCGCGGGTCCTTGCCGGTGCCGATCATGGTGAACGCGGTCGCGTACACCGCCGCCGCGGCCGGCTTATAGAAAATCAGCGCCAGCATCCAGCCGGTGACGCGGCGGAACCAGCCGCGGGTGGCCGGGGTCAGTACTCCGGCGGCGGCCAGCGGCAGCACTCCCGCCAGCACCACCAGCGCGCCCTGCCGGAACAGCATGAGCACCGCCTGGATGGCGGAGATGATGATGGCGACGATGCCGAGCACGACGATCACCGCCGGGGTCGACCCGCCCAGGGTCAGCACGCTGGCTAGCCGCTGGGTGAACTGGCCCCCGGTGGATGACTGGAGCACCCAGGTGGACCAGGCGTCGCCCGCTTTGAGCAGCAGCGTGGGCAGCAGGACGCCCACGGCCGTGGTCGCGGATATGACTGCCAGCCCGGAGCCGACATCGATGAGCGGGTTCGCGCGGCGGGTCAGCGCCATCTTCCCGCCCGCGATGATCAGCCCGAGCACGGCGACCGCGACGGTCAGCGGCAGCATCCACTGCTGGAGCTGGCCCACCGCCGGCTCGCCGGCCAGGTCCGGGGAGGGGAGCTGCACCCACCAGGTGGAGGTCTGGGTCACTATCCAGGTGATCCCGGACTCGATCGCGGCGGCGATCCCGTTCAGCGCGCCGGAGGCAGCGGTGCCCGCCACCGCGCCCGCGACCTTGGGGACCAGAACGCAGTCCGGGGAGATGAGCACGGGGCAGGCCATCAGCGTCCGCCTGCCTGGCCGGGGAAGACGGTGTACCCGGCCAGCGATCCCAGCTCGGCGGCCGAGTTGCCCCAGTCGCCGCCGGGCGGGGCGACCACCTTCCAGTCCCCGCCGTCCCAGATGACCTCCATCTGGACCAAGGCGCGTACCGTGGCCCCGCTGCTGCCGGGGCCGGCGACGGCCAGGTCGAGGATGGCGGCTGCCGGGGTGTAGGTGATCCAGCGGAACGCCTGCTCGGTCACGTCTGCGGTGCCCAGCGGCTGTCCGCCGGTTACCTGCCCGGCCTGGGCGGCCTGGTCGTAGGCGGCCTGGCAGCCGGCCAGCAGCGCGGCGGCATCGGGCCCGGTGACCTGGCCGCGGATCACCGCGGTGAAGATCCGCGGGCCCCACTGCGCGTTCGCGCGGACCCCGATGTTGACCGCGGCCAGCAGCGCGCCCAGCGGGCTGTGCGCAAACCCGGCCGCCATGCCCCCGCTGGTGTCGTACGGCCCCGCCTGCGCGGAGACCGGCAGCTTGACTCCGTAGAAGTTGCTCCACCGCACGCTGGCCAGGCTCACCCGGGGTACCTGGGGCTGGCCCTGGCTGCCCGGGCCCGCCGTACCTGCGGGACTGGCCGCCGCGCCGGCCGGGCCATGCGGAGCCGACGAGCGTGCCGGAACCGCCAGGGCCAGGCCGGCGCCGAGGATGACGGCCGCCGCGGCGGCAGCCGGCAGCATCAGGCGGCGGGCTGGCGGGCGGGTCACAGGAACACCCCGACGATCGCGGCGGCGACCGCGGCCAGGCTCAGCCCCGCCAGTACCCACGGGATGCCGGTCGCGCCGTCGGCGGCGAACGTGGCGCGGTTGCGGTGGCCGATCGTCATCTTCCCGCCGCAGATCAGCAGCCCGGCGACACCGCAGACCAGGACGCCCCATTTCCCCCAGCCGAGGACCGTGTTGACCGGGGTGCTCAGCCCGGGCGGGGCCTGCGCCGGTGGGTTGGGTGCCCCGGCGGCGAGGTACTGCCAGGCCCGGTGGGCGGTGAGGTAGCCGGCCATGGCGGCGTGGGCTGCCGCTGCCTGGAGGATGAATCGCATCTGCTTCTCCTTACGGTCTTGTTACGGACTGCGTGTCGGGCTGCTGGCCGGCGAGCGCGCGGATCTCGGCGAGCGCCCGCCGTGCCCGGCGGGGCAGGGTGACGGACAGCGGGTCGGCGGCCAGGCGGAAGGCGGGGATGAACGGGATGCGGACGACCGCGCCGACCCGGCCGTCCAGGATGCGGAACCGGTACCTGGCCTCGGCGGGCTCGGGCAGCCCGTCGCCGATCACGGCCAGGACGGTGACCTGCACGCCCTGGGCGGCGAGCAGCCCGGTCGCGGTCACCGCGCGGGCCGCCGCGGCGGCCGTGCTGCGGGCTACCAGCACGACCGGCCTGCCTGCGGGCCGCAGCGGGCGCTGGCCAGGTCCGGGGCGCCTGGCCACGCCCATGTCCCAGGCCGGGCGGAGCAGCCCGGCCAGGGTGGTTACCCCGGCGCCGCCGTGCGCCCCGACGAGGACGACCTCGTCGGGCGGGGCCTGCCGCGGCGCCGGCGCAGGCCCGGCCTGCCCGGGCCGGGGATCGGCCGTCATTGGGTACACGGCGCACCTCCTCCGCCGGTGAGCTGCGCCGACGGCCAGCCCGTGGCCTGGGCGGGCCATCGGCCCTGGCGGCGCGGGGTGCCGGCGCTTGACTGGTCACATTAAGATGATTTGCAGTTCGCTGGAGAACAACATGAGTTGAACCTCGCGGGCAGCATATGCGTACATACCGGTGTGCTGTCAACTTCAGGCAAACAACGTGAGGTTCAACATTGACTCAGTGCAAGACAATGCCGCCTGGCGGCCGGTGCCCTGAGCCCGCCGCGAGCAGCCGGCGTCCTGGCCGGGCACACCGGCCGCTGGCCAGCTCCCGGCGGCTGTCCGGGGCATGGCTGGCCGTCGCGCTGGCCGCCGGGCTGGTGACCGGATGCGCAGCCGGGGCGGCATCCCCGCGCCCGGCCGCCGCAGGCGAGCGGGCCGCGCCCGGCATCGCGGTACCGGCGGGCTCGCTGGTCCGCGTGCCGCGCCCGGACTACGCCCGGCCCGCGTCGGTGGCCGCCGCCTTCTACGTCGCGTGGGCGAGCACCGACGCCGTGCACGACCAGCCCGGCACGTACCTGGCGCTGTGCGCGCCCCTGGTCACTCCCGCGCTGGAACGCCAGCTCGCCGCCAGCCAGCCGGCCCCCGCCGCCTGGCAGGCCATGCGCCGCGCCCGCCTGGTCAGCCTCGTACGGGTGCAGGCGGTCACCCGTCCGGCCGGTGCCCCGGCACCCACCGCGTCGGTGGTGTACCTGCGGGTCTACGCCACCCGGGTGACCACGACCTCGGCCGGCCGCCAGGTAGCCAGCGACGGCGTCACCGTCCAGCTGACCCGCTCCGGCGGCCGGTGGCTGGTCAGCGCCGTCCTGTTCTTCTAGGAGCGCGCCGTGTCCAAGGCCCTCGCCGCGGCGGCAGCGGCCGTCGCTGCGTTCCCGCTGTTCCTCATCCTGCTCGTCACCGCCAGCACCAGCACGCCCGCCCGGGCGGCCCCCGCCGCTACCGGCCTTGCCGGAACGCCGACCGCGCTGGCCAGGGCCGACATTCCCGCGGACTACCTGGCCTGGTACCTGGCCGCCGCGAGAACCTGCCCTGGCCTGCCCTGGTCAGTGCTGGCGGGCATCGGCAAGGTCGAATCCGACCACGGCCGCTCGAACCTGCCCGGCGTCCGCTCCGGTTCCAACAGCGCCGGCGCCGAAGGCCCGATGCAGTTCGAGCCCGCCACCTTCGGCCGGTTCGCCGTGGACGCCGACCCCGGCCAGCCGCTCAGCCCCTACGACCCGGCCGATGCCATCTACACCGCCGCCGCGATGCTGTGCGCCAACGGTGCCCGCGGCGGCAGCCCGGCCGGCCTGCAGAACGCGGTCTTCGCCTACAACCACGCCCAGTGGTATGTCAGCGAGGTGATGGCGTGGGCCGTCCGGTACGCCACCCAGGGCGGCAGCAACGCCGTCTCCACCGCGATCGCGTTCGCCATGGCCCAGCTCGGCAAGCCCTACCAGTGGGGGGCGGCCGGGCCGGACGCCTATGACTGCTCCGGGCTGGTCTACGCCGCCTACGCCGCGGCCGGCATCCACATCGCCCGCACCACCTACCAGTGGCAGCAAGACGGCCCCGTCATCCCGCTGTCCCAGATCCAGCCCGGCGACCTGCTGTTCAGCGCGGGCAGCGACGGCACCCCGGGCAACCCCGGTCACGTCGTCATGTACCTGGGCTCCGGCCAGGTCATCCAGGCACCCCAGGCCGGCCAGGACGTCCAGACCGGCCCGGCCGACCTGCCCAGCATCGTCGTCGCGACCCGCCCGGCGGCCCTGGCCGCCAGCTCATGACCCCCGCCACCCGGAATCCCTCTCAAGGAGCCATTCTCATGACCAGCAGGCCCCCAGCCCCGCCGCTGCCAAAGCCCCAGCACCCGGCCGTAGCCGCCCAGGCTCTGGCCGAGGCTGCCTGCGCCGCCGCCCGCGCCTGGGCGCAACCCCTGGAGCCGGACAGCTGCAACCGGGCCATCAGCCAGCTGTACTCGACACTGCGTGACCTCGGTATCGCCGCCCGCGGCCTGGCCAGCTACCAGACGGCCGGCGCATCACCCGATCCCGCGTCTCGGGATTTCTCCCGGCATGTGATCGCAAGCGCCCGGTGGCTGTTCAGCGCGTGCGAGAGCCTCGACGGCGTGCTGGCGGCCGAGGGCATCAGCCCGCTGCCCGACCCGGACGAACCCGGCGCGGCCCTGTGCCGGGCAGCCCGCAACGCGATCGTGGCCTGGAGGCAGTCATCAGGGACCAGCGGCGACCGCGACACCACCGTCAGACGGTTCATCACGGCCAGCGGGTTCCTGTCCTCCGCCACGCTGGGCCTTGCGGCCTACGCGCCGCGTCGCCACGCCATTGACCTGCAAGTCGCAGGCGCCAGCCTCGCCGAAGTCATCGCTTACCTGACCGCGGCTATCCAGGCACCCGCCGGAAATGCCGCGCCCGGAGATGCCGGGGGACCGGCCGGGGACCAAGGCGGCGCGGGATGAGCGGCAACACTGCCAATTCCGCGGGCGCTATTTCCGGCCGGGAAAAGCGGCCCGGGCCAGACGCACACGGCGGGGACGCTACGACGCTCGCCATCGCAGGCTTCCCGCAGCCGGCCCTCGGGCCAGCCGGCGCGGCCACCCGCGAGCCCGCCGTGCAGGCGTCCCAGGCCCGCCTCCGCGTGCCGGCGCGGCGGCCGGGCACGTGCGGGGTGCTGTGATGGGATCAGCGAACGCAGACCGGGCGGCATGGGCCGCCCAGGCTATCGAGGCTTTCCGGGCAGCCGCCGGTGATCAGGGCCGACTGGATACCTCTGAGGCGATCGGGAGCCTGATCAGCGCGCTGTGCCATTACGCCGACCGGCGCGGCATCAGCTTCGGTCAGATCCTCACGGCAAGCAGCGATGCGTACCTGTCCCAGCGCGCCGGTGAGCAGCACGCGTACAAGGCCGGCGACGAAGTCCGGGTACGCGACGGCGTGGTCCTCAGCCCGTCGCTGGCGAGCTTGCCCAGGCTGGGCATCGTCGCGGCGCTGTACCCGAGCGCTGACCGCACTCAGGAATACGCCATCCGGTTCCCGGGCGAGGTGAACGCGATGCCGTTCACCGGCTCGGAGATCGAGCCCGCTCCGCCGTTCCAGCCCGTGCGGACCAGGCAGGGAACCGTGGCGTCCCTCGCCGAGGCCGAAGAGGTGCTCATCAGGACCGCGGCGCGTATCCAGATCAGCCACCTGCACAAGACCCGGCCGGCCAGAGCTGACCTCCAGGACCGGCAAGTGCTCGCGTCCGCCCTCGGCCAGGCATGCAGCCTGACCCCGCAGGAGATGCTGCGCCAGGCCGGGATCCGGGTCACCGCGACAGTACAGCGCGAACTCGCGATGCAGGCGGCAGCGGACCTGGGCCGCGAGCACGCGCGCGCCGGCACCCGGCCGTTCGAGACGGAACTGGAAACGGCGGCGCGCCTGGCCGATGTCCTGCGTGAGAAAGGATGCGCCCTGCCGGGAGATGACCCCGGCCCGCGAGAGCTGCTCTGGGAATACCGCTTCGCATTCGGCCACGAGAAAACCGCACCGCACCGCACCGGGCCATCCCGTCCGCAAAGGGATGCAGCTTCGCCAGCCGAGCTCGCCGGGCGGGATTACCCAGCCCCCGCTGGCCGGCCGCCCAGTGCCGTGGCAGATGCGCGGCTGGCTGTCAGCCCCCTGCATCCGCCGCGCGCCCTGAACCGGGCAGACGGGAGGCAGCACCGATGACGGCGCAAGATGACGAGCAGGAAGAGACCCACGCGAAGACCGGCAACAGCAGATGGACCGCTGAAGCGATCCGCGCCCTGGGAGCGACGACAGACCTCCAGACGCTCGCCGGCATCTTCGGGTGCAGCGGGTGGTCGTCCCGGAAGATGGCGCGCACCGGTGAATGGGAACGGCAAGGCATCAAGATCATCCGGATCGGCGCGCACTACCGCGTCGGCGTCCAGTCGATCCTCGGTGTGCTGGGATTTAGCTCCGGTGACTTCAGCGCGCCTGGAACGGCCCACGCCTATGAGCTGGACCAGGCCGACGGAAACACTGCGGATAACGAGGTCACCCAGGCACCCGAGTCAGGTACCACCGGGGGCGGGCGATGAACCGCAACGCGGGTAACGGGCACCTGCCGGCGGCCGGGGAAGGCCGCAGGGGCCGACTAGCCGTCTCACCCCGCGCCGGCGAACCAGAGCCCGCGGCCACCGCCTCGCTTCAAGCCGGGACCCTGATCAGCATCCGGGAAATCCGCGCGCTGTTCGGCCTGGGACGTACAGCCGCCTACGAACTCACGCATCGCCCCGGCTTCCCGGCCCCGGTGCGTATCTCGCCGCGCTGCTACCGATGGTGGGCCGCAGAGGTCGCCGCCTTCACCGCGGACCTCCGCCGTCAGGCCCGGCCCGGCAACCGCCAGCGTCCGGCAGCACCTGCCCAGAGCCTGCCCGCGTTGCACATCACCGGGAAGGTGCGCATGGCCAGGCGCCGGAAGGAAGCGTCGTGACCCGGCGCATCGGCAGTCGCGCCGGGAGACTTGGCCAGCGGCGGAGGAATCCGCGATGAGCGGCTGGCCGGGCGGCAGCTCACAGCCGCAACAGGCCAGGCTGGCGCAGGCGCTGGACGACTTCGGAGACGCCACAGACCAGGCAGTACGAGCGTGGGCCGGTCAGCTCACCATGCGGCAGGCGCTCGACATCACCTACGTCCTCACGGACATCCTGCGCCTTCTCGGAACCATGGCTGAACGGCTCAGCCGTTATCAGGCGGGAAGTAAGCCAGCACAAGACTATGACGCCGGGCCGAATCAGCCGAACGAAGCGATAGCCCAGGCACGTGCGAGCATCAGGTCAGCCCGTGCTGCGCTGCTACATCCGTTCCATGAGGTCTACCGCGCATCGGGCGGCTGGCGGGAGCTTGGCGGTAATCCCGCCCGCGACGGCGCCGCGGTATTCACGGCGCATCTGCTGTATCAACGGCTAAATATCGTCGATGAGCCGTGGCCGGAACTTTCCGGCACAAACGAATCCAGGGATTACCTCGTCGAGACGCTGATCTGCGCGACTGACGGACTCGGGTGGAGCATCCAGAACCTCGCCCGCGATGCGCCCGAACCGATGCAGACTGGCCTCACCGAGGCAGTGGCACACCTTGATGACACTTTCGGGCACCTGCGCGAGTCTCTTATCTGCTCCGCAAAGCGGGATATCGCAGCATCGGACGCCGAGGAACTCGATCACAGGCTCCGGCTTGCCATCCCTCTTCCCGGACGCGCTCAAGCCCTCCGCGCCAAGAATGCCCGCAGCGCGCCGCACCCCGCCCGCACCGCTGCCGCCGATTTCCCGTGCTCGGTCGCCGACTCTGCCGCGATGCGGGCCGCCGCGATGGCTCCGGCGGCCGACCTCGCCGCTTCGCCGCGGCAACAATCACGCCGACCCGGGTCGAAGGAAAACAATGGATATCACCAATAACGAGCGGATGAGGCTCGCAGCCAGTGCGTACCGTGCCTACATCGAGCACGCGGCACAGATGGAACTCCCCCTTAACGAGGGCGCCGTTGACGACGACATCCTGGCGGACCTTATCGCCGGTCTCCATCACTACGCAGATTCCCAGGGAATCGACTTCGAGAATGCCGTCGCATCGGGACAGGCCGCATACGATCGCCACCGCGCGAGCGAGGATAACCCCTACAGGATCGGAGACGAAGTCCACCTCCGCCAGCGGCGAGACACCACGGTTCCAAGCCGTGGTGTAGTGGTGTCGATCTTCCCCGAACGCGACGGTGAGCCGACCTATCGCGTCCGTTTTCCGGGCCAGGCTGACGCCACTCCCCTCCGGGGACTGGAAATCGGTCCGGCCGCCAGCTTCCCTGCGGTGACCACGAATCAGGGGACCGCAGCATCTCTAGCTGTGGCTGAGCGGCTGCTCATCGAGACCGCCGCCCGGATCAGGGCCTGCGAGCAGCGCCAGGTGCCGCCCCACGAACACGATCTCGCCGACAAGGACAGCCTGCTGCTCGCGATCGGCAATGCATGCGCCCTCGCTGGTAACGACGTCCTGCGTCACCTTGAACCGCAGATCGCAGCCTGGACCGACGTCATCACCCAGCCGTGGCATCCCGTCCACGTCGTCTCCGCGGCAGAGCTGGCCGCCCTGGACTTCCCGCAGCCGGTGCAGGCTCGTGCTCTCCCCGATGCCCAGAGCGCCGACGCAGGCGCGCAGCAAGACGCACCTCACCGGCCGCGAAGCGCCCTGCCAGGGCACCCGGCATCGCCGACCTTCTGACACGCCGAAAGAAAGACCGCTGATGAGCGAAGGCACCGCAGCCCTAATGACGGCCGGGAATGCCAGTGGTCCCGCCATTACCCCGCATACGCAGGCGCGAGATGTCTTGACCGTCGCGAACCCCCTCGTCAGCGATCCTGCTCGTGTGGTGGTGGAGGCGGGGTGCGGGATTCTGGTGTACCCGCCGGAGGCGGCGGGGGAGCCGTGGCGGGCGACGTTCACCGAGAACGGGCGGCGGCGGTTCCGGCAGGCGATGAC
>Ga0335074_10012488_pt1 | contig 11908 bp, 11 predicted proteins | sample Lox_Sample_23_FD_206715 | JGI IMG/M metagenome (GOLD analysis project Ga0335074, IMG submission 206715) | Soil microbial communities from Loxahatchee National Wildlife Refuge, Florida, United States - Lox_Sample_2.3 | ecosystem: Environmental > Terrestrial > Soil > Wetlands | place: USA...
GGCGGGCCACTGGCCCGCGCTGGTCGACGAGGTGGCGCTCATCGCCGACGCCCCCGAGAAGGAGGTCCGCTCGAAGGTCGCGATGCAGTCGACCGTCCGGACGAGCCCCGGCTACGCGGCGCGGGTCGCCGCGGTCCCCCGCCGCCTCGCGCGGATGCGGCGCGCGATCGGGGCGCGCGACGCGGCGACGCTCTTCCCGCTCGTGATGGAGGAGTGCGACAGCTTCCGCGACGTCTGCGAGACGAGCCGGCCGTCGCTCGACTACCTGACGCCCGCCTCGCGGGCGGTCCTCGCCGAGGTGCGGGCGATCAACCGGGACGCCGGTCGACCGGTCGCCGCCTACACGCACGACGCGGGCGCGCACGTCCACGTCTTCACGCTGCGGCGGCACGCCCCGCTCGTGCGGCGCCGGCTCCGCCGGCTGCCGGGGGTCCGCTCCGTCCTCGAGGTGCGGCCCGGGCCTGGGGCGCACCGGGTCGATCGGCCCGGCCGCCCGCGGCGGCGGTAGCCGACGGCTCAGAGGACGTGGCGGTCGAACTCCTCGGGCGGGAGCTCGAGGCCGATCGTCCGGAACAGGGCGGCGACCTCGTCGATGAACCGGCGGCGCGCCTCCTCGTTCGTCCAGCGCTTGAGCCCGAAGTCGATCGCGCGGCGGCTCGTCTCGGAGTTCGAGTGGCCGAACATGTCGAGCGCCCGCGGGTACCACTTGCGGACGGCCGTCTGCGCCTCGTCGGCCGAACCGTAGTACTTCGGGCCGTCCTGCACCATCCGGCGCAGCACGCTCGCCCCGAAGTTCAGGTGGAGCTGCTCCTCGCTGAGCATCAGCGGCATCGCGCGGGCGAGCGGCCCGTACGAGCACTCCTGGAAGGCGCGCAGCTGGTAGACGCCGACCCGGTCGACGAGGCAGGTGAACGCGCCGACGTCCGACCACCGGTCGAACGGGAGGTTGAACGCGTCCAGCTTGTGCTGGCCTTCCCGCTTCGTGAGCAGTTCGTCGATGTACGTCTGCCCCTCGGCGCCGAAGTCGCGCAGGATGCGGCACGCCTGCAGCCCGTGGCGCGCCTCGTCGGCGACGATCCGCGACTCGATCCACCGGTCCTCGAGGGTCGGGGCCCGGTCGAGCCACGGGCGGTGCTGCTGGATGGAGGCGAACTCGGTGTCCGCCTGGACGACCATCAGCTTCACGACGAGCTTTCGCATCTCCGCGGGCAGCTCCTCGGCGGTCTCGTACTTCCGGATCCCGGCCGAGGTGCCCCACAGCACCTCGCGGACCGGCTCGATCGTCCCGCCCTGGTTCAGGCTCTTGGCGCTCGGAGCGCCGGACGGAGGGGCGGACGCGGGCACGGAGACGCCTCGTGCGGTCCTAGCGCCTAAGCGCCCTTAAAGTTGGGCTTCCGCTTCTCGACGAAGGCGGCGAGCCCCTCCTTCGCGTCGTCGGTGACGAACAGCCGGTTCTGGAGCTCGCGCTCTAGGGCGAGCCCGGCGGTCAGGGGCATCTCGACCCCTTCGACAACCGACCGCTTGATGAGGCTGATCGCGCGCGCCGGCCCGTGGGCGAGGCCCGCGGCGAACGTCTGGACGTCGGCCGCGAACGTCTCCTTCGGGTAGACGCGGTTGACGAGCCCGATCGCGTGCGCCTCGTCCGGCGAGAGCAGGGCGCCGGTGATCATCATCTCGAGGGCGCGGGAGGTGCCGATCAGCCGCGGCAGCCGCTGGGTGCCGCCGGTTCCGGGGAGCACGCCGAGGGTCACCTCGGGGAGGCCGATCTTGCCGGAGTCCTTCGCCATCAGGCGGAGGTCGCAGGCGAGCGCGATCTCGAGCCCGCCGCCGACGCAGTGGCCGGGGATCGCCGCGATGACGACCTTCGGCGTCTTCGCGAACTTGTCGAGCGTCTCCTGGCAGTGGAGGCAGAACATCGCCTTGAAGTCCGGGGCGCTCTTCTTCAGCATCTCGATGTCGGCGCCGGCGCTGAAGAAGCCCGGGACGCCGCTCGTCAGCACGATCACGCGCGCCTTGTCGTCGAACCGGAGCTCCTCGACCGCCTGGTCGATCTCCGTCATCATGTCGAGGTCGTAGGTGTTCGCCTTCGGCTTCACGATCTCGACGTAGCCGACGCCGTCGTCGATCCGCGTGCGGACGTACTTTCCGTGCATGTGGGCCTCTCGGTAGTGGGCGGCCGACGGGAGAGCCGCGAGCGTTTAACTCCGCCGACGGGCCGGCCGACGGCTACGGGGGCACGGGGGCGGCCCGCTCCTCGACGCGGCCGTCCGGGTAGCCGACGAACAGGCGGTGCGCGTAGCCGACGAACAGACCGACCTCGACGACCCCGACGTGCGCCTTCAGCCGCTCCTCCGCGGCCGCCGGCGCGTCCAGCGGCCGCGGCGGCGTGAGGTCGAGGATCTCGTTGCCGTTGTCGGTCGCGAACACCCCGCCGTCGGGGCGGCGGCGTCGCCGGACGGCGTAGCCGTCGTCGGCGAGCTCGCGCTCGAGGACGGGCCGGGCGAACGGGACGACCTCCACGGGGATCGGGTGGCGTTCGCCGAGGCGGGCGACCAGCTTCGACGCGTCGACGACGATCGCCACCTCGCGCGCGAGGTGGGCGAGCAGCTTCTCGCGGAGCAGGGCCCCGCCGCCCCCCTTCGTGAGCGCGAGGTCCGGGGTCACCTCGTCCGCGCCGTCCAGCATCAGGTCGAACCGGTCCTCGGCGGCGAGCGGGCGGACGGCGATCCCGAGCGACCGCGCGAGCTCCTCGGTCGCCCGCGAGCTCGCGACGCAGTCGAACCGCCCCTGCGGGAACCGCGCGGCGATCGCCCGGACCGCCTCGGCCGCGGTCGAGCCCGTGCCGAGCGCGAGGCGGAGGCCCGGGCGGACGAGGCGCTCGACCGCCCGCGCGGCCGCCGCCGCCTTCGCCCGGTCGCTGCCGTCCGGCACGCGACCACGAACGCGGCCCGCTATTCAAGCGGCGGGGTCGCGCCGACACCGCTATCCCCGTCCGGCCGTCGGGACGCCGGATGCCCCGCGCCGAGCCGACCCGCCCCCGCCCGGTCGTCGTCTCGGTCGGCGGCTCGGTGCTCGTCACGGGCGATCACGACCGCGAGTACCTCGAGGAGCTCGCGGCGATGCTGGCCCGGGTCGGCCGCGCGACCCCGCTCGTCGTCACCACGGGCGGCGGCCGCACCGCCCGCGACTACATCCGGCTCGGCCGCGAGCTCGGGCTCACCGAGGTCGAGCTCGACGAGATCGGGATCGAGGTGACGCGCCTCCACGCCCGCCTGCTCGCCGCCCGGCTCGGCCCTCCCACCCCCGCGCACCCGCCCGAGACGGTCCGGGCCGCGGTCGCCGCCCTCGCCGCCGGCGGGCCGGTGATCCTCGGAGGAACGGAACCGGGGCACACGACCGACGGCGTCGCGGCGCTCCTGGCGGTCCGCCTCCGGGCGGAGCGCGCCGTCAACGCGACCGACGTCGACGGCGTCTACGACGCCGACCCGCGGAGCCACCCGAACGCCCGGCGGCGACCGACGATCCCGTGGTCGGAGTTCCGCGCGCTCGTCCACGTGGAGAGTCCGGGCGGCGCCGGGCAGAACTTCCTGTTCGACCGCCTCGGGGCGGACCTCCTCGCCCGGGCCGGGATCCCGCTCGCGGTCGTCGCCGGGCGGGACCTCCCGAGCTTCGAGGCGGCGCTGAAGGGCGGTCCGTTCCACGGCACGACCGTCGTCCCGTAGCCGTCCGCGCGCCGTTATCTTCGCCCCGTCGTTGGCCGCGCGTGCCCCGCATCGTCCTGCTCGGTCCCCCCGGCGTCGGGAAGGGCACCCAGGCGTCCCGCCTCGGCCGGGCCCTCGGCGTCCCGCACCTCTCGACCGGGGACCTCCTCCGGTCGGCGGTCGCCGCCCGGAGCCCGCTCGGCCTCGAGGCGGACGGCCACATGCGGGCCGGCCGACTCGTCCCGGATCCCCTCGTCCTGCGGATCCTCCAGGAGCGCCTCGCGGCGCCGGACTGCCGGCCCGGGTTCATCCTCGACGGCTTTCCCCGCAACGTGGCGCAGGCCGACGCCCTGGACGCGATCGCGCCGATCGATGTCGTCTTCTCCTTCGACCTCCCGGTCGAGGTGCTGGTCGCCCGCCTCTCGGGTCGCTGGGTCTGCCCCCGGTGCCAGTCGGTCTACCACGCGGAGACGCTGCCGCCCCGGCGCGCCGGGGTCTGCGACAAGGACGGCACCGCGCTCGTCCAGCGGCCGGACGACCGGCCCGAGGCGGTGACGACCCGGTTCGCGGTCTACCAGCAGCAGACCGAGCCGCTGATCGCCCGGTACCGGGCGCTCGGGCGCTGGCAGGCGGTCGACGCGCGGGGGTCGCCCGACGACGTCCAGGCGCGCCTCCGTGCCGCGGTCGCCCGCCTCGCGGGGACCGACGCGGCGGCGCCCGCGTCGGAGAGTTTATAGGTCGCGCCCCGCTCGTTGGCCCGTCCCGGCTTAGCTCAGTGGTAGAGCGGGGGACTGTAGGCGAGACTGCCGGTGAACCCGGCGGCCCCCGTGGAGATCCTCAGGTCGCCTGTTCGAGTCAGGCAGCCGGGACCTGAGCGCTCCGCCCGTCCGCCCCACTCCTCAAGAGGCCGTCCGACGTCCGGTCGAGGAAGGTCGCGGCATGCCCGGCACGTTCTCCGACTCCTGGCGGCTCACGAAGACCGCCTTCCGGATGATCCGGGAGGACCGGGCCCTCCTCGTCTTCCCGCTGATCGGAGGGCTCGCGGCGCTCGCGATCGTCGTCGTCTTCGCTGTCGGCGAGTACTTCCTCGCGTTCCGGTCCGTCGGGCCCGGCGCGAACCTCAACACGGTCTATCTCCTCGGCTTCCTCGTCTTCCTGCCCGCCTACTTCGCGCTCGCCTTCGTCTCCACGTACTGCACGGCGGCCCTGGTCGGCGCCGCGACCAAGAAGCTGAACGGCCAGTACGCGACCGCGGCGGACGGCTGGCAGATTGCGCGCGCCCGCCTCGGCCGGCTCCTCGGCTGGGCGCTGATCAGCGCGACCGTCGGCCTCGTCATTCAGCTGATCTCGAGCCGGCTCCGCGGCGTCGGCGGCTACATCATCGGCGCCGTCGGCGGGGTCGCCTGGGGGATCGTGACGTACTTCATCATCCCGGTCCTGCTGTTCGAGGACGTCCGGCCGTGGCCCGCGCTGAAGCGGTCGGCCCGGCTCTACGTCAACTCGTTCGGCCGGACGATGCTGTCGAACCTCGCCCTCGGCCTGATCGTCGGGCTGTCGGTCGCGGCCGCGGTCGTGCTCGGCATCGTCGGCTTCTGGCTCCTCCTGACGGGAAGCTTCGTGCTCGGGATCGCCCTCGTCGCGGTCGCGTTCGTGGTCGGCGTGGTCGTCGTGCTCATCGGCGCCGCGGCGGAGGGGGTCCTCCAGGCGGCGCTGTACCGGTACGCCACGACCGGGAAGATCGACCCCGACCTCCGCCCCACGCTCGCCCAGATGCGGGCTCCCGGGGGCGGGGACGCCGCGCCCCTCCCGTGAGCGGGAGAGGCGAGTGCGGTTGTCGGGATTCGAACCCGAGTAGGTAGCTTGGGAAGCTACCGTCCTAACCGCTAGACCACAACCGCGCGACCGCTGGGGACCCCGCCCGGCTCTTACCGTTTGTGCGACGGCGGGCCGTCAGAGGAGCAGCCCGACCGACTCGGTCGGGATCGACGGGGCGGTCGCGAGGAGGTCGCCGTTCGAGACGAGCCCCTCCGCGGCGCGGGAGGTGAACCCGCCCCGCTGGAGGATCCGGCGGGCGCGGGGCAGGTCGTTCGCCGACAGGGCGACCAGCGGCTGGCTCCCGTCGCGGGCGACCAGGATCGCGACGCTCTGGACGTTCACCCGCTCCCGGGCGAGGATCTCGAGCACGCGGAGGAAGCTCCCGGCGTGGTCCTCGAGCCGGACGGCGAGCATCTCGCGCACCTCCGTCTCGTAGCCGGCCGCCGCGAGAAGGCCGACCGCGCGGTCCGGGTCGTTGACGATCAGGCGGACCCGCCCCTTGCCGGTCGCCGAGTCGACGCTGATCGCGGCCAGGTTGATCCGCTCCTTCGCGAGCGTCCGCGCGACCCCCGCGAGGGCGCCCGGTCGGTTCGGGAGGACGAGGGAGATCTCGCGGAGCGCCATCGGCCCGCACTAGGAAGGTCGCGGTCTATAGGCTCGACGCCCGACGGGACGGGCGCGGGCCGCCCCGCGCCGCGCACATATTTATACACGGACCGGGCCTAAATTCCCCTGCCCGGCGGACGTTTCCCGGGCCACGCGGCAGCATGGGGGAGCTTCACAACGCGCGGGCGGGCCGACGCTATCGCCACGTCCGTCGGCTCGGTCCCCAGCGCCGCGGGGTCGCGGCGGTCGTCGGCACGCTGCTCGCCCTCCTCGTCTTCTTCGCGCTGTTCGGCATCTTCCTCACCGAGTACCTCCCGCTGTGGATGGCCGACAACGAGGCGCAGTTCACGGCGCAGGCGAGCGCCGCGCTCGCCCAGTTCAAGTCGAACATCGACGCGCAGTACGCCCTCGGCGGGCCGCCCGTCTACGCGACCGCCTTCCCGCTCAGTTCGGACGGGGTGCCGCTGCTCGCCCAGCCGACCCAGGCGACGCTCGTCCTCCTGCCCCCGAGCTGCCCGAACTCGTTCTACCCCGCCAACGGGACCCCCATGACCGTCAGCGCCTGCGTCTTCGAACGGCAGGCGTTCACCGCCGGGGCGAAGGCGACCACGAACAATCCGTTCAACGCGACGACCGCCTCCTCGACCCTCGAGATGCAGCTGCCGAACCGCTACTACACGCAGCAGACGTTCTGGTACGAGGACGATGCGGTGATCCAGTCGCAGGGCGGCGGGCACGAGATCGTGACCGGCCCGCCCGCGCTGACGATCTCGAAGACCGGCACGAACGTCTCGCTCACGACCACCTACGTCGAGCTGTACGGCAACGCGACGGTCGTCATCGGGCAGGGGTCGGAGGAGGTCTACAGCCAGCTCGTCACCTACCAGACCGACACCTCGAACGGACGGTTCGCGACGAGCGCCGGGGTCGCGGTGCCGTTCAACTACACGATGCAGCTCGGCACGCGGAACCCGTGCGCCTGGTGGCAGTACTTCACGAACCTGACGTCCGCGAGCGGCCTCGCGAAGAACACCTACTGGACGCTCACCTGGTCGGCGAACGGGGCGACCTCGTCCGCCACCGCCCCGACCGCGTCGGTCTGCCAGAACTCGGCCGACCTCACCTACCTCGTCACGTTCAAGCTGCTGAACCTCTCCTACGGCACGATCACGCTGAGCTCGTTCATCGTCAACCTCGGCGCGGGGGCGGTCTAGTGGCGAGCGGCGGCACCTCCTTCCGCGTCCGCATCTCCCGGTCGCAGGCGGCGGGGAGCGCCCCGGCGGCGCCGGCGGGCGGCTTCCTCGAGACCCCGACCGACGTCCCCGGGACGTTCATCACGGCGATGCCGCCGCTCCCCGAGGCGTCGATGCGGGAGCTGCAGGTCAGCGCGGTGAACCCGCCGTACTCCTACTCGCGGGTCAGCTACAACGAGAAGTCGAAGGAGTACCTCTACGAGGTGATCGAGCCGCAGCTCACCCCCCACGAGAAGGAGCTCGTGACCCACGTCAAGGCGACCCTCACCAAGATCCTCTCGGGGGAGGCGGGGAACCTCTCCGCGAGCGACCGCCGCAGCTACCTCCGCGGCGAGGCGGAGGGGTACTTCCACTCCCGCGGCATCGCGCTGAGCCCGATCTCGCTCGAGCGCGTGATCTACTACGTGATCCGCGACTTCGTCGGCTACGGCCCGGTGGACGCGCTGATCCTCGACACCGAGGTCGAGGACATCTCGTGCGACGGCGTCGACGTGCCGCTGTTCATCTTCCACGGCAAGTACGAGTCGGTGAAGACGAACGTCACGTTCGCCGACGAGGAGTCGCTCAACTCGTTCATCGTCATGCTGGGCCAGCGGTGCGGCAAGGCGGTCAGCGTCTCCGCGCCGATCCTCGACGGCACGACGCCCGAGGGCCACCGCGTCCAGGCGACGTACGCCCGCGAGGTGACGACCCGCGGCGCGTCGTTCACGATCCGGCGGTTCAAGGAGCGGCCGTTCACGCCGGTCGACCTCGTCGCGATGGGGAGCGCGAACGAGGAGATGGTCGCCTACTTCTGGCTCGCCGCCGAGCAGGGCGAGTCGGTGATCATCTGCGGCGGGCCCGCCTCGGGGAAGACGAGCACGCTGAACGCGATCGCACTGTTCATCCCGCCGACGTCGAAAATCGTCTCGATCGAGGACACGCGGGAGGTGAACCTCCCGCACGAGAACTGGATCCCCGGCGCGACCCGCAGCGGCACGGGCGACCGCGGGCCCGACGGGAAGGCGGCCGGCGAGCTCGACATGTTCGACCTCGTCCGCGCGGCGCTGCGGCAGCGGCCGAACTACATCATCGTCGGCGAGGTCCGCGGCAAGGAGACGTACACGATGTTCCAGGCGATGGCGACGGGCCACACCACCTACTCGACGATGCACGCGGACAGCGTGAAGTCGATGGTGAACCGCCTCGAGAACCCCCCGATCAACACGCCGCGGATCCTCCTCTCGGCGCTCAACAACGTCGTGATCCAGCTGCAGGCCCGCACCGACAAGGGGGTCGTGCGGCGCCTGAAGCAGGTGCTCGAGATCGTCGGCTTCGAGCCCGAGACGAACGAGCTGATCACCAACACCGTCTACGAGTGGGACCCCGCGACCGACACGTTCGTCTTCAAGGGCCACTCGTTCCTCTTCGACAAGATCATGGAGATCAAGAACTACACCGCGGACGAGATGGACGCGGAGTTCCAGCGCCGCAGCCGGGTGATCCGCTTCCTGGTCGACTCGAAGACCACGGACTACCGGCAGCTGTGGGCGATCATCGCGCAGTACTACAAGGACCCGAACGAGGTGATGGCCCGGGTCGACGCCGCCGACCGGGCCCGGAAGAGCTGATGGCCCCCGCTCCCCCGTCCGCCCCCGCACCGGCCGACGCGACCGGGACCCCCGTCCGGACCGTCCGCCTGAAGCGCGGCGAGCAGCCGACCCACGCGACGATCGGCGGCTTCCAGCGGTGGGCCTGGAAGACGTTCGGCGCCCGCGTCACCGCGAAGGGGGTCGACCCCGCGCTCGAGGAGAACCTCGTCAAGGCGCACATGCGGATCCGCGCCGACGAGTACACCGCGAACGTCCTCGCGACGACGGTCGTCGTCGGGATCGCGATGGCCGTGGTCGGGGTCGCGGCGTTCGTCTTCCTCGACCTCATCGTCGGCCAGCTGCTGTTCGGCGTGATCGCCCTGATCGCGCTGCCGGTGCTCGGCCCCGTCGGGGCGTACTTCGTCCTCCTGAGCGACCCGTCGACCAAGGCGAAGGACCGGGGCCGGAAGATCGACCGGAAGATCAGCGCCGCGATGAGCTTCGTCTCGGCGATGAGCTCCGCCGACGTGAACGTCGACCAGATCTTCAAGGAGCTCGGCCGCCAGAAGATCTACGGGGAGGTCGCGGAGGAGGCGGCGTGGATCACGCGCGACACCGAGCTGCTCGGGGTCGACATCCTGACCGCGATCCGCCAGGCCGCGCAGCGGACGCCGTCCCGCAAGTTCCAGGACTTCCTCCAGGGGGTCGTGACGACCGCCACGAGCGGCGGCCAGCTGAAGCCGTACTTCCTCCTCAAGGCCGAGCAGTACGAGCGCGAGAAGAAGCTCGAGATGCTCCAGCGGACCGAGACGCTCGGGCTCCTCGCGGAGACGTTCGTCACGGTCGTCGTCGCCTTCCCCCTGTTCCTGGTGATCATCATCGCGATCTTCGCGATCATCGGCGGGGGCGGCTCGTTCATGCTGAACATCCTCTGGGGGATCGTCGGCGGGATGATCCCGCTGTCGCAGTTCGGGTTCATCTTCTTCATGTACACGCTCACGCAGGAGATGCTGTAGATGGCAACCGCGAACGCACCGGCGTCCGTCCAGAAGGTCCGCTCGATCACCGCCGAGGCGAAGAGCCCGGCGAAGGCCGTGATCGCGAAGGAGACGATTCTCCTGATCGCCGGCGCCGCCGTCGGGATCGTCTTCTGGGTGATCGGGGTCCTCAACTACACGGGCACGCTCAACATCCAGCTCCGGCCCGGGGAAGGGACCGGCGCCAACCCGGCGATCGACTTCTTCGTCATCGGCCTATTGATCCTGATGGCACCGTACGGCTTCGCGATGACCGCGAAGCTGCGGCGGATCGGCAAGATCGAGGAGCGGCTCCCGGACTTCCTCCGCGACGTCGCCGAGGCGGGCCGCTTCGGGATGACGCTGCCGGACGCGATCATCGTCGCGAGCTCGGGCCGCTACGGCCTGCTCTCCGCCGAGATCCGGAAGATGGCGAGCCAGCTCGAGTGGGGTGTCCCGGTCGCGACCGCCCTCCGCCTGTTCGAGGAGCGGGTCCCGACGCCGCTCGTCCAGCGGGTCGTCTCGATCGTGACGCGCGCCAACGAGGCGGGCGGGAACGTCGCCGACGTGCTCACGATGGTGGCGCACGACACGCGCGAGACGCAGCTGCAGCAGCAGGCGCGCCAGATCTCGATGCTCACCTACGTGACGGTCATCTACATCGCGTTCTTCGTCTTCCTCGTCACGATCTGGATCATGGCCGCGGTGTTCCTCCCCGAGATGATCACCGCCGGTAAGGGCGTCGCCGCCTCGACCGTCGGCGGGTCGGGCGCCGTGACGATCCAGTACGCGTTCGTGCCGGTCCTGTTCCTCGCCTTCCTGGTCGCCGTGATCGTCCACGCGGTCGGCGACGGCATCATGGCCGGCGTGCTCTACACGGGCCGCATCGCGGAGGGGCTCCAGCACGCGACGATCATGCTCGCGGTCGGCTGGCTGATCATGCGGTTCGTCGTCCCGATCCTGAACGTGGGGTAGGAGGCGCCGCACCGATGGCCAGCGCAGCGACCCCTCGGTCCGCGGACGACACGACGGACGGCGCGCCGCCGAAGAAGCGGACGTTCTTCTCCCCGTGGCTGCGCGTCGGCGCCGCCATGCGCCGCGGCTCGGAGGACCCGCGCGGCATCCGTCTCGCCCGCCTCGGCGTCTCGGGGCAGGCGGCCGGCGGCGAGGTGACCCCGGTCCCCCCGATCACCGACCCGCTCGAGAAGGAGCTCGACCTCGCCCCGATCCGCCCCGGCTTCTCGTTCGTGCGGATCGGCTTCCACACCGGCCGCAACGAGTACCTCTACGAGGTGATCGAGCCGCCGCTCACGCCGCTCGAGCGCGACCTGACCGAGCGCCTGCGGACCGTGCTCGTCACGAACTTCGAGCCGCTCCCCGAGCACGACGTCGCGACCAAGCGCTCCGAGCTGCGCCGGATGGTCGACGACCAGCTCCACGGCTGGGAGCTCGCGCCCGGGCCGACCACGAAGGGGCGGATCCTGTACTACCTCGAACGGGACTTCATCGGCTACGGGGTCGTCGAGGCGCCGATGACCGACAGCGAGGTCGAGGACATCTCGTGCGACGGGGTCGGCATCCCGCTGTACATCTACCACCGCAAGTACGGCTCGATCCGCTCGAACCTGAAGTTCGGCTCCGCCAAGGAGCTCGACGACTTCGTCATCTGGCTCGCCCAGCGGTCGGGCAAGCACATCTCGGTGGCGAGCCCCGTCCTGGACGCGACCGTCCCGGACGGCTCGCGGCTGCAGGCGACGCTCGGGATGCACGTCACGAAGCGCGGCAGCACGTTCACGATCCGGCGGTTCCGCGACAACCCGTTCACGCCGGTCGACCTGCTGAAGTTCAAGACGATGAGCCCGGAGATGATGGCCTACCTCTGGCTCGCCATCGAGAACGGGCAGTCGATGATGGTCTGCGGCGGGACGGCGAGCGGGAAGACGACC
>Ga0335074_10012489_pt1 | contig 11908 bp, 8 predicted proteins | sample Lox_Sample_23_FD_206715 | JGI IMG/M metagenome (GOLD analysis project Ga0335074, IMG submission 206715) | Soil microbial communities from Loxahatchee National Wildlife Refuge, Florida, United States - Lox_Sample_2.3 | ecosystem: Environmental > Terrestrial > Soil > Wetlands | place: USA: Florida...
GGATCTGCGGTTCCTTTTTCGGCAGGTCGCCTCGCATGGGGAAGGCGGTCTGCGGCAGGAAGACGGTATCGCGGTAATCGGCCTCGGTCTTGGTCGGTGCATCGTTCATGGCGGCGTCCATGCGGCATGGGCCGCGACTGGAGAGATGGGTGCGATCGGGGATCCCGGCGCTACTGGCGAGCGGCCGGGCTGATAATTCGCGCGATCCGATGCACGGGTACCATGGTGGGAGTATTGGAAGACGGCCGGGCGTGGGTCAAGTTTTTGGCAGCACGGGGCAGGGCGGCGGGGCAGCGTACGTTATGATCGTTTCGTTTCCTACGCTGCGGGACGGGGCAGGCGTCGTCCGGGGACGTTGCGCTGCGTCGGCCAGGATGACGATCAGCAACGCGACCAGAGCGGGCGTGCTGACAGGCAGCGCGATGCCGCGACATGCCATCGCGAAGGGGAACAGTACCGCCACGGCGAGGACAAGGCGTTCTGTCGGGGTGAAGCTGCCTCCGGCATCCAGGCGCGCGCGAAACAGCGATACCAAGGCGCCGGACAGCATCGGCGCGTCGTAGATCAAGGCGTGTGGCGTGCAGAGAAACGTGCCCACCAACAGGGCCGCTACCGCGTGCGCGGTCGGGCCGCGACGGAAGATGCGCCAAATGACAGTGGCAACGGCGGTTGCCGCTGCGGCTTGTCCGAACATCGCGAAACCAGGGGTAAGGCCGAGCAAGCGGAGGTTCGCCTCGACGGTGGGCATAAGTTTCAGCAAGTCATGGGCGCCGTCGAACATCCTCGCGTAGTCCGGCAACATGGCGAGCCAGGCGGGCCACACCTGCCAGCCAAACAGGAGCGTGGTGGCGAGCGCGAGGCTGGCAGCGGTGAGGCAGGAGGTCGCGAGGGTGCGCCAAAGGCCTGCCGCGACCAATGCCACCGGGACCAGCAGCGCCAGTTGCGGCTTGAAGCTGAGGCAGCCGATCAGAATGCCGCTGACAACCGGATTGGTTGCGGCCAGACGCATGCCGGCGATCAGCAGGGCGCCACTCAGGAAACCGGTTTGGCCGGCAGAGATATTCAACGTGGTGGTTGGCGCGATGAGCAATGGGAGCACGATCGCCGGTGACCGCCAGCAAGTGGCGAGAATGGCCCAGAGAAACAGGCCGCAGGTCCCGATGGTCCAAAGAAGATAGGCAAGCGGGATGGGAAGGCGGCCGAGCGGCAGCAGCAGAGGGATCGCGATGGGCGGATAGGGGAATGGGTCTTGCCCGGCGGGTGACATGCCCAGCGCGACCTGCCGCGCGTGGAGCAGGGGGGAATTGTAGAGTTCAGCGGCTGAATGGGCCGCGGCAATTTTCCCGTATGACCAGAGCGCGAAGAAGTCGCCGAAGGGGTTGGCCGAGCCGGTGCGGTAGCCGACGAGGATTCTTACGACGTAAGTGACGAACACCGTGCCGCAGATGAAGGCAAGCGCCAGACCAAGGATCAGCGTTTTTGTGTCCTCGGCTTTGCGGTCAGCGAGGGCCGAGGGGCGGGATAAGGCCTGGGCGCCTGCCATGGTGCTGCCGATTGCGGTTCCTGCCGGCGGATGTGTATTCGGGCTCGGGTTGCAGGGCCGTTGCGGGGTGGTTTGACGAGGGGGCGAAGTTTAGCCTGGCGCGAATCAGGACGGCGGGGCTGGCCGTGCTCCGTCCTCAGGCGTCAGGCTTCGATCTTCGGTGTGGAATTCCGGCGGCGCACTACATTGCGGCACGGGATGCCGTACACGTAGGATCTACTGCAGCGGCGCGATCGTCCTGTCCGGAAACATTATTTCGCTCTGAGGGCGGCATCGGCGCGTGACGGAACGGATCGACCGGCCGTTTGCCTGGACTGACTCCGGTGCGGCTACAGACTTTCGATCTGGCCCATCTGCTCTAATACCAGGCAGCGAAAAGATTGACCGATGTACCCCATGTGTCATGGCCGCGCTTGTCGCGGCCATCCATGTCTTTCCAAGCCGCATCCAGGAAAGACGTGGGTGGCCGGCCTTCGCCGGCCATGACACGGGTGAGTCAGGCTCAACATTGGCTGGTACAATTCCGGAATTCTGGCACGTCGTGCCTGGCCTGCTCGCAGGACGGGCGCCCGATCTGGGGGCCAATTACAGCGTGCAGGATGCCGTGGCGAAGGTGAGCGAGGATGACGGGCAGCCTGGTGGTGCCGAAGAGGGTCACAATGAGAGAGAAGCCGGGGCGTGTGGCCCGGCGGTTGATGGCGGCGGCGAGGAGGCAGCCGAACTCGAGCAAGGTGCAGACGACGTAGAGGAGGGCCGCGATGTTTGCGGGCGCGGCGGGACCGGCCCGATCTGCATCGGGGAACAGGCTCCGGTCAGAGAGGCGTGTCCAGACCGAGATTGCTTCGTCGCTACGCTCCTCGCAATGACATGGTCCGGGTGCGCGACTACACCCCCACCCGTTCGCGTTTGCTCTCCGTCCTTAAAGCCCGCAGGCCGCCAGAATGTCCCGCCCGCGCGGTGCGCGCACCGGAGCGGCGAACCCCGCATCATTCACGATCCGTGCGAACCGCTCGATCGCCGCCCGCGTGCTGGTCTGGTAGGCACTGCCGGGCCAGGGATTGAACGGGATCAGGTTCACCTTCGCCGGCATCCCCGCGATCAGCCGCACCAGCTCGCGCGCGTCCGCCTCGCTGTCGTTCACCCCGCGCAGCATCACGTATTCGAACGTGATGCGCCGCGCGTTGGAGGCGCCGGGATAGCGCCGGCACGCCGCCATCAGCTCCGCAATCGGGTATTTGCGGTTCAGCGGCACCAGCTCGTCGCGCAGTTCGTCGCGCACCGCATGCAGCGACACCGCGAGGTTCACGCCCAGCTCGGCGCCCGCCCGGTCCATCATCGGCACCACGCCCGAGGTGGACAGCGTGATGCGACGGCGCGACAGGGCGATGCCCTCGTTGTCCATCACGATGGTCATCGCCTTGGCGACGTTGGCGTAGTTGTACAGCGGCTCGCCCATGCCCATCAGCACGATGGTGGAGAGCAGGCGCGGGGTTTCGCCCTTGGGGGAGGGCCATTCGCCATAGGCGTCGCGGACCCCCATGAACTGGCCGACAATCTCCGCTGCGCCGAGATTGCGCACCAGCGTCTGCGTGCCGGTGTGGCAGAAGCGGCAGGACAGCGTGCAGCCAACCTGAGAGGACAGGCAGACAGCGCCGCGATCCTCCTCCGGGTCGGGGATGTAAACCGTCTCGGCTTCCTGCCTGTCGCGGAAGCGGAAGAGGAATTTGCGGGTGTCGTCATCGCTGGTCTGGGCAACGACGGTTTCCGGCCGGCCGACCACGAAGCGTTCCGCCAGCTTCGCCTGCAGGGGCCGCGCGATGGAGCTCATGCGGGCGAAATCGGTCACGCCCTGGTGATAGATCCAGTGCCAGAGCTGCTTGGTGCGGAACGGCGCCTCGCCGATGGCGGCCAGCTCGGCGGCGAGTTCCTCGCGCGACAGGCCGACCAGGTCGCGTCGGCCATCGGGCAGCGCCGCGTCCGGTGGGTTGAACAGGGCGGATTTGGCGAGGATGCGGGCGCGTTCGTCAGCGGTCAGGCGGTCGCCGGCCTCGTCTGGCTGGGAAACCGGCGTGCCTCCCGGTGTGGCAACCGGTGGCCGCGTCGTTCTGTCTGCGGATGGCGTCGTCACTTCTTCTCCGGACACGCTTTCACCACGGCCGCATATGCCGCAGAGAAGCCCTTCAAACTGAACGTATCCGTGACCTGCTCCTTGTGCGGGCCAGGGGAGCGGGCGATCGCGCGATCACCGCGCTGGAAGGTGCCGACGGCGGCCTTGCCATCGCGGGCATAAGCGTTGCTGCCACGAGTGTAGAAATCCAGGCCGGTCTGACCGACCTGGACCGTCACGGCGGCGTCCTTGGAATAGTCGAAACCGGCCTCGATGGCGACGGTGTCGCGGACGGTGGGGCGCTCGGAGACGGTCAGCACCACCTGGCCGCGGCCGGGCAGGCTGGGGGTGGAGGTCTTGGCGCGGGTGAGCGCATAGCAGACCATCTGGGCGCCCTCGCCGTGGCTGGCGGCGATCCAGTCGTCGTAGGTGGCGAGTTCCTTGGGCGCGTTCGAGGCCGCCTGGTGCGGCGGCTCCTTTTTCTGCTGCGCCGCGGCTGGGACGGCAAGGAGCATGGCGAGGCAGAGCATGGGGGTGATTCGGAGGTGCATGGCGGCCGGAGAGATACGGCGGCGAGGGCGGGGGGACAACCGTTGTCTGAGGGATGAGGCAGGTGTCCTATCTCGTGCCCGGTCGAGGAAACCCCCAGGGCGCCATCATCTCGCGCCCCGTTGAGAAAACCTGTGAGCGTCATCGGCCGCTGGTCACGGTCTCGGGCGCGATGATGTGGGGCAGTGCCGGGGGAGGGGCTGCATCACGCGGGCTCCCAGGGTGTCCTGGTGAGTCGAAGCGCGATGGTGACTGCTGCTGCCAGGGCCAGGGCAGCGGCTCGAGCGAAGCCCGAACGATGGGTAATATTTCCACGGGATGGGGTTGCAGATCGCTTTCGGAACCAGCGTCCGCAACCCTGCGCGTCAGGCACCTGGCTTGGCGAAATACAGCTTCGGATCCGAGGCCCTGACGCGCACCTCGGGCAGGCCCAATTCGCGCCGCACGATATTCGTGCCCTGCACCAGTGATACGCATTTGTAATAGGCGATGCGCCGGCTGAGGCCCTCGCGGCCAAAGCCGCAATCGGTGGTGATCACCAGGCGTTCGGGCGGGATGTATTCCAGCGCGCGGCGGATCAGGTTGGCCACATAGTCCGGTGATTCGACCACGGTGTTGCAGTGGTTCACCACGCCGATGCCGATCTTCTTGTCGGTCTTGTACTTGCCGAACAAGGCCAGATCGCGGCCGTCGCTGCTCGCGCATTCAAAGGTGATGACGTCGCAGTTCAGTTGCAGCAGATGCGGCATGGCGCGTTCATAGCTTGGCGCCACCCAATAGAGCCGCTGCTGATTCGGATTGCCCCAGCAGGTGTGCACCCAGATCTCCGCATTCACGCCGACGAGCTGGCGGTTGAAGGCCTCGGTGAGGAATTCGAGATCGGCGTCGGTGGTTTCCGGACGCAGCGACCGGCCGTGATGCGGCGGCTCCTCCACCTGGATCAAAGGACAGCCGGAGGCGGCGAGCTCGCGCAGCTCCGCGTTCATGATGTCGCAGAGGTCGAGGATCATCGCCTTGTCGTCGGCGTAGAACTCGTTCCACAGCATGCTGGCGAGCGCGGGGGCGCAGATCGCGCCGAATTTCAGGGGTTTGTCGGTCAGGCGCTGCGCCACTTGCCAGAGCGCGGGGTACTGCCACGGGCCGCGCGTCAGCTTGTTGGTGACGACGGGGGGCTGATAGGCCTCTTGCACTTCCCACAGGATGTGGCCGGGTTTGAGGTTGTGGCGGCTCATCCAGCTTTGCGACGTGTCGCGATGGCCTTCCAGGCCGCCGAGCCGTTCGATGGGGTAGAAGAACCAGGATTTTCCTCCGACCGCGAGATCGAACCGGCTGTCGCCGTCGGTGACGATGTCGAGGCCCGCTGCTTCCTGGGCATTGATCACGGCGGCGACGGCATCGAGGTATTGCTCGCGGAACAGGGACTCTCCCAGTGCAGCTTTGAAGGGCCGGCCGTTCAGGCTGGCATCGAACCACAGCGGCCGTGGGTAGGAGCCGGTGATGGCGGTGGGCAGGACCAGGTTCTGTGTGACGGTCAGCATGTTGGGGTTCCTTGGTTTGCCGTCATCGCCGACCGGCGCCTCTATGTCTTTCCTGGGAGCGAGGCGACGAAGCGACCTGGGTCACTGAAGGGGACGCATGACCGGGGTTGCCGCGTCGCTTCGCTCCTCGCAATGACATGGCTGGTCAGTTGAACATCAGCACCGTACGCGCAACCTCGCCGGCTTTCATTGCGCGGAACGCTTCGTTCACATCGCCAAGTTGGCCGCGGCGGCTGATCATTGAATCAAGATCCAGCCGCCCCTGGCGATAGAACTCCAGGTAATTGGGAATGTCGGTGCGGAACTGGTTCGAGCCCATACGCGAGGTCTGCACCTTGCATTCCGGGCGGATTGCCATCCAGGGGAACTCGATCGTCGCGTCGGGTGGCAGCACGCCGACGATCGTCGCGGTACCGCGCACGGCAAGGCTTTCGATCGCCTGGCGGCACAGTTTGGACAAGCCGACCGCTTCGAACGCATGATCCACGCCCAGTCCACGCGTCAGCGCGCGCACCGCCTTGACCGCATCATCCTGCGTGGTGTTGACGGTATGGGTGGCGCCGACCGCCTTCGCCATCTCCAGTTTCGAATCGAACTGGTCCACCGCGATGATCTGGCGCGCCCCGCCGATGCGCGCGCCCTGAATGATGGAAAGCCCGACGCCGCCGCAGCCGAACACGGCGACCGTCTGTCCCGCCTGCAGCCCTGCGCTGCGCAGCGCTGCCCCGACGCCGGTGAGCACGCCGCATCCTACCAAAGCGGCACGGTCCAATGGCAGGTCGGGGTCGATGCGCACCAGGGAATTTTCATGCAGCAGCATCTTCTCGGCGAAGCTGCCGATCGCAGCGAAGCTGCGGAACGGATTTCCCCCTTGCGACAGGCGTGGCGCAGCGTCTTCCGGGCGTGCGACGATGTTGCCGGAGCAGACGTTCGGGTGGCCGCTCAGGCATTGTGGGCAGTTGCCGCAGAAGCCGGACAGGCAGGCGACGACATGGTCGCCGGGGCGCACGGATGTGACGTCGGCACCAACGGCCTCGACGATGCCGGCGCCTTCATGGCCAAGCACGAAGGGGCGGTCCAAGGGAAACCGGCCGTTCCCGTCCACCACATGCAGGTCGCTGTGGCAGACGCCGGTGGCGACCGAGCGCACCAGTACCTCACGGCCCCAGGGCTTGTCGATATCGATGGTTTCGACAGTCAGCGGTTCGTGGACCTTGCGGAACACGGCGGCGGTGGTTTGCATGCGGTCCGCTTCCTCCGGCAGATTTGCGCCAACGCTATCGCCGGGGCTCAAGCGTGGCAATTCGTCGCCGCGCAGTTGCGGAGGCTCACCTGGTATTGCGTGGCGAACGTTATGCTTCCGGCGCCACGCCCACGTATTTGAACTGATGGATCACGTCGCCAATCGGGTGGTTCGGGTCGTACTGCACCTGGAAGATCGAAACTGTCTTCGACGTGAGGTCTCCGTTCTCGTCGAACGAGACCGGCCCTTGCAGCGTGTCCAGCTTGGTCGCCTGGATCGCGTCGCGCACCGTTGCTCGCGTGACCTGATGGCCGGACCCTGCGGCTCGCGCAATCGCGGCCAGCACCACGCGGGTCGCATCGTAATACGTGATCGTATAGTCCGCCGGCTGCTTGCCTGTCTTGGCGACGTAGCGCTGCACCCAGGGCTGGACCTGCGGTTCGTCCAGAACATGCGCGGCGGCCGACGTCGCATACCAGCCGTTGATCGCCGGCATCGCGCCGCCGGTGAGCATATCCGGCGTGTGCACGCCGTCGCCGCCGCCTTTCACCGCATCGGGGATGATCTCGTACGACTGCTTCACGACCTTGGTGCCCGCCAACGGATCGCCGCCGTAATAGAGCGCCTGCGTACCCAGGCTTTTGGCTCGGGTCAGGATCGCGGTGTAGTCGGCATTCAGCGGATCCAGCCGGTCGCGGATCACCACCGTCATGCCTTTCTTCATCGCCTGAGCGGCGAAGGCATCCGCCATGCCGACGCCATACGCACCGCTGTCATCCAGAACGGTGACCTTTTGGATGTGCCTTTCCTCCGCCAGGAAATTCGCGAAGTTCGGACCCTGGTAAGCATCCGTGGTCACCGTGCGGAAGAAGATCGGCGGGCCTGCCGGCCGGTAAACCGCGGCGAATTTCGGACTGGTCAGATCGGGATTGGTCGCGCTGCCGCTGATCGTCGCCATCCCGCCCTGGCTCAGCACCGGCGACACCGCCTTCGCCGAGCCACTGTTCAGCGGCCCGACCGCGGCGATCACGGTGTCGTCCTGTAGCATCTTGCGCGCATTGGTGGCGGCAATCGCCGGATCATACTGTCCTGTCGTGGTTGATGCGTCGTTCAGCACCAGCGCCTGGATCTTATAGCCGGCGACGCCGCCTTTGTCGTTCGCTTCGTCGATTGCGTAGAGGACGGCGTCGCGCGCTATTCCGGCCTGCAACGCCAGCGAGCCGGTCAAAGGGAAGCTCATGCCGATGGTGAGCACCTTGTCGGCAGCGGCTGCCCGGCCGCACGCGGCGAACACCGCGGTCCCGGTGCCGATCAAGCGTAATGCGTCGCGGCGGGATATTGCTTGCACGGGCGCCCCCCTTGATTGGCCGGAGCATGCCCATAGGGAGCGGCAATTTGCAAGCCGGGCGGGGTGATCAGACGGGAAATCGCCTATGTTGTACGCTCGATTTGGGAATTTGGGTTTGGGCGGGGATGCACATAGGATTCTGGCACGCACCTGCGATGCCATGCTGGCAACGCACAGGATATGACTGAATCTGCCATAGAGTCCGTCAATACTCTGACAAGTTGCCGCGCTCTTGTGGGATTTAGAAAATTGAATCTCGGATGAACACAGCGCGGCTGTTAGTCGTAACCAAGGTACGAACACGATGGCAAAGCCGGTAGAGCGTGAAGGAGCCGCAATGGATCGGGTCGGTACGCGATATCTGCGTGCATTGGCGTCCATCTGCGTGCATCTGCGTTACCCCCTTGCCTCGCTGCGCGACCCGATCGGCTTCGTGAGTACCCCGGCTGTTTGTGCTGGGGCGCACGGACGAAAAAATCTTCCGCAGATGAACGCGGATGGTGCGGTGCTGTTGGCATCGCCCGGGCCATCTAAAGGATTGGCGCGAACGTCATTGCGAGCGGCAACGATTTCGACGATTGGCAATGCAGATGGGACGAGGGCGGGTAGCCGCGCTGCGTTCTGCTGGCGAACGCTGCCGCAGCAAGGGTTTTGGTCTGATGCTGTCGGCGCGGAGCGAGGGTCGAGGCACGCGCGCAGCCACGCGCTCGCTCGTTTGCGGACCTGGCGTACGAACCGTCTGTGCATTTTCCCGCAGAAGATTGCTTCGTCGCTTCGCTCCTCGCAATGACATGAGAGGTGTGACGTCCCGGTGCTGACTCTTAGAGCAAGGCGGATCCCAGGCTATGTCGCGGGAGACGCCATGCTGCGAACGACGTCCAGCACCTCCACGCCATAGCGTTGCAACTTCGACGCGCCGACACCCTTGATCTGTCCCAGTTCGTCCAGGCTCTCGGGCCGCACTGCGGCAATTTCGCGCAACACCGTGTCGTGGAAGATGACGTAGGGCGGTATCTTCTGCTTCCTCGCCTCTGCGGCACGCCAGGCGCGCAACGTTTCGAACAGGTTTGTCGCGGCCGGCTCGACCACTGCAGGAGCAATAACATCCGAGGCGCCATGCCGCCGCTCGGGCCGCTGCACCTCGCGCGGGCGGCGCGGCGTATCCTGCCGCAGCATCACGCGCGTTTCGCCGCGCAGGACCGGGCGCGCCTTGTCTTGTACCAGGAACAAGCCGCCATGGCCGGCGGTATCGACATCCAGCGCGCCCATCGCGATCAATTGGCGGATGAGGCCACGCCAGAACGGCGGTGCACGATCCTTGCCGATGCCGAAGGTGGGCAGCGTGTCATGGCGGTGGCGCAACACCGCTTCCGTCATCTCTCCGCGTAACACGGCGACGACATGCAGCGCGCCGAAGATCTGGCCGGTGCGGTACACGGCCGACAGCACCTTCTGCGCCTCGACGGTCGCATCAAGGGTGATCGGCGGCGCATCGCAATTGTCGCAATGGCCGCAGTCGCTGGGAAAATCCTCGCCGAAGCAGGCGAGCAAGGCGCGGGTGCGGCACGTTACCGCCTCGGTCAGCGCGACGATTTCTTCCAGCTTGGTGCGCATGACCCGCTTCTGCGCTTCGGGCGCCGCGGATTGCGCCAGCCAGTGGCGGGCCTGCGCCACATCCTGGCCGCCGAACAACAGCAGCGTCTCGGCGGGGTCGCCGTCGCGGCCGGCGCGGCCGATCTGCTGGTACCAGGCCTCAGGGCTGTCGGGCATGTCCAGGTGGACGACGAAACGCACATCAGGACGATCGACGCCCATGCCAAACGCGATCGTTGCGACCACGATCAACGGTTCGCCGGACCGGAAGCGTGCCAGGGCGTCGCGCTTATGTTCCGGATCCAGGCCGGCATGGAATGCAACGGCGGGCAGGCCCTTGTCGGAAAGCCGCGCCGCCACGCGTTCCGTCTTGGCACGCGAGCCGCAATAGACGATGCCGCATTCGCCCGGACGGCGGGCGAGAAAATCCAGCAGTTGCGTGGTCTCGCTGGTCTTGGCGGCGGCGGCGAGATGCAGGTTCGGGCGGTGGAAACTCGACAGGAACACTGCCGCATCGTCCATGCGCAGCGCGCTCAATATGTCGCGGCGCGTGCGCGGATCGGCGGTGGCGGTCAGGGCAATGCGCGGCACGCCGGGGAATCGCTCCGGCAGGCAGGCTAGTTCGCGATACTCGGGACGGAATTCGTGCCCCCATTGCGAGACGCAATGCGCTTCGTCGATCGCGACCAAGCCCAGCGGCAATCGCGACAGCCGGTCCAGCGTACCGTTCGCCAGCAGCCGCTCCGGCGAGACGTAGAGCAATTCCAATTGCTCCTCGATCAGGTCGCGCGTGACGCTGCGTGCTTCGGCGGGATCGAGTTCGGAGTGCAGCGCGCCGGCGGCGACGCCGACCTGACGCAGCGCTGCGACCTGGTCGTCCATCAGCGCGATCAGCGGCGAGACCACCACAGCCGTGCCGGGCCGGCACAAGGCAGGTACCTGATAGCACAGGCTCTTGCCACCGCCCGTCGGCATCAGCACCAGCGCGTCGCCGCCGGACAACACGTGGCTGATCACGGCCTCTTGCGTGCCGCGAAAGCCGGCGAAGCCGAACACGCGGCGCAGCACCGCGTGGGGATCCGCGGCCGGCGCGGTGTCGAGCAACGATTGCAGCACGGTCAGTGTCCGCCGATGCTGATCTCGACGCGGCGGCTCTCCTGCGAAGTCAGCGCGAATTGCACCGAGCCGTGGCCGCGGCCGATCAGGCGGTGCTCTGGTATCCCGTCGGTCTGCATCTGATCCATGACGATCTGCGCACGCAGATCGGTCAACAGGATGTTGGCTTTGCGGCTGCCGGTGGGATCGGCAAAGGCGTTGACGTGCACGGGCACGCCGGGATGAGACTTCGCATAATCGGCGGCATGACTGATCACCGCCTGCGCGGCGTCATCCAGGTTCGCGGACCACTCCAGAAAGAACACCACGTAATTCCGTGCGGCCGGTTCGGCGGCATGTGCCTGCGACACAAGGAAACAGAACAAGAACAGGGTCATGATGCGGCGCATTGCCGATTCCCTCGCGAGCAGGACGAAGTATTCTCCTGCCGACGGGTTAACGTCACGTCAATCGCGATGCGGCGTTGGGCGGTTTCTTAATCAATTTCAGTGACGCTGGGGCGGTTTGCAGGAGGACAGACCGATGCCGGACACGCCCGTTGCGCCGCGTGAGGACGCTCCCTACGATCCCGTCATGGAAGCCCGTGTCTCGCGGCTGGAGGAGGACATGCGCGAGGTGAAGGCCGCATCTTCGCGGTCGGAAGCAAGCCTCGCCCGCATCGAGGCGATGCTTGCCGCGACGTTGCCGCACCTCGCGACCAAGGCGGATCTTACCGCGCTTGAGGTCAGGACGGAGGCGAGCTTCTCCCTACTCCGCACCGAGATGGCGGAGTTCCGGGCCGAAAGCAAAGCGGACATTGCGGAGCTGCGGGGCGAGACGCAGGCGGGGATTGCGGAGCTGCGAAGCGAGACGGAGGTGGGGATCGCGGAGC
>Ga0335074_10012493_pt1 | contig 11906 bp, 12 predicted proteins | sample Lox_Sample_23_FD_206715 | JGI IMG/M metagenome (GOLD analysis project Ga0335074, IMG submission 206715) | Soil microbial communities from Loxahatchee National Wildlife Refuge, Florida, United States - Lox_Sample_2.3 | ecosystem: Environmental > Terrestrial > Soil > Wetlands | place: USA...
GGCCCCGATCGGGCAGGCGAGGGTCTGCACGGTGACCGTGCAGCCGGCCGGGACGCAGCCGAACGTCTTGTTCACCGTGCCCTGGCACCCGCCAGCGGCCCCGCCCCCGGTGGTGGTCCCGGCTGCTGGCTGGCTGCCCGCCTGGGTGCCGGGGCTGGCCGGGGTGCCGGCCGACGGGCCTGTCCCGGCCGTCACCTGGCACTGCGGCGCGTACGACTGCCCGCACGTCACGCCGCCGTAAGGGGTCCCGGTCCCGGGGCCGCCGCCGGCCAGCGCGGCCTGCTGCCCGCCGGCCAGCAGCAGCGCCACCGCCAGGGCGGCGGCCAGCGCGAGGGCGAGGGCGCGGCTCAGCATGATCCCGCCTTCTCCACTACCAGGTAGGTGACCTTCCAGGTGCCGTCGAACGGCTGCACCTGCGCGTAGATCGCCTGCCGCCCCGTCGCCCCGCCCGCAGCGGGCTGGCCGGACCTGTAGTACGTGCCGCTGCCCGCCGAATCCGAGCAGTCGGTCACCTTGGCCTCGGGCGTTCCCAGCGACGTCTTCGCCATCGTCACGGCCACGCTGTGCGACGGCGTGCCCCGGGTCACGATCCCCTCCTGGTGATACTGGTACAGGCCGTGGACCAGCAGCTCCAGCGCCGAGCCCGCCGCGTAACGGTCCAGCGACGGCGACTGGTAGTCCGCCGTCCGCGACGCGGTGAAGAACGCCTGCCACATGCCCAGGTACGCCTGGCGGGCCAGCACCTCCGGGTCACCGGTCGCAGCCGCAGAGGTCGGGGCCGACACCGTGCGGTCCGGGAGCACCGACGACTGGCTGCCGGACGTGGCAGCAGCGCACCCCGCCAGCCCGGCCGCCGCGCAGCACGCGAGGACCGCCGCACGCAAGGTTCTCCTGCCACCGCGCAATCCAGGCCACCTCCCGACAATCGCGGAACCCCGGAGGTGATTACCGTGATAGCACCAGGGCCGATGGCACTTCAAAGTGCCATCGAACGCACCTCGTGGTGCGATCGGCGCGCCAGTGCCGCGGTTGAGCACGTTATCTGGCCATTGAGCATTGCATCTGGCCGGCAGCGGCCAAGAGAGCGGAAACTGCCTTGTGACGTAATTTGCTTATGTGGTCTTTGCGCTTGACGCTCATAAGACAACCCCAGTGAGGTAGCTGCCGGTGCCTGCGGCGAGCTGCCCGGCATGGCGCCGCAGCACCGGCGGCAGGAACCGCAGCGCAGCCCGAGGCGAAGCCGGGGGCCGGCGGCCAGGAAAGGGTGGCGGCGGTACCGCGGCCTAGCCGCTGCGGACGGGGGCACCGCAGGGCTGCATGCTCAATGGTCGCGGACGGGGAATTCGCGCCAGACGCGGTACCGCCTTACCGAAAACCATACAAGCCGCACCAGACGGGTACAAGCAGTAACCGCCAAGGCACCCTGCCTGCCAGGCGAACCCGTCCAGCCGGCCGCACGGGGCCGCCCGGACGCGGCCAGGCGGCCGGCTGACGCGATCCTGGCCGCCGCTGGGCAACATGGGCGGTGGTGCCGCAGCGCCCCGCTTACCGGCCTGCGGCGGCCTCCCGGGTGAGCCGCGCAGGCGGGCGGCTGCTGGCGGTACCTTGTTCCGGTTAGTAGGCGACGGTCATGGCGCAGTGTTCTCGCCTGATGACCTGCGCGCCTGCGGCCCGGGTCGCGGAGTGCGGGTAGATGGTGATGGCCGGCTTGGCTGCTCGGTCGGTGCCCCAGGCGTCGATGTGACGGCAGAGCCGCTCGGCGAGGCCGGCGCCGTCCGGCCCGTGCCCGATGGCGCCCGCGCGGAAGCCGGACTGTGGTGCGTCGAGGCGCTGGACGGCCAGGTAGGCGAGGGAGCCGCCCTCGGCCAGGGCCAGGGTCCGCGACTTGACGACTGGGGTGCACAGCCCGCTGGTGACGGCGGCCGGCTCGGCGGAGATGCGGCAGACGGCCGGGTCGGTGGCGGTGGCGCGGACCCAGATGCCGTCCAGGGGCTCCATGGGGCCGACCGTGGTGCCGGACTCGATGCGCGTCTTCGGCCTGTCGAGTACCCCGTGCAACTGGGCGGGTGAGATGTCCTGGTCGGCGTCCCAGTACAGGTGAACCAGGTCACCGGGGTCGAGGGCGGCCGAGTGTTCCCAGTCCTGCCCGATCATCGGGACGAAGCCGCACAGGAACGCGCTGTCGGAGCGCATGATTCCGTCGTCGCCGAGGACGAGCGCGACGGACTGGGTCTGGCCGCGCCAGCGCAGCGGCACGACGAGCCGTCCGCCGGGCTTGAGCTGGGCGAACCAGGCCGGGGGGACGTCGAGGCTGCCGATGGTGATGATGGCCCGGTCGTACGGGGCGTTTTCCGGCACGCCGAGGCCGGCGTCGCCGGTGGCGACGTGGACTGCGGGGAACCCGGCTCGTTCGAGGTTGGCCGCTGCCTGGGCGGTGATCTCCGGGTCGATGTCGATGGTGGTGACGTGCCCGCCTGGCCCGGCGAGCGTGGCGAGCAGCGCGGCGTTCCACCCGGTCCCGGCCCCGGCCTCGAAGACCCGGTGGCCGTCGCGGACGTCGAGCTGGGCGAGCATGGCGCCGACGAGGCCGGGCACGGAGGCGCACGACAGCGATCTCCCTCCGTGGTCCCGTTTGGTGATCACGGCGAGGTCGGGGTTGTAGGCGTCGGCGAGGCTGGCACCGGGGACGAAGGCGTGGCGCGGCACGGCGCGGATAGCGGCCAGGACGCGGGGGTCGCGGGTGCCGACGTGCGGGGCGGCGGCGATGGCGTCGATCATGAGCTCGTTGAGCTGGCCGGGGCTGGCGGCCGGGGCGGTCGCGGTCACTCGGTTCTCCTTAGCCGGTCGGTCGGTGTTCACAGGGTCAGCAGCAGGCAGGCGTCCCACGCGGGCGGCTCGCCTGCCCGGGGCAGGTCGTTCTGGGCGAGCTGGATGCCGGATGTTCCTTCCAGCAGCCCGCTGCAGGCCGGCGGCCCTGCGCGGGCGAGGTGGTCCTCCATGCCCCGCCGTGCCTCGCGCAGCGCCGCCCGGAGCGGCCCGGGGTCGAGGGCGTCGCCGGCGGCCCGCCAGAGCGCCTGCACCAGGCCGGCCCATCCGTGGCACAGCGAGGCGTCGGTGAGCAGGCCGGTGACCTGCTGGTCAAGGACGCAGCCGGCCAGAGCGTGCTCGGCGGCGCGCATCCGCTCGCGGTCCCCGAGTGCGAGGCCGGCGAGCTGCTGTGCCCGCGCCTGCCCGGGGGTGCCGTAGCACCACGACGGCCGCCCCTGGCGTCCGGAGTCCGCCCTCCCGCGCTTGTGCTCGCCGGAGGTGATCATCGCGGGCCACCAGGGGCACGCGCTGCTGCCCTGGCGGTAGCGGTCGAAGGCCGTGCACAGCTCGCTGACCGCCCCGGCCAGGCCGTCGACCTGGATGCCGGCTCTCATCGCGCCCGATAGTAGTGCCAGGATGCCGGCGATGCCGTGCGCCATGCCGAGGTTCAGGTGCCCGCCCGGCCAGGCCGGGTCAGGTACGCCCGCCGGGCCGGTGCCGCTCCACCACCCAGGCAGGGAGTCGCCGTCTTTGCAGACCGGTTCCGCGAGCGCGACGAGGTAGCCGAGCACGGCAGCCGTCATCCCCGAGTCCGCCGGCCCGTGGCGGACGAGGTGGTACAGCCCGAGGCCGGTCAGCCCGCTGATCAGGTCGTACTCACCCGGCCGCGTCAGCTCCCCGCGGCCGATGCGCTCGTAGGCGGCGGCGAGTTTCAGGGCGGTGAGGTCGTTGACGTGCTTGTCGAGCGCGCCGAGCATGGGGGCGTAGGCGGGGTGCGCCCCGGTGTGCAGGACGAAGGCCACGGCCGGAGCGCCGTAGAACAAGCTCGCGGACGCGTTGGCGGTGACGGGGCCTGCTGTCATGGTCCTGACCCAGGGTGCAGTGGCGCGGGGCGGGAGCCCGGTGAGGCGCGCGGCGGCGATGCGGGCGAGTGCGGTGCCGGCGTCTCCGCGTCCCAGGTCTTGGTGCGATCCGGCCGGGGTTGCGCTCGTGGTGGTCACGCGGTCTCCGGGAGGCGGGCGGTGCGGCGGGCGAGGGCGGCCTGGCGGGCGAGCCGGCGGCAGGCTCCCTCGCCGTCGCGGTCGATTCCCCGGTAGCGGTTGTGGTGGATGTGCAGGAGGGATTCCAGGACGTGAGTGAAGTCCGCGTCCGCGTCGAGTGCCTTGCGGTAGGCCGCTGCGGCCTCGGCGCGCCGGCGCCAGGCTGGGGCGAGGTCTTCGGGCAGCGTGCCGAAGCTGCTCAGCTCCCCGTTGCGGGCGAGCGTGCTGGCGGTGCGGGCCGTGGCGTGGTCGGCGGTCTTGCCCGGCTGGAGCCGCCGGCCGGCCAGCCACTGCGCGCCCTGGTCCGGGCCGCCGCTGAAGGCGGCGGCGATGTCGAGCATGCCGAGCGCGGTCAGCGCCACGGGATCGGCCTCGGGCGGCTGCCGGAGTTGCGCGATGACCACGGCGGAGTCGGCGGCGAACACGGCCTCAGCTGCGCGCATGGCCTCGCCGCTGCCGTAGCGGCCGGTCTCCGGGTAGTAGGTGTCGAGGGCGACGCGGTTGCACAGCCGACGGGCGCGCAGGTCGCCGGCCCAGGCCGCCAGCTCGGCGGCACGGCGGGCCGCCTGGCCGTGCCCGGCGGCGATCCGCAGGCGCAGGTGGTCGGTCTCCTCGCGGTTGCGGTAGCGGATGAACCAGACCTCATCCGTCCCCAGGGCCTCGATGAGCGCCGTGAGATGACCGCCGATGATCTCGCCCATCGCGTCCGGGGCCGTGAACAGCTTGGCGCTCAGCCACGCCGAACTCGCGGCCAGCGGAAGCTGGCCGAATGCGGCAGCCGAGACCGAGACCAGCCGCCGGGGCGTCCCGGCCGGGGCGGGAGCGCCGCGCCGGGTAAGCGGCAGGGCGATCTCGTGCGCGTGGCCGCCGATCCACCCGTAATCCTGCGGCTCGCGTGCCCGGGTCATGATCGCGGGCTTGTCGTCGTCTACGTGCTCGCGCAGGCAGAGTGCGTGGAGCGGCTCGTCCAGGTCCAGGCGCAGGGTCAGGTCGCCGTTGTGGAGCTGGACGGCGGCCGGGCAGCCGGTGCGCTCGCGCCAGGCGGCGAGGGACCGGCGCCAGCCGGCAAGTTCCGCTTCCGCGTTCGGGAGGCTGCCGGCGGTCAGCCGCCACTGCTCGGGGCTGAGGACCGACCGCCGGTAGCGGACGGCCGGGAGGTGCGGCAGCCGCCGGAACGGGCCCCAGTCGAACGCGAGGTAGTCCGCGGTGAAGGCGCGGGGCAGGTGGGCGAGGAACCGGCCGAGCGCGGGCATCTGCTTTTCCAGGTCCAGCGGGTGGAAGACCTGCGGCTCGATCACCTGCCCGGTTTCCCGGCAAACCAGGTGCAGCCCCCGGAGCGTCGCGGTGACCGCGAGGTCGCCCGGCCCGAGCGGCTGCTCGCCGCGGCCCGGGTGCTCGCCGAGGGACAGCACATCGGGCAGGTAGGCCGGGATGCGGCCGACGTTCTCGCCCCGGATGAACAGCGGCGGCACCGACAACTGGACGGGCAGCGCGTCCTCGTGGACGGCAGGCGCGCTGCGGTAGACGTGCTCCAGGCCCGATCCGGCGGCCAGGGCGGAGAAGCGGCTGGTGAGGGTGCCGGCGGCGCGGGCCGGGGAGATGTGCAGGGTGTAGCGGCCCGCGTCCAGGTCGGCCGTGCTCGCGGCCTGCACGCGGGCGGCGATCTCCACGTGCGCGGGGACGAGCCGGGGGTCGAACAGGCTGCCCGTCATCGCGTCGATCAGCTCGTCGGTCAGCGTGACCTCGCTCTCGCCGGTGATCAGCCGGGCCAGGTGCGCGTGCCGGCCTTCGTCCCGCTCGGGCGGCAGCGGCAGGACGCTGCCCGGGTACCCGGCCGGGTAGCCCAGGCCGACCGCAGGGCTGATCACGTCGAGCAGCGGCACTAGGGTCCCGGTCCCGAAGCGGTCGGTGAACCGGCGGTGGTAGTCCTCCCAGACCGGGGAGCCTCCCGGATTGGGGCTGAGCCGGACCAGCGCGCTCGCCGCCGCCGCCATCTCGCGGCCGACCGGTTCCGGCAGCGTCACCTCGGCATCCAGCCGCAGGTCCAGGCACAGCGGCGTGCGGCCCTCTGCGGAGATCTCCGTGACCGCCATGCTCAGGCGCTCGCGCATCGCTGCCTGGTGTCCCGGCTCGGCGGCGTTGTGGGCGGCCAGGTCGCCGTGCAGCGCCTCAAGTTGCTCCAGCAGGCCCGCCGTCTCGGGGATCTCGTGCGCCCTGGCAGCGCGCAGCTCGGCGGTGACGTGGCCCAAGCCGTCCGTCGTCGTCATCGGAGGGCGGAGGCTGGTGATCAGGAAGCCGAGCCGGACCAGTTCCGCCAGCATCCGGGCGCTCTTGCCCCCGGTGCCGGGGAACGCCGAGGACAACAGGCCGGCCAGGGTGCTGACCTGGACGGGGGCCTGGGCGGCGTTCCGGACGGCCCGCACCGCCGGGGAGTCCCGGATCGTCTGCCGGTCCGGCCCGGCGGGCACCTCCCACTTCCCGGCGTGCAGCACCGCCAGCGACGAGAACACGACGGTCAGGCGGCCGGCCAGCGGCGCGCATGCCTCGCAGCGCTCGATGACCGACAGCAGCCACGCCGCGTCGCACCGGGCCGCCGCCTGGTGCTCCTCCCCGAAACGCGCCGATGCGGAGCCGCCGAGCCCCGCCCCGGCCACGCCGGCGAACAGCCCGAACGGAGTCGGGCGTCCCGCCGCCCGCAGCTGGTACCGCGCCAGGGCGGCAGCGGCCGAGCGCACCTGCCGCGCAGGGACGCCCCGCCCGGCCGCGATGCGGTCCGCCCGCAGCGCCAGCGGCGGGCTCGCGCACGCCACCGCCTCGCGCAGCACCGGGTCCTGCCACGCCTTCACCAGCCAGGCCCGTAGCTGCCCGCTGTCGGCCGGGTCGGGCCACGGCCCGAGGGCCGAGTCCAGCGGCCGGGCGGCAGCCCGCAGCAGAAGGACATCGCCGCCCTGGTAGATCACGTGATCGCGGACGCGGGCCACGTCAGCCTCCTCGTAGGTTGGCAGTCGGCCGGCGGGGGCCGGAATGTCCCGGCCCCCGCTTCACAGCAGGGCGCTACGACGCGCTGGCGCAGGCGGACGCGCAGGTCGGCGAGCACCCGTCGTCGGTGGCGCACCTGCGCGGCCCGTTGGCGGCGGCGGTGTCGATGACGAGCACCGCGCCGAGGTCGAACGGGTCGTCGTGGGTCCGGGTCTGGTTGGCCGTGTGCATGACGTTGTTCCTTTTCCGTCGGGATACGTGGTGGTGAACTCCGTCCCTCACGCGCGGGTGGCGGGCAGGGGCGGTACGCGGCGGCCGGACTTGCCGCTGTTGCGGCGGCGGCTCGCACCGGGCCGCCGGCGGGGCGCGGGGCCGCGTGCCTCCGTTCACGAGATTCCCTTCCTTCGGCGTCCGCGGAAGCGAGACGTCCGTCTTCCACTCGCCGCAGCGACCCTCCGCATCGTCTCCGGCCCGGGTTCCGCCCAGCCCGAGGCACCGGCCCTCCACTTCGGCACGGGGAAAGAGGGACTGTGCGTTCCCGGCACGCGCACGAGCAAGGCGCCATCCCGCGCCGCGGCATGCTTCCGCCTCTGCACCTCCGTGGTGCTTGTCCGGGGACTTGCATTGGTCATCGCGATCGTGCTCCTTCGCAGCTCAAGGGGCGGGCTGGTCCCGTGCGGGGGCTGGCTGACCGTCGGCCGGGGCGAGCGGCTTGCCCCGGTTCTCCAGTTCCACGGCGAGGTCGACGCGCAGCGTGTCGAGCTTGACCGCCAGCACGTCCAGCCCGAGCGCGCGGTGGTTGTCATACAGCAACCTGGCGGCGTCATGGGCGGCGCGCAGCGCCTGGTCGCTGAGGCTGTCGAACATCGCGGGTACTCCTTCCACGCGCCCGCCCGGCACGGGCGGGCGCTCGCTTTCCGCCGTGCGGGTCAGGGGATGAAGCCGGCGGCCGGGGCACCAGGCGCGGCAGGGGCCGCTTCCAGCAACGCCCAGACGACCTTGCCGTCGCCGTCGTAGCCGAAGTGCCCCCACCGCTCGCTGAGGACCTCGACCAGCAGCAGGCCGCGCCCGTTCTCGGCATCCGCGCCAGGGTCTGCGGCCGGGGCCGGGGGCTGGGGGCTGGCGTCCCAGACGAAGACCACGACCTGGCCCAGGTCGGAGACCAGCCACATCCGCACGGCGTCCCGGCCTATCGCGCGGGAGGCCCGGACCCCGTTGGTGACCAGCTCCGACACCACGAGTTCGAGGCGCTCGGTGAGCGCGGCCAGGCCCCACTCGGCCAGGACGAGGCGGGCGTGCAGCCGGGCGCAGGGCACCGCCCCCGCCAGCGCGCCCAGTTCGAGGAAGCTCCGGCACGGCCACTGCGCGGCGAACGGCGCGGCCCGCGCCGCGCCCGCCCTGACGGCCGGGGGCCGGCCGTGATGGCGGGGAGCTGCCTGACCTGCGGCAAGACGAGGGTACCCGCCCGTGTGCTGCGTCCGGTTGCTCGTCTTGCAGTGCATGATCGTGTCCTTAGTGCGTCCCGCGCGCCTGGCCCGCGGGCTGGTGCCTGGTGAGGTCGAGCCGGGCCAGGGCGGCCTCGATCTCCGAGACGCGGTGCGGCCCGACGCCCCGGATCTCGCCGAGCTGGCCCCCGGCGTGCAGGTCGACCACGTCGCCGACCGTGCGCGGCCCGTCGAACGGCGCGTCGTAGGCACGGGTCAGCGGGTTGAAACTGTGGAACGACAAGACGGTGAGCAGGCACTCAACCGGGCAGTCACGGGTGACTGGCCCGTGGTGGGGCACCCGGGAACCGGGCGCGGTCAGCACCTCACCCATGAGCGGCCCTCCCGGCCCCGGCGGGGCGCAGGAGCGACACCGCCCGCGTGACCGCCTCCACTACCGAGCTGGCCACGTGGGCCGGGTCAGCGGCCTGGCCGCACAGGCCCGGCGCGGAAACGAGCGCGGCGGCCTCGGCCAGGTAGTCGCACGACCAGGTCAGACCGCCGTCGTCAGCCACGCATACCTGCCCTCCGCCGTCACCGGACGCGGGAACGGTCGCGATGATCTCGGCGAAGGTGTCGAAGGCGGTCTCGTCGGTGTAGACCGCCAGTTCCACGTCCAGGCCCCGGGCCTTCAGCTCCAGGCCGACGATGCCCTTGAACGTGACGTTCTCCCGCTGGTGACCGGACCCCAGGCGCGGCTGCGGCCCGCTGCGACCGGTCAGCAAGGCTGTCGCCAGGTCAGCGGTAAGGTCCGGGTCGGCGTCGTCCGCGGACCATGGCCAGTACTCCCACTCGGCGCTGCCGTCCTCGCCGACCGCCAGGGTGCAGCGCGCCCCCGGCAAGGCGATGTCCAGGCGGCAGCCTTCCTCGTCGCCGGGTGCGCTGACGTCGAGGCCGGCTTCGGCCAAGGCACCTGCGACCAAGCGCCGCAGCTCGCCCGGCGCGGTGCGGCCGACAGTGCAGGTGGTTGTCACGTCGGGTCGTCCTTCCGGTGATCGCGGCCGTCGAGGACGGCCAGGTGGGCGAGCACGGCAGCAGCGACCTCGTCCGGGCCGGCCAGCCCGGCCGGGGGCTGGTAGTGCCACTCGATGTCGATGCCGTCCCAGGTCGCGGTCACCGTGTCCGGCGCGGATTCGGCCTGGGGCTGGCCGGGAGCCGGGAGCCGGGCGATGACCTGGGCGGCCTCGGCTGTGCTGCGGCCGGTGTAGTGGCAGGCGGCCTGGCCGTCTTCCTCGGCGGTTACCTCCACGTACGGGCCGCCGGGCAAGCCGGCCACCCTGAAGACGGCCGGGTCGCGCCCGGCCGGGAACGCGACGGTGTACCCGTGCTCTTCCAGCCGCGCCGCCAGCAGCTTCGCCATCTCGCCCGCGACCGCCCGCGCGCTCACCGGCCCTCCACCCCCGCGCAGGCGGCCAGGGCCATGGTGACCGACCCCGCGGGCAAGCCGGCCAGGGCGTCCGGCTGGCCGAGGATCACCGGCAGCAGCGCCGGGCGCGGCATGCGCAGCGAGTCCGCGAACTGCAAGAGCTGGCGAATATCGTAGATGCCCTGCCGCCTCCCGGCTTCCCAGTACCAGATCACGCTCTCCGAGAACCCCGTCCGCTCGCCCAGCTCCCGCCGCGACAGCCCGGCCGCCGCCCGGTAGATGACCAAGACGGCCGGGAAGTCCAGCCGCGCCAGCGCGTCCCGCATCGGCTCGGTGTCCCACACCCACGCCGCCATGTCGTCGCGGGCATCAGGGTCGGCGAGGTAGTGCCGGTCGAACAGCGCCCGCTGGCACGGGGTACAGAAGTCGCCCGGGTTGTAATCCGACAGGCGCGTCTTGCGGCAGGAACCGCAGACCCGCGTCACCGTCCCGGCCTCGCTCATCCGGCTTCACTTCCCTCGGCCTGCGGCGAGCCGCCCCGGACAAGCGCGAGTCGGCCAGGTTCTCCCGCAGCGACGCCGCCGCCCTCCGCCAGGCCGGGGCTCTCGGCCGGGCCGGACACCTCGATCACCAGGCGGGCCGGAACATAGGGCAGCGTCAGCGACAGGCCCTCGCCCGCCACGACCCGCGCGTCGCCGGCCTGGCGGGCGGGGGCCTGCCCTGGCCCGGGCGCGTCGCCGGGAGCGGCCCCGGGCGCCTCCGCGAGCGCGACCAGTTCCCCGGCCGCCTCCAGCAGGTCATCCAGGCGGGCTGCAACCCGCAGGGACGGCCTCTCGTTGCCGTGGACGACCTTCGACAAGTACGAGGCGCCGCACGGCACCCGGCGGGCCAGCTCCCGCACCGGCAGGCCGCGCGGCTCCGCCAGCGCCAGGACCCGCTCCCCGAACGGCGCGTCGGCCCGCAGGCGCCGCAGCAGCACCAGCCGGTCGGCCTGCGGCAGGCTCTCATGGTCGGCCAGGTCCAGCAGGCACAGCACGTCGGTGTCGTAGACGGCGGCCAGCAGGCACAGCACGTACACCGACGGCTTGCGGTCGCTGTAGGGCCACTGCTCCGCCTCGCACAGGTGAGCGCCAGTCATGCCCGCGCGGCCCTGCGGGTCAGTGCCCTCACGGGCGGCGCGCTCGTTGAACCGCTCCGCGGCCTGGGTCAGCGACCACCCCCAGGCCAGCCGGTACGCCTCACGCGGGCGCGCCTGGTACCGGCGCGACAACTCGGCGGCAATCTCGTCATAGCTGAACCCCAGGCCGCGCATCCGGTCCCGCAGCCTGTCCAACTCGGCGGTAAAGCCCTTGCCCCTGGCCCCGGCCGGTGTCCCCGGCGCGGCCACGGCACTGGCCTGGCTCACGGTTACGACCCCCTTCTTGAGTCGCGGTAATGCGAATGAACTCGGTGAAATGCGCTGGCCGCGCTTGCCTCCGGGTGTCAGGGTTTCCTTCCGACCCCCGCGTAGACCCAGCGCGTGCCGCCGCCGGCGTAGTACTCCGTCGACGGGCGCCACTGCGACAGAAAGACAATGCCGGGCTCGACTATCTCGAACCCGGCGAAGAATCGCTCTACCTCGTCTTTTGCCCGCATCACCATCGGCGCGGTCGCCTGGTCGTAGGCGCCGGCGATCTGCCCCAGCGCGGCCTTGTCCCGGTTCTCGCGCGTCACGTGGGAGATGACCAGGCAGCTACCGGGGCACAGGGCATCGCACAGCCTGGCCACGCACCCGTACGGGTCTTCCTCGTCGCGGACGAAATGGAGCAGCAGCGTCATGCTGAGCGCTACCGGCTGGGAGAAGTCGATGATCCTCCGCAGCTCGGGGTGCCCGAGGATGCCGTCGGGGTCTCGCAGGTCGCCGGGGATGAGGATCACGTCGGCCAGGCCGTCAAGGTATGCGCGGCCACGCGTGAGCACGACCGGGTCGTTGTCAACGTAGGCGACTCGCGCGTGCGGGTTATGCTCCCT
>Ga0335074_10012494_pt1 | contig 11906 bp, 8 predicted proteins | sample Lox_Sample_23_FD_206715 | JGI IMG/M metagenome (GOLD analysis project Ga0335074, IMG submission 206715) | Soil microbial communities from Loxahatchee National Wildlife Refuge, Florida, United States - Lox_Sample_2.3 | ecosystem: Environmental > Terrestrial > Soil > Wetlands | place: USA: Florida...
TCCGGTAACTATCTGGCTGGCGCATTGCGGGGGCAGCCATCCGAAGGTGTTGGCAGCCACTGGTGGCGCCAGCTGTCACCAGCGGACCTGCGGGCGTGCCAGATGCCCGATCCGGTGGGGAGCCTTGCGCGGCCAGCGGGCTGGTGAGCCGCCTCTACGATATGTAGAAATTGCTGCTACACTGAACGCATACACCACCCGGTTTCCCTCGCGGAGCCGGGTTTTTCCTTTGACCGCTGGGTTTCCCGGCTATCTCGGCATCGGCTGGTCGGCCGCATCGCGTTAGCCTCCTGTCCCGGGGCGCCGGCCGGATCGCATCCTGAGAGGAGTAGCACAGCACTCTGCGCGGATGCGAGGTGGCGGGTGATGAACGGTGACGGAGGCGTGTACCGGCGGTGCGGGTGTGTTGACCCAGTAACCGGCCGGCAGTACGGGCGGGCGTGCCCGCGGCTAGCGGCGGGCACGCGGCACGGGAGCTGGTATGTGCGGCTGGAGCTACCGGCCGGGCCGGACGGCAGGCGCCGACGGATCCGGCGGGGCGGCTATCCTTCCCGCCGGGCTGCGGTGGCGGTGCTGGCCCGGCTGCGGGAACCGCGTCGCGGTGACGCCGGCGCCCGGTTCCTGACCGTGGGGGACTGGCTGGCGCACTGGCTGGTGTCCCGCACCGCCACTGCCCCGTCGACGGTGCGCGGCTATGCGGCCCATGTCCGCCTGTACCTGTGCCCGTACCTAGGGGAGGTGCTGCTGGCCGAACTGTCGGTCGCTCAGGTGCAGGCGATGTTCGCCGCGATCATCCGCCAGCATCACGCCTTGGGCTCGCCGGTCTCGGCCGCCACGCTGACACGTATCCGGGCCACGCTGCGGGCGGCGTTGAACGCGGCGATCCGCCGCGAGCTGATCACGGACAACCCGGCCAGTCGGGCCGAACTGCCCCGCGCCCGCCGCCCGCGGGCGGTGGTGTGGACGCCGTACCGGATCGAGCAGTGGCGGCGGACTGGGGAGCGGCCGGCGGTCGCGGTATGGACCGCCGCGCAGACCGCGCAGTTCCTCGCCTCGATCGAAGGGCACCGGCTGTATGCGGCCTACCACCTGATCGCGCTGCGCGGCCTGCGCCGCGGGGAGGCCGCCGGGCTGCGCTGGTGCGATCTCGACCTTTCCGGCAAGACCGCGGTGATCTCCCAGCAGCTACAGCAATACGACGGCCGCCTGGCCCTCTGCCCGCCAAAGACCCCGCACAGCACCCGGGTCATCGCCCTAGACCACACCACGGTCGCCGCGCTGCGCGCCCACCATGACCGGCAGCGCGCCGAGGTCGCCGCCTACGGGCCGGGCTACCGGCCCAGCGGGTTCGTGTTCACCAACCTGAACGGGGACCCGATGGCACCGGACCGGCTGACCCGGACCTTCAAGACCCTGGCCGCGCAGGCGGGACTGCCGCCCGTGCGGCTGCATGACCTGCGCGACGGCGCGGCAACGCTGGCCCTGGCCGCCGGGGTGGACCTGCGGGTGGTGCAGGACATGCTCGGCCACTCGAGCATCGTGCTGACCGCCGACACTTACACCTCAGTGCTGCCCGCCGTGGCGCACACCGCGGCAGAGAAGGTCGCCACGCTGATCATCCGGGCGGGCTGCCTGGTGCCCGGCACCCGCCGCCGTCGGCGGCGGCAGCGCACCGCGGCCCGCCGACGTGGCGGCACCTATCGCGCCGGCGATCGGTTGAAGGCCTCACGGCGGTCGCGGGCCCACCCGGCGCGCCAGATCGGCCATCCCCGCCACCGGCACCGCAAGCGGCTGCGGTTACCCGCGCCCCGATGGCCGCAATCCCTTGCCCCGCGCGGGCCCTCGTTGCTGACCAGCCGCTAAGGAACGGAGGCTAACTGAATAGCGAAGCCCGCCGCCGGGCCAGCAGAAGGAGTCCGGCGAGGGAGCGGCGTTCGCCGCCAGCCTGACAGGGCACATACGGAGGCATATTCGATACCCGCGCGTCTATGGCGGCCCCAGGATGGCCGCAGCCCGGCCCCATACAAGATCAACAAAAATGACCTGGAGCGGTGAAACTCCAGGTCAGAACGGGTGCGCCGCCAGGGACTCGAACCCCGAACCCGCGGATTAAGAGTCCGCTGCTCTGCCAGTTGAGCTAGCGGCGCGTCCGGAAACGCTGTGATCGTAGCAGGAATCCGCGAGGCGTGGCCAATCGCGGATCAGGACCCGGTCGTAAGCGCCAGCGGCCATTTCTGCCGGGCAAACGCTCATATTCTGAGCGGTCTGTGGTAGCTCTCCCCCGTCGGGGCCACGGGCACGGGACCTAAGGAGACCATGAGCAGCGCATATGGCGGTTACGCGGACGCACCGAGTGGTAACGCGGTAGAGTCGCCGCCCGTGGCCAGACCGACCCAGGCGTCGCCGGGGACGAAGGGTGACGGCGCGAAGGACGGGGGGACGGCCAACCGGCTGGGCTGGCTTGACGTGCTCCGCGGCCTGGCGGCGCTCTGCGTGGTCTTCGACCACCTCAGCTACTACGTGCTCCAGCCCGCCCGGTGGGCCATCTACCAGTGGTTCGACTTCGGGAACTACGGCGTCTTCGTGTTCTTCATCATCAGCGGGTACATCGTGCCCGCCTCGCTGGAGCGCAAGGGCAGCGTGCGGACGTTCTGGGTCAGCCGCCTGTTCCGGCTGTACCCGCTGTACCTGCTGGCCGTGGGGCTCGCGGTGGCGCTGTGGCTGGTGCATCTCGGGGGACTGCGCGGGGCGGGCTCGGACCCGGAAACCTCCGTGCTCTCCCAGCTGCTCATGATGTCCAACGTGCTCGCCGGGCCGAACCTGCCTAACGTGGTCTGGTCCCTGTCCTACGAGATGATCTTCTACCTCCTGCTCACGGCCCTGTTCACGGCCCGGATCCACCGGCGCAGCAGCTGGTACGCGCTCGCGTTCGCCGCGGTGGCCGTGGCGCTCGGCGGCCTGCTGCCGCAGGTCTACTTCTCGCACAGCCTGTCCAGCCCCCGGGTGATCGCGCTGGTCGCCGACCTGGCCGTGCTCGCGGGCCTGGCGGCCGCCGTCGTCCTGCGCGGCAAGCCGCGCGTCCTCGGCGCGGCGCTCGCCGCGGTCGTGGCGGTCGCGCTGCTCGCCTTCAACGGAGGCTGGATCTACCCGTGGGAGGCCCTGACCATCCTGGCGCTCATGTTCACCGGGACGGTCCTGTACCGGGCCGAGCAGGGCCAGTACCGGTGGCCGCACGCCATCGCGGTTTCGGTCGCGGTCCTGGGCCTGGCGGTCGCCGCCGGCCTGTGGCACATCCACGCCTGGGGCCTGTCCGCGCAGTCCGAGCTGGTCTGGGAGCGCCGCTGGGTCACCTCCCTGCTGCTGGCCGGGCTGACGTTCGGGGCCGGGCTGGCGTTCCGGCACGTCCGCTGGCCGAGGGCGCTAACCTGGCTGGGCCTGATCAGCTATTCGGTGTACCTGCTGCACCCGCTGCTGGTCGAGGTCTACGAACGCCTGCCCTGGGTGTCCGGCAGTCACCCGATCTGGCTGCAGATACTCCTGGCCGCGGCGTTCGGAGTCGTCGTGATCGCGGTCAGCTCGCTGACCTACCTCGCCGTGGAGCGCCCCATGCAGAACGTCGGCCGGCGCGTCGCCCGCTGGCTGGATCACCGGTTCGGCCCCGACCGCAGGCCCGCGCCCGCGGAACCGGTCCCGGCCAGCCGCGCCTTGGCGGCGGTTGGGATGTTCGGAAGAAAAGAATAAGAACCTCCATATCCCGAACGAGGCGTGGTTACTCTGACCGGATGGCGCTAGGACCGGGGCGTAGCGCACATGCATTACCTGAGCCAGCGCGGCGGAGGCAAATGTCGGTGACCCGGACATGACCAGCCGTGACGCGGTAGATGCGGTGCCCGTAGCCGAACCGCCGCAGAACCGGCTGGCGTGGCTGGACGTGCTCCGCGGCCTGGCGGCGCTGGCCGTGGTCTTTAACCATTCCGGCTACTTCCTGCCGCCGGGCGTGAAGGCCGCCGTCTACCAGTGGGTCAATCCCGGCGATTACGGCGTCTTCGTGTTCTTCATCATCAGCGGGTACATCGTCCCGGCGTCGCTGGAGCGCAAGGGCAGCGTGCGGACGTTCTGGGTCAGCCGCCTGTTCCGGCTGTACCCGCTCTACCTGCTCGCCGTCGGGATAGCCCTCGCCCTGGCCGTGGCGTCGGTCGGGTCGCTGCGCGGCGAGGGCGGGGACCCGGAGACGTCGATCCTGTCTCAGCTGCTGATGATGTCGAACGTGCTGGCCGGGCAGAACCTGCCCAACGTGGTGTGGTCGCTGTCCTACGAGATGATCTTCTACCTGCTGCTCACGGCCCTGTTCATGGCGGGCATCCACCGGCGGAGCAGCAGGTACGCGCTGGCCTTCGCCGTCGCGGCCGTCGTGATCGGCGGCATCCTGCCGCAGGCGTACTTGACGAACAACCTGTCCAGCCCCCGGGTCATCGCGCTCGCGGCCGACCTGATCGTTCTGACCGGACTGGCCCTCGCGGTCGTCCTGCGCGGCACGCCGCGCCTGCTCGGCGCGGCCCTGGCCGCCATGGTCGGGCTGGCCCTGCTCGCCTTCAACGGCACGTGGCTCGCGCCGTGGGAGGCGCTGTCGATCCTGGCGCTCATGTTCACCGGGACGATGCTCTACCGGGCCGAGCGGGGCCAGTACCGGTGGCGGAACGCCATCGTTATCTCGGTCACGGTCCTGGGGCTCGCCCTCGCGGCCGGCCTGTGGCACAGCCGCGCCTGGGGCATGGCACCGCCCGCCGAACTGGTCTGGGAGCGCTGCTGGGTCTCCTCGTTCCTGCTGGCCGGGCTGACGTTCGGGACCGGGCTGGCGTTCCGGCACGTCAGCTGGCCTAGGACGCTGACCTGGCTGGGGCTGATCAGCTACTCGGTGTACCTGCTACACCCGGCGCTCATCGATTTGTTCCGCAGCCTGAGCTGGACGGCGCATCACTCCTTCTGGCCGCAACTGCTCGTGGACGCGCTGTTCCTGGCCATCCTCATCGCGGTCTGCTCGCTGACCTACCTGTTCGTGGAACGGCCGATGCAGCAGGTCGGCCGCCGGGTGGCGCGCTGGCTGGATCGCCGGTTCGGTCCCGACCGGGTCCGCGCGGTCCCGGAACCGGTGCTGGCCGGCCGGACCCGGGCGGCCACCGAATAGCCGGCTGCGGCATGCTGGTGGCATGGCTGCCGCGCCCGCTCCGCCGTTGCCCCCGCCCCGCGAACCGGGCACGCCCTACCGGATCTGCCTGGTCTGCCTGGGGAACTACTGCCGGTCGCCGATGGCGGAGACCGTGCTGCGCGGCGCCCTGGAGCAGGCCGGGCTCGACCGGGCGGTCGTGGTCGACAGCGCCGGCACCGGGGACTGGCACGTCGGCCAGGCGATGAACCGGATGGCCGCCGACGCGCTCGCCCGGCGCGGCTACGACGGTTCGGCGCACCGGGGCCGGCAGCTCAAGCGCCCCTGGATCGCCGAACGCGACCTGTTCCTGGCCATGGACGCGAGCAACCTGGCGGACCTGCGGCGCATGGCCGGCCCGGCCGACGGCGACCGGATCCGCCTGTTCGGTGAGGTCGGCGGGCTGAGTTCGGGAACCCGTGGGGGCGAGGTCCCCGATCCGTACGGCGGCGACGCGGACGAGTACGACCACGTGCTGGGCCTGATCACCACGGCCGCGCCGGCCATCGTCGTTCGGCTGATCGACCTGCTCGAGCCGACCGCTCCGTGAGCAAAAGCGCCTCTGCCGCCGACTGGATCGGGCGGCTGACCGGCCTGGCCGTCCGGGAGGCGCGGGTCGCCGGCTCGCAGCACGGTTACCAGCACCTCATGATCACGCTGTCCGGCGGGCGCCGCGCGTTTGCCAAGGCCGTCAGCAGCGTCAACGATGAGAACGACCGGGTAGCGGCGGCGTTCGCGGCGGAGGCGAGCGGGCTGCGGTGGCTGGCCGAGGCCGCGGCGGTCCCGGTGCCCGAAGTGCTGGCTGTCACCCCGTCCGCGCTGGTCATCTCGATGGTCCCGCCGGGCAGGCCCACGCCGGAGGCCGCGTTCGGGTTCGGGGCGGACCTGGCCAGGCTGCACGCGGCCGGAGCGGACGGGTTTGGCGCGCCGTGGCGGGGGTTCATCGCGAGCCTGCCCCTCGACAACACCGGCGGGGCGACCGAGTGGCCGCAGTGGTACGCCACCCGCAGGCTGCTGCCGTACCTGCGGCTGGCCGTGGACACCGGTGCGCTCACGCCGGAGGACGGGCGGCTGGTGGAGGAGGTCGCCGACCGGGTCGGCTCACTGGCCGGGCCCGCCGAGCCGCCGAGCCGGATCCACGGCGACTGCTGGGCCGGGAACGTGCTGTGGTCCGGCGGCCGGGGATGGCTGATCGACCCGGCGGCGCACGGCGGGCACCGCGAGACCGACCTGGCCATGCTGGACCTGTTCGGCGCGCCCAGCCTGGACCGGATCATCGCCGGGTACCAGGACACGGTTCCGCTGGCGGCCGGCTGGAGATCGCGGATCCCGCTCCACCAGCTGCACCCGCTGCTGGTGCACGCGTGCCTGTTCGGCGCCGCGTACCGGGATGGGGTCCGGTCCGCCGCCCGCGCCGCGCTGTCCGGCTGACCCCGCGGCGATCAGGCCAGGTGCGACTGGCCGGCGTGCGACTGGCCGGCCTCGGTCGGCGTCATATCGAGTTCGTCATCCGGATGCTGGCCGCCCAGCGCCTCGGGATCGAGCGGGAGGGCGATCCGGAACCTCGCGCCGTGCCCCGGGGCCGTGTGCACCGAGGCGATGCCGCCCTGGGCGGTGACCAGCGCGTCGACGATGGCCAGGCCGAGCCCGCTGCCGCCGGTGGCCCGCGTCCGGGCCTGATCCGCCCGGTAGAAGCGCTCGAACACCCGGTCGGCCTGCTCGGGGGTCATGCCGGGCCCGTGGTCGATCACGTCGAGCAGCACGGCCGGCGTCGGATCACCGGCCCGCGGGTCGAGGACCCCGGAGCTGATCGACACCTGGATCGGGGTCCCGTCCGGGGTGTGCGTCAGCGCGTTGCTCATGAGGTTCCCGATGACCTGCCGCAGCTTCGGCTCGTCGCCGATGACCAGGAACGCGGCGCCCGGCTGGACCGTCAGGTCGATATCCCGGGTCGGCGCGAGCAGCCGGGCATCGCCCACCGCGTCGGCGGCCAGCGTGAGCAGGTCAACCGGCTGCCGGGCCAGCGGCCGCTGCTGGTCGAGCCGGGCCAGCAGCAGCAGGTCCTCGACGAGCAGGCCCGTCCGGGCGGCTTCCTTCTCGACCCGCCGCATGATCCGGTCCAGGTCAGCGGGTGTGAGCCCGTCCGCGTCGCCGGCCGCTTCCCCGTGGTCGTGGTCGCGGGTCAGGCCGCCGCGCTGCCGGTAATACTCGGCGAAGCCACGGATGGCGGTCAGCGGCGTGCGCAGCTCGTGGCTGGCGTCCGCGATGAAGCGGCGCATCCGTTCCTCTGACTGGTGGGCCGCCGCCTCGGATTCCTCCTGCGCGTGGAACGCGGTCTCGATCTGGCTCAGCATGATGTTGAGCGACCGGCCGAGGCTGCCGATCTCGGTGCGCGGGTCCCGTTCCGGCACCCGCCGGTTCAGGTGCCCGGCCGCGATCTCTCCCGCGGTTTCCTCGATGTCCAGCAGCGGCCGCAGGCTGGTCCGCACCACCGCGACGATGGCCATCGCCAGGATGCACACGATGATGAAGCCGATGATCAGGACGGAGAGGGCCAGGCGGCCGATCGTCGCGCCGACGTTACCGAGGTCGGCGCCGACGATCAGCGTTCCCGTCACCTGCTCCGTGCTGCCCGTGCCGAGGGGCAGCTGGTACTGGATCGGCTCCGTGATGACCCGCCACGTGTCGGGGCCCGACTGGGCCGGGACGGTCAGGAGCTTCTGGTTGTTCACGATCGCCCAGAGCTGGTCCGAGGGCACCGCGGGGACCGACTGCAGCTGGCTGAAGTAGGGGAGGCCGCCTTCCGAGCCATACGGGGCGAGCGTGGTGCCCTGCTCCTGGACCCCCGCCACCATGTTGTCGCTGCCGTGCACCGGGAAGGCCGTCCCGGGCGTCAGGGTGACCGCCTGGCCGCCGTCGGTGAGGGCGTTGTAGACGTTCCGCAGCTGGCCGTCATCCTGCGAGGTCAGGTAGGACCGCAGCACCCAGACGCTGCTGACGCTGATGGCCGCGACCGCGGCGATGACCAGGGCGAGCAGCCCGGTGATCAGCTTGGTCCGCAGCGACGTGCGGTCCGACAGGTCGCGCATGGCCCGCCACGACCGTTCCGCCCAGTGGCCCGCCTGGCGGTCTGCCTCGTCAGCTGTCATAACCAGACCCGCGCCTACGACGACGGAAGCCGCAGCACGTACCCCACGCCGCGCAGGGTGTGGATCAGCCGGGGCTCCTTCGTGTCCACCTTGCGACGCAGCACCGATACGTACGATTCGACGATCCCGGTGTCACCGCGGAAGTCGTAGTCCCAGACGTGGTCGAGGATCTGCATCTTCGACAGCACCCGGTTGGCGTTGCTCATGAAGTACCTGAGCAGCTTGAACTCGGTGGGGGAGAGCTGGATCTGGTCGCCGCCCCGCCACACTTCGTGGCTCTCCTCGTCAAGCTCGAGGTCGGCGAACGTGAGCCTGGGGGTCGGCTCGACGCCGTCCCCCCTGGTGCGGCGGAGGACGGCCCGGATCCGCGCGATGACCTCTTCCAGGCTGAACGGCTTGGTGACGTAGTCGTCGCCGCCGAGGGTGAGGCCGCGGATCTTGTCCTCGGTGGCGTCGCGGGCGGTCAGGAAGACCACCGGGATGCGGGCGCCGCCCCCGCGAAGGCGCCTGATCACGTCGAACCCGTCCATGTCCGGCAGCATCACGTCGAGCACGATGAGGTCCGGACGGTGGCGCTGAGCGGCCTGCACCGCCTCGGTTCCGGCTGCCGCCGTGACGACGTCGAAACCCGCGTAACGCAGGCTGGCGGACAGCAACTCGAGGATGTTCGGCTCGTCCTCGACGACGAGCAGCCTGGCATCCGGTCGCTGCCTCGCATCGGTCAGCGTGTCCATACTCTGCATTGTCATCCGCCACGCTGAGGATAACCTGAACGCCCGCTGGAGATGGTCTCCGGCCGTCGTGTGGGGGCTTGGTCGGCCGGGGTCACGGGTGAGCGTGTTCCCTCGCGTCGCGCCAGTAGGCGATGGCGGCCGGGCGGGAGCCGACGCCGAGTTTGGAGTAGATCCGCCTGACGTGGTTCTTCACGGTCTTCTCGGCGAGAAACAGGCGGGCGGCGATTTCGCCGTTGGTCTGCCCGTCCGCGATGAGGGACATGACCTCCGCCTCGCGCGCCGACAGGCCGGTCTCGGCTCGCGTGCCGTTGAGTGCGAACACCTCACCTTCCTCCGGTCGAGGATCCTCCCGGTCGTCCATGTAACCTCCGGCGTCAGTCCCGTGAAGGCTCACGTGAATGAACATTCACCGACATGGATGCCTTAATCGTGACTCATACCCAGGCGGGCGCCGCGGCATGCCGCTGCGCCCGCATTGTGGGCGATGGCTCAGGCGATTCCCTCGAGGCCGGACCCCGTGATTAGCTTGGCCGGACCGATCCGTTCCCCTGGTAGGCACGCATGAATCCGGGCGAGAGTCTCTCGTTCAACGCCGGCTGGCTCTTCGGCCCCGCCTCGGCGGACAGCAGCGAGCCCGGTTTCGATGACGGCGCGTTCACGCCGGTGACGCTGCCGCACACCGTGGCGCCCCTGTCCTGGCAGGACTGGGACCCGTCCGCGTGGGAGCAGGTCTGGGCGTACCGCAAGCACTTCGACGCGCCGGACGGCACGGACGGCATGCGGGTCTTCCTTGACTTCTCGGCCGCCATGACCCAGGCCACGGTCACGCTGAACGGGACCCAGGTCGCCGAACACCTCGGCGGTTACCTCCCGTTCAGCGCCGAGATCACGAACGCGCTCCGGCCGGGCGGGAACGTCCTGGCGGTGCGGCTCGACTCCACCTTCAACCTCAACGTGCCGCCGGACCGGCCCGCCCCGTACGTCAATACGTCCGTGGACTACTGGCAGCCCGGCGGGATCTACCGCGACGTTCGGCTGCGCTCGGTGCCCGAGGTCTTCCTCGCCGACGTGTTCGCCAAGCCGGTCAACGTCCTGGATCCGGAGGCCAGGCAGGTCGTCGTCCAGGTCACGGTGGACGCCGCCGCGGTCCCGGCGGGTACCGCCGAGGTCGCCGTCGAGCTGCTCGATGAGGCCGAGCCGATCGCCTCCGCCCTGGTCCCCGTGGCGATCACCGAGGCCGGCCAGGTGACGGCGACCGCGACGCTGTCCGGGCTCGGCGGGATCACGCTGTGGGACACCGACCACCCGAAGCTGTATCACGTGACCGCGACGCTGCTGGTGGACTCGGTACCCATGCACCGGTACCGGGTCCGGACCGGTTTCCGCGAGGCCACGTTCACTCTCGACGGGTTCTACCTCAACGGCCGCAGGGTCAAGCTGTTCGGGGTCAACCGGCACCAGTTCTTCCCGTTCGCCGGCGGAGCGATGCCCGCCCGCGTCCAGGCCAAGGACGCCAGGATCATCCGGCACGAGCTGAACTGCACCATGGTCCGCTGCGCGCACTACCCGCAGTCGGAGGACTTCTACGACGCCTGCGACGAGGTCGGGCTCATGGCCTGGGAGGAGGCCCCCGGGTGGGGCTACCTCGGCGACGACGCCTGGCTGGCGCTTGCGTACCGCGACATCGGCGAGATGATCGTCCGCGACCGCAACCACCCGTCGATCATCATCTGGGGTGCCCGCCTCAACGAGACCCCGAACAACGTGCCGTTCTACACCAGCACGAACGAGCTGGCGCACGCCCTGGACGACTCGCGCCAGACGGCGGGCGCGATGCCCGGGATGCGCGACACCCTGGATTTCGAGCAGGACGTGTTCGGCGAGGACGACTACTCCTCCGTCAAGGACGCGACCGGCACCAAGGAGCCCACGCTCCAGCCGCCGGTGGACGCCGCGGGCCGGCCGTACCTGGTCAGCGAGGCCGTCGGGACGCTGTCCGGGCCGGCCATCTACTACCGCCGCACCGACCCCCAGGCCGTCCAGCAGGGGCAGGCCACGGCCCACGCGCGGGTGCACGACCTGGCCGCCTCCGACGACCGCTACTGCGGCCTGCTCGCCTGGACCGGGATCGACTACCCCTCCGGCAGCGGTAACCAGTTCCAGGGCGTGAAGTACACCGGCGTGGTCGACCTGTTCCGCGTCCCCAAGCCCGGCGCGGCCATCTACCGGGCGCAGGCCGACCCGCGTGTCACCCCGGTCATCGCGCCCGGGTTCTACTGGGACTTCGGCCCGGCCTCCCCGGTCACCAGCCTCCCGCAGGCCATGATCTGCGCCAACCTGGACCGCCTGGAGCTCTACGTCGCCGGCGAGCACGTCGCGACCCTCACCCCCGACGCCGCCGCCTACCCCCACCTCGCCTACCCGCCCTCGTTCGCCGACTTCACCGCCGTCGACGGCTCATCCCTCCCCGACCTGCGCATCGACGGCTACCTAGACGGCGAACTGGTCGCCTCCCGCTCCTTTTCCGCCGACCCGTCCGGCGACGTGCTGACCCTGGAGGCCGACGACGCCGAGATAGCCGCCGACGGCTCGGACGCCACCCGCCTGTGGTTCCGCGTCGTGGACCGCTACGGCGCCCCCCGCCCCTACGTCACCGGCCAGGTCACCCTCGACCTCGACGGCCCGGGCGTCCTCATCGGCGACAACCCCTTCGACTTCGCCGCCGCCGGCGGAGTCGGCGCCGCCTGGCTCCGTTCGCTCCCCGGCTCGCCGGGCCTCGTCACCGTCACCGCCACCCATCGCGCCCTAGGCACCGCCATT
>Ga0335074_10012495_pt1 | contig 11906 bp, 6 predicted proteins | sample Lox_Sample_23_FD_206715 | JGI IMG/M metagenome (GOLD analysis project Ga0335074, IMG submission 206715) | Soil microbial communities from Loxahatchee National Wildlife Refuge, Florida, United States - Lox_Sample_2.3 | ecosystem: Environmental > Terrestrial > Soil > Wetlands | place: USA: Florida...
CGAGCTTTACCAGCGCCCCTCGCGAACGCCGGGCGCACCGAATAGATGTCGCCGGGCGTAGCGCATCGGACGAGGAGGCCGGCAGGCTCGGCGCATGGTCACCGGTTGATGGTCGATGGTTGCGCATTGTGCTGATCGCATCGCGTGCATTGCGCATGGCGAGGTTTGCGCAAATGGCCCATGCAAAACGACGCGGCGGCCATGCACGGCCGGTCGCTACCAGGGCGGTCGCTGATCGGCTTTCAAAAGACAGGCTCGTTGGTCGTTATTATTATTAAGAAATAGGCCCCCGGCCGCGCTGCAACAATGGGCGCGAGGGGCCGTGACAAAGACATCCTTGCCGAAAGGCCCGGGCGAAGACTACCGTGCGCCACGCAGAGGCGAAATCGACAGGCTGTCCGGGGAGTCCCGGATTGCAGGCTGCGTGACATTGACGACGTTTCGCCGTGGATGACTCGGGAATCCGTTGCGTCGAGTCGCGTGGCCGGCCAACCTTCCGGGGGGCGCCATGAGCGTACCAAAAACCAGGGTTGTCCGCGGCTTGGTTGCGGCAACGTTTGTCGTGACGTGTCTCGCATCGGGCATGACCTCGGCCTTCGCACAGCGTGGCGGAGGCGGGTTCCACGGCGGCTTCGGCGGTGGCGGCTTCGGCGGGTTTCATGGCGGCTTTGGCGGAGGCAGCTTCGGCGGGTTCCACGGTTGCTTCAATTGCGGCTTCCGGGGCGGCTTTGGCTTCGGCGCCGCTCCTGGTTGGGGTTGGCGGGGTTGGGGTTGGCCCGGCTGGGGTTGGTCGGGCTGGGGCTGGCCGGGCTGGGGTTGGCCGGGCTGGGGTTGGCCGGGCTGGGGTTGGTCGGGCTGGGGCTGGCCGGGCTGGGGTTGGTCGGGTGGCGGCTGGAGCACGCCCTCTCCATACGCTGGCGGGTGGCGCGTCGCGCCGCCCACGAGCTACGACCCACGCCCTTCGGGGCAGTCCTGCTTCGCCGGTGCGTATGTTTGCCCCATGGACCACGCTGTTCCCTCCGGCAGCGGGTGCTACTGCCTGTCCAATGAGCGCACGCATGTTCCCGGTCGAGCGAATTGATACGGAGTGATGGCCGGGCGGTCGACAACAGGCCCTGCATGACCGCCGCCCCCGGGCGCTGGCGCAACGAGATCGCCCAACCCCTGGCACCAAGCCGCGGGAAGCGGCGCCGAAAGCCGCGCGTCACCAGCGCTGTCACGCATAACACCGCGAGCGGGATAGCGGCCGGCGTTTTGGAGCGCATACCGCGGATGCGGCGGCGGTGGGCGCTGGCGTGGTGGTCCCGGCTATGGCAGAGACGGTGGCTGATGGGTAAACGCTGGCGGCCGGACTATGACGTAGAGCGGATGGACATGCTGACTTACGGCGATTTCCGACTTTATAGCGAGTGGGTGCAGGCTCACGACACACTCGGCGAATCGGACCGGCAGGCAATCCGGGACAGCGTGCGACGGCTTCCTGGGTCGCCGCTGTTCTCTGTGGTGCTGATGCCGACCCCCGACGGGGTGGTGTCGGCGGCGCACGCGTCGGTTGCCGCGGTGCGAGGGCAGCTTTATCCGCATTGGGAATTGTGGGTGCCGCGCGGCGCGGAGCCGGCTGATGCGAACGCCGATCAACGCCTGCGGATCGTTCCGGCTGATACGACGCCGCCTGCCGATCACGGCGGCCTGTTCAACGCGGCGGTTGCGGCGGCGGATGGCGAGTTCATCCTGCCGCTGCCGCCGGACGCAACAATGGCCGAGCACGCGCTGTTCGAGCTGGCGGCGGCGATCGGGACCGATCCGGACGCCGACCTGCTCTACACGGATGAGGACCGGGTGGACGCTTCCGGGACCCGATGCACGCCGCACTTCAAGACCGGATGGGATCCGGACCTGATGCTGGGGCGGGACGCGGTCGGGCTGCTGGTTGCATACCGTGCGGCACTGCTGGAACGGCTCGGCGGCATGAGGTCGCCGTCGCCGGGGGTGGGTCTGGCGATTTATGAGCTGTCGCTGCGGGCGGGCTTCGCGGCGTCGCCGGTACACATTCATCATGTTCCGGCGGTGCTCTGTCACCGTCGCGGCGGCTCGGACGCATCGCCGGGATGGGATGCGGAGGGGGCGCGGGAGATTGTGCGCCGGCACCTTGCGGGGAGCTGCACGAAGGCGAGCGTGGTGGCCGCCCCGCTGGCGCCGGCATGGAACCGGATTGTTTATGAGGTGCCGGATCCCGCCCCGCTGGTGTCGGTTCTGGTGCCGACGCGCGATCGGGCGGACTTGCTGGAACGCTGCGCGGAGGGGGTGCTGTCGCGCACCGACTATCCGGCGATCGAGCTGCTGGTGATGGACAATGACAGCCGGGGGCCGGCGACGATCGAGCTGTTTCGCCGCCTGTCGGAGGATCCGCGGGTGCGCATCCTGCCGTGCCCCGGAGAATTCAATTATTCCGCTATGAACAATGCGGGGGCGCGTGAGGCACGGGGGGAGGTTCTCGTGCTGCTGAACAACGACACCGACACGATCCGGCCTGATTGGCTGAAGGAGATGGTGTCGCACGCTGTGCGTCCGGACGTTGGTGCGGTGGGGGCCAAGCTGCTGTACGCGGATGAGCGGGTGCAGCATGGGGGCATGGTGCTGGGGCCCGGCGTATCGCCGGCGCACCAGTTTCGGTTCGCGGATCGGCTGGACACGGGGCCGGGCGGGGAGCTGGCGCTCGTGCGCACGGTGTCCTCGGTCACGGGTGCGTGTTTGGCCCTGCGCCGGTCGGTCTTTGCTGAAGTCGGCGGGTTGAATGAAGAGCTGAGGGTGGCGTTCGGTGACGTTGACCTGTGTCTACGCATTGGGGATCATGGCTACCGAGTCGTCTGGACCCCCTTCGCTGAGCTTTTCCACCTTGAGAGCGCGTCGCGCGGGCAGGACAGCGAATCACGGGATAAGCTAGCGCTTGCCGAGCAAGAGGTTAAGTACTTCAGCCGCTTTTGGACGTCGCCGCTGGAGACGGATCCCTTCCACAATCAGAACGTCATCCATGGATGGGATTCCTTGGTTCTGGCAGAGCCACCCCGGCGCGAACGCCCCTGGAAGGCGTGGCTTTAGTGCGCTTGGATTCCCAAAGGACACTCGTGAATGGACGATACAGCTTCCCTCTTGCCTGGCTTAGCGGATGGCGTGAGCGACCTTGACGCGCTCACAGCGCTCTCGCTCAATCCGGTCTTCTGGCGCGCCGATCGGTTCGGAGTTCCGAGTGCATGGTGGCAACATGTCCCCTTCGGATACTGGATCGTGTGCGCGACCCGACCGCGGACATTGGTGGAACTAGGGACGCATACCGGTGTCTCGTACTCCGCCTTTTGCCAAGCAGTGGCACGCTGCGGCCTGGATACGCGCTGCTATGCTGTGGATACGTGGAGAGGCGATGCACATGCGGGCTGCTATGGTAATGAGGTGTTCGAGGAGTTTTCTCGTTTCCATGACGAGCGCTATAGCACGTTTTCGACTCTACTACGAACCACGTTCGACCAGGCCCTTTCGCAGTTCACTGACGGTACGGTGGACTTCCTGCACATCGACGGTCTGCACACGTACGATGCTGTCCGTCACGACTTCAAAAGTTGGAAGCCCAAACTTTCCCAAGATGCAGTCGTCTTGCTACATGACACGAACGAACGCAGGGATGACTTCGGCGTTTGGCGCGTCTGGACCGAATTGTGTGAACAGTTCCCGCATTTCGAGTTTTTGCATGGCCACGGTCTCGGTGTGCTCGCCGTAGGTGAAAGCGTCAAACCGGCTCTCATGCACTTGAGCCAGCTCTCCGATCCCTTCTCGATTGCTGCGGTGCGCAATCGTTTCGCGATGCTCGGAGAGCGATGCCTCAGCTCCGCGCGAGAGCAGATGGTGGCACAGGATCTCGGCCTGCTCGCCATCGGCGAGCACGCGGAGGTCCTGCGCCAGCACATCGCGAAATGCGCTGCGGAGGCAAAACAAGCAAAAACCCTCGGCGAGCAAGCGGAGCAAGCCCGGCAACAGGCAGAGCAAGCCCGGCAACAGGCAGAGCAAGCCCGGCAACAGGCAGAGGCTAACGCTGCACAGGCTGAGCACGCTCGATGTGAGGCAGAAGCGAATGCCGCAAGAGCGGAGTATGCCAGACGAGAGGCCGACACGCGCGCGACGGCCTGGGAAACCCGCGCGAGAGAGAGGGAGCTAGCCCGCGAGCGTACCTCGCATCGCATAGACGGAGCACGACGCGACGTATACGAAGCGAACCTGCGGGCGGAGCGGGCAGAAAGTCGTGCTGACCAGCTTAATTCTGCCCTCCATCAGATTGATTCCGCCCTCCACCAGATTCGGTCAGAGGAGCGCGCCGCACGCCAAGCTGTTGCAGACATGTACGAAATGTCGACATCATGGCGTTTGACATCACCTCTAAGATTTGCAGCTTCAGCCCTTCTCGGGCGGCCATATGGGCGTTTTTTTGTCGAGCCGGCCCCACCTCCGACCGACACGGAGGTGTTAGTCCCGATAGCTGCTCCCCTGCGGGCAGACCTTCGCGATGTCACGCGCATCGACGCGAAGGCGAGCGTGCGGGCAGCGTCGCTCATGCGGATGCAGATGTTTTTTGCCAGTGGGAGCATGTTGGAGCTACCGTCGAGCACGCGCCCCGATGTCAGCATTCTATTGATAGTGCACAATCAAGCGGAACTAACCTTCGAATGCCTGAGGTCTATTGCAGAATGTTTGAAGGGACGGGATGTGCGCGTTGAGGTAGTCATCCTCGACAATCACTCAACTGATACCACCACCGATCTTCTTGCGCGGACTGTTGGAGCAAAGGTCGTCGCCAGCTCTGAAAATCTTCACTTCCTTCGCGGGGTTAACCGGGCGGCGAGCGTTGCGACTGGAAGGCATCTTCTCCTGCTGAATAATGACGCGCAATTGCTTCCCGGCACGGTGGAAGCGGCGTTGCGGACCCTTGAATCCGCGCCGGATATAGGTGCAGTCGGCGGCCGCATCGTGTTGCTTGACGGAACGTTACAAGAAGCTGGCTCAATCGTCTGGAGCGATGGGAGCTGCACAGGGTACGCAAGGGGTCGTTGTCCCACCGACCCCGAGGTGATGTTTCGACGAGATGTCGACTATTGCTCTGGGGCTTTACTCCTCACGCCGCGTCATGTTTTTGAGCGCCTCGGCGGCTTCGATGACCGCTATTCGCCTGCTTATTACGAGGAGACTGACTATTGCCTTCGGCTGTGGCAGAGCGGGCTGCGCGTCGTGTATGATCCTGACGCCATTATCCTGCACTATGAATTCGGCAGCTCCTCAAATGCCGATGAAGCACTTCATCGACAGCGGCATAATCATGCGATTTTCCGCGAGCGCCATCAGAACTGGCTCGCTGGACAGCTACCCCATCGGCCGGAAAACTTCCTGCTTGCACGACGGCCAGCATCAGACACAAAGCGCATTCTAATGATCGAGGACCGGGTGCCGCAGTCGAAGTTCGGTTCTGGCTACCCCCGCGCCAACGATCTGTTGAGAGAACTGTCAAGGTTAGCTGACGTTACGCTATTTCCGATGTTCGGCCACCCGGAGACTTGGGCGGAAGTGCGAGCTTCTGTTCCGCCGAACGTCGAGGTGCTGATTGATCGCGCGCGGAGGGACCTCCCGGCATTCTTGAGCGAACGGCGGGGCTTCTATGACGCAATCGTAGTGTGCCGCCCGCACAATATGAGAGATTTTTTAGAGGCCACAGGAGAAAAGCCTGAGCTGACTGGGGGCACCACCATCATCTATGACGCAGAGGCCATCTTTGCCCCCCGCGAGGTTCAAAGACGGGCCTACATGGGGTCGCCCGTGTCGAATGATGAAGCGGACGATCTCCTTCAGGCGGAGATTACAATGGCCCGGAACGCATCGGCTGTAATCTCCGTCTCACCTACAGACAAACGGGTGTTCGAGTCGCATGGAATAGCGCCCGTTCATCTTCTAGGTCATACGTTCACGGTCGATCCGACGATGACAGACTTTGAGAATCGCAGCGAGATACTCTTCGTAGGGGCGATGCATGCGGACGATTCGCCCAACGCCGACTCGTTGCGATGGTTTGCTGAGGACGTGCTCCCGTTGCTACGACGCAAGATCGGACCGGATTTTCGACTCACTGTCGTCGGCTTTAACCAAGCAGAGTCTATTGCTCGACTCGATGGTACCGCGCTCAATCTGGTTGGTCCTGTCGATGACCTGAAGTCGAGCTTCGAGACTGCTCGGCTTTTGGTTGCGCCGACCCGCTTCGCCGCCGGCATACCTCATAAGATCCATCAGGCCGCGGCCTTTGGTGTGCCAGTCGTCGCGAGCGACCTCCTTGTAAGGCAGACAGGGTGGGTTGCTGGCCGCGATTTGCTTGCTGCCTCCGACGCCGCTGCATTCGCGGATGCTTGCGCTAATCTCTATAGCGACAGACTCCTCTGGAAGCGAATTCGAGAGGCCGCGTTAGAGCGCTGTGCGGAGGACTGTTCACCGGCACGCTTCCGGGAGGCGGTAACCCGAATCATCGAAACAGTCCCAGCTCGTCGCGGACGGCCCGGCCGGCCGGCAAACCCAATGCCCAAGGATTACGCCGACTGGATCCGAAGCTACGACACACTGACTACTAGCGATCGCCGTGCCATTCGAGAGCGAATTTCTAAGCTCGCATACAGACCGCTGATTTCGATTGCAGTTCCGCTCTATAATACACCTGAGCCATGGCTAAGACGCTGCATCGATTCGGTGCGCGACCAGCTCTACCAGAATTGGGAGCTGTGCCTGGCTGACGACGCCTCAGCGAAGCCGAATGTGGTTGCTATATGTCGCGAATACGCTGCGCTGGACAGTCGTATCCGCTTTGTGCGTCGGAACGTGAACGGGCATATCGCAGCGGCGACGAACACGGCACTTAGCCTTGCCAGGGGTGACTTCGTGGCTTTCCTCGACCACGATGACGAATTGGCGGATCATGCGCTTTACATGGTGGCGGAAGCGCTGGAGGATAATCCGGGGCTCGATTTGATCTTCAGCGACGAAGACAAAATCGACGATCGCGGCAATCGGTACGACCCTTGGTTCAAGTCGGACTGGAACTACGATCTAATGCTGTCGCAGAACGCTGTAGTGCATCTCGCGGTCTATAGGCGCAGCATACTACAGGAGATTGGCGGGTGCCGAGAGGGGTTCGAAGGTAGCCAGGATTACGACACCACCCTGCGCTTTGTCGAGCGCACCAGCCCTGACCGTATCCGCCACCTGCCCTACGTGCTCTACCACTGGCGTGCAATCCCAGGCTCCGTCGCTCTGGCAACAGATCAAAAGGAGTATGCCTACCAAGCGGCAGTCCGCGCCGTTCAAGAGCATCTGGAGCGTACCGGGACCGGTGCCGTAGTCACCCGAGAGCCCCATGCAGGCTACTATCGCGTTCACTGGCCGCTGCCATCGGAGCTTCCGGGCGTCACGGTGATCATTCCCACTAAGGACCGGGTCGACCTGCTCAATGTCGCTGTTGGTTCTATTCTGGGCAGGACACGCTATTCCAATTTTGATGTTCTTGTGGTCAACAACCGGAGTGAGTTGCCAGAAACCGACGATTACCTGCGTAGCCTGGCGCAGCGGCCAAGCGTGCGCGTAGTAGACTTTGATCGGCCTTACAATTTCGCCGCTTTGAACAACTGGGCTGTGCGGCAGACGGAGGCTCCGCTGATCGCGTTCGTAAATAACGACATCGAGGTGATTTCCGCTGACTGGCTTAGTGAAATGGTCAGTCACGTGCTTCGGCCGAATGTCGGCGCCGTAGGAGCAAAGCTTTACTACCCGAACGATGCGATTCAGCATGCCGGGATCGTGGTAGGGATCGGCGGCCGTGCCGGCCATCCCCATGTGGGGCTCCGGCCCACCGAACCCGGCTATTTCGGCCGCGCTGTAGTTACCCAGCAATTCTCGGCCGTGACGGGAGCGTGCATGGTGATACGTCGTGATGTCTTTTTTGAGGTCGGCGGTTTCGACGAGGCCCACTTCGCGATCGCTTTCAACGACGTGGATCTTGGGTTGCGCTTATCTCGGGCCGGCTACTCCGTCGTGTGGACCCCGTATGCCGAACTTTACCATCATGAATCAGCCTCCCTGGGACCGTCCGACAGCCCAGAGCGACAGGCGCAGTTCGAGCAGGAGTGTCGAATGCTGCGGTCGCGATGGCCGGATGCCATCGTCAATGATCCGTTTTACAATCCGAATATGACGATCGCGGGGGGGGATTTCTCGCCGTCGTTTCCGCCTCGGGTGCGAAGGCCGTGGCGCTCGGTTGAGTGCCGAGGTACGTGTATGATAAGCGGGCACAACAAGGGCTGACGCATGGACTATCCTATTGCTCGCGCTGTCCATCAAGCCGAGAAGGCGAGCTCGACGGCCGAGGCGGCGCCGAGGATAGGATGGACATTTACCACCATCGTAGTGCCGCGACGGTGGTTTGCCCTGTTCCTCCGCGCAGCCCGGAGCCTGACCTCACGATTGACCCGCGAGCCGGCGGGCCTCGCCGTCCTGGGCGCCGCATTCTTTCTGGCGCTATTCCTGCGCCAACCAAGGGTGCTCTTACATGCCGAGCTATGGGGTGAAGATGGGGTCCTCTGGTACGGCGAGGCGAATCACTTGGGGCTCGCCGCACTCCTGATACCAGCGGCTGGTTATCTGAATTCGCTTCAACGTCTTGTCGGATTGCTTGCGCAGCCGCTTCCACTGACATGGGTGCCGACACTCTTCGCTGCAGTCGCGTTGGTCGTCCAGGTCTTGCCGGCAGTGTTCCTCGTGTCATCGCGCATGGCGAGGGTTTGGCCACAGCAACCTGCACGCATTCTGTTCGCCCTGCTCTACTTGGCGCTACCGGCCGACTGGGAAATATTCGGTAATCTCACGAATTCGCAGTGGCACTTAGCATTGCTGGCGTTCCTCGTGCTGATGAGCGACCCGCCGGCGGGTGTCGCCGGAAGGATCTTCGATGCGATCGTCCTGGTGCTATGTGGGATCAGCGGGCCGTTCGGAATTTTGCTGACCCCTGTGGCCGCTTGGCAAGTACTGGAGCAGCGCCGCACGAGCGAACTGTGGCGACTCGTTGTGCTGACCTTCCCGACTCTGATTCAGCTCGGCTTTCTACTAGCACCTCACAGCGGTCGTTCGACTGCACCACTCGGTGCTTCTTTGCCATTGCTTTTGCGCATTCTGTCGTTGCGAATCGTTCTGCCTGCCGAACTGGGGTTTTGGAGGGTTCATCGACTTTATCAGACCTCGCTATTTCGCAGTGAGTTTTTTCAGACGGCGGTCGCAACCGCCGGCGTGTTGGTCGTGCTGATCGGTCTGACCCGTGGCTCCGCACTCTTACGGAAGTTTGCAATGTTCGCCGGCGCACTGCTCGTCTGCGCCTTGCTGCGACCGCAGACCTCGATCGGTCAGCCGCAATGGCCCCTGCTGGCAGAGCCTTACCCCAGTATGCGCTACTTCATAATCCCCATCCTTGCCTGGTGCGCTGTTCTATTCGCGCTCGTGACCGACCGGCTCATGCCGCTCCGCGGCCTCGGGCTCGTATTGTTACTAATACTCGCTGTGCGGGCAATTCCGTCGGACTGGAGGGAACCGCGGCTGGCACCCACGGGCTTTGTCGCTCGCGCACGCACCTACGCGCAGGCGCCGGCCGGGGCACGAATAGAGTTCCCGGTTGACCCGCCCGGCTTCCCCCCCTTAGTTCTCACCAAGCCGCAGCTGCAGGCACCATGATCTACGGCCGTCGAATTAGTGTAGTGATGCCGGCGTACAACGCTGCGCTTACACTGAGGCAGACTTACGACGAGATTCCAAAGGAGGTTGTCGATGACATTATCCTGACTGACGATGCGAGCAGCGACGACACCAGCGAACTCGCGCACGGGCTTGGCATCCATGTCTTGCAGCACGAACGCAATCGCGGCTACGGCGCCAATCAGAAGACCTGTTACGCAGCGGCCCTTTCCCGTGGCGCCGATATCGTGGTGATGCTGCACCCAGACTATCAATACGCGCCGCGCTTAGTCACGGCGATGGCGGCGATGATCGCCTCGGGCGAATATGATGCGGTCCTTGGCTCGCGTATCCTTGGCCGCGGCGCGCTCGCTGGCGGTATGCCATTCTACAAATACGTGTCGAATCGAATGCTCACGCTCCAGCAGAACCTGCTGCAAGGCCACAAGCTCTCCGAATACCACACCGGCTATCGGGCCTGGACCCGGGCGGTATTGGAACAACTGCCGCTGCTCCACTGTTCGGACGATTTCGTATTTGACAATCAGATGCTTTCCCAGGCCTTATATTTCGGCTACCGTGTCGGCGAAATCTCCTGTCCCACACGTTATTTCGCTGAGGCTTCCTCTATTAACTTCCGTCACAGTCTTGTCTACGGTTGTGGCGTCGTCCGCACATCCTGGCAGTACCGGTTGCAGCGGTTGGGTCTGATACGTTCGCGGCTCTTCGAGGCCTCTGGCGCTGGACGCTTGCAGCCAGCGGTAGCCAAAGCCTGATGCCGCGTGGGTGGTCCTCCGCGTGGGTGTTCCTTGGCGTTGGGCTCGCCGCGCTGCTGATCGGCCTGACTGCCGCTCACTGGGAGGCAGCTGCGCTCGCAGCTTGGGTTGAGGCGTGGCTCCGCTCGATGGAGCGGCTCGGCTGGCTCGGTTGGCTGACGCTGGCCGTCCTGCAACTCGCAGTCACCGTGAGTGGAGTGATGCCTGCCTCAATGATCGGCGTGATCGCCGGCGCGGTCTATGGTTTGAAACTCGGCTTTGCGCTGGCGGCACTCGGCACCGTAGCGGGCGCGATGCTAGCGCTCGCCATCAGCCGCACCTTCTTCCGTAACCGAGTGGAGCGGGCACTCGCGCGTCGCTCCAGGCTGCAGGATGTGGATAGACTGATCAGAGAAGGCGGCTGGCGATTCGTTTGCGTGCTACGTCTCTCGCCAGTAATGCCGTTCGCGGCCGCGAGCTATGTGCTCGGCCTCTCCGGGATCCGGGTTCGCGACTACACGCTTGGCACGTTGGCCTCACTCCCAGCCCTATTTGGCTATGTCGGCCTGGGCGTGCTGAGTCGGTCTGGGCTTGCCGGCGGCGCGGAACCCTTGCGCTGGGTCCTCTATGCGCTCGGGATTGTCGCAACTGTGGCGCTGACGCCTCGGGTCGGCCGTCTTCTGGTGCGTGCTGGGCTCGTCCCACGCCACGCATTGGCCCTGCTGCGTCCGGTCTCAAACCGGCTGCACTAATGGGCGCGCGGGGCGACCACCCCGGTGCTTTATGACACACCCGAGGAGACAGGTGACATGACCAATTTTACTGCACACAACATCCAGTTCCCAGATGGAACAGTCAGCATGCCAAACTATCCAACGTTGCTGGCCGACGAACCACGATGTCGCGCGGCAATGCGCCTCCTACGTATGCTGTACGGAGACGGGCTGGCTGGACGTCGGATCGTTGATCTAGGCTGTCTGGAGGGCGGCTACGCGGTGGAATTCGCACGAGCCGGAATGGATGCACTTGGGCTGGAAGTACGGCCAAGTAATTTCGAGAACTGCCGCTATGTACAGGGAAAGGTGGGGCTCCCCAATCTTCGGTTTGTCCGTGATGATGCTTGGAATGTGGAGAAATATGGCCCGTTCGACGTCGCCTACTGCTGCGGCCTGCTCTATCATCTCGACCGCCCAAGAGAATATGTCCGACTATTGGGAAAGGTCGTAAACGATGCCGTCGTCATTAACACACACTTCGCGCCATGGGAACCAGAGACACGATTTGGCCTGGGTGAGCTTACCAACCACGAGGGATTACCCGGCCGTTGGGTTGAAGAGCACGGCGAGACCGATGAAGCCG
>Ga0335074_10012496_pt1 | contig 11905 bp, 11 predicted proteins | sample Lox_Sample_23_FD_206715 | JGI IMG/M metagenome (GOLD analysis project Ga0335074, IMG submission 206715) | Soil microbial communities from Loxahatchee National Wildlife Refuge, Florida, United States - Lox_Sample_2.3 | ecosystem: Environmental > Terrestrial > Soil > Wetlands | place: USA...
CTCCGAGGATCGCAACGTGTTCCAGATTGTGTTTAGCGCCTCGCCCGAGCGGCTGTCCGAATCGGGATGGGATCTCGGCGGCGCGAACCTGCGCCTGCTGACGCCCGAACTGGAGAGCGCGGAGGTGGGGGCGGTCCGCAAATAGCCCTTTCGTTTCCCCAACATACGAAGTACAATAAAAACCTATGCGCGCTCTCGGTCGATGGAAAACCCTTTCTTTTTGCTTTGCGCTGGCATGGCCGGTCTTCGCGGCAAGCCCGGCGTTGGTAGTGGATCGCGGCTTGGCGCGGGCCAATCTGAACACCGCGGCGGGCGATTACCGCAGCAACGTTCGCTGGAGCTTGTACGATAGCGGATTTCTTGGCGACGATTTTAGCGTCGGCGCCGCCGGAGAATCCTGGGTCATCGATACCATTCGCGTTTGGACCGTTCCCGGCGCGGCTTCCACGGACCCTGAGCACCTGGGCGATTTTTATCACGATGTCCGGTTATACTTCGGCGCGGATCGCGACGGCCTCACGCCGGTGATGACGGCGCAGCTGAAGGCCGGCAGCGATGTGCCTAGCAATCCGAATGTTCTGATTTCGGACCTCACCAAATCCGGCGCCGGCGCCTACGAAGATTTCGGAGCGAGCGTGCACGTCTGGCAGATCGATTTCCGAGGCCTGAATCTTCAGGTTGAGGGCGGAGCGAAATACAGCTTCGGCGCATTCGGGCTGGGCCGGTCCATCCCGGACAAAGCGGGCAAGACCTACGCGTGGTTCAATGCGGCCTCGAATGCTGAGTTCTCGGCTGCGAAGCAGGACGGCGCCGACGGCCAGATGCTGCTGTTCACATCCGCTGGCAAGTTCAAGAGCGCGTTCGATGGCAAAGGCGCGGGCTGGGACAAGAGCTCCGATATCGACGTGCAGGTGTTCGCGCATCGAGTTGACGCGCAGTAACGACGGCGCTGAGTGTGGAGGGCCAGGCGATTGCCGAAGCGGTGTGCCGCATGGCTTCAGATTTCTTCCGCCTGCGCGATCGGTCGATGCTCGATCTGCTGAAGTCCTCTGGCTATCTCCAAGAACACGACGCCATCACTGAACGACAGTTGGCAGCCATCTTCGAGGCCAACCCGGACTTGGTCCATCCCTGGGTTATTCTCTCCGAGCGCAAGAGGACGCAGTACGGATACTACCTGGCGCCGGCGTCTGGTTGGCCTAATCAAAGCGGTAATTGGGTGGTGGGCTATCACCCCGCTGGGAAGGTAGAGCGCTTCTCCGATGCGGCCACGGCGTGCGCCCGATTTGTGAAATTCGAAGCCGAGAACTTGCGTTACATCATAGAGGGCGGGCCTCCAAATAAGCTACGGCGATAGTAGGCGGGCCCAGAATCAAAAAATCAGCTTTAATCCAAACTGAATCTGGCGCGACGTAGTGGCGGTCGCTGTAATCAATCCCGCCGACGCGCTGTAGGCGCCGCTCGAAAAAACCGTCGCATTCGGCGTGGCGAAATTCGCGTGGTTCAGCGCGTTGAAAAACTCCGCGCGAAATTGCAAATTGGTTCGCTCGGTAATGGCTGTCGTCTTGAACAACGACGCATCCACGTCCGCCAGGCCGGGTCCGCTATACACGCCGCGCCCCACATTGCCGAAAGTGCCGGCCGCGGGCAGAATAAACGCCTTCGGATTAAACCACTGATTCGGACTGCCCAGAATCACCGGACCGGTAAAGTCCGGATTGAGCGACGGCCGGTCGGGATTTCTCGTATCGCCGTCGCCGGATTGGTTCGATCCCACTTCCGGGGTGAACGGGAATCCGCTCATCAGAGACACGATTGTGTTGACCTGCCATCCGCTCACCAGGCGATTCCCAAACGAGCCCAGGCTGTTTGCGAAGGGCCGGCCCTTGCCAAAGGGGAGTTCGTAAGTGCCGGAAATGCTCGCCGAGTTAGGGATGTTGTACGCCGATGGTCCCCAATCGCGCCGTACATCGTAGGGGTCCATAATCATCTGCGGCTGATTGTTAGCCTGCGCGCCCGTCAGCGCGGAATTCATGTCCAGATCCTTGGAATAGGTGTAATTGGCGCGGAACTGGAGCCCGTTGCTGAAGCGGTGAATCACGTCCACCTGCAAAGCGTTATAGCTGCTGTTGCCTTCGGTGTACCAGAAGAATCCCGCGCCCAGCTTCGGATTCGGCAGCGTGGCGCCAGGTCCTGGAACGTACAGCGTCCCTTGCGGCACGATGCTGCCGGTCTTGAGGTCGCCGCCCGCCGAACATCCCGTGGAATTGGTGCAGACGGTCGGCGGAATCGCGTTGGGATCCACGCTGACGAAGCCGTGATAGCCGAACGAACCGACATACGATCCCCGCAGCACGGTGTTGCGGGTGAGTTGTTGTTCGATGGTCAGGTTCCATTCCTGAACGGTCGGCGTTTTCGCGTTTGGCTGCACGCCCTGCGGAGCGAAAATCGTGCTGGGCGAGGGAGGGACGCCTGGGGTCAAGGGGAGCAACGACGGCAGCGAGCCCTTCAGAGACACCGACCCGTTGTACGGCGGAATGGAATTCAGCAGAAAGCTCAGATCGTCGATCAGGGAATAATACATGCCGTAGCCGGCGCGAATCGCGGTTTTGCCGTTGCCAAAAACGTCCCAGGCCAAACCGGCGCGCGGGCCGAGCAAGTGCGTGGCATTATTCTGTGTGAAAACGGAATTGCCGACGATGGGAGCGGTCTGTAAAAATCCGTTCGACCCGGTGATGTAATTCGAGGCCCGGCCCGATTCTTCGTTCCATCCCGTCGTAAATTCGTAGCGCAAACCGGCGCTGAACGTCAGGTTCGGCGCCAGCTTGATGGCATCCTGGAAATACGCCGCGCCAAACAGGCTCCGCCAGCCGAGTTCGTTGGCGTCCGGCACCACTTGAAACGTTGTGACGTTGCCTTGCAAAAACGTGGTCAAGCTGGCGAAGCTGGCTTGTCCAAGCTGGCGGGAAGCCGTGTTGTCGTTGTCCTGAATGCGCTGGAACCAGACGCCCGCCGTGATCTGGTGCCGTCCCTTGATGATCTGCACGCTATCGGTGTAGGTGAACAGATTTCTGCGATTCCAAACGTCGGCCGCGTTATTGGGTCCGGCGGAAGTAATGGTGCCGCCCCCTGTGGTGGTCACGCCGCCGCCAACTACGATGCCGCCCGGACCTAACCCGGTGACAAAATCCGTGCTCGCCGGGAAGGAGACGAAATCCACCGGGTCGTAGGCGAACGCGGCCCGCGAAAATCCGGCGCGGAACGTGTTCAGAATTTCAGGCGATATAACGTGCGTCTCTTCGATGCTCGCCACCTGGGTGCGCAAGGGCTCATACGCGCCGAAGAGCGGGTCCGATTGTGGGATGGTGCTGTCGCCGTCATCGATGGTGTAAGCGGCGGAAAACGTATCGCGATCGCTCAGAATATAATCGCTTCGCAGGGTGCCGAAATCCTCGCGAACCGTATCGCGCGGGTTGTTGTAGGAGAACGCCGTTCCGCTGGGCAAACCGTTGACGGTCAGCTCCGGACCGTTCACCGCCGGCCAAAGCTGCATATAGTTCAGCATCGCGGGGTTCAGCTTGGCTACAGGAACGTAGACGCCGGATGCATTGGGCAGCAGTCCCAGTCGCGCTTCATCATCGGGAACCACGCTCACGCTGCTCTCCGCCAGCACCTGACGGAAGCCTTCGTAGTTGCCGAACAAAAACCACTTGTCTTTCTTGAGCGGACCTCCCAGGGCGCCGCCGAACTGATTGCGTCGGAAGGGCGGCACGGAGGCTTGATCGAAGAAATTGCGCGCATCCAGATCGCTATTGCGCAAAAATTCGTACAGCGTGCCGTGCAACTGGTTAGTCCCCGACTGCGTGATCGCGTTCACCTGCGCACCGGCCCGTTTACCGTATTGGGCCCCGTAGGTGTCCGTCAGGAGGTTGAATTCCCGAATCGCGTCCACGCCCAGCAGTTCGCCGCTGGCGCCTCCGGGCGTAATGCCAAGCTGGCTGGTTCCGGTGTATTCGATGCCGTTCACCAGGAACAGATTCTCGTAGGTTCGGCGGCCGTCGACGGAGAAGGTATTGCCCTCGCTGGTGCTGGTGTTGGCGCTCTTCATAGCGCTATAGTTCACCGCGCCGGGATTTAATGTGATGAGGTCGTCATAGCTGCGGCCGTTGAGCGGCAAATCTTTGATCTGCTTTTCGCCCACCACCCCGGATACCTGGGACGTAGTGGTATTGACCACCGGAGTTTCCGCGGCCACCGTTACTTGCTGCACCAGTTCACCCACCTCAAGCTGTAAATTGACTACGGCTTCCTGTCCCACCACCAGGTCGATGCCGGTGCGCACCACGGATTTGAATCCATTTTTCTCCGCCGTTACCTCTTGCGGCCCGAGTGGCAGAGAAAGGACCGTGTAGTGGCCGTCGGAATCCGTCATAGTCGCTCGGCTTACTCCGGTGTCGAGGCTCTTCACCGTAACCGTCGCTCCTGAAACGCCCGTGCCGGAGGGATCCTGAACGGTTCCCGAGATGGAGGCGCTAACCTGTGCCGGCATGGGCGCCGGGATAATGCATAAAGCAACCACGAGGTACAGGAAGCCAGTACCGCTGTGTTTGAGCAAACAGCCCTCCTACAAAATGTTGTTCTAGCGAAACAGGTACTTACGATTATATGCGAGCGGCGGGCCCAACTCCCTCTCTCGTCCCAGCCCGTAATCCGTCCGTAAGCTCACGCATATTGTGGCGCACGCACTCTTGGCGACGCAGGGTCTTGGTGCGTTGTTCGCACCCCCAGCTTCCTAGTGTTCGCTGGAGAGCGAACACGGCACGCTAAGAAGAGCGTGCGCCACACAGTCCTTTCACCGATCGGGTGAACATAGGCACGGCGCATAATCGCGGCACGAGCCCACAAGTCAGCTTTTCTGGATCTTAGCGACGGGTTACGGCCCAGCAGAGATAAAATGAATGGCGGCGCCAGAAAGGCGGAATCGAATGAGACACTTTGAGGTGATCGCTTGGATGTCGGTTGGGCTGGCGTGCGGATCCGGGTTGCTGGCCGAGACTCCCAAACCCGTGCGCACGCAATCGGGCCAAGTCCAGGGCACGATGGAAGACGGCGTCACGGTCTATAAAGGCATTCCATTTGCCGCGCCGCCCCTGGGCGACTTGCGCTGGCGCGCACCGCAATCCCCCAAGGCCTGGACGGGAGTCCGTACCGCCGAAAAATTCGCGCCCGCGTGCATGCAGGTTCCCATCAGCTTCGAAGCTCTCGGCATGGAGGCGGTCCCTGTGAATGAGGATTGCCTCTATCTGAATGTCTGGACGCCCGCCAAATCGCCTCGCGAAAAGCTCGCCGTGATGGTTTGGATATATGGCGGAGGTTTCACCGCCGGCGCCACGTCGGTCGGCGCCTACAACGGCGCCAATTTGGCCAAAAAGGGCGTGGTGCTGGTCAGTATCGCCTACCGGCTGGGTGCATTCGGCTTCATGGCGCATCCCGAGTTGACAGCCGAGCAAGGCGGCCATTCGGGTAATTACGGGCTGCTGGATCAGATTGCCGGACTCGAATGGGTGAAACACAACATCGCTGCGTTCGGCGGCGATCCGAACCGTGTGACGATCTTCGGCGAATCCGCCGGCGGCATTTCGGTCAGCATGCTGTCGGCATCCCCGCTCGCGAAGGGGCTGTTCCGGGGCGCCATTTCCGAGAGCGGCGGCAATTTCGGGCCAGAGCGCCAGACGCCCGGTGAAGGCGGAGCCAATGTGGATTCGCTCGCCACCGCGGAGAAGAACGGCAAGGCTTTCATGGCCAAGCTGGGCGCCGCTTCTATCGCCGATGCGCGCAAGCGATCCGCCGCGGACATCCTGAAAAACTCCCCTCCCGGGCTGGGGACCGCGTGGCCGATCTTTGATGGTTACGTGCTGGTGGGCGACCAGTACAAGCTATATCAGGAAAAACGCTACAACGACACCCCGGTGCTGATCGGGAGCAATTCCGACGAGGGCGCGCTTTTTGTCCCCTCGGCTAAGGCGGAAAGCTACCAGGAACAGGTTCATGCCGGATATGGCGAGTACGCGGACAAGATTCTGGCGGCCTATCCCGGGGCAACCGACGCGGAGGCGCTGCGCTCGTCCCGCGACATCTTCCGCGATGCCACGTTCGCCTGGCCCACCTGGAGCTGGGCGCGGCTGCAGGCCAAAACCGGCCATGGCAAGGTATATGTCTACTACTTCAGCCATCGGCCTCCGTATCCCAACACGCCGATGTTCCAGGGTTGGGGCGCGGCGCATGGCGGCGAAATCGAATACGTGTTCGGCAACTTTCCGGCCGTCATGCCTGCTACGGCTTCCGATCGCAAAGTCGCCGACGAGATTTCTTCCTATTGGGTGAACTTCGCCAAGACCGGCGATCCCAACGGAGGCGGATTGCCACGCTGGCCCGCCTTCACTAACACCAGCTCTCAAGTGATGAATCTGGACGATCCGTCTAAGTCCATCGACGTTCCGAATGTGCAGAAGCTCGAAGTGCTGGACGGCTATTTCGCGTGGCGCCGCAAGTCTGAAAAGGCTCAGTGAGCTAGCGCCCGGGAGGATAGCTTCCCAGCACGCGCAGAAAATCCGCGATTTCGGCCAGGTGCCGCAGCGCATTCCGCACCCGCGGATCGGTTTCGCGGCCCAGAAAATCCAGATAGAACAAGTATTCCCAAGGTTTGCCTCGCAGCGGGCGGGATTCGATCTTGGTGAGATTCAAATCGCGCAGCGCGAACGCGCTCAAGCCGCGAAATAGCGCGCCTGGAACATTGCGCGTGGTGAACACCAGCGAGGTTTTCCATTCCTTGGCACGGGGCGCCGGCGGCAGTTTCTTGGACGGGTACAGCAGGAAGAAACGCGTGAAATTCCGCCGGTCGTCTTCAATGGAGCGTTTCAGAATCGTTCCGCCGTAAATCCCGGCCGCCACCTCGGAGGCGATCGCCGCGGCGCCGGGCTCCTTTTGCTCCATCACCATCTTCACGCTGCCGGCCGTGTCATAAAACGGGGTCCGCTCCAGCTTGCGATAGCGGGCGAAGAATTTGAGGCATTGGTTCAACGCCACAGGATGGGAATAAACCTTGCGCAGGTCCTGAAAGCGCGTCCCGGGCGGCGCGATCAAGTTATGCACGATGCGAACGTTGGTCTCCGCGGCGATCCGGACGTCGAAATGCAGCAGATGGTCGTAATTCTCATGGACCGACCCGGCCAGCGTGTTTTCCATCGGGATCACCGCCGATTCGACTTTTCCGGCACGCAATGCGGCGAATACGGATTCGAAAGTGGGATAGGGAGCTATATTCGCCTTAAGCCCCAGCAACTGGTGGGCGGCTTCCTGGCTGAAAGCCCCCAATTCCCCCTGGATTCCCGTTTTTCGCGACTGCCTCTGTTCGGTTTTCACCTTGTCACGTGCCTTTCAACTCACCCATTTTTCCACAACATTCGAAGTTTTTTCTCAAAACCGATCAGGAAAGTCCTTGGCTACACCTGAGGACCCCCGGTAAACCATTGTGAATTCGAGTGCTGTTCTGAAAACAGAACAAGGGACGCTTTCTTGCCTTGCTCTTTGTGACTATGACCGCTATAATTCGACGCTGTAGCGGGTCTTGAAAAGGGTTCTCGAATCCGAAATCGCACCCCTCGGCGTTGTCTGTAGGCGCGCTTGCAAGAGCATCATATCATGGAGGATCCTGGACAAAAGCTACGGCGGGTTCGAGAACGGCTGAATCTGCGGGTCCGGGATGTCGAGCTGGCTAGCCAAAAGATAGCCGACAAATACCATAACGACGATTTTGCGCTGCTCATTAGCCGCCTCTCGGAGATCGAAAACCGCAATCTAGTTCCTAGCATCTATAAGCTATACTCGCTCTGCGCCATCTATCATCTTGATTTCCAAGAAGTTCTCGAATGGTATGCGATCTCGCTGGCCGCGCTGCCCGCCGATGCCGCGCTGGTGGATGTTCCGCAAACCCACATGATTTCTTTCCAATCCATGAATGCCCAGGGCGCGCAAGGCGAAGTGTTGTTACCTTTGGCGCTCGATCCGGGCCTCGATCCGCGCCGCACCACTTACCTGACGCGCATGATCCAGCGCTGGGGCAAATTGCCGCTCCTCTTTCTGGAAGCCCTCAATCTCAAGGAACAGCGCTATGCCTTGATCGGAACCGAGGATTGGTTCATGTATCCGCTACTCGCCCCGGGGACTTTTGTCTCTATTGACGAGACGCAACGGAAGATCGCTAACTCCGGTTGGAACAATGAGTTCGAGCGGCCGATCTACTTTTTTGAACATCGCCAGGGTTTTGCCTGCGGCTGGGCCAGCATGAACGCCGACAAGTTGATTCTCATCCCGCACCCGCTGTCTGCGTGCAGCCCGCAAGTCTATAACTATCCCAACGACATCGATTTGATCGGCCAGGTTTCGGGAATCGCTATGCGTCTGGATCAGGCGCCTCAACGCCGTTCGCGGCCTTGAGCAGATTCAAAAGCGCCGCGAAATCAGCCAAATAGAGCCGTTTCTCGACGGCCCGAACCGAAACCGGAAGCAGGTTCCGGTACGGCGTCAGCCGGCTCCAGGTGGCGAGCACTACCCGTTTGTCCTCAAACAGCCCCGATATATAGAGGTCCAAATCGGCCTTCTGCTGCTCGATATTAAAGGAGAGCCACTCGGCGAACACGGCGCTATGGCTGTTTTTAAGCGCTTTGTTTGCTTCATCTTCGCCGAATACCAGGGCAAGGCCGTGATGTTCGTACTCGCCGTTGTTGGCATTGCGCAAAGACGCCAGATAGACCAGTCTTCCGAAAACAGACGGAATTTGGGAGATGGTGTTGCGCCACAGGTCGGCAGAGGCGCTTCGGTCGAAGGCGACGCCCGAAACTCTGTCGTCTCTCATGCTAGACACTTGAAATCATACACCGGATGTAGTCCGAAGAAAAGACGGCACATTCGGAAGCTCGAACCCCCTTTGTTCTGATTTCAGAACTTCCCTCTCTTTAGCTCCTTAAGACTCCAGTTGGCCCTTAGGCTTGGTGGTGAATTCCCGAGGAATTCACAAAATCCAATCCGAAATCGACAGGAGACTTTCGACTATGCTGAAGAGATTTTTCTTGCTGGCGGGCCTTGCCCTGGTTTTGACGAGTGCCACCGTTTCCGCTGCCATTCCATGGCCGCCCTGTAATCCCTGCTTGCTGAACGTGGGTCTTAACCGCTAATCGTCGTATCGGGGGCTGGTGTTACACTGAGTTTTCAGCCCATGGCCCAGCTCCCGATCGAGCAGCAGATTCTCCTCACGATAGAAATCGTGGCGCTGCTGGCGCTATGTGTCCGGCTTTGGAGCGGTGGTTTGTATAGAACCTACCCTTATTTCTTTGGATACCTGATCTTGGAATTCGCGCAGTCGCTGATTCCCGTGCTGGTGCCTGTGGAAAGCAACACCTATCGCGATCTATTCGTCGCGAGCGAAGCACTCATCGTCGTTTCTTATGTGCTGGTGGTCTTAGAGCTCTACTCCAAGGCGCTCCGCGATATGGCGGGAATCTCCCGGGTGGCGCGGCGCTTCATCCGAACCGTCATTGTTCTCGCCATTCTGGTGGCAATGGCGCCGTTCGGGGTGGAGAAAAATACCGCTACGATGACCGGATACGTATTCCTGTTTGAGAGAGTGGTTATGTCCGCGCTGGTAGTCTTCCTGCTCCTGATCAGCGGGTTTCTCCTGTATTATCCGGTGCCGTTAGGGAGAAATGCCATCGTATACTTGTCCGGGTATGCGGTCTCTTTCCTGACGGCGGCTACCGTAACCCTGGTGAATAATTTGGGCTATTCCTGGAACCGGCTGCTGGGCGGCGCTAACATGGCTATCTTTGTGGGCTGCCTGATGTTCTGGCTGTTCATGTTGAACCGCGAAGGCGAGAACCGGCGGGTGGTAGTGGGGCATCAATGGAATCCAGGCGACGAACAGCGCCTGCTCGCGCAACTCGATGCAATTAACGCTATTCTTTTGCGTTCCGCAAAAAAATAAATGCGAGCGCCGGCATAATCCATTTGCATAAAAGCGAGACCTCCTATATGATGACCGGAGAGGAGATTTGCGTGAATTTGCATTTAATTCTGCCCCTCGCGCTGGTCCTCGCACTCCTGGCCGCTTGCTTTGCGGGCCTATTCTGGAGGCTCGCGTCTCGTTTTGACGCGCACCAATGTACAGCCGAATGGCTGAGCCGCTTTTCTCTTGAAAGTTATGCTCCGATGACCCGTTTGCTCGATAAACGGGACCTCGAATTTCTCGCTTCGCAAACTGGATATCGTCCTGAAATTGGCCGGCGCCTGATGGCGGAGCGGCGTAAGATCTTCGTCACTTATCTGGGCGACTTGATCCGTGATTTCAATCAGCTCGCGCGAGTTGGCCGGCTGATGATTGTTTACTCCCGCGAGGACCGGCACGAATTTGCACGGAATTTGTGGCGCCGCCAGGTGCGGTTCTACGCCGCGGTTTGCTCGGTGCGGCTGCAACTGGCGTTATATCCCTTGGGATGGCCCCAAACGGATCCGCATCCATTGGTGGCCGCTCTCGCCGCGATGCGCAGCCAGGTGCTGTTTGTCGCTTCCGGTACGGGAAACCGGCTGGAAAATCCCCTGACTTCGAGCTAAGGCGCTTTCAGCGGCAAATGGTTTTGAGAAGCTGTTTCGCTTCCTGAAGCAGCGGAAACTGTTTTTCCGCCTCTTTGAATTCGCGCGTATGTACGCAGCGGCGCGCGCCCCGATGTTCCACTGGAAATCGCAGGTGCAGCATCTCGTGAAATAAAATATACTCCACCGCTAATTTCGGAACACCCGGACTATCGAGTAAACGGCTGACGACAATCGCATTGTGCGAGGGGTCATAATGGCCCAGCAGCACACGCGACGGCTTGCGGCTCCAACCCAGCAGCGGCTGCGCCATCAAGCCATGGAAGTGGGCTTGATTCAGCTCGTCGAAAATTCTCTGCAGGTCGTACCGCTCGCCCTGGGGACCGGACACGAACTTCCGCCCGCGAGCCTGCTTTACCAGTTGCAGGCTGCGGCGCATCTCCTTGCGATTCAAGTAGCGGCGATAACGCTCGGCGTGGGCGCGCGGCGGCGGCTTGCGTAAGAGCTTGCACAGCAGAATATATGCCAGCGATTCCAGGATCGCCGCGGGTGCGCCTTCGAGTACGTCGGTGACGCGAAACTCTAAACCTGATTCGTCCCACCGCACGGAGCTGTTCGCGTTCGCGAACGGGCAGAATTTCAGGCGCACTGCCGGAATCGCGGTGCGGGGTTTTAGCTCGCGAAATACGCGTGTGAAAATTTCCTCGGGAGTCTCGAAAAAAATTGCGCTCTGCAACACTGCCTTCTTAAAGTAACTCTTTTGAAGCGCCGCTAGCGTTGAATTCGAGCCGATCCGCCCTGTGCGAATGCGCGCACTTGTTCCAGCGTAGCCATGGTAGTGTCACCCGGAAAGGTGGTCACCAGCGCGCCGTGCGCCCACCCCAGCTTGAGCGCCTCTTCGGGACGTTCGCCCGCGAGTAGCCCGAAAAAAAGCCCGGCCGAGAATCCATCTCCGCCGCCCACCCGGTCATAAACATCCAACTCGCATTTTGGCGCGGAGTAAGTCTGGCCGCCGATCCAGGCAGTGGCGCTCCAGGTATGCCGGTTGGCCGAGTGGACTTCGCGCAGGCTGGTGGCCACGACTTTCAACCGCGGGTAAGTCTTGAGAGTCTGTTCGATATTCGCGCACCCCAGCCCCTTCTGCAGATCCTCTTCGTTGCCCACCAACACGTCGACGTTTTCGACGATGCGGCGAAGTGTGGCGCCGGAACGCTCAGCGTCGCCTGAAACCTTCCACAGTTTGGCGCGGAAATTAAGGTCG
>Ga0335074_10012497_pt1 | contig 11905 bp, 10 predicted proteins | sample Lox_Sample_23_FD_206715 | JGI IMG/M metagenome (GOLD analysis project Ga0335074, IMG submission 206715) | Soil microbial communities from Loxahatchee National Wildlife Refuge, Florida, United States - Lox_Sample_2.3 | ecosystem: Environmental > Terrestrial > Soil > Wetlands | place: USA...
GACTCCGCGCAGCGGCTGAGCTTCGAGCGTGATGTCCGTCCTATGTTCCGCGACAAGGACCACGACTCGATGCTCAAGCACATCGACCTGTGGTCCTACAGCGACGTCCGGGCACACCAGGACGCGATCCTCGGACGCCTCCGCGACGGAACGATGCCCTGCGACGGGGCGTGGCCGCCGGAGCACGTCGCCCTGTTCCAGGGTTGGATCGCCGGCGGATCGGCGCCTTGACCGCACGGGGTGATCCGTGCAGAGCACGCCTCTCCTTCCGCGTGCCGGGTGACCGGATAGCGCCCCGAAGGACGCAGCACCAGGTCGGATGAGTGATTCGGCTGATCCGGCGCGGCCAGCGAGAACCGGCGCGCCCACTGGAAAGAGGAACCCATCATGAGTGTCATCGACGAGGCGCTGAGCGCCAATGCGACCATAGCCAACGACTACGATCCCAGCCATGGGAAGCCACCGGCACCCAAGATCGCACTGGTCACGTGCGCGGATCCCCGGCTGAGCAACATAGAACACATGCTGGGTCTCGCCGAGGCCGATGTAGACATGATCAGGAACTTCGGCACCGTGATCGACGACGACGCCGTCCGCTCGCTTGTTCTCTCCACCCATCTGATGGGCAGCCGAGAGATAATGATCATCAATCACACCGACTGCGGGATGCTCAAGTTCACCGACAGCGCGATGGAGGACCGTCTCCGCAAGGAGACGGGGATGGCGCCGATCGCGCCAGCCAAGTTCTACAGCTTCACCGACGCCGAGGCGAACACCAAGGAGCAGATTCAGAAGGTCAGGTCACATCCGTGGATCTCGCAGGAAGTTCCGGTCAGAGGGTTCGTCTATGACCTCAAGACCGGACGGCTCAGCGAGGTGTTCCCGGACCAGTAGGCCGGTCGCGGCGTCGTCACCTCGTCGCGTGCCGGTGATGTCGGTCTTCACCCGGACTCCCCGCCGGACGTAGTCGACGGCCAGTGAGCCGGCGCCCAGTCCCCCTCTGGGTCCGTGGTCTGCCCCACTTCGATCAGATGACCGTCGGGATCGCGGATGTAGCAGCGTTTCTCGTACTGGTGCTGTCTCGGCGGTGTCAGGAACTGAGCACCTCGGGCGCTCCATTCCGTGTACACGGCATCGATGTCCCTGACCCGGATATTGAGGAAGCTGCTGACCCGGTCGGGATCGCGTGGCGTCTCCAGGGTGACCGCCGGCTTGTCGTCGGTCGGGCCGCCGCCGGCATTGATGACGATCCAGCTGTTAGCCAGCGCGACATTGACGGGCTCTGGGCCGAAGACCACCCGGCCGCCGAGTACCTCGGTGTAGAAGCGCCGAGACCGCTCGACGTCGTCGGAGACGATGAAGTGGGTCAGCACGATGCCCTCTGGCGGTGGTGGCAGCTCAGCCATCTGGTACCTCCACTGGTTGGTTCAACGCCCCGCCTACGACGGGGCCTGCTGGGCGATGTCGCTGCCTGCTCATCGGGAATGGCTCGCTGTCTGCGCGTGCATCGGCCGGGCCGGCGGCGGCATGCCGTGACCTGCGTGCGCAGGGTCGTTACCGCCGCGTCGTAGACCGCCTGCCCCAGATACCCGCGAGGTTGCGGAGTGCCGGAATCAGCGGCAGTCTTTGGGCCGCTCGACGCCAGCCGCACGCAGCACCAGCTGCGCGAGGAACATCCCAGCCACCCCATACCCCAGGGCATAGCTCGTCAAGCTGCCCGCCCGGCGCCTGGAGGACTTCCCCTAGCTGAAGCGTCGGCGCCACCCCGACTACGCGCTGCCCGACCAGACCGGCACGGCGCGGCTGCGATCCGCTCGATGTCCTCTACCTGGTCGAGCCGGGCGGACTCGATGGAAACGCTCCCTTTCGTAAGCGGTCCCCAGCCTGCCGCTCGCCAGCAGAACCCGCCAAAACCACCACTGGGCCGTCTGGCGGAGCGAGCCTCCTCCGAGCGTCCGCGCAGGACGGCGAGCCTCCGGCCGGTACTCCTGACGGCCACCAGACAGGCAAGCAATCACCGCCGGGCCAGAAGTGCCAGTCGGTCGGCGGTCGATGTCGACCAGCTGGCGGGTGGCCGCGCATAGGAAGCCAGCGCCCAGGCGGGCGTCGCACGGGCCGCCGGAGGGTACGAGAGAGCACGCCAGAAAGCACGCCGCATGCGTTTCACCGGGGGAAGGCGTCCTTGGGCGTTCAGTTCGGAGGGCTGCTTGCCCTCGCAGTGGCAGCGTTCGCCGCTCCGCTGGTCGCCAGAGTGATCCCGGGCAGGCTGGTACCGCCCGTCGTGGTCGAGGTACTGGCCGGCATCGCGATCGGCCCGCAGGGCCTCCGCCTGGTCCGGCCGACCGGCGGCGTCTACCTGCTCTACCTGCTCGGGTTCGGCTTCCTGTTGTTCCTTGCCGGGCGGGAGATCGACGTCAAGAGCTTCCGCGGCCCGACATTCCGCGTCACCTCCGCCAGCTACCTGGTGTCGCTCGCGCTCGCCTTCCCGATCGCGTTCATCCTCCGCCTCATCGCACCGGGAGCCAGCCTGACACTTCTGGCTCTGGCCCTGACCGCCAGCTCTCTCGGTGTCATGGTCCCGGTGCTGCGCGACGCGAACGAGGTCGACACCAACTTCGGACAGCTCGTGGTCATGGCTGGCTCGGTCGGCGAGTTCGCCGCTCTGCTTCTGCTGACGATCCTGTTCTCGGCCGAACCCGAGCCGACCTGGGAACAGGGCGCTTACGTCGTCGCGCTGGCCGCCGCCGCAGTCCTGGGCGCACTCGGCATGCGGCGAGTCTGGCGCAGCCGGTGGCTACGACCGACCCTGCTGGCCACCGACCAGTCGACCTCCCAGCTCCGGGTCCGAGGCGCCTTCGTCGTGCTGCTGGCATTCGCTGCCCTCGCCCACGTCTTCGGCGTCGACTCCTTGCTAGGCGCGTTCGTCGGCGGTGTCGTCCTGAACATCGCCGACAGCGACGACCGGCCTACCCAGGAGCGCTACACCGGCAAGCTGCTCGCCATCGGATACGGCTTCCTGGTCCCTGTCTTCTTTGTCGTCACCGGAGTGCAGTTCGACCTGCGTTCGCTGCTGCACAGCGGCACCGCCCTCGCCCTGATGCCAGCCATCCTTGCTGGCATCCTGCTCGCCCGAGGCGCCCCGGCCCTGCTGTACCGGCGGACGATCGGCTTCCGCCCGGCCGCGGCGGCCGGGCTGCTGCAGGCGACGACGCTCACATTCCCCGTCGTCGTCGGCGAGGTAGGGACTAGCCTGGGCCTTCTCAGCGCGTCGACCTCGGCGGCCCTCGTCGGAGCAGCCCTGCTGTCAGCGCTCATCTTCCCTACCGCGGCACTTGCCCTACGGCCATGGTCACCCGCTAAGCCGGACGATGCCGCGGCGCGTTGATAGCAGTTCCTCCGGCCTCGTGGTGGCAGATCCCGGCGTGCTGCGGGCCCAGAAGAGACTGAGCGATTGCCCGTCAGCACGCGGGAAGGGTGACTCGCGCCTGCAGTCCTCCGTTGCCGCGGGCGTCGAGGTGGACGTGCCCGTCGTGCGCTTTTGCGACCGCTCGGACTACGGACAGGCCGAGGCCGTAGCCGCTCCCGACGCGTTGCTGGCTGGCTCGGCGGAACGGCTCGAGCAATCCGGCGACTTCGGCGCTGGCGATCGGAAGGCCGCTGTTGGTGACCTCGAGGAGGGCCGACGTGGACAGCGCCCGGGTCTGCACCTCGATGTACCCTCCCGCGGTGTTGTACCGGATGGCGTTGTCAACCAGGTTGTCGACAAGCTCGGTGAGCAGCGCCCGGTCGCCGAGCACCGTTACTGGTGCCAGGTCTTCGCTTAGGGCCAGCGATTTCTCGCTGGCCCGCGCGGCAATCAGGGAAAGACGCTGACGGGTGAGCTGGTCAAGTCGCACGGGCTCTCGATCCTCGGGTGCTATTGAACCGCGGGTGAGGGTGAGCAGCTTTTCCAGGAGTTGCTGGGCGCTGACGACCGTACTGCGCATCCTGGCGGCGCTGTCTCGTGCTCCGGTGCTGTCAAGCGCGGGGTCGGTGGCCATGAGCTCCAGCTCGGCGCCCAGGATGGCGAGCGGGGTGCGGAGCTGATGGGCGGCGTTCGCTGCGAACAACTGCTCGTCCTGGAACGCCGTCTCGAGCCTTTCGAGCATCGAGTCAAAGGTGTCGCCTAGCTCGCCGAGTTCGTCGTGCGGACCGGGGAGGGATAGCCGCTCGTGCAGGTCCTCGCCGGTGATCCGTCTCGCCGTTGCCGTGATCGCCCGGATCGGACGCAGGATGCGCCCGGCAACCAGCCAGGCCAGCACGGCAGACACAGCGATCAGCCCGGCGACGATCGCGCTGTACTGCCAGAGGAGGATCGAAAGAGTGTGATGAGCGATCAGAGCGCGGATCGCGGGTGCCGAACCACCGGCCGGGACCATATCTGGCACGCCGGGCGCGCCCGGAGGGGGCGGGATTGCGACGGCGCTGTTGATATTGACCCGGACTAGCTCGTAGCTCGCTACGAGCAGCACGACTCCCGCGGCGACCACCAGCGCGCTCAGGATCAGTGTGATGCGGCCGCGCACGGTAGGGCGGAACCGGGGCGTCACCGCGGAATCCGGTAGCCGGAGCCGATCACGGTCTCGATCGGGTCAGGTGCGCCGAGCTTGTCCCGCAGCTTCTTGATCGTCGTGCGGACGGCGGTGGTGAACGGGTCGGCGTGCTCGTCCCACACCTTCTCGAGCAACTCCTCCGCGCTGACGACCCGGCCCTGAGCCGCCAGCAGCACCTCCAGTGCCCCGAACTCCTTGCGGGCCAGCCCTACGGGCCGGCCGAACCGGCTCGCCGTACGCGCTGCCGTATCCAACCGGATCCCGGCGGCCTCCAGCACCGGCGGCCGGGCACCGGATGGACGCCGGCCAAGGGCCCTGATACGGGCGGTCAACTCGACGAAATCAAAAGGCTTGGCCAGGTAGTCATCGGCGCCCAGACCCAGCCCTTCGGCGGCCTGCCGGGGGCCGGCAGCCGCGGTCAGCATCAGTATGGGGGTCGCATCCCCGCTGGCCCGCATCCGATGGCAGATGTCGTCGCCGTGGATCAGCGGCAGATCACGGTCCAAGACCACCACGTCGTAGTCGGTGACCTGCAGCTTCGCCCACCCCTCCTCGCCGTCAGTTGCGACGTCGACGGCCAGCCCGTCGCGCCGCAACCCACGCGCGAGCACGTCGGCCATCCCCTGATTGTCTTCAACGACCAGCACTCTCATCGTGGCACCAAGGGTAGGAGGCCGCCGACCGCCTGAAAACGCGCCGACGGCCCCCTACCACGCACTACGACCCGGATGCCATGCCGGACGATCCCCCAGCGGGCGGCGGCCCGGATCCCGCCGGGGCCCAATGCGGCGGACCGCCCAGACCTGGCGGCGGAGTCGGCGGCGGCCCGGATCCCGCCGGGACCCACTGCGGGCCGCTCACCGGTGCCGCCGTCCCGCTCACCGTCTGTGCCCTACCGGAGCCTCTTGAAGACGGCGTCCCGGCATGCGCCGAGGAGCTTGCCGAGGCTGGAACGGTCAGCCACAGACCAGCGGCAAGACCGATCCCGGCCAGCGACACCCCTGCGACCACAAGGCGGTGCCGTCGAACTCTCGTCATCTCCATGCGTCCTTTCATCTCGCGACCGAGCCTGACAAGGCCACTATGCGCCGGCACAGGTGGCATCCCCGTGTCCTCCGCCGCCTCGATTCCCGTGCCACCAGTTCCAGTGGCTGCCGCCGAGGCGCGGCCTGTCCGGTTGCCGCGATGACACACGCAGGGCAATGCCCAGCAGATTCCCGCACGTCCGAGGCGACCGCTTAGGGATGCATTGAAGCGATCGAATCCGCCGCGCGCAGCTGACTGATGGTCAGCGCCAGGCACGTGTTCTGCCTCGTCCGCGCAGGCCCGGCCTTGGCCAATGCCCCGGTCCCGCCGTACTGGTCCGGCTGCTCAGATCGCTCGAACCTCGGCGAGCCGCTTGACTGCGAACTGGTCCGTCCCGCTAGGGTCCCAGCAGACGGCGGCTTCCCATGCGGCCCGCGCTTGCGCGGCGACGTCATACGCGTCGTTGCCGAGACCGGCGGCGTTGTGCGGCAGCGCCAGGTCGAGGTCGGGGACGTCGACGTGCGACTCATCCCAGTCGATCATCGCGACGCGATCCGCGGTCATCCGGATGTTGCCCGGGTTGGGGTCCCCGTGGACGACACACGTCGCGCGACCGGTCAGTCGCGCCCACGCTGCCCGGCATCGAGCAACACTCTCAGGCGGCATCGCGCCGAGGTCGACTCTGGTCCCGGTCTCGGCACGCAGCAGGTCGATCGACGACCGCCAGCCCGGGCGCTGCGGCCAGCCTCGCGTCAGCCAATGCAGCTGGCGGAGCGTCCCGGCGACGCGACGCCAGTCGGCTGCGGTCTCGGGCGGTCCGCCCTCCACGTATGTCATGACCACCAGACCGCCGGCGAAGTGCCGGCCGTCCATAGTCGGGATCGGCACCGGCACCGGCATCCCCTCACCGTGGAGGTGCCGCAACAGGCCGGTTTCCCAGGCCAGATCTGCGTCGCTGCGCTGACCGAGACGACCGACTGCGAGGTGCCCGTTGACGCGCACGCTCCACACCTCGTTGACGCCAGCTCCGGCTGTGAGCGGTTCGACGCGAACGACGTCATCCCCCCACTGCCCGAGTGCCTCCCATCCCACCGGCCGCAGTTTCGCAGAGGATCATGAAGCGCTCAACCAGATTACGAGCCCGGCGGCGCCTGCCGATGCTCGGGTCGCTGGTCAAAGGTGAGGGCCCCCTACGAGCAGCCTACGAGGACGGGGAAGATCATGCTGGCGGCTGCTCTACAGATCAGGGCAGGTCAGGTCAGGTCAGGGACCCTGAACCCGTGATGTCACTCCTCAGGCGCCGAGCCCTCACAGGAAACCCAGCAAAACCCGGCAAGGACTGACTGAAACTACTTAGCGAGAAGCATCGACAACTCGACTGTCCATCTCGTCTTGCGCGGCTCAACCGCCGGGTCGGTCCAGAAGGCCTCGTAGCGACATGCAAATGCATCGCCCTCAGCGACCGTCCGGCGGTCGAGCACCAAGCCGTTGTCCCGCACCCAGTCCTGTAAGGCCTGGTTCGCTCTGCGGGCATGGTTTTGGTATGTCATCGTTGCATAACGCCCGGCGGCCATCGAACCAGGCCGGATTGTAGGATGCTCCATCTTTAGGGGCTCAGGCGTAAAGTAACCCGCTTCGAGGTCCATCGGCCCCTCCATATCGATAACGTGGAGCCGGAGAAAGCCATAGCCGACGGTCTCGATCCCGGTCTCTTTGATCCCGGCCCGCACTTCTGTCAGAAGCCGGTCCCGGGCCGCGAGCATCCCGCGGAAGGGTGTTACGACACGAATCCCTACGTACGGGATTTCCGCACGTTCCTCCACCCTTGCTGGGTCGACGATCTCCACAGCTCGTACGGTACACGACAACGAGCGCCCGACTGGGCCATTAACGGGGCCATTAGCCCGGTTGACTCATGGGTATTGACGGTCACTCACGGAACCATGGAACGCCAGGTCAGGCCGACATACAAGGCCATAAACTACAGATTCCCAAGCTGATAGTGACTACATGACCCAGCGGATCAGGCGCGGTCAGAGCCTGGCAATAGACACTTAGCCCTGTCCGCAACTCAGTGCAATGCCGCATGCGTTGCCGACGGCCTCGGGCGCTAGCAAGATCGGGATTCACCATGAGCCCGACCGCTGACTCTGACATTGGAGTGATCATGCGCTTGACACGCGCGCTAACGGTACTGACCGCGGTCGCTGCGGTTAGTAGCGCCCTGACCCTGGCCACTGCTGCGAGCGCCGCCCCGGAAAGCGCCAGCGCGCACAGATCCTTTCCTGCAGATCCCCGGCAACCAGCGGTCACGACCGCTACCGCGGCCTCCGACATCTCCTGGGGCGATGCGGAACCCCTGCCCGGCACAGCCGCGCTCGAGCAGGGCGTGGCTGGCGGTGGCGGCATCAGCCAGATCTCTTGTCCGTCTGCCGGCAACTGCGGCGCAATCGGGACGTACTACACGCCCACCTCCGGGAGCAACTCGCTGCCGTTCGTCGACAGCCAGGTCAACGGAACCTGGGCCACTGCGATCCCGGTGCCCGGTCTTTCCGCGCTGGACGCCTATCTGCCCAGGTTGTTCTCGCTGTCGTGCTCCTCGGACGGGAACTGCACCGCAGTCGGGGCAACCAGCACAGGCACCTCATCGGCAGATGTCCTGCCGCTCGTCGTTACGGAAGCTAACGGCTCGTGGGGCAACGCGCAGATCCTGACCGGAGTCGCTTCGCTGACTACCTCTCAGGAAGCAGTCCTTCTTTCCGTGTCGTGCTGGTCGGCGGGCAACTGCGTCGCCGGCGGCACGTACTGGGACAGCTCCGGCAACGAGCAGGCGATGGTCGTCACTCAGTCCGGCGGCACGTGGACCGCCCCGCAGGAGATGCCCGGCACCGCCGGGCTGAACGCCGGCGGCAACGCGGCAGTCACCGCGGTGTCCTGCTCGGCAAGCGGCGCCTGCGGGGCGGGGGGCTCCTACACCGCGGTCAACTCGAGCTACCTCGATGTCGCATCCGTTTTCCTTTCGACCGGGAACGACGGCTCATGGAACGCTGCCGAGGAGGTTCCCGGCCTGACCGCCCTGGGCGGCGCCTACCCCCAGCCCGTGATCGACGCGGTGTCGTGCGCAGGATCGGGTGGCTGCGCCGCGGGCGGGACATACGTCAACTCCGCGGGCACCCAGGCCTTCGTCATCTCTGGCACCACAGGCGGCTGGAACGACGCCGTCGAGGTGCCCGGCACGGCGAACCTGAACTCCGGCGGGACAGCCTCTCTCGCCTCGGTGTCGTGTGCCTCGGCTGGCAACTGCGCCGCAGGCGGCTACTACACCGACTCCTCAGGTGAGCAGGACGGCTTCGTCGTCGACGAGTCGGGAGGAACCTGGGGCAGCGCGCAGGAGCTGCCCGGTGACGCGGCACTCACAGACGGCGGCGGATCCGTGAACGTCACCTCGGTGTCTTGCGCGGTGGCCGGAGCATGCGTCGCAGGTGGCCAGTACGAGTACGCCCCTGAGGGTTACGCGTTCTCCGGGTTCCTGGACGACGAGACCGACGGCACCTGGGGTGCCGCCTTCGCCGTTCCCGGCCTGACGACCCTGAATAGCGGCTGGGATGGCACGGTCGCGTCGGTGTCCTGCGCGTCCGCAAGTTACTGCTCGGCCGGCGGGTCTTATTCGGATAGTCCCGGTCAGCCCTTCGTGGTCAGCACCACGGGTAGTGCGCCGACTTGCCAGCAGCTGACCGAGGCAGAAGGGCGGGTGAAAGCCCGTATGTTCCAGCCCGCCGGCGCACCGGCCACGAGCGAGACACGCAACGGTCAGACAGTCGAGCAGTCGCCGACGAGAAGCCAGACCAGAACGCGCGGCGCGCAGACCCCTCGTGCCGCTGCCGAGTGCTACCCGGCAGGCATCTACGCGGATTTCTCCAGCAAGAAGGATCTGGACAAGGCGAAGAGCTACGGGTGGCCGTCGGTCGCCACCATCAGCGGGCTCAGTCAGCCCGGCCATACGTCCGCCGCAACGGCCTGCAGTTCGCCCTGGACCAGAAGCACCGGCTCGCTCCCGGCCGTCGAATCTGAGCTTGGCGGCGCCTCCATCACGACAACCTGGGCAGTGTCCTACTGGACCGCCGCTGCCCCGCCGCCATCGGTGAAGAACCTGCAGGCAGCAGGTGAAGCCGCCGGCCGGGCAGCAGGCTCGCAGATCAACGAGGCCGACGCGGCCGAGGTCGCCGAAGGCGGGCACGGCATCCTGCCCGGCGTGGTTGCACTCGACCCCGAAGGGCTGCCGTGCCCGTTCGCTCCCGACGCCGCGACCAAGAAGATCAACGGCCGGGGCTGGAGCAAGGCTCAGTGGTACGTGAAAAAACTCAAAGCCTCCTACCCGCCGGCCGAGATTATGAGTCCCGAAGACTGGAAGCAGTTCGCGACCGGATGGGCCATCGGAGTCGAAGCCGAGCACCTGACTCCGGCCATTTACGTGAACAAGGGCGAATACAAAACTGACAGAGTCGCTTCGTTCGGGATCGACATCATCCTCGCCGCTGGTGCCAACTGCCCGCTAAGCGCCGACGTGTGTCCCATCCCGTCCAAGCCGCCCGTCACAGTCGCGGACCAGCCGCTCATCGTCGGATACGCCGCTTACTACGGCCCGGTGACCTCGACCGGAAAGTGCGGCAACCCGGCCGCGGACCTCGCCAAGATCGCATCCTGGTCAGCGCCTTACAGCACCTTGCAGTTCGGCTACCTCAAGACCTACAAGAAGGACGGCAAGACCACGACAGTCAAGGCCGGGGTCAGCATGATCTGTGGACGAACCTAAGCCGAAGCGCCGGCGTCCTGACGAGACGCGAGAGTTACTGCAACCTGCAGGCGCACGACTCTGACTGACCGCGGCACGCGCCATCCGGCAAGCCTCCAGCTGGCCGGCGACTGTCTCGGCGGTCAGCGCGGTCCGTGCGGCGATGATCTCGGCGAGCCTGGGGGGCGCCGGGCGCACAGGCGCATCGGGCTGCGGGCGAGAACGAACCTGCGCCTGCGGGCGGGGATTCCTCCCCTTGTCCTGGCCCGCCCCGCGCCGGCAGCCTCGTTAGTCACGGCGACGGCCAGTGCGTTCTCCGGCCGGACAAGCAGCAACGGACATCGGAGTCGCGAGTGCGCCAGATGCGGAGCGGGAAGTGGCGGTCACTGCTTCTGCTCAGCGGCTCGGAGCGCAGTCTGCGCCTGATCGACCGGGATGGGAGTTCAACAATGTCTGACGTCAGGCGTCGTGTCATGTCAATGCTCGCGGCGGCAGGCGCCGCCGCTGCCTGCATGGCAGTTGTCCGCAGCTTGTTCGCGCTGTGACGCATGGCAATGTCCCGCTCGCGGCGCGTTGCCCGTCCCGGCGACGTCTCAGCTAGACCCGCGGGTCCGTCGCCGCCGCCCGCGTAGCCGATCGCTGAGCTCGCGGGCAATCTCCCGATCGGCGTCCCGTTGGGCGATTGCCTGCCGCTTGTCGAAGGACCGCCGTCCGCGCGCGAGGGCGATCTCCACCTTTGCCCAGCCATTCTGGAAGTACAGCGACAGCGGCACGAGGGTGACGCCGGCGTCGTCCAGCTTTGCGATGATCTTGTCGATCTCGCTGCGGTGCATGAGCAGCTTGCGGGTCCGCCGGGGCTGATCGAGGACGCGGGTGCGGTGGCGGCCAGAGGCGTGCTCCGGGATGTGCAGCCCGTGCAGCATCAGCTCGCCGTCATGCTCCTGGACGAACGCTCCGGCCAGCGATGCGTGGCCGGCACGCAGCGACTTCACTTCGGTGCCTGCCAGCACGATCCCGGCCTCGTACGTCCTGAGAATCGTGTAGTCATGCAGGACCCGCCTGTTCGAGGCGATAGTCCTGCGGCTTGTTTCCCTGGACGCGGTAACCGTGACCTCCCTCGTCAAACCCCTCGGCCGGCCCGGCGGCGAACGGCCCCCTCCGACCTGACCAGCATCTGAACGGTACCGGGCGAGCCGCCCGAGATGCCCCGCCACGGTGACGATCTCGAACGACCGGGTAAATGCGTTGCCGCTGGCCGGCGTGCCGTCCTACAGTGGCCGCGCCGCGCGGCAGGAAAAGTCCTCTGTACCAGGAAGGAGGTGCCCGCGATGTTCACTAGTCGTCAGACGCCTCCAGGGATTGCTCGCTAGCAATCCTGGAGACGCACGGCGGGCACCCTCAGGAACCTGGCGTCAGCCAGCCCTGAGGGTGCCTTCTAGCTAGCGCGAGGCGCCGCTGGCTCAGCCGGCGCAGACACAGTGACCGGCGCAGACAC